>Ga0111539_10008467_pt1 | contig 13077 bp, 10 predicted proteins | sample RhiMethybrSRZTD1_FD_79667 | JGI IMG/M metagenome (GOLD analysis project Ga0111539, IMG submission 79667) | Populus rhizosphere microbial communities from Tennessee, USA - Rhizosphere MetaG P. TD hybrid SRZTD1 (version 2) (version 2) | ecosystem: Host-associated > Plants > Roots > Rhizosphere >...
CCCCGTCCCCATCGAGCGGATCGCCGAGATCGCCAATCTGGCGATCCCGATGCTGCACGACTCGGTGAGCGCTTTCGTCAATCAAGACCCGGACCTCGCCCGCAAGGCGATGGCCGCCGAAGAGCCGGTCGATCGGTTGCGGCACCGTTCGAACTCCGAGCTCGTCCGCGCCTTGCAAGAAGGGAAGATGCCGGTCGAAACGCTGATGGCGTTGATGAACATCATCAACCGCTTCGAGCGCGTGGCCGACCAGGCCATGAGCATCTGCCAAGAGGCGCTCTACGCCTATACGGGCGAATACACCAAGCACCCCGGCACCGATGTTTTCCGCGTGCTCTTCGTCGACCAGCACAACTCCTGTCGCAGCCACCTTGCCGAAGCGGCGGGCCACGCCCTTCAGCAGCCCAAGTTCGTCTTTGCGAGCGCAGGCCTCGAGCCGAAAGAGCTCGATCCCGGCACCGTGGCGTTCCTTCGCGACAAGGGCTTCGATATCAGCCGCCAGACGCCGCGCGCCGTGGGGCAGGTGCCGAACGTCGAGCACTTTCAAGTGATCGTCGCGCTGTCGGAAGAAGCGCGCCAAGCCTTCCCCGATCCCCCCACCAAGGTCGTTTGTCTCGATTGGAGCGTTCGCGATCCATCGACCGTCAAGGGAACCGCCGCCGAAGTGAAAGCCGCTTACGAGGAAACTTACGATTTCTTACGCGCCCACCTCCGCGATCTGGTCGACGCCATTCTCGGAGACCCCACCGTTTGACGAAAGGCCGAATGGATATGCGATCCCCCTTCACTTTGACCCCATGCATGCTCGGCGCGGTCGCGCTCGCTGCAGTTTTCAGCCTCGCCGGCTGCAACAAAGGAGAAAACGGCGGGGGGAGTGCGCCAGCGTCTTCGACGAACAACAAGAAGCAGTCGATTCAAAACATCGGCTCCGACACGATGGTGAATCTCGCCCAGGCATGGGCGGAGGAGTACGGCAAGGTCGCCCCCGGCGTGTCCGTCGAAGTCTCGGGCGGCGGCTCCGGCGTCGGCATTGCAGCGCTCATCAACGGAACTGCTGAAATCGCCAACACCAGCCGCCAGATCGAGCCGGAAGAGGCGGAGAAAGCCAAGAAGGGGAGCGGCAAAGACCCCAAAGAATTCCTCGTCGGGTACGACGGCCTCGCCATCTACGTCCACAAGGACAACCCGCTCAACGAGATCAGCATGGAGGATCTCGGCGAGATCTACCGCGAAGGCGGGAAGGTCGAGACGTGGGGACAGGTTGGCGTCGCCAAGATCCCCGGCGCGCAGAACGACAAGATCATCCGCGTGAGCCGCCAGAACAACTCCGGCACGTACCACTATTTTCGCGAGGTCGTGGTCGGCAAGAAGAACGACTACAAGTCCGGTTCGCTCGACATGAACGGCTCCAAAGACGTCGTCGAGCTGGTCGGCAAGACGCCCGGCGCGATTGGCTACAGCGGGCTCGGTTACGCGACCCCCGCCGTCAAGATCGTCAAGGTGTCGAAGAAGAAGGGTGATCCCTCGGTCATACCCTCCATCACGACCGTGCTCGACAAGAGCTATCCCATCGCCCGTCCGCTCTTCATGTACACACCGGGTGAGCCGAGCGACAACGCCAAGAAGTACCTCGATTGGATCATGTCCGACGCCGGCCAGAAGGTCGTGGAGAAGTCGGGATACGTTCCGCTGCCGAAGAAGTGACCATGACCCAGACGACCGTCCAGCTTTCTCCTCCTCCGACCGCCGCGGGTGGCGCGGCGATCGTGGATCGGCAGGCAACGCGTCGTTTCACGGAGATCGCCGCAGAGCGCGCCATCGAAACACTCATCCGGCTCTGCGGCGTGAGCGCCATCCTCTTCGTGTTCGGCATCTTCTTCTTCGTCTTCCGCGAGGGCGCGCCCTACCTCTTCAGCGAAGAGTTCGACATCGGGAAGTTCCTGTTCAGCACCGAGTGGTACCCGACGTCGGTCAGCCGTCCGCGCTACGGTGTGCTCGCGCTGATCGTTGGAACCTTCAGCGTCACGGCGCTGGCGACGTTCATCGCGGTGCCCTTCGGGCTCGGCGCGGCTGTCTTCGTTTCGGAGTTCTGCGGCAACAAGACGCGCGAGACGCTCAAGATCGTGATCGAGCTCTTGGCGGCCATCCCGTCGGTCGTCTGGGGGTTCATCGGTATCTCGGTGATGAATCCGCTCATCCAACAGGTGTTTCACGCGCCGGTCGGCCTGAACGTGCTGAACGGCGCGCTCCTCTTGGCGCTGATGAGCGTCCCCATCATGGTCTCCATCGGCGAAGACGCGCTCAAGGCGGTGCCCGATTCGTATCGCGAGGCCGCTCTCGCGATGGGGGCGACGCGCTGGCAAACGGTGTATCGCGTGCTCATCCCGGCGGCGCGTAACGGCCTCCTCGCCGCGGTGCTTCTCGGCGTAGGAAGGGCGGTCGGCGAGACCATGGCCGTGCTCATGGCCACGGGGCACGCCATCAACATCCCGCACAGCCCGTTCGATCCGGTGCGCACGCTCACCGCCACCATCGCCGCCGAGCTCGGCGAAGCGTCGGCGGGCTCGCCGCATTACCGCGTGCTCTTCATCATCGGCATTCTGCTCTTCACCATCACGTTCATCGTCAACCTCAGTGCCGACCTCGCCGTGCGCGGGGTTCGCAAGCGGTAAGCGCCGTGGCCTCCACCGTTTTCGCCGAGACCGCGTTCACCCGCAAGAAGCGGCTCAACGAGCGCATCGCCCAGGTCGTCTTCGGACTCATGGCGGTGGCGCTCGTAACGCCGCTGCTCTTCATCATCGGCTACCTGTTCAAGCAGGCGTTGCCGCTCTTGTCGTTCGATTTCCTTACGCTGAACCCGACCGACGGGATGCGCCACGGCGGGATCTGGTCGGCGCTCCTCGGCACCATTTGGCTGGTCACCGCGTCGCTTTGCATCTCGGCCCCCATCGGCGTGCTCGCCGCGGTGTACTTGAACGAGTACGCCGAAGAAAACTGGTTCACGCGCATCATCAACCTCGCCGTGGTGAACCTGGCGGGGGTGCCCAGCATCGTGCACGCGCTCTTCGGGCTCGGAGCCTTCGTTCTCTTCGCCGGAATTGGGCGTTCGATTTTGGCCGCGTCGCTGACCTTGGCCATCATGACGCTGCCGGTCATCATCGCCAGCACCAAAGAGTCGCTCGCCGCCGTACCGCGCTCGTTTCGCGAGGCGTGCTGGAACGTGGGGGCGACGCGCTGGCAAACCATACGCCGCATCGTCCTGCCCAACTCGATCAGCGGCATTCTGACCGGCGTCATCCTGCAGGTCTCGCGCACCGCCGGGGAGACTGCGCCCATCATGTTCACGGGGGCGGTGTTCTTCAAGAAAATCCCGGAGGGCGATGTTTTTGCGTACGGCCTCAAGGACCAGTGCATGGCCCTGTCGATGCACCTCTACACGGTCACCACGCAGGTCACCAACGCGCCCGAAGCGCTGCCTTACGCCATCGCGGTGGTGCTTCTCGGCACGGTGCTCATGGTGAACGCCCTCTCCATCGGCTTGCGCGTATACCTTCGCTCGCGAAAGAAGTGGTGATGAGCGAGCCGAGACAAAAGAAGATCGAAGTCGAGAACCTCCGCCTCTCGTACGGCAGCAAAGAGGTGATTCACGGCATCTCCTTCGACATCGGGCAGGGCGAGATCTTCGCCATCATCGGTCCCGCGCAATCGGCCAAGACGTCGCTCCTCAAGTGCATCAACCGCACGCTCGATTTCGTTGCGGGCGCGAAGGTGAGCGGCGTCATCAAAGTCGACGGTCAAGACATCAGCAAGTCGAAGAACGTCTACGAGCTGCGGCGCAAGATCGGCATGGTCGCCCCCTTGCCCGTCGGTCTGCCGCTCAGCATCTACGACAACGTGGCGTTTGCGCCTCGTGCGGCGGGGATGCGCAACAAGCACGCCCTCGACGAGCTCGTGGAACGCTGCCTCACCCAGGCCGCCCTTTGGGACGAGGTCAAGGATCGGCTCGATAGCCTCGGAACCAAGCTGTCCGGCGGCCAACAGCAGCGCCTTACGATCGCCCGCGCGCTGTCACATTCGCCGGAAGTGCTCTGCCTCGACGAGTTTTCGATCGCCATCGATCCGGTCACGACGATGCGCATCGAGGACGTGCTCAAAGAGCTGCGCGAAAAGATTACGATCATCCTGGTCACGAACCTGGTACAGCAGGCGCGTCGCCTCGCGGACCGCACCATGTTTCTCTGGAACGGCGAAGTCGTGGAACTGGGGACCAACGACGTGGTCTTCTCTCAGCGACCGCAGAGCCAGAAGACATACGAGTACGTGAACGGGATCTTCGGATGACGATGTCGGACGATTCGCAGTCGCGACGGCCGGCTGTCCCCGGGCTGACCCCGGGCCGTCGTCTGCGCAGCGATCCCGCGCCGGGCATCCTCCCCTCGTGCATCACGGCCAAGGATCTGTGCCTCTGGTACGCCAAGTTCCAAGCGCTCAAGAACATTCACCTCGACATCAAGCAGGGGCTCATCACGTCCCTCATCGGTCCGTCGGGTTGCGGTAAGACGACGCTGCTTCGCTGTTTCAACCGGGTCAACGAGCGCTACGGCTACGTGACCACGACGGGCGAGATCGTCGTGCTCGGCAAGAACATCTACGACGCCGACGTGTCGCTGGTCGAGCTGCGCAAATCGGTGGGAATGGTCTTTCAAAGGCCGAACCCACTGCCGCTCAGCGTCTACGAAAACGTCGTGTTCGGGCTGCGGCTCCACAGCGAAGGGGGGAAGCTGAAGAGAGCGGACCTCGATGTCGCGGTAGAAAAGGCGCTCACCGAGGTCGGCCTTTGGAACGATCTCAAAGATCGCCTCGATGCGTCGGCGACCGGGCTTCAGCTCGAGCAACAGCAAAAGCTTTGCATCGCGCGCCTCGTCCCGCTCAAGCCCGATGTGATCCTCATGGATGAGCCGTGCTCGGCCCTCGACGTCGAAGGGACGCGCGCCATCGAAGAGCTCATGTGGAACCTGCGCGGTCGCTATACGATCGTCATCGTCACCCACAACATGGCCCAGGCGCGCCGCGCGAGCGACGAGTGCATTTTCATGCTCCTCGGTGAGCTCATCGAGCATACGCGCACCGAGGCCCTCTTTCTCAACCCCAAAGACCCGCGCACAGCCGAGTACATCGAAGGGCGTTACGGCTGAGCGTCAGCGGCTCCGCGGCGCCGTAAAAGGGCGGCATCGCGCCCGCGCGGCGCGCGTGGTAAAGGGGCGCTCGATGGAAATTCTCTTTGCTGCGACCGAGTTGTCCCCCATGGTCAAGGTGGGGGGGCTCGGCGACGTCGTGGCCGCGCTGAGCAAGGCGCTCCGGCAGCTGGGCCACAAGGTCACCCTGGCGATGCCCCGATTTCCGGCGCTCGAGCGCGGGGGGCTGCTCGTCGCGCGGCGGCTCACGCCGCTCGCCTTTCCCATGGGCGATTCCCAAGTCGAAGTCACCGTTTACGACGGGCGACTCGGATCGGGGGTCGAGCTTTCCCTCTTCGACGCGCCCGGGCTTTACGACCGGGAGGGGGTCTATGGGGCGGCCGGAGAGGACTACGCCGACAACGCCCGCCGCTTCGCCGTCTTCTCGCGGGCTACCGCGGAGCTCGTGCGGCAACGCGCTCAAACGGGCTCTCCGTTCGACGTCGTGCATGTGCACGATTGGGCGTCGGCCCTCGTGCCGGTCTACCTGCGGGAGCTGGAGCGCGCCGCCGGGGCGCGTTCTACGCCGGTCGTGCTGACGGTCCACAACCTCGCGCACCAAGGGCTCTTTCCGCGCGACATGCTGCGCGAGCTCGGCCTCGGCGAAGACCTTTTTACGCCCGACAACCTCGAGTTCTGGGGCAAGATCAATTTCCTCAAAGGGGGGCTCGTCGCAGCCACCAAGCTGACGACGGTGTCGGCGACCTACGCTCGCGAGATCCAGACGCGAGAACGCGGTCAGGGTCTCGAAGGCGTGCTCGCCAACCGTGCGCGCGATCTCACCGGCATCACCAACGGTATCGATTACGCAACGTGGAATCCGGCTAGCGATGCCGCGCTCGTCGCGCGCTACGACGCCGAGGATTCGAGCAACAAAGAGCGCTGCAAGACCGCCGTTTTGCGCGAGCTCGGTTTCTCCGTCGCGGCCACGCGCGGCCCCTTGATCATCCACGTCGCGCGCATGGTGCCGCAGAAGGGGACCGATCTCGTGATCGAAGCCATTCCCAAGCTCGTTTTCGCCGGTGCGACGGTGGTTATCGCCGGCGAAGGTCATCCGGCTTTGATGGATCGAGCCGAGCAAGCGACGCAGGCCCTGCCCGACCAGGCGCGCTTCGTGCGCGCCGCGTCGGAGACGCTCGTGCATCGCCTTTTTGCGGGGGCCGACATCGTGCTCGTGCCGTCGCGCTTCGAGCCGTGCGGTCTCGTTCAACTCTACGCGCAGCGCTACGGCGCGCTGCCCGTCGCACACGCAACCGGCGGGCTCACCGACACCATCGTCGATTGCGATGCGAGCCTGGAGACGGGCACCGGATTTCTCTTCGAAAAACCCGAAGCGGCCCTGCTCGTGGGAGCGACCGAGCGCGCCGTCGCTGCCACGACTTCGCCCCGCTGGCTCCCCCTGCGCCGCCGCGTGATGCGACTCGATCTCGGCTGGGACAGGCCGGCGCGCCGCTACGATCAGATCTACCGCAGTCTAGTCTAGCGCGACGCCGCGGAGCGACGTTACACGACGCGGATCACGTTCTGCTGGAGCAGTTGGACGAGCAGGCGAATGGCCTCGAAGGGGGGCATGCCGCACACGTCGAGGAGCTCTTCGAACGTCGAGCGCCCGTCGAGCTGGGCCAGCAAAAAGCCGGCGCGATGGTCGAGCGCGAGCCAGCGCAGCTGCTCGGGGCTCACCGCGATCTGCGGCACCCTGCGCAGGCCGCCGAGATTGGAGATGTACATCTGCTTCAGCGTGTCGCGGCAGTGCTCGGCGTAAAGCAGGGCATCGACGTGCTCGGGATCTTCTTCGAGGATCTTGGTGGCGAGCGCGAGCGCGCCTGAAAAGTCGCCGACGTCGAAACGGTCGCGCACTTCGGGCATGGTCGCTTTGGGCTCGGGGCCCGGGCGCACCGATTGCGCGCGCACCTGCACGAGCTCGAGAGCATCGCCCGACGCGGGACCGAACGACAGCCGCGGAGGATCGCTCGATTGCAGGCCCGCCGTGGTCGCTACGACGTCGAGGGCGCTGCTTTGCGGCGTGCTGGGGAGGGTGACGCGCTGACGGATGGGCAGAGGCGCGGGTGCGGGAGTCGACTCGATGGGGTCGAACTTCGGCACCGCGGCTTTTTCGAAGCGCGGCAGGGGAACCGGCGAAGGGACCGCCACCGGGAGGAGCGAGTCGGAAAGGTCGAGCGTGAGCGGCTCGATCTGGCTCGGTGGGGCCGCGGCCGCCGGGATGCGCGACGTGCGCGCGCGCGGCTTGACCGAGGTCTTTGCTTCACGATCTTTCGCCTTGGGGCGCGCCGACGGGCGGCGCGACTTGCGCGGAGTCGGGGAGGCGGGGGGAGCGGTTGTCGCTTGGGCAGCGTTCGGCGGAGCGGTGGTCGGGAGGGCGGACTCGGCACCGAAAGCGGGGTTGCTCAGACCGCGCGTGGGGGTGATGGCGCGCGAGGGGGGAATGCGCTCCGTTTCGGGGAGCTCCTTCATCATCTTGGCGACGTACTCGTGCTCGGGCATGGGTGGCGCCACCGTCACCCGGTCATGCTCGCTCGGTTCGACGTCGGGATCGGGCCATCCCGATTCCAGCGAGCTTCCACCGAGCTGCTCGGCATCGCTCAGCGAGATCTCGGACTCGCTCACGGTGATCTCGAGATCGTCGAGCACATCCTTTTCCCGCTCACGCTGCGCCGCGGCTTCGTCCATTTGGAGCGGGATGCGCGACGGACGCGGAATCTGCGACGGCCCCCCGCCAGGCCCGCTCGCGCGGCCCGGCTTTTGGGATGGGGGCGGGTCGGTTCGCGGCATGAGCACCCGTTATGGAGACTTGGCGACCACGCCCTTGAACATGCGCTGGGTGCGTGACAGCCCTTCGATCTGTTCGCGCACGGCGCCGACGTCTTTTTTGCCGATCGCAGCGCGGGCGCGCTCCACGACGGCCTTGGCCTTGCCGATGGCGTCTTTGCCGAAGTCGCTCGAAGCCACGGCCTGCTCGACGTCCGGCAAGAGCTGTTCGATCTGCACGATGAGCTTCTCGGCTTCTTGTTTGACCCCTTCGAATTCCTCGCTCGAACGGCGCTCGACCGTGAACTGCTGAGCATCGGCCATCATCTTGGCGATCTCTTCCTGGGTGAGGCCGCTCGACGCGGTGACCTGGATCGACTGCTCTTGGCCCGTCTCCAAGTCCTTGGCGCTGACGCTCACGATGCCGTCGGCGTTGATGGCGAAGGTGACTTCGATCTCGACCTGACCTTTGGGAGCGCGGCGCAGACCGGTGAGAATGAACTCGCCGAGGAGATCGTTCTGCTCGGCCTGCTCGCTCTCTCCCTGCATGACGATGATCTTCACCGCGGTCTGGTTGTCGCGGCTCGTCGTGAACGTCTTGGCGCGGCTGGTGGGGACGGTAGTGTTCTGCGGAACGAGCTCTTCGAAGTTCGAGCCGAAGGTCATGATGCCGAGGGCGTGCGGCGTCACGTCGAGCAGGATCATCTGCTTCTTCTCGTCGACGAGCGCGGACCCCTGGATGGCCGCACCGAGGGCGACCACTTCGTCGGGGTGCACCCCTTTGCAAGGCTCCCGACCGAAGAAGCCCGCCACCGCCGACTGCACTTTGGGCATGCGGGTCATGCCGCCGACGAGCACCACCTCTTGAATCTCCTTGGTGGAGATCTTGGCGTCCTTGAGCGTCTGGCGGCAGATGTCGACCGTGCGCTCGACCAGGTCGCCGCACAGCTTTTCGAGTGTTTCGCGAGTGAGCTTGCGCTGCAGGTGCAGCGCCTCGTTCTGTCCGCTCGAGATGATGAACGGGAGGTTGATCTCCGTCTCGTTCACCGAGGAAAGCTCGCACTTCGCCTTCTCGGCGCCGTCGCGCAGGCGCTGCAGAGCCATGCGATCTTGGCGCAGATCGATGGAGTGCTCGGCCTGAAAGCCCGTCACGAGCCAATCGATGATGCGACCATCGAAGTCCTCGCCGCCGAGGAACGTGTCGCCGGCCGTGGCGATGACTTTGAAGATTCCCCCTTCGCCGATTTCGAGGATGGAGATGTCGAAGGTGCCGCCGCCGAGGTCGTAGACGGCGATCGTCTGATCGAGCTTTTTGCCGAAGCCATACGCGAGGGCCGCCGCCGTGGGCTCGTTGATGATGCGGATGACTTCGAGCCCGGCGATTTGCCCCGCGTCCTTCGTCGCTTGGCGCTGGTTGTCATTGAAGTACGCGGGCACCGTGACGACCGCTTTGGTCACCGGCTGGCGCAGGTAGTCCTCGGCGATGACCTTCATCTCCTGCAGCACCATGGCGCTGATCTCGGGCACCGAGTACTGCTTGTCGCGCAGCTGAATGCGAAGGTCGCCGTGGGGGCCCTCGACGATGCGGTAGCTGGAAGTGAGAACGCCGTTCTTCACCTGAGGCGAGGTCCACTTGCGGCCGATGAGCCGCTTGGCTGCGGAGACCGTGTTCTCGGCGTTGGTGATCGCTTGCCGCTTGGCGATGTGGCCGACCAAACGCTTTCCCGCTTCGGTGAGAGCGACCATCGAAGGTGTCGTCGCCCAGCCTCCGCGGTTGGGGATCACCTGCGGCTTGTCGTTCTCCACGATGGCGACGCACGAGTTCGTAGTGCCAAGGTCAATGCCGATCACTCGTTCCATGCAAGCGTTTCCTGGCTTAGGACCTACTTCAGGCGTTTTGACAGCTCCACAATCCTATCATCTCGAGGGGCGATCTCGCGCGCCGCTTCGAGCTCGCGCTTCGCGCCCGCGGCAAACCCTGCCCCGAGGTACGCTTCGATAAGTGTGATGCGGCTCTCGAGCCGCTTCGGCGCCGCGGCAATCGCGCGCTTGGCGAACTCCGCGGCGGCGCGCAGATCGGTGCCCGCTTTGACCGCGGCGTGGGCCGCTTTGTGCAGCACGGCGGCGTCCTCGGGCATCCCCGCCACGGCGCGAGCATAGGAACGCGCCGCGCCGGCCCACTGGCCATTGCGACTCTCGTAGTCTCCTTGCTTCAAATAGCCGTCGGCCAGCGCGATGGCTGCTTGCTGCGTCGCTTCGCGGTGCGCGCGGATGATCTCCGGATTCTCGGGATCGAGCGCCAGCGCGAGGCGGTATGCATTGGCCGCCGCGGCCGGGTTGTCTTTGAGCGCCGCGGCCCCGGCTTCGACGTAGCGGCGCGCCTGCGAGCGTCGCTTCTCGCCCGCGATGAGATCGTGCCGCCTCTTCAGCTCTTGTTGTGCGGCCTCGCGGCTCGTCATCTGCTCGACCGGCGGGGTCGATCGGCGCGCCTCGGGAGGCAAGCTGCCGCGATTGATGCCGAGCTTGCGCGCGAGCGCCTCGCGCCGCGCGCGATCGGAGTCGCGCGAGGTAGGGGGCGCCGACGAGCTCGTCGCGGGGACGGCCGGATCGCTCTTGGTTCCCGTCGGTTCGGGGGGCAAGCTCGACGAGACAGGCATGGGCCCCGGGCTCGTAGTATCGACGGAAGGCGCTGAGCTCGTCGCGCCGCGCAGCAGTTCCTCCATCGAGCGCGTCTGGGCCTGCGCCGAAAGGTAGGCGTCGTATTCGGAACGGCGTTCGATCGACGTGAGCGTTTCGTACGCGAACGTGAGCTGACCGAAGATGGCTTCCATCATCGGTTTGAAAGAGCCGAGGCTCTTCCCGTAGAACTTGTCGGGGTGATAGTCGGGCGCGACGGCGTAATAAGCGCGCTTGATGTCTTTGCGATCGGCGCCCGCCGGAACGCCGAGGAGCGCGTAGTAATCGACCTGCGTAAGACGCCCGTAGAGGTCGACTACCTTGCGCTTGCGGTCGTTGTCGAGGTCGCTCACCTGCGCGAAATCGGCCGGCTCGCCGGTGAACGCGTTGAAGTTGATTTGCGACGTGCGAAACGTCTGGGAGACGCGCAGCGACTGCTGCGGAGGGGGCTGCACCAGAGGCTGCGGTGACGGCGAAGGCCGCACACCAGCGTCGGATTTCGTCGTTTGGACGACCTCGCTTCCACGGTCGAACTCGATCGCTCCGAGGCCCGCCAGTCGGTCGATGGTCGCCGTCACCATCGCGAGGTCGAAGCCGGTCAACGCGGCCAGCTCGAGCTCGTTCATTGAGCCGTCGATACGCGAAAGCAGAAACGCGTCCGGTGGTGTCAGAGGAAGCGACCGAATGTCACGCCCTGCCACGGGCCGCGGCGTTCGAGAAGCAGGTTCGGCCATCGTGAAGGCTCTGGTCAAGTAACCCCGACAGCAAGTGTATCAGACGAAAATCTCGGGCACTACGCTCCTCTCCACGCTTTCCCTTCACGCACCCACACGCATCCACCTTGCGCACCTGTTCGCTGTCAGCTCGCGCGCTGCGGCTCGGAATCGAGCGGCTCAGCTCGTGCGATCGCTCGAGGATCGCGCGCGGACTCGAGCGCCGCGCAGGGTGCTGTCGCAAGGGCGGATCGATCGAAGGACGGGTGCATCCATGGCCAGTGCGTTGGTAGACGTCGGATTCGCTCGCTGAGCGCGTCGGCCAAGCGCTGCGCGAGCTCCGCTTCGCCGCGCGCTCCCGGCTCGAGGTCATCGGTAGAAAGTCTGGTGATACGAATCTGCAGGCCCGACGCACTCGGTGCAGGTGTACCGACGACGACCGGACTTTTGAGTCGGAGGGCGAGTCGAGCCGCGCCCGGAGGCATACGCGACGGTAAACCGAGCCACGTGACGCCCTGCGTGGCAACGCGGCCCGGCATGTCCAAAAGCAGGCCGAGCACACGGCCCTGACGGAGCGCGCGCACGATCGCGAAAGGCGCGCGCGGTTCGCCGCGGTAGATCGCGTGCACATTGCGGCGCGCGCGCATCGGTTCGTACACGAGTGCGTGAAAGCGCGGATCGTAGCTTTCGCGTGCGACGGTCGAGATCGGGAAACCGCGCGCCGCGAGCAGGGCTGCCATGCGCTCCCATGGACCGAGATGACAGGTTCCGTAGATGACGCCGCGTCCGAGCGCCAGCGCATCGGAAAGAACGCGCTCCGACCCGGCATCGATGGACAGCGTGCGCGCCGGGTCTTCGCGCGGATCGAGGAGGGCGAGTGTATCGGTCAAGTTCCGGCCGAGCGCGCGGTACGTAGCGCGGACGATCGCGCGGCATCGTGCAGCCTCGAGCTCGGGATGGACGAGCGCCATGTTGTCGATCGCGGCGCGGCGCGCGCTTCCGAGGAGCGCGTAGGCGGCGATGCCGAGCGACGATCCGATCGGCCCGAGCCACGCGCGCGGTAGCGCGAGTCCGAGACGGACGCTCGCGCGAGCGGCCGCGAAGAGGAAGTCGTTTTTTTTCTGCTGGCGTCTCGACCAGGTCAAGGCGCGCCCTCTCCCACCATGACCACGGTGCCGTCGCGGCATCCGATGACCATGCGCTTGGGACCCGCGGGAGCGAGCGCCGCAGGCGAGCCGCAGGTGGAACCCGTCACCATGCGCACCTTGCCATCGGCGGCGACCACGCCAACGCGCCCCCCCACGCGGGCAAAGCCGATGCGACCCTCCGCGTCGGTGAGCGGTGGCGGGCTCTCGTCGAGCTGCGCGAAGTCCACTTTGCCGGCGTCGGTCATGAGCGTTTCGGCGCGCACGTCGAGCGGCGTGCGTCGCACGTCGCTCGGCGTGCGCCCGATGCGCGTGAGCACGCCGTTCCACGTCACGAGCACCCGCGCGTCGTCGGCGCCGAACACGACGGGACCGTGCAGCGACTGATCGGAGACGGCGTGCACCGTCTCGACGGTGCCGCTGCGGAGGTCGAACGTGACGAGCCGCTGGTGATCGACGACCGCGACGAGCGAATGGCCGTCGGGGGACGACGCGCCCGGCTCGCCAGGGTCGCCCCCCAAGCTCCCGAGCCGCTTGGCAAAG
>Ga0111539_10008469_pt1 | contig 13075 bp, 10 predicted proteins | sample RhiMethybrSRZTD1_FD_79667 | JGI IMG/M metagenome (GOLD analysis project Ga0111539, IMG submission 79667) | Populus rhizosphere microbial communities from Tennessee, USA - Rhizosphere MetaG P. TD hybrid SRZTD1 (version 2) (version 2) | ecosystem: Host-associated > Plants > Roots > Rhizosphere >...
TGCGCGTTTGAATGGCATCGACGAGGATCTGGTTCTGATCCAGCTGATCCTGCAGCGTCTTGAGACGGCCCGACCAGTAGGCTTTGTCCTTGTCCTTGACGGGGTCCTTCCCGTTCGCGTCTTTCGCCTTGTCGTCCACTGCCTTCGGATCCTTCGGATCCTTTGTGTCCTTGGCGTCCTTGGCGTCCTTGGCGTCCTTTGTATCCTTGGTGCCGCCGGCGGGTGTCGACGGCGGCGGTGTCGACGAAGCCGGCGCGGCGTTCAGGTCCTTGTTCGTGTAGACCTTCGTCGCCTCAGGACTGGCTTTGCGGCGCTCCTCTTCTTTCTTGGCCACATCGGCCAGCGACTGCGCCTGCGCAGTCATCGCAGTCAGAAGGAAGGCGGCCGCCGACGCAACGGTGAAATGGTGTGCACGCATGGCAACACTGGCTGATTGAAGTATCGGTCTGACAGCCGTCGTCCACCAGAGACGGGCGGTCTAACCGCTAGCGATTCGAGGCCGGCCGAGCGGCATCGAACGAGTCCACATACGCCTTGAGCTTCTCCGCGTCGGGCGATCCCGGTTCCAGCTCCAGAAAGCGCCTGTAGCTGCGCACCGCCTCCGGCATCCGGCCGTTCCGTTCGAGGGCGATGGCCAACCCCAGGTGACCCTTCGCATCCGAGGGTGCGAGCGCGACCGCCTTCTCGAACTCCGGAATCGCCGCGGCTTCGTCGCCCTTCTTGTGCAGGGCCAGCGCCAGGTCGAATTGCGTCGCATGATCGCCGGGCTGGATGGCCCGCGCGCGCCGATAGGCGGCGACAGCCTGATCCCACAGGAGAAGCTGGCTCGCGGCGTGGGCCAAATTGAATTGGTACACCCACTTGTCGGGCGTCACGGCGGCCGCGCGCTCGAACCGCGGCACGGCTTCGTCAATCCGGCCGAGCGCCACCAGCGCCTGCCCCAGCTTGTTCAAGGTCTCGGCGTCGTCGGGACGCTGGACGAGCGCTTTCTCGTACGCCGTTTTCGCCGCTGCGGGGTCTGCCACGGGCGTCGTCTCCGCGCGCGGCGCGCTCACAAACCCCGGTTCCACAATTGACGGCCGACCCGCGTTGGCCGGCACTGTCTCGCTCGGCGCCGCTGGCGGCGGCGCCAGCTGGGAGGGTGTCTTCGACGCCGACTGCGCCGGGCGCGCGACGTCGTCCACGACTGGCGTCGCCCGTTCCCAGATGATGGCACTGAGCAGCAACGCCCCAAGGGTGAGCACGACGCCGATGATGAGCGTCCGGCCCTGGGTGAGCCACGACTGCGGGGCTTCCGGAGCATCAACGGGCAGGATTTCGAAGCACCGGAGGCAATGACCCCGGCCGGCCTTCATTCGCGAACCACACGCGGGACAGACGACGTAGCCGCTCATCGAACCTCGCGCCACGACAGTACACGAAGCCCGGCCTGGCCTGCGGCCGGACGTGCAACTGTCATTTCGACACTCTTGTGGACTCCGCGCGGACCGAACGACTCGGCGCGCAACACTAGAATACCCGCGCCAGCCGCATGGCCGTCCTCGAGCGGCAGCGCGTCCGTTTCCGACGAATCGTCGCCCACCAGAACGCTCACATAGTACGGTGAATCAATCGATTCGTTGGGCAACAGATCCTTCAGACGGCCATAGGCGTAGAGCTGCCATCGTGGATTGTTCGGACCCCACGGACGCTGCGCCGTGACAGCATCCATGTCGGCGTCGGCGCACGCGTCGATCCTGCCGCAGTTCGCCATGTTGACGACGTGCCCGAGATCGATCGTCGAGCCATCGGCCAGCTGACGCGTGCCGGTAGGCGCGCCGTCGGCGAACGTCGAATGCACCGTCCCGTTCAGCACGGCATTCCAGTTCTCCACCGCAGCCAGGTCGTCCAGGGCGCGCTCCGCCGCCGCTTCGGCTGCATAGGCGCCCGCCGCCTCGTCGCGGAAGTTCGACGCGGTGACCGCCTCCGAAGAAGTCGCTAGAACAAGGGCAACCCCGAGCGCGCTGGTCAACAACGCGGCAGCCATCGCCATCATCATCGCAGCGCCGCCGTCCTGGCGAATGTCCATCGCGTCACCGTCCGGGATTCATGTTGCGCGGTGAGACTTGAAAGTGAATTTCGAGATCCGGTACGAACCGGCTGCCGCCACTCGACGTGCCGGGATTGACGAACAGCGCGCCAGCCGGCCCGCGCAGCGCCGCGACCGCCGCCTGCACCCGAAGCGTCACACCAATTCTCCGAATACGCAGAAGGTCCGCATCCCAACGATTGGGGTTCGCGTCGTCAGGACACCAGGGACCGTCGGTCAGTTGCGCAGCGCTGAGCGGCACCATGAAGCGCAGTCCGTTGCCAAGCGCCGGAAGCCGTGGCGCGGGCGTCGGCGATCCGTCATTCACGAACAGGCAGTTCTCGCCGGTCGCAAACGGCGGTGACACCGTGCGCGGCGGCGCGCCATACGTCGTCTGAGGCGACGACAGGTCGTCCAGCGGCCTGGTCATCGTTGGCGGCTTCGGGTCGCCGTCGTACTCGAACCGGAGTCCGACCACGTTGTCCACGATAGGTACGTCGGCGTTGGTGCTGCCGTCGTAATGCATCAGCTGACCGCTCCTGGCCGCCACGTCGGTCTTCAGATAATACGTGTGGCTCTCGACTTCGACCACTTTCGATCCGGCCGGATACGTGGTTGTCATCGTGTTGGACGCCCGGTCCAGCAGCAGGTGAGCGATACCGCCACTGACGGCGCCGATCGTGAACAGATCGTGGTGGCCGGATTCGTCGAACACCAACACCTGCGCGCCGGGCGAGAATCCGCACACCGGATCGTCCATCCCACATCCGCCGTCCTGAGCGGCCGCTGGACTGAACGTCAAATCGCCTGGAGCCAGTGGTTGACTGAGAACAGTCTGGGCCGTTGTCGCCGGGACCGAAAGAATAGTGATGCGGTCGGATGCAAACGTGCCGACCGGATCGCCGCCGCGCGCGCCCTCGCGAAACGGCAGCACCGGCGGGACGTACATCACGAGGGGCCCGCTCTGCCTGCCAGCATAGACACCAGCGCCAGCCGCCAGGAGACTGCGGGCCAGCGTGCTCTCGGCCACGCGCAGGCGCTGTTGCATGTCGCCTGATTCCAATTCGCTCGCAAACAGCCCGTTCGACGGCCGCATCAGGGTGAACACCGCCGCCGCCACAACCAGCGACAGCACGGCCGCCACGAGCGTTTCGACGAGCGAGAAGCCCTTTTCGCCGTCGCGCCGGTCTGCCATCGCACCGTCGAGGGTCATGGAGCCTTCCGAGTCTTCACGCTGACGAGCCTCGCCTCCTCCACCGATTTACCGATCCTGTTATCGGCCGCACCCCGGGGACGCGCACGTCGAACGAGGACCTGAAGCACCATCGTGTTGGCGCTGGACGGGAGGGGCTCGACGGACCATCGCCGGACGTACGCGGCACCAGGCGGTGGAACGGCGGCGGCTCCTCCGAGCGACGCGCCGCTGGCATCAACGTAGTCCACGTAGCCAACGGTGTTGTCCGCAAGCGCGCCAGGGGGCGAAGGCTGAAGCCCGGCGCCGCCGGCGGGCAATTCCGGTTGCACCGTGATATCGGTCTCGACATCGGTCACCGGGCCTCCACCTGGCTCGAAACCAAACGCAAGACCCCGAAGCTGCTCCATCTTCTGCTGTGCGAGCACGGTGGCATAGGTTGTCGCGCGCGCTCGCGCGTTGGTGGACGCGGCAACGGTAAACAGGTGCGCGAGGCCCGAGACGGCCACACTGAGCACGACCAGCGCAAAGAGGACCTCGACGAGCGAGAACCCGCGTTGCGAACGTTGTGTGAGTCCTGCCAATGCCCTTCACCGACGCGTGGGTCAAAAACGGTTGTCGATTCGACGCATTGCAACAGACGGTCCAGCGATCGCCGCGACTTGCCGGATCGCAGAACTCTCCAGCAATTGGCAGTTCTGAGCGTCGCATCGAGAGGTCGTGAGGATGGATGTCGAGCGGACTGACGCCTCGAGTTTCCCGCGGCTGCGATGCCTTAAGTCCGTGCTGGCATGGCTGTTGGTCGCCATCAGCCGGCCACAGGCAGCGTGATGATCAGGCTCGCGCCGCCAAACGGCGACGTGCCGATCGCGACGCGGCCGTTGTGAAACACGATGATCTTCTGCACGAGCGCGAGACCGAGACCGGTGCCGCTCCGCTTCGACGTGAAGAACGGACGGAACACACGCTCGCGAAGTGCCGGCGCGATGCCGGGCCCGTTGTCGTTGACCGAGATCTTCGAGACGCGTAATCCGCGATCGAGTTCCGACTGGATCAGGATGCGCGGGGGAAGCGCCCGACCCGTCGACGCCTCCACCGCGTTCCGGAGCAGGTTGCTGAACGCCTGCCGTAGCAGGACTTCGTCGCCATCGAGGTCACCGAAATCGCCCGACACTTCGACGTCGCCGCCGAGCGCCCTCACGTCCGCGCGCACTTCGTCGGCGGCCCGGTCGATGATGGCCTTCAGGCTGACACGGGTCAGCGTCAGCTGTGCCGGCCTGGCAAAGTTGAGGAAGTTGGTGACGACCTGACTGAGCGACTCGGTTTCGGATCGAATCCCTTCGACGTAGGGCCGGTAGACCGGGGGGAGCGCGTTCAAATCGAACAGCTTGCTATATCCCTGAATCGTCGCCAGGCCGTTGCGGAATTCGTGCGCGATGCCGGCGGTGAGCTCCCCCACCGTCGCCAGACTCTCTTTCAGGCGCAGCTGCTCCTCGAGATCCTTCACGGCCGTGAGGTCCGTGAACAGGCAGATGGCCCCGTGCAGCGTGCGCTCGTCGAACAGCGGCGACACCGTCACGCCGAGGTGCGTCGCGCCGTGGCCGTTTTCCGGCAGCGTCACCCCACGGCGCACGATGGCGGCGCCCGATTTCAGCGATTCGTCGATGACGTCGAGCAACGGCTGCACGCGCGGCGAGCGTTCGAACGGTTCGGTCGATGCGGCCTCCGGTAGATCGAGCATCCGCCGGCCGGCCGGATTCAGAATCCGTACGTCGCCATTGAGGTCCACCATGACGAGGCCGGCGGTGAGGCTCGAAATGATCTCGCCGTTCAGACGCTCTGAAGCGTCCGCTCGCGCGGCGTTCGCGCGCTCCTGGGCCTTCAGCTTCGTGACCGCCTCCTGGAGCGCCGCGGACAGGAACGCCGTTTCGGCGCCGGCACCGCGAAGGCTTCGTCGCGTCTCGCGCGCCGCGGCCGCGAATTTCAGCATCGCAAACATCAGGACGGTGACCAGCGCCGCGACCATCGCGGTGAGACCCAGCAGGGCGTACGCGGAGGGCGTCAACATCATGGCCGTTCGGGTTGATACTGGTAGAGCGCCGCCAGCGCCGTCAGCTGCTCCTGAATCATCCGCCGGTTGTCGTTCGTCATGGTCTGCGTGATGTCCATCCGCGCGGCCGGCACGCTCGCAAGGTCGAAGGCATATTCGCGGCCGTCGACGGCGTCGACGACGTACATCAACTCGCCGTTGTTTCGCAGCATGCCGTACACGGCGCCGTAGCTGGACGCAACCAGAAACGATTCGCGGCGCCGCCAGGACAGGTCCGCGGCCGGGCCCGCGAACAACGGCCGCCCAAAGAGCGATCCGAGGTCGCGCGGCTCGTAGCCGAGCAGCGCGTAGAGCGTCGGCGTGATGTCGGTCGAGAGTGCCACCGCGTCGACATCGGTCTTCACCCTCGCCTTCAGCCAGGACGGCAGGTGCACGATCAGCGGCACGCGCATGACCTCGGGATACAGAAAAAACGCGTGACCCCAGCGCCCTTCCTCTCCGAGCGAGTCGCCGTGGTCCGACGTGACGATGATCACGCTGTCGTCGTAGAGATGGGCGCGCTTCAGGTATCTGACGAACCGCCCCAGGCAGGTGTCGACCTCGTGCACCCCCGCCGCCACCTTGTCGAAGAATCCCGGATACGTCTCGCCCGGCGGCATGGTCCTCATCGCGGCCGTCGCGATGTGGGCGTTCTGCGGCAGCGCGTAGAAGAACGCGGGGCCGGCGTCCGGTCCGCGGGCGTCGAGCGCACGCTCCAGCTCGCCGAGCGTCCGGCAGGCGTCGAATTCGGTCTTTCCGATCTCCCCGCCGAGCCGCCGCAGCTTCGCGTCGCGGGCGACGTAGTCCTCGACGATGTTGTCGACGGTCATCATCTGGGTGAAATTGTTGGCGTCAACCAGCTTCATCAGCGTGTTGCGCCGCGCAAACGCCGGCTGCTGCACGACGTGGATGATCATGCCGCCCGCCCAGATCGACGGCACCGACATCCCCGTGCCCGAGTAGCGGGTGAACGCGCGCTGGAAGACAAAGCTGTCGGCCGCGAGCTTCCCCATCTCCGGCGTGAACGTCACCGCCGGGTTGTACGCCGACACGTAGTCGCGCCGCATGCTGTCGACGACGAGCAGAAACACGTGCGGCTTCCGGCCCTCGGCCGGCGTGAGCGGGCTGACGAAATCGACGTCGACCGGGTGGACGCGCGGCGGTGGCACGAGCGTCTGCGAGTGCAGGAACGCGTAGTACTCGGCGGTCTCCGCCGAGCGCATCGTCCTGGCGTCGCGAATCAGGCGGAACGACGGATCGATCGCGGCGTAGCGTTCGAGGACGACACCAGGTTCGACGGTCGCGAGACCGCCGTAGAGCGCGAACGCCGCGAGAGGCGTCGCCGCCAGCAGCGACGGATGCCGACGTTCGCGAGGGCGATCGCCAATGGCCGCATAGACCGCGCAGAAAGCGATGAGCCACACGGCCAGCACGCTCAGCTTCTGCATCAGAAAGTTCCAGTCGAACTGTGCGACTGCCGCCGCCATGCCGTAGGCCACGAACGGCAGCACGACGAGGACAGACCACGCCGCGATTCGCGTGCCGCGGCCGACGACGAATCCTGAAAACACCGCGAGAGAATCGGGCGTCGGGGCCAGGGGCTTGGGGCTGGCTGCGGATGCGCGCACGCGCGCGACGCCCGCCCACGTGGCGGCGACTGCAATGCCGAGCGCCGCCGACGCGATCCACGCGTCGCGGCCAGTGAACGCGAGCGATGCGCCGACGAGCCGCGCTTCGACGAGGGCGACGGAGGCCGCCAACAGGCCAACGAAGCCCCAGTACTCCAGCGCGCCCACAAGGCCGAACCGCCCGCCACGACCCACCGCCCGCGCGATCAGCATGACGGCCGCGAACGCCGCGAAGAGCGCCATGAACACGACGAGATCGGACAAGAGCGACGAGAGGAGCCCGATCGCGATGTCCCGCGCGCCCAGCGTGATGCCGATGGCGCGCTTCAGCCGCCATGGAAGGGCGAGCGCGTACATCGCCCACACGGCGAGCGCCGCCACGGCGCAAGCGGCAAGCGCACGCGATCGATCGGCCGGCCGGGTTGCCGCGGCCGGCCAGATCCTGTGGTCGACGATCGCCAGCCACACCGGCACCGCCAGGGCGAGCAGGCCGGTGACGAATGCGCGCTGCGTGTTGCCGATGTCCGCCAGCGGCGCGCGGAACAGCATCGCCACGCCCAGCAGCGCCGTGGCGGCGACATACGTCCGCGCCGCGACCGCCCCGCGTCCGCCGCGAAGCGCCTCCATGAGGGTGAGCAGCGTGATCAGCTGCGTGACCAGGAACAGCCACGGCGTCAGCTTGACGAAGTCGGTCAGCGCCGGCAGGACGTTCGGCTTGATGAACTGAAAGTACGCGAACGGCGTATACGCGAGGAAGCAGTAGCTGCCGACGGCGATGAAGAACGACGCGTTGACGACGCGGGCAACCGCGACGGCGCCAGGGCTACGTCCGATCGCACTCACAGCAGACCCAGATACCAGGTCAGCAGCGGAGAGCCGACAGTCGCGGCGGCCGCGGCGCCCAGCGCCAGAAACGTGCCGAACGGCAGCGCGTACTTCATCCCGCCCCGGCCGCTGACGATCAACGCCACGCCGATGACCGTTCCGCTGAGCGAAGCGAGCATCAGCGTGAGCAGCGTCAGCTTCCATCCCAGGAACGCCCCCACCATCGCCAGCATCTTCACATCGCCCATTCCGAGCCCTTCCTCGTGCCGGACCCGGTAGTACGCTTCCGCCACCCCATACAGCACGCCGCCGCCGACCAGCACGCCAATGAGCGACGCCATCCAACCGGGCTCGGCGAAGAAGCTGAAGACGACTCCGACGATGATCCCAGGCAGCGTGATCGCGTTGGGCAACAGGTGATGTTCCAGGTCGATCGCGAACAGCACGATAAGCGCGCAGCCGAACACGAGGCGCGATGCCAGCAGAACACTCGGACCGTAGTACCACCATGCGAAGCCAAACATCGCCGCGGTCACGGCCTCGATGAGGGGGTAGCGAACGCCGATCGGCGCACTGCACGTCCGGCACCGCGCGCGCAGGACCATCCAGCTCAGGATCGGGATGTTTTCGTACCAGGAGAGCAGCCGGCCGCAATGCGGACAGGCGGACGCCGGCCACACCACGGACTTGTCGAGCGGCAGCCGGTAGATGCACACGTTCAGAAAGCTGCCGAACAGCGCACCGAACGCGACGGCAAAGGCGATCTGAACGGGTCCGGGAAGGCCCTCGAGCGTCAACGCGGCGGCGCCTCGGGCGCGTCGATCTGGCGCGGCTCCTCCGGCAGGGGCGCGAGCGGAGACGAGGCGGCGAGGTGAACCCGGCCCTGTATCAGTTCGTAAGGTGTCCGACTGGGATCCAGCGGCACCCCCGGAACAACCCGCGCCCGTACGACACTATCCCACCCCGAAGGGGCTTGGCCCGCGCCGCGCGCGAACGCATCGACGCGGCGTTGCAGCTCGTCGATGTTGTCGAGCGCGTCGAGCTGCAGCAGCCGGCGCTCCGCGTCCTGACGCAGCCAGTCGATGGCGGCGGATTGACGGATAGCCTCCCACATCGTCCGCGAGGACTGGCGATCACCCCCCTGAGCGAGGGTGGTCGCCGCCAGCGACCGCAGCCACCAGGGGGCGCCGGGCACCTCGCTGGCCCTCTGAAACCAGCCCGCGGCGGCCCGGTAATCGTGGACGTACCAATAGTGCACGAACCCGATGTCCTCCATGTATTCCCACTTATCGGGTTGAGCGCGGATACCCTTTTCGAGGAGCGCCACCGCCAGGTCGGGCCGGCCCGCCCCCCGGGGGTAGGCCTCCGCCAGGAAGACGGCTCCGAAACGATAGGCAATTGTGAACCGGGGATCGAGGCTGGTCGTGATGTCCAGCATCGGGTAGAGCAGCGAGAAGTCGTCCGAGGTCGGCACTGCCAGCATCGGTGGCGGCTCCGGCACGCGCGCCTGCGCTTGCAGCCGGCGCTTCGTCCCACCGTAGTACTGAAGCGCCCGTATCCAGTAGCCATCGGCGGTCAGCGCCGTGTAGGCGCCGCTCAACCGGCGGAGCGTCTCCGCCGATCGCATGTACATCGCGTCTTCGTCGGCCTCAGAAACTGGAAAGAGCCGCTCGCGCGTCGCCTGAAGCTGCACGGAGCCCGCCAGCAGCGCCAGCGCGACAAGGATGACGCCCAGCGTCTTCATTTGAAGTCCCGGCGCGAGAACACGAGCATCGAGATGACCAGCAGCATCGCGATGTAGCACGCGGCATAACCGATGGTGACCGCTGCGTAGCCGAGCGGCACCGGCTGCCCGTGGACCACCGCCGCCTTGACGTCGAACTGCGCCAGGTTCGGCAGCACCCAGTACAGCCCTCGCGCCAGCCGCGCCGCGGCCGGCGAGTCGACCGCATCCTGAAAATTGCGCAGGTCGCTACTGAAGTGTCCGGCGATGAAAAAGCCGAAGGTGAGCGCGGCCGACAGCATCGGCGTCGAGAACGTCGAGAAGAACAAGGCGATGGCCGTCACCAGCATCAGCTCGACGTAGATCAACCCCACCGCCTTGAGCAGCGCCGGATCGAGCGCGGGGGCGTCCCACGAGCGAACGGTCTGCTCCGACACGCCCCACGCCATGTAGAAGAGGACGACGTAGAGCGCCGCCGCCATCACGGCAAGGTTGACGCCAAGCGTCAGCGTCAGGCCGCAGTACTTGCCGAGCACGAGCTGCTGACGATGAATCGGCTTCGCCAGCAGCGAGTAGATGCTGCGACGGTCGACTTCCTTGGAGACGAGACCGATCCCGATGAACACCGCGATGAAGAGGCCGAACACCGAGATCGCGGCGAGGCCGAGGTCCTTGATGATTTTGACGTCCTGCCCCGCGGTGAGCTGGCCGATCAAATAAGAGGCGCCGATCAGCAGGACCGCGAACAGCACCAGGTTGTAGAGCACCTTGTCGCGGACCGATTCGCGAAACACGTTCACCGCGATCGCGACCACGGCCCTCATGCGCCGAGTCCCCGGTTCGACGCCAGCACGTCGGGCGCGGTCACCTGCTCGACGAAAAAATCCTCGAGCGTCTGCCGGACCGGATTCAGCGAGACCAGGTGCGCGCCGGCCCGTGTCAAATCGGCCAGGAGATGCTCGGGCGCCGGTTCGAGCGGCAGATCGAGCATGTAGCGCCCCTCGCCGATGCGCACGGCGCGGCGCACCCGCGATTCGACCGCAGCGAGCGCGTCGTCGCTGACCCCCGCGACCACCAGCTCCCAGCCGCGCGCGCGAAACGCCAGCATGTCGGTCAGCCGGCCGGTGGCAACGAGGCGGCCCTTCGCGAGGATGGCGACGCGGCTGCACAACGCCTCGGCGTCACTCAACACATGCGAGCTGAAGAAGACCGTGCAGCCACGATCACGCAGCGCGAGAATCAGGGCGCGCACGTCGCGCCGGCCCAGCGGATCCAGTCCCGACATCGGCTCGTCGAAAATCACCAGCTCCGGGTCGTTGACGAGCGCCTGCGCGATCCCCACGCGCTGCAACATTCCTTTCGAGAATTTTCTGAGCTGCAGGCGCCGCTCGGCGCCGATGCCGACCTCGTCGAGCAGCCGCGACGCGCGCGCGCGCCGGTCGCCGGCGCGATAGCCAAAGAGACCCGCAAAGTACGTCAGCAGCTCTTCGGCCGTGAGGTAGTCGTAGAAGTAGGGGTTCTCCGGGAGGTAGCCGATCCGGCGCTTGACGTCGAGGTCCCCGAGCGGCCGGCCCAGGATTTCGGCCCGGCCGCCAGTCGGAAACACCAGTTGCATCAGCAACTTCAGCGTCGTCGTCTTGCCGGCGCCGTTGGGGCCCAGAAACCCGAAGACTTCTCCGGGATCAACGCTGATCGTCAGGCGATCGAGCGCGCGATAGGGGCGCTTTCGCCAGAAGCCGACCGCGTAGTCCTTGGTCAGCTCGTGAGTGGCAAGCGCGGGCACGTCATTTCGGGGCGTTTTTTAACTCGTAGGCGATCGCCTGATCGAAGAATTGCGGCTGCCACGACCCTTCGATCTTGATGCCGTTGATGAAGAACGTCGGCGTCTGCTGCACGCGCAGCTGCCGGCCGAGGGCGACGTCGGCTTTGACAGCCTCGATCGTGGCCGCGTATTTCGCGTCGAAGTCGGTCACCTGGCCGATGTCGCGCGCCGCCTGCCGGACGAGCGGAGAAGTCATCCCCTGCTGGTGCGTATACAGCCACTCCTCCATCGCCTCGCCGCGCCCGTGCTGTTTCGCCAGGCGCACGGCGACGGCCGCATCGCACGCCGCCGGGTGAATCATCGTGGTCAGGTTCGGGTTGCAGGCCGGGTTCAGCGGGTAGTCCTGCATCACGACCTTGACCATGCCCGGCGCGGTCGCTTCGTACTTCGCGAGGATCGGCTTGTACTGCAAGTACGACTGCCCGCAGGCGGGGCACTGGTAGTCGTTGAACTTGACCACCAGCACTTTGGCGCCGTCGGCCGGGATGACGAGCGGCGTTCGCGGCGCGGTCGCCATGAAGCGTTCGAGCTCGGATCGCTGGTCCTGCGTCGCTTCAGGCGGCGCGCCGGATGCGGCCGTCCCTTCGCGAGGGAAGAACGCAAGCGTTGAGGCGGCTCCGGCAAAGAACAGCACGACGAGGATCATCGCGAGCGGACTGGTGACGAGGACGCGGACATCCCCGGCGGCACGGCGTGGCAAGGTGGTCATAGGGAATGAAAAGGCCGCACCGGCGACCAGAAACAGTCCAATTACAGCGGCGTATGTGGTGACGCATAGCACGCACACAGCCTTCAACAGGACGAACGACGCGTAGCCCAGATAGAGGACGACGGCGAGCGCGACCGTCGACATGACGAAGAGATAGCCGGGCACGCTTTCCCGCACACTCTGGCGCGCGGTGAGGCCGGTCACCGAGAGCAGCGCGGCCACCGCAAACCACATCGCGCCAAAAATGGCGACGGGGACGCCACGCACCGTGCTGAAACGGCTCTGGTAGACCTGCGTGCAACTGATGGTTTCGCTGACGTCGCAGAAGCTGCGGTACGACGGGTCGTACAGCATGTGGTAGTGGGTGTAGGCCGCGGCGGCGGAGGCGCCAAGGCCAACCAGCGCACAGAGGAGCGCGAAGGTCGCAGCGCGTTTACTCATGACAAGGAGTTGGCGACTGGCATTCTACCAAATCGCCAACTCCTATCAATTGTAGCGTTTGCCGAGGATTACTGCACGACCGAGGTCGTCGTCGCGTCGATCGGGTTGACCAGCGTCGCGGCGGTGCTGAAGAAGATCGTGCCGCGCGTGTCGGTGCCGAAGTAGCGCGTGCCGGTGCCGCCCGCGGTAACCGGATCCGCGTTCGCGAAGTACGAGCTCGCCGGGTTCGCCGCCGAGGCGTTGCAGGTCGCCGCGCCGGTGCCGATGTCCACCGCGCCGGTCTCCTTCGCGAGCGCCACGGTGTAGCCGCTCTTCACGACGCCGTTCGAGTAGAGGTCGGGGCTGATGAAGCCCTGGGTGCTGTTAGCCGGTGCCTTCACAAGATCCTTGAGCGAGATCGCGTACCCGCCGGCGGCACAACTGGACGAGTAGCTCGCCTGGCCGCTGTTGATGGCGCGCAGCGAGCCGATGGCCGACGCTTCGTTGCCTGACATGCGGGCGCGAAGCAGACCGGGCACCGCAATCGCGGCGATGATGCCGATGATCGCCACGACGATCAGCAGCTCGATCAGGGTGAA
>Ga0111539_10008470_pt1 | contig 13075 bp, 11 predicted proteins | sample RhiMethybrSRZTD1_FD_79667 | JGI IMG/M metagenome (GOLD analysis project Ga0111539, IMG submission 79667) | Populus rhizosphere microbial communities from Tennessee, USA - Rhizosphere MetaG P. TD hybrid SRZTD1 (version 2) (version 2) | ecosystem: Host-associated > Plants > Roots > Rhizosphere >...
GAAAGTGCCCCTTGCATCCATCGGTCGCGCGCGACGCCCTGCATCCGATGTCGAAACCGGTCGCCGCGTCGAGCGTGAGAAAAAGTCCTCTCTGGTCGGTGCCCCCCACGATCCGGCTTGCGGATGCGCGTAGGGAGCGGCGTAGCCCCCCGCAGGATAGCCCCCATACCCCGTCCCCGGCGCATACGCGTAACTCGCTGGAGTCGGCGCGGCAGTAGACGGGTAAGCGGGGGTCGCGCTGCCTGGTCGATAATAGGCCTGGGGATAGGGGTGTGACGCGTACGGCTGTGGATACGCTGGCTGCGGGTAACGCATTGGGTAGGTGGGCTGCGCATAGCTCTGCGGATACACAGGCTGCGTAGAACGCGGGGGATAGGTGGGTTGTGCGTAGCTCTGCGGATAGGCGGGCTGCGCGTAGTTGGCCGCCGTTTGCGGTTGCGCTGTACCTAGCCAACCGGCAGGTGGTGCAGCTTGAGCTTGGGCGGCGAAAGGAGCGAGCAGGGTGGCGATGACGGCGAACTTCGAACCGATTCGGCGATGCATGAACGAGACGAGTTGGTTCCTTTCGCGCAGCGGTCCTCTCATCGCGACGTCAGCAAGGGGCTCGCGAATCGAAAACCGGTACCCGTACGAACGGTTTTTTTCTCGAATTCGAAAGTGGCGTAGCGCGCGCGAACACCAGAGCGGGCCGGGCGCTCGACTTATAAGTGTTTGCAATTGTTACATATTGTTATTCGTCCCGCAGGCCACGCTGGCGGTACGTGCCGACGTGCCCCGAGGCGTCGGCGCACGTCGGCACTCGTCATATGGGCTGCGGCAATTCGACCGCGTGTGGCGGGGGGCAATGTCGTCGCCCAGGCATCTTCGTGCACTGCGCAGGCGCCCTCGAACAACTACAGCCGGTACACCTCAACGCTCAGGTTGCGAAACCGTGCATCGATTCGTCGTCCATCAAAAAGAACAGTCAGGCCACACGCTGACGCAATCGCTGCACTGAATGTTTCGCGCGTGTACCGAAGAGCATCGAGCGCATCTCGAAAAGATGCATTTTCTGAGTCGAAACTCGAGGCACACGCCCCTCCATCGTCCTCTGACGTGATAGAAGGCAGTTTGGCGCAATGATCACTTTTACAATGAGATCGGTTCTTTACATGGGCGTTCTGTCGATGTCGACGATGAGCTGCACGGGCATCGTCGAAGCCCCAGACGAAGGCGCCGGCAGCTCGACGGGCGTCGCCGTCTGCTCCAGCAACGTCTATTGGAAAGAGGGCGACAAGATCTCGGATCTCATGCACCCGGGGGGGGCATGCAACGCCTGCCATGACAAGACGCCGACGGCGCCCAACTTCACTGTTGCGGGCACCGTCTATCCGACGTCGCACGAGCCCGACAACTGCAACGGCGTCACCGGCGGCGTGGTCATGGATGGCGGCATGGCGGAGATCGCCATCGTCATCACCGATCGCACCGGACGCACGCTGCCCCCCATCCCCGTGAACAGCGTCGGCAACTTCAAATACGAAGTCGAAGTGCTGAAGCCCTTCAACGTGAAGGTCGTGTCCAAGGGCAAAGAAAACAAGATGATGATGCAAGCCCCCCACGGCGACTGCAACTCGTGCCACACGCAGACGGGCGAGCAGATGGCCCCCGGGCGCATCACGATGCCGCAATAGGGCAAGCGGCCCGGAATCTTTGACAGAAAGTCGCCCCCTCGGGCAAAATCGGGCGAATTCTCGAGTCTCGGCTGAAGGCTCGAACCGCGAGGATGCGAAGAGGCATTGCTCACCGGTCTCTTGCACGACGTGGGACAGGTAGACGGTCTCGTCGACAGCATCTTCAACTTCCCGACGCTTGCCGAAACCCATCGCGTCGCCGCGCTCGACATCGTACGGCAGCGCGCCGCACACGGTTGAGTCGCCTCGGCCGGAGGGTCAATCCCGGCGGGCATTGCTCATAACCATATGGGATGATCGAGCATCGATGGCAAAGACGAAGGGCACGGCCATGGTCCAGTGCGTCAAGGCTTTGCGATCGCTTCCCCCGGAGGTGGTGCGCGCCAAGTTGTCGCCGCATCTCTACACCTACGTGAGCGAGCGCATCCTCGTCTCCAATTGGTATCCGGAGGAGGACTACCTCGCTCTCATCACCGCGCTGACCGAGCTTCTCCCTAGCTCGCACGGCGATACTTGGGAGATGTTCGGCCGCGTCGCGGCGCAGCACGACCTGACGACCGTTTACCGTTCCAGCGTTCGTCAGCGCACGTTGCTCGGCATGCTGAAAGCGGTGCGCGATCTCTTCCACATGTACCACGACACCGGCCGCATCGAGATCGTGGGGGACGACCAGCGCGCCCACATGGACTTCTTCGGATACGCGAGCGTTTCGGCGGGGCACTGCCGTTTCATCACCAGCTACATCCGCGAGCAGCTGCGCATGTCGCTCGGCCATCCGGTCGACGTGCGCGAAACGATGTGCTGCGCCGCGCGCGACGACCGCTGCCGCCGCGAATTCGCCCTCTAACAGGTTGCTGAAAAAGGCGTCCGAGGGGTTGGTGCTGCCAATTCTCCCCCCAAACCCCCCTCACTTCGTGAGGGGGGTGCCGGCAGGCGGGTGGAGAAACAGCGAGGGGAATCCGGTACCGAGGCGGGTCCTTTTTCAGCAACCTGCTAACATGACTGGCCTCAGTCTTGGCGTCGGCAGATCACGATCAGTGCTTTCAGAGCCCTGCCGCGAGCGATCCCTTGCGCCGTGGCTCGGCCGCGCCGATCCACCCGCCTTGAGCGCGCCCGATGACCATGGCGTCCGCAATGTGCCCGCGCTCTTTGAAAGAGTAGCCCATCCCTCCGAGCGCCTTCTCGAGATCGGGCGTCAAGCCGTCCTTTTCGTGCGCCACGACGTCGGGCAAGTGCTGCATGTGAAAGCGCGGCGCGTTCAGGGCGAAGACGGGATCCAATCCGTGATCGATCACGCTGGAGAGAATCTCGAATACGGTGGTGATGATCATGGGTCCACCGGCGGCGCCCGCGAGCAAGATCACCTTGCCGTCCTTGCCGGTGACGATCGTCGGCGCCATCGACGAGAGCATGCGCTTGCCCGGCGCGATGGCATTGGGTTCACCCTGCACGAGGCCGAAACCGTTGGCGCTCCCCGGTATGGACGCAAAATCGTCCATCTCGTTGTTCATCACGATGCCGGTTTTGGGAATGGTGACCCCCGAGCCGTACCACCAGTTGATGGTCGTGGTGAGCGCCACGGCGTTGCCCGCGTCGTCCACGATTTCGAAGTGCGTCGTGTGTGGTCCGTCCCCCGAGCTCCCTTTGCCCGTGATCTCCGTGGACGGGGTGGCACGATCTTCGGCGATGGTGGCACGTTGCGTGTCGGCCCATTTGGTCGAAAGCAGCTCGTCCACCGGGTTGGTGACGAAGTCGGGGTCGCCTAGGCGCGCGTTGCGCGCGGCGAAGGATCGTCGCATCGCCTCGAAGACGTAGTGCAGCTCTTTGGGCGAGTGCCAGCCGAGGCTCGCAAGATCGTACTTTTCGAGGATGTGGCAGATCATGCCGAGCGTGACGCCTCCCGACGAAGGGGGGGGCATCGCGGAGATGGTGTTGCCGCGGTATTCGAAGACGAGCGGCGCGCGCCACTTCGGCGCGTACGCTTTTAGATCGGACAAGGTGATGTAGCCGCCGTTGGCTTTCATGTCCGCGGCGATGGCTTCGGCCACGGGCCCCTCGTAAAAGCCGGCCGGACCTTTATCGGCAATGCGCCGCAGAGAGGCTGCGAGGTCGGGATTTTTCCAGGTCATCCCCGCTTTGAGCTGCTGGCCCCCGGGAAAGAAGAGCTCCGCCGAGGCGGCGTGCTTCTTCAACCTCTCGCCGACCATTTCGAACGAGCCCGCAAAGCCCTCGTCGACCACGAAGCCTTCTTCGGCGAGCTTGATGGCGGGGGCCATGAGCTCGGCCCATGTCTTCTTCTTGGAGCCGAGCTTGGTGTAGAGCTCGTGGAGCCCGGCGACGCTCCCGGGCACGCCCGAAGCCTTGTAGCCCTCTTGCGAGCCGGTCTTGGCGTTGGCGTACATGTCGCGCGTGGAGGCCGCGGGTGCGGTTTCGCGGAAGTCGATCGCGCGCGTCTCGCCCCCCATGCGCGCGACCGCGAAGCCCCCTCCCCCGAGGTTGCCCGCCATCGGGTAAACGACGGCCAGCGCGAACGCAAGGGCCACCGAGGCATCGACGGCGTTGCCTCCCGCGGCCAGCACATCGACGCCGACCTTGGTGGCGAGCGTCGCGTCGCTGGCGACCATGCCGCGCGCGCTCGGCGCTGGGGCGCGAGCTACGTAGGGCCACGCAGGGGGCAACGCAGGAAGCGCCGGCGCCGGAGCGGCGACCGTGGCGACCGGTGCCGGGGGCGCAGGGGGTGATGACGTCGGCGGCCGGCTGGTGCCACACGCCAGAAAGAGCGCGACGAGGAAAGCGAGCGAGCGAAAACGCATGAGGGCGGCAGCGTACCACATCGATTCCGCTGCTGAATGGTCGCGGCGCTCGTTCGCTCAGATCTTTTCTTCGACGGATCGCCCGTCCAAGGCGCGCGACCCGCGCAGCAGGATGTAGTCGACTCCGAAAGGCCAGCTGAGGCGGATGTAGATGAGACTGAGGTGAGCGTCGGCTCCCGCAATCGACATGCTGGCCCGCGCCTCACAACGCCCTTCGGTGCGCGCCACGGTCACGCGAAGCTGGCGATCGGGGATGGCGTTCATGCGCGCGTAAATCGTGGTCGCGTCGCCGTTCTTCTCGATGCGCTGCACCGGGTCGACGCCGTAGGCGCGCACCTCGCGCGACAAGATGGGTTCGATTTCGCCCTTGTTCTCGAGCATGCGCCAATAGCCGTAGAGGGGGCTCGCGCCGACGACGTTGCAAGCCTCGTCGAGGTGCACGCCATAGTGAACCTGGTTCTTGTTCTCGCTCTTGGCGATGAGAAAGAGCGACCTCGGATCGCGGTGCGTTCGCGCGGCCGGTGGGTCGGCGAGCCCCGACTCGGCGCTCATCAGGATCGCGATGGCGATGAGGGGGACGACTCGTCGACGAGCTGCGAACGTACTTCTCGCGGCCAATTCTGCTCCTTCATTGAAGATAGCAGGTCGCGTCGTCGATTGACGACACTGCGCGGGCGTTTCCGTGTGCGCGTCGTCGTCGGTGAGGAGTCGCTCGTCGTTGCTCCACCGCCGACATGTGAGCCCCCCAACAAAACCTCCTGATCTCCCGATCTCCCTGTGAATTCGTCCGGGAGCGCGCCAGCGCGTTCAGCTTCACCAAAACTGCACCGAGCTTGCAAATACACTCCTCGAAGAAGAATCAGCCTTAGAGCGTTTGCCGTGGAGTCCTTCGGAGGGCCCGCAATGCATCCTCTTGTTCGTATCTTCGGAATCATGGGCGTTTTCATGCTCGCTACGATGGGTTGGCTCATCTTGGGCGCCGTCACCGGATCGCGAACCAGCGACCAGCGGGGCACGCTGGAAGGGCGCGTCGCCGATCTATGGGGAAGCCCTCAAGTTCAACCGGCACCCAGCTTCGAGCTTCAATGGACGGAGCAAGAAACGAAGGTCGAGCAGGTCACCGACGCGACAGGTCATACGAGTACGAAAAGAACCCTGGAAACGGTGCCCCGCGTCAAAGTCGTCGATCCCGCCCGATCGCGCTTGGCGATCGATCTGCATCTCGATCAAAGGCGCAAGGGGCTCTTGTGGTTCCCCCTCTACGATGTCGGCTTTCACGGCGTTTGGACCTACCGTCACGCCGAAGAGGCGGCGCGCGACCTTCGAGTGGGTTTCGCGCTGGCCGACAAATCCGGAATCTACGATGACTTTCGCTTCGTCGTCGATGGCGTCGACCTCGCACCGCGCCTTCGCCCCACCGACGGCGTGATCGCGACCGTCGTCCCCGTGAAATCCGGGCAAACGGTGACCCTCGAGGTTTCCTACCGTTCGCGCGGGATGCAGGAATGGACGTACCGCCCGACGCAGCAGGTCGGTCAAATCGAAGACTTCGGGCTGACGATGACCACCGACTTTCGCGACATCGATTTTCCGAAGCTCACCATGTCCCCCTCTACGAGGAACGTGAAAGGGGCCGGCTACGAGCTCTCGTGGACCTTCGCGCGCCTGGTGTCGGGTTACGGGATCGGCATGGTGATGCCCGGGCACGTGCAACCGGGGGAGCTCGCGGCCCAGATGAGCTTTTCCGCGCCGGTCTCGCTGGGGTTGTTCCTGGTCTTCACCTTCGTCATCACCTTAATCCGCAAGACCCCGCTTCACCCGGTGAACTACCTCTTCGTCGCGGCTGCGTTCTTTTCTTTCAATCTGCTCTTTGGCTACACCGCCGATCGCTTGCCGGTGGAGACGGCGTTCCTCTTGTCGAGCGCGGTCAGCGTGGGGCTCGTTGCGAGCTACCTACGTCTCGTGGTGGGGCCGCGCTTTGCGCTGGTAGAAGCGGGACTGGCCCAGCTCCTTTACCAAGTCGGTTTCTCGCTCGCGCACTTCTACGAGGGCTTCACCGGGCTCAGCATTACCGTGCTCGTGATCGTGACGCTCTTTCTCCTCATGCAGCTCACGGGACGATTGTCGTGGAGCGCAGCCCTCTCGCGGGGGTAACCCTTTTCCCGCCGGCGGCTGTGGACGGCGCCCGAACCTGCGCGTTAGCGTAGCTTCATGCGCGTTCGAGCGGCCTCGGGATGGCTCAGCACGATCCTTCTCGCATCTCTTTGCGCCGCTTGCGGTGACGATCCGGAGTGCTCGGGGTCGGCGTTCACGGGTGAGCCCGTGAAGTGCGGTACGAGCGGCGTCTTCGATCGCACGGTGTGCGTGGACGGCACGCGCCGCACGTTCCGCGAATACGTGCCCTCCACGGTGACGTGCGACGCGCCGCCACCGCTCATCGTCTTCTTGCACGGCAACGGAGGCGACGAAAGTGGAGGTGATGTCGCGCGTGCCATCGCCGACGAACTCGGCGCCGTCTACGTCACGCCGCGCGGCGTGGATCAAGGGGGCTATCTCGGCTTTGGGCCGGAAGCCATTCCCAACAGCCGCACCTTCGTGACGATGGTCATGAGCGAAATCGAGCGGGAGTTTCCTACCGATCCCCAGTCTGCGCTGCTCACCGGCTTTTCTGCGGGAGGCTTCTTTTCCGCTTATTGCATCGCCTGGCTCAACAGCCGTCTCGCCGGCGTCGGGATCTTCGCTGGGGGGCTCGCGGAATACTGGGAACCGGAGCTTTCCGCGGCGCCCATCAAGCTGCCGGTGTTCATTCGCATCGGGGACCAAGATTCGCTTCAGAGCTCGGCGGACAACCTCGTGAACCAGCTGCGGCAAACGGGATGGCCCGCCGAACGGATCGATAGCCAGCGCTTTCAGGGGGGCCACAAGTGGTCGCCGGAAATGATCCGCGACGCGTACCGATGGGCCAAATCGTTCGCGCGGTGACGCGCGTTGCTTCAATTAGCGCGGCGGAGGAGAAGCGTAGCGGCTGCGGGGGAACGGATCGGCCGACTCGCGGCGTGACAGCTCCGACTCGCGCGCGGTCATGGCCCGGTCGACGGGCAGGCCGAGCGCGAGCAGCCCTTCGCGGTCGTTGTAGCGAATCTCCGCGATGTGCTCGGGCTGACGCTGGTTCTCGCGCTGGAAGGTCGTGTAGCCGGCGCTCGAGGAGCGCTGCTCACCGAATTCGGTGCCGAGACCGCGACGCGCTTCGGGACGCGCAGCGCCGCCGGCCGGTGCATCACCCTTGGGTGCCGCTGCCGAGGGCGGAGCGGGCGCTTGCGACGAAGCTTCGGCGTCTCTCGCTGCCGACTTGCGAGGGGGCATGGGGCCGCCCGAGCTGCGCGTGCGCTCGTCGTAGTAGTGCGGTTCTGGAATGACTTGCTGCGGGCGCTCGCGCTCGGGAAAGAATGCGACGCCGATGACGCCAACGTTGCGGTCTTCGCCTTTTCGGCCGGCGTACGAATCGCGCACCGAAGAGAAACGGAAGGTCGCCACCTGATCGGCCGAGGTTCGGAAGCCGTCCACCGTGATCTCGCCGTACGGCGCGATGACGTAGCCGCGCTTGCCATCGAAGGCCGCCGGCCGACCATCGATGGCGTCGAGCCCATCGACGGAGACGACAGCTTCGACGCGTCGCGATGTGGGGTTCGCAATGTGGATGCGATACCGCTCACCGATCGCACCAAGCACATACGTTCGGCCCCCCGACGCAAACGTGGGGAGGCGCCCGGCGTCGCCGTACCAGAGCTCGACTCGGTAGGGACTGCTCGCGACCGTCGCCGGATTCGAGATCGGCGCCATGGGCTCGGTCTGCTCGAGCGGTCTGTCGCTCGTGCGCTCCGGGTCGACGGACGGGTCGACGGGGGTGGCCGGCGGGCGATTCGGCTCGCTGGAAGAGGCGCAGCCAGTGGCGGCGAGGAAGGTGGCAAGCCCGAGAACGGTCAGCGCAGTTTTCATGGGTCCTTGGACGCGCGATGGGCGCGTTCGATCCAACGGCAGAGATCGGGTGCGCTGTAAGGGGGCAGCCGGCCTACATGGACGCAATTCGGGGTGATTCCCCGATGCCAGCGTCAGTGCACGCTTTTCGGAGCCACGGCGTGGCCACCGCTCTTGGCGGCCGATCGAATGGGATGGACGCGCACGGTGCGTACGCGCCGCGGCGAGGCTTCTATGATTTCGAGCATCGCTTGATCGGCGACTTCGAACGCCTCCCCCGCGGTTGGAATGCGGCCAGCGAGCGCGAGGCAGAGGCCGGCGAGCGTCGTGTAATCCCCCTCCGGCAGGTGCAGGTCGAGCTGACGATTCACTTCGCGCAAAGCCGCCAGACCGCTCACCAGCGCGGTGCCGCCGGGCTCTCTTTCGATCGGAGCCGGACTCTTGGCGGCGTGCTCGCTGAAGATCTCGCCCACCAATTCCTCGAGGAGATCCTCCATTGTCGCGATGCCCGCCATGCCCCCCTGCTCGTCGACGATGATGGCAAACGGCAGGCGACGCTCTTTCATCTCTTTCAAGAGGTCGAGGGCGGTCAGCGAATCGGGGGCGAAGAACGCGGGGCGCAAAAGATCCTCCAAGATGAAGAGACGAGGGTCCCACGCCACCGCGAGGATGTCTTTGACGTTCACGTAGCCGACGACGTTGTCGACCGCGCCGTCGAAGACCGGAAGACGGGTATGGGTGTGCTCGAGCAAGATGCGCTGCACTTCGCTGGCCGTCGCTTGGCGCGGCAGCATCACGACTTCCTGGCGCGGCACCATCACGTCTTCGGCGCGGAGCTCGGCGAAATCGAAAGCGCGCGACGCGATCTCGCCCGCCTCGGGATGGACGGACCCTGCTTTGGCCGCTTCGCCGACCAGCTGCTGCAGCTCTTCCACCGAATATTTCGTTTCGGTGAATGTCGTCTCGTCGCGGAAGGGTCGGAGCAGCGCGTTGGAGCTCTGGGTGAACATCCATACCAAAGGGCGCGCCAGCCAAGACAGCGCGACCAACGGCCTCCCCAAGAGCAGCGCGTAGCGCTCGGCATTGCGCAGCGCGAGGGACTTGGGAACGAGCTCGCCGAGGACGATGGACAGATACGAGATCGCGATGATCACGAGCACCAAGGCGAGATCGTCGGCATGCGGCGCGAGCCGTTCGTTTTTGGCGAACACTCGCCCCATCTCGCGTGCGATCGACGCGCCGCCGAAAGCAGCGGCGGTCGCACTGACCAGCGTTATCCCAATCTGGACAGTGGCCAGAAACCGCTCGGGGTTGTCCTTCAGGGCCAGCACGGCACGCGCCGAATGCTTGCCATGTTCGACCAGCTCCTCCAGCCGGGTGCGCCGGGCGGAAACCACTGCGATTTCAGCGCCCGCCAGAATGCCGTTGGCGAGCACGAGCAGGAGGATGAAAGTGACCTCGACGAGGATATGGTTCATGACCGTTCCGTTCGTATAAGGCAGAATGCCCCCGCTCGGGTCGGCCGTCGATCGGACCGTTTCTGCCCAGCTCAGGGAGCGTAATTTATCGCGAGCGCCGCTCCGAGCGACACGACGGTGCGGTCGTGAACGATCCAGAAGCTCGGGGTAAAAAAGTCCAAAACGATGTCGGTCTGCGGGCTCAAGGCATAGCTTACGCCCGCGGAGAGACGCAGAAAGGGGCCGTTATCGGGCAGGTAGCCCGTCCCGAAACCGAGCGGCAGCCCGAACACACCCTTTGCGTCGAGCCGAGGTCGGTACTCGAGATTCAGGTACGGGAGGACATTGCTCGCGCGGCCTTCCTTGCCTTTGAGATTCGCGTAGCCGACGTATCCACCGAGCGCCAGCTGCTCCGTGAAGCGATAGTCGACGCGAACGCCGGCCAATTGGTTGTAGAAGGACCCTCCTCCGACGCCGAAGGCGGCCTCTGCCTCGAGCGCGTAACGCACCGGTGCGAAGCGACTTTCTTCCGCGTGCGCGTTCGTCGCCAAGGCCATCGTCATCGCCCATGCACCTGTCTTGATGCGCGCACTCATCGCGGCGTCTCCCGTTCCTCGCGATGTGGCGTGGTGCGCGAGGCTCGCTCGAGCGTCCCTTTCGCCTTCTCGATCAGCAGACGCGCGTAAGGCAGATTGTGCGCGAGAAAGCCGCGATCCTCGAGCACCAGCAAGACGTCGTACGCCGCGCGGCCTAGCGCGTCGTCGAGCTTGCGCTGAGAGGTACGCGTTGCCGCGTGGGGAGGCGATGCAGCATCGGTCGAGGCGCGCGGCGAATCTTCGACCGCGCGGAGCATCTGCACCTTACTCCAGAGATTCCGGGCCTCGGTTGCGATGCGCACGCGTTCGTCTTCCCATACGCCGGCGCGCGCGGCGTCCGTATGGCACGACGTGCACTGTCGGCGATCGGCGCGAAAGCCGTGGCTCTTGCCGCGTTCGAGGCTGTCCGGTCCTTCGCGGTGGCATCCCACGCACCCTTCGGCGATGGAAAGATGCGGAGCAGGGCCGGCGAGCGGTGCGCCCGTTTCGGGGTCCAAACCACCGCGCCCGGACCAAATCGGCGAGGCCGACGCTTGTGGGAGGCGAGATGCGTTACGGGGGGCGTGGCAAGCGAGGCACACTCCGCTGCGAGCGCGCGCTTCGGCGGGTAGATCGCCGAACATGTCCGCCAGCGGCGGTGTTCGCAGCAAACTCCGCCGCGTCTCCGTCGCGGAAGGATCGTGAACGGCGTGGCAAGCAGGACACGCGATTCCGACGTGCCCGACAGTGGGCGGCGGCACGCGGTCTCCGCTCGTATCGGCGATGTCTCGCGCCAGTTCGTCGCGCCGTTCTCCCTCTTCATGAGAGCGCATTTCGATTTCGCGCAAGAACCCCCACGTGGTGTGACAAGGGGTGCAGGTGCCATCCGAACGGGCCAGCGTGTCGCGATCGGCGCGGGCCATGCTCGTCGTTTGCCAGGCGACGACGTGGCCATAGCGCGGCGGCGCGTCGAGGCAATGAGCGCACACGTCGCTGCGGAGAATGCTCCAGCGCGCATCGGGCTCGGGCACCGCCGAAGGGCCGTGGCACGCGAGGCATCCGACGCTGCCCAATCTGCGAACGGCGCGCGGCAATTGCGAGAGATCATCGACTCCGGCGAGGGACGGCGGAAGCCCGAGCTCGGAAGCGACGTCGAAGAATCCGCCGTCGTGTATCCCTGGTTCGCCCGTGGCATGACAAGCCATCGCGCAGGCAACGTCGTCCGATGATGGCGGACCGGTCGCGGCGGCGTCGCGGCGCTGCGCGCGATCATGGAGCCGCCGTGAGAGCGCCCACGTCATAGGGGATGATTGCGCGGCGCGCGTGATCTCGCCGTGGCACCCTGCGCGACCGCAGTCGAGCGGCGTTTCGACGTAGCGCCCGGCTTGGATACGCAAAGGGCGCCCTTCGCCGTCGATGAGTTCCCAAATACCGCGAGAATCGGGACGGAACGTGGCAACGCCGTCGCGCTCCTCCACGTGGGCATGCGCATCGGGGGGACCTTCTTTCACCCGCCATCCCGAGCCGCCGAGATAAAGACGGTGATTCACGGGCACGTTGGGCAAGCCGCGCGATCGCGCCGCAGCCGCTACCACGAGACGCTCGCGCTGCGGCGTTCGGTCATGAGTCCCCTGCCATTCAGCCTCGAGCACGATCGCGCCGCGCGTGCGCGGCGACAGCGGTACGACGCCCCAAGGAAGCGCGCCCTGGCGACAATCGGAGAGACGCGGGGTGCGCGCCGAAAGGCGATGCCCCTTCTCGCCGACTTCCATGTTCTGCACGGGGACCCCATCGATCTGCTTCCATCGGACGTCTACGGGGGCGCGATCCGTCGCCGGAAAGCGAACTGCGATCGAGAAGGGGGCGTCGTAACCGAGCTCGGCATGATCGGCGCCCAGCTCGAATATGGGGCGCGCTTCGGCATCGTGCGGCGCCGCGTTTCGACAGGCCAAGCAGGTCATGGCGAACAAGAGTGGCCACCTCATGTGGAATCGGACCAACAAGACCCAAATCGACAGGTGCCCTTGTCGCAATCGGCGTCGATCACGCAGGAGGGGGGCGGTAGCTGGGCCGTGCAGCGTCCGGTGACACAGCGAAGACCATCGAGGCAAGGGTTTCGCTTGTCGCAAGGACCGCCGATGACGTGCGCGGTCGTGTCGCGCTCGCAAACGCGCGCCAGCGCGGGGGCCGCAATGTAGTGACATCGCCATCCGCGCGCCTCGCGGTGAGGGAATTCGGCGGCGAAATTCACGCAGACCCGTTCGCGGTTGCCCGGCTTTCCAGATCCTGCGCTGCGCCAGCCACAGGTCCAGCTCGGGTCGGCCACATTGAGCGGCGTGCCGGCCGGTGCGTCGCCGCCGGAGCACACGGCGACCCCCGCCGTGTCGCTGCACGTCCACTCCCCATCATCGGGAAACCGCGGGTAACGTTGCACGCAGCGCTCGCCGTCGCAGACGAAGGGCGCGGTGCCCGGCGCCGCATCCGACGATGGGCCGCGCTTGGCTTCGTGTGTCGGGCGCGAGGTGCACGCGGTGCCGACCGATGCCAAGGTCGCGGCCACCGCGACGCCAAGGAGAAGGTCA
>Ga0111539_10008471_pt1 | contig 13075 bp, 14 predicted proteins | sample RhiMethybrSRZTD1_FD_79667 | JGI IMG/M metagenome (GOLD analysis project Ga0111539, IMG submission 79667) | Populus rhizosphere microbial communities from Tennessee, USA - Rhizosphere MetaG P. TD hybrid SRZTD1 (version 2) (version 2) | ecosystem: Host-associated > Plants > Roots > Rhizosphere >...
CAGCGCAATCAAGCGATCGGGGCGCTGATGTTCGCCTACGGATACATCAAGAGCGACTGGCAGCAAGCGGTCGATCTGTATACGCGACAGTGCGCCGTCGGGGTCAACGCCAAAGACCTCGCGATGATGGCCGCTACGCTGGCCGCCGGCGGCCGGAACCCGATCACCGGCAAGCGGGTGCTCGATGAATCGAAGGTGCCTGGCGTGCTCGCGGTGATGGCGACCGCCGGACTCTACGACGATTCGGGGAAGTGGCTGTATCACACGGGACTGCCTGGAAAGAGCGGCGTCGGCGGCGGGATCATCGCGGTGTCCCCCGGCAAGTTCGGCATCGCCGTCGTGGCGCCCCCGCTCGACGACGCCGGCAACAGCGTGAAGGCCCAGAAATCCATCACTGCGATATCGAACGCGCTGGGCGGAAATCCCTACCTGTTCAAGAACGCATCGAAGGGATTGCCTGCTGAAACGGAGCGTTGATCGTCTTGGAAGAGACCGTTCAGACTTCCGCAAGGAGGTCTGAACGGTTGGCCTACACGTTCGCGATTCTCTCGAGATCCGGCAGGATCCATTTCTTCTCGAAGAACGCCAGCTCGGGCCCGTAGAGGCGAAACAACACTTCAATCCCACCGCTGGGATGTGTCGGCACCCAGTTCGATTCCTTCCCCGCGGGCGGCGTGGGCCCGAAATACAGGTCGCTCGATCCGTCGTCGTTCTTCTGCAGACCCGGCGTGTTCGAGGAGCGGCTGGACCATTTCATGTCGCGAATCAGCGCGTGGGTCGCCCGGTCGTAGACCGTCGCCGACCAGTACAGCCTGACCGGTGGGTTCGGTGGCACGTGGAGCCGATAGGTTTTCGCCGCGTCGAGCCGGTTGCCGTCCTTGTCCTTGATCGTCATCAGATAGAACTGGCCCTCGCCGAGATGCTTGGCGCTGAAATAGGCGTAGCAGAACGCCAGTCCGCGTGCGTCCGTCGGGTACGAGCTGGGATCGGCAAAATTCGTCTGCAGAGCCGCAATCAGCTCTTTCGACGCCGGCAACGCCCAGCGTGCGCTGGCGTCGAACGGTGGCTCGAAGACCTCTTCGTAACGCGCGTCGAGGTAGTCGTGGGCGTCGGACGCGGCGTCGGTGAGGGTCGCCTTCGTGCTCACGTCGGGAGTGAACGGCTTGCCTTTTTCGATGCCGATCGACTTGAGCAGGTCGATCATCGCCCGGTCGCGATCGAGCCACGGTTCGATCTGTATCATGCGGTGGAGCGACTGAAAGAAGCGCAGGTCGTACGGAATCGTATTGTCATAGACGACGTCAATCACGTCGACGAAGACGGTCGCCGGCGGCTTCGCCGCTGAGGACAGCGGAAAGACCTTGACCTGCTTGCCATAGCCGGCAGCCCGCGCCACGTCCGCGGCGCTGCCACTTGCGGGGTTGGAGCGCAGGATGCCGTAGCTCTGATAGGTGGAAGACGGCATCGGAATGTAGCCCTCGGGTACATGGCCCTTGTAGCCCGGAGGCAGAATCAGATATCTGCCACCTTTTCCCTTGTCCACGCCGGCCGGCCCGACGTCCTCGATCGCGGTTTGCCAGCAATCGTCGACGCTTCCGGTGATCGAGCCGTCGGCGCCGGCTGGCGGAATCTGGAGAACGACCGGTCCGACTTCCAGGGTGTTGATGAACGGGAAGAAATACAGCACGTCCGGGTTGGGTGTGAGCGTCTGGTTCTTCCAGTCCGGCAGTCGCGACCAGTAGACGACCTGATTCCACGCGCCTCCGGCCCTGACCATCGACTGGTACAACCGATCGAAATTGACCGCCGGCATGCCCCAGATCACCGCCTCGACGGCGCGGCGATGTACCCCCCTCAAGACCACATCCCGGGAACTGACGCCGGATTCGATGCTCTCGGTTACGGCTGGCATCTCTGCCTCTTGGCGTGAATCAGTGCCAATTCGGCGCCCGGCGGAACCGCCGTGCGCGGCCGCTGATCGACGGGTTTTGCGCCGGAAACTTGCGACTCCAACCGTCTGAAGCGCGGCGATTCTGCTGCGGTCACGAAATACCGTCACCGGCGCGACTGCCTTCGGCGACGACTTGTACATGCCTTGACACGAATATGCCGTGTGCGGTATATACATGGCGTGGAATCTGTGTTCGAAATCATCGCGGAGCCGAACCGCCGCGCCATCTTGAGTCTCCTGGTCTCGTCCGAACAGTCGGTGGGAGAAATCGAGCGGCAACTGGGGATGGCGCAGCCGACGGTGTCCAAGCACCTGCGCGTGCTGCGCGACGCCGGTTTCGTGGAGGCCACGGTGGACGCACAGCGACGTCTCTACCGGCTGAAGCCGGAACCGCTTCAGGAAGTGGATGCCTGGCTGGCGCCGTTCCGTCAGTTCTGGTCCGCTCACCTGGACGCGCTCGAACGCCATCTCGACCGGATGGATCAATCAACACGACCGAAAAAGAAGACGAAGACAAGGAGGAGAAAGTGACCGCTCGCGAGCAGTACGCACCAGGTGCGGCCAGCGGGGCGCGGGTGCAGAAGGACGGAGAGAAATGGACGCTCGTTCTCGTCAGAGAACTGCGGCACTCGCCGGAAAAAGTCTGGCAGGCGATTACCGATCCGGCGCAGCTGCGCGAGTGGGCGCCTTTCGACGCCGATCGGAGCCTGGATAGGGTTGGCAGCACGGTGAAGCTCACGACGGTGGGCGCGCCGACGCCGATGGTTTCCGAAACGACGGTGACGCGAGCCGACGCGCCTAAACTGCTCGAGTACAAATGGGGCGGCTTCGACATGCGGTGGGAACTCGAAGCCTCTGGTGGCGGCACGCGCATGACACTGTGGACCAACATCGATCGCCGATTCATCGCGATGGGTGCCGCCGGGTGGCACCTGTGCTTCGATGTGCTGGATCACCTGCTCAGCGGAACGCCCCTCGGCCGCATCGTGGGTCCCGAGGCGATGAAGATCGACGGCTGGCAGCGGCTGCACGCCGAGTACGCGAAGCAGTTCGGCATCGAGACCCCCAACCGGCCGCCTCCAGCGGCTCAAAAGTCGTGAATCGAAGGAGGGCACATTGAACTGGAACAAATGGGTGCGGCAGATCCACCGGTGGGTGTCGATTGCCTTCACGGTGACCGTTATCGCCAATTTCGTCGCCCTGGCGCGGGGAACGGGCATGCCTCCGCCCTGGGTGACCTATTCGCCGCTGCTCCCGCTCGCTTTGCTCCTGTTTACCGGTCTGTACTTGTTCGTGTTGCCGTACACGACCAAGGGCCGCGGCGGGCGAGCCGAACCACGCGAGAATCTCAGCTCGAGGATGAGAACATGAAAAAGTCAGCCGCCGGCCACGGCCAGTCCGCATCGGAGCTCATTTCGAACAGAATCGCCGAGCTCGGGGACTGGCGCGGAAAAACTCTGGGCAGGATGCGCACGCTCATCAAGGAAGCAGACCCGCACGTCGTCGAGGAGTGGAAGTGGGTCAAGCCGACCAAACCTGGCACGCCGGTCTGGTCGCACGACGGCATCATCTGCACGGGAGAATCCTACAAGAGCGTCGTGAAGCTGACCTTCGCCAAGGGCGCGTCTCTGAAGGATCCGGCCCGTCTCTTCAACTCGAGTCTCGACGGCAACGTACGCCGCGCCATCGACATCCACGAAGGCGACAAGGTCAATGAAGCGGCCTTCAAGGATCTCGTTCGCGCCGCATTGACGCTGAACCTCAGGGGCAAGAGCAAGCCGAAACCCCGGGCGAGCAAGCGGTAAGCGGGCCCTGGTCGCGACGCACCTCACAACATGTTGGCGCTCTCACAGTATTTCGTGAGAGGTGAGGTCTCGTCGAAAGATTCGCGCCGCAGTTCTGCGGCAGCACCCTTGCACTCGGCGGCTCACGGTCGATCGAAACGCGGGTCGGGATCGTGAACCCTTACAGAAGGAGGGATGCAATGGGACTGCGAGACAAGTACGCGTACGCCATCCAAACCGCGAAGAATCTCCGGATGCAGGGCTCGGCGGACGAGCGCGACGGCAAGCTCTTCTTCCACGGGACGGTGCCGACCCAGGAGGAAGCGAACAGGATTTGGGACGCGATAAAGACGATTCCCGATTGGCCGAAGGACATCGTCGCCGACATCCAGGCGACGGGCCGCAGCGCCCCCGCGATGAGCCATGAGAGCACGTACACGGTGAGACCGGGAGATACCTTGAGCAAGATCGCCAAGGAGAAGCTCGGCGATCCAGGCGCCTACACTGAAATCCTCAACGCCAATCGCGATCAACTGAGCGATCCGAACAAGATCAAGCCCGGCCAGGTGCTCAAGATTCCGCAGTCGGCGAGACCGTAGCAGACGGGCCTGCATGCGGTCATGATTCCTCGAGTCGCTCGCCAGCGCCGCTGTGGCGCTGGCGATGCCGACCGCTGGCGCGTCCCACCTTCGCCGCCGCACTCGAAAATCCCCACATGTGAGACGCCGGAATAGTCGTGCAGTCCCTATCGCCGGTTTTCCTCTTCGGGTTGTTCGTCGTGATCGCGAGTGCGACCTTGCTCGCCTTCGAGGCCGGCCTCTGGCTCGGCCGGTGGCGGAGCCGGAGGCCGAATCCTGAAGCGCTTCTGCCCGTCCGGATGCTGGTGACGAGCACGCTTGGCATGCTCTCGTTCATCCTTGGCTTCACGTTCGGGCTGGCCTCGTCCCACTTCGACAGCAGAACTAATGCGGTCTTCGACGAAGCGACGGCAATCGGCACGGCGTACCGCCGGGCGGACCTTCTTCCCGAGCCCCAACGCACGAACGAACGACGTCTCATTCGCCACTACGTGGACGTTCGGCTGGAGCCGCTTGAAGTCCTCACCGGTGACGCCATTGCTCGAATGAGAAGTCTCCAGGAGCAGATGTGGGCTGAAGCCGTGGCCGCGAACAAGAAGGACGGCGGGTCGCCAGCTGTCATGCCCCTGACCCAGTCGTTGATTGACGTCAACGTGCACGGCGAGCGCGTGCTCACTGGTATTCGGTCGCGGATCCCCGTGGGCGTGTGGCTGATTCTGAACGCGATCATGGGTGTGTCCGTCGCCTCGGCCGGGTATCACGCCGGTCTGGCCGGCACTCAGCGATCCATCGCGGCCGTCGCGTATTCCGTGGTGTTTGCTGCGGTGATCGTTCTGATCGCTGCTGGCGACATTCCCGGGCCGCAGCAGCTGATAACGAGTCACAAGGCGTTGATTGAACTGCGAGACAGGCTGCCCGACCCCTGAGAGGGCCGCGTGTGACAACGAGGACACCCATGAGTACGCACAAGACCCAGCTGACCGACGAAGGGATGGTGCAGGTTCTCAGCCTGCTGAAGAACACCGACGGCGTCGAGTTGAAAGCGACGGTCCCGGATGCCGACCGCCATTCTGCCGTGCAGGAGCTGGACCTCGACGTGCTCGACTGCGAGCTGCGCCACGTGGTCTTTTTCGATACCCGGGACCTTCAACTGAGCCGCGCCGGTGTCGTGGTGCGAGCCCGGCGAGCCCGGAAGGGCGGTGACAGCATCGTCAAGCTCCGGCCGGTGGTGCCGGCGGAACTCCCACGCTGGCTGCGTCGTGCGGACGGCTTCAGGATTGAGCTCGATGCCATGCCGGGTGCGTTCGTCTGCTCAGGATCGCTGAAAGCGGGCGTCAGCAATGCCGACGTCAAGGAAGTGTTTCAGGGAAAGCGCGCCATTCGGAAACTGTTTTCTCGCGAGCAGCGTGCGTTCTACGAGGAGCATGCGCCGAAGGGGCTCGACCTCGATGCGCTCACACCGTTCGGACCGATCAATGTCGCAAGAACCAAATTCGAGCTCGACAAAGCCATCGGACGCGACGCGGTGGCGGAGCTGTGGTTCTACCCGGACGGCACGCGCATCCTGGAGCTGTCGGTGAAATGCGCGCCCACCGACGCCTTCCGGATGGCCGTCGCGACGCGTACCGCCCTTTCCCGGCGCGGCATCGCTCTCAGCGCCGAGCAGCAGACCAAGACGCGTAAAGCCCTGCAGTACTTTTCGCACCTCCGCGGCAAGAACGGCCACTAGCAAAGATCCGACGCGCCGCCCGCGGCGACAGTGACGTGCTATAAACGAAGACGCATGGTGCGCACGTATCAGATCGCCTTCGTCATCCTTGTTGTGGCACTCACGTCGGCATGTGCGAAGCCGGTCCCCAAACCTGCGGGTGGTCTTCCAGGGACGCCACACGTTTCGTGGGTGCTGATGTTCGGGGACCGGGACAACGCGGACAGGGAGTTCTCCTGCCAGTCGGACCCGCACACGGACTGTGTTCTTCCCGCGAGCAAACCCGACGCGCAGGTGTTTTCGGACATCCACTTCTATTTCCACGGCGCCGGCGCCGAGACGAAATACGAGGGCACCATCAACATCGGATACCTGCAAGGCGCGCCCGAGTTGCACACCTCGCGAACCAACATCACCGTAGAGAAGAGCGGAACCATCACGAATTCAAGCACCACCGGAATCGTGACCGCCACGCCGGGGGCCTATACGGTGACCATTTCGCTGACCGCCACGGTCAGCGGCCCCGCCAAGACCCAACCGATTAGTCAATCCATTCCAGTGGTCGTGAAGTAACTAGCGCCGGGTCGAAACGATGTGGTCGACGATGTGTTTGGCATCCCGTCCGACACCTCCCAGGAGCACCGAGCTCAGCGAGTAGAGGAAGGGGAGCCCCACGAAGTAGAGACCTGGACACGACTCGACGATCCCCCGATCGTGGATGGGAAGATCGTTCTGGATCGGTAGCGAGAGATCGATCCAGCCGTAATCGGGTATGAACCCGGTGCACCAGATGACGTTCGACACCTCGAGAGCCCTGCCATCCTCGAGAACGGGAGAGCCGTTCGTCACGCCCCTCATTCGCGGCACTCGTTCGATGCCTGCTCGTGCGAAATCCTTCCGTCGCACCCGGCCCAGAGGGATTCCACGAGGAGGGTCGAGAAAATGGTCCCGGAGCTTTCTTCCGAAATGCGTGTTCACGGTCAACCGTGTCGCCATCAACCACATGATGGGTGTGAACAGGCGATCGGGAAGACTCCCGGCTCGAGTCGGCTCTTCACCGGTGTCTCGACCGGACAACCACGTCCGGTGATGGCGAGCGAGTTCGATGGCGATCTCCGCGCCAGAGTTGCCGGCGCCCACGACCAGCACGCCCCCTTCCTGGATTTGGGAAGGGTTGCGGTACTCCTTGGAGTGGAGCTGGACGATGCGCCCGTCGAGCTCCCGCGCGAACGGCGGGACCCTGGGGTGGTGATAGGCGCCAGTCGCCACCACCACGTTCTCGGCGAACAGCGCGTGCGTGCCGCAGATCACCGTGAATCGATCCCCGACCTTTGACAGCCTGTCGACTTTTCTGCCGGTCCGGACGGGGAGCTCGAACGTGCGGGCATACGCCTCGAGATAGTCGGCGGTCTCGTCCTTGGTTGGATAAGAAGACGGCGATCCGGGAAACGGCATTCCCGGTAGTCCGTCGTACCGCCCCGGCGTAAACAGACACAGCGAATCCCACCTCCGCCGCCAGGCATCGCCGATCCGGTCGTTCGCGTCCAGGATCACGAACGGCACACCCCGTTGCCTGAGGTGATAGCCGACCGCCAGACCTGCCTGGCTTCCGCCGATGACCACGGTTCCGAGCTGGTCGTCAGTCATTCTCGATTCGAAGGATTTCCCGCCGGCCGCTGGCCACGAGGTCGTGATAGTCGGCCATCGCCTTGCCGAGAGTCTCGTTGGCCGTCAACTTTTGCTCCATGGCGAAGAAGTCGTCGATCTTCTCCACCTTCGCCTCGGCGACGATGGTCCAGAAGGGCTCGCCCGTGACATCGGTGAGCACGCGCATCGGTTCCTGCCCCATGTCTTTCAAGACCGCTGAGATGGCCCGGAACTTCTCAACCATCTGGCGGACCTTTCCGGGTTTGCAGTTGAGAACCTCACGGATCACGTACATGACCGCACTCCTTTCGCATCGTGATTCATCTGTGGAACTCCACGTCCTTCGCGGCAGCCATGATGCGTCCGAGATTCTCCTGCGCCATGAAATCGGGCAGCGGAATGGCGCCGGTGATCGCAGACAGAAAGGCGTTGGTCGCGTCCTGGTTGCCGCGCAGTGCGCTGAAGAGCGCCTGCATCTCCGGCGGTGGAGGCTCGAGCGCAGCGAGCTCGGTGGTGAATTCGTACATCGGCCGAACGCGCTGGTTGCGCGACGATTCATGAGCCGCCAGCGGCTCCTCAGACGCGCCGCGGCCTGATAACACCCCGCCGAGCGCCTCGACGAGCGTCTCCGCGTCGATGAACGCATCGCTGATGCCCTGCGCGGTAATCGGATCCCGGTTGTAGCTCGCGTCGCCGACGAGCGCCCACCCTTTGCCATACGGCTTGCGGAAGTAGCCGGGCACGCCTGCCGTGCCGTACCACCTTTCCTCGCGCCGGCCCTCGCGGACGCGAGCCGCGAAGTCGGGCGCGGATGCGAGCGCCCGCCAGACGTGCCCCTCGATGTCGGCGCGCACCGCCGGAAAGTTTCTGGCGGGCCAGTTCACCATCACGAGATGGAGACCATCGTGGGTCGGCGCGCCACCGAAGGCGTGGTGATCCCGCACGTACAGCTCGATATCGTCTTGTCTGACACCGCTGAAGTACGAGTAGTAGCCGCACGCGGCTACGGCACGAACGTCGTACTCCACAGCTCGCACCGCTCGTGCGACGAAGGAGTTCACGCCATCGGCGCCAATGACCATGCGGGCCCGTTCCTCGACAGGTGCGGCATCTTTTCCATGGCCGCGTAGACCGACGACGGTATCGTCTTCAAACAGCAACTCGTCGACCATGAACGACTCCCGTACCTCGACGCCAGAGGCCGCTGCTGCCTTCACCAGCATGTTGTCGAGGACGGTGCGACGCGGGCAGAACCCACCCTTGCCATCGTTCGCGTCGGGAATGGCGCCGCGAAGGGCGAACGGGCCGACATCGAACGTCATGCGGCGGCAGATTGGCGGTGCACCTGTGGCCGCCAGCGTGCCGAGGAGACCCCACCGCGCCAGAACCTCGGCGCCGTGAGGCCAGAGGATGTGCGTCGAAATCGTATCGCTCGGGAACGTCGCTTTGTCGACGAGCAGTACCTTGCAGCCCTGTCGTGCCAGGAGCATGGCGGTCGGCGACCCGCCGCAGCGCGCGCCAACCACGATGGCGTCGTACATCTGAATCCTCCGCTCTGAGACACAAGGTAGCGAAGCGCGGAGGCGCTGGCATCCGCCGGATTACCCAAAATCGCGGCTTCCCTGAAATTGGGTATTTCTAAGTACGCGGCTCGATGAGGTTGTGCTGGAAGGCCCAGGCGGTCGCGCCTGTTCGGCTGGAGACGCCAAGTTTGTCAAAGATATTGCTCACGTGGCGGGCCACGGTTTTCTCGCTGATGAAGAGCTCGTCGGCGATGGCGCGATTGGTCTTACCCGATGCGAGCAGCCGGAGCACCTGCGCCTCTCGTTCGCTGAGCGAGCCGACCCGCTGATGCGGGGCACGTTCCGACTGCTCGGCGATGCGCGTGAGGCACGGTTCGGCGCTGAGCCGCGTGAACAGCCGTCGCGCGGTGTCGATCTCGAGACGGCGGCCATCCAGGTCGCCTCGTTTCTCGCAGACCGCCGCCACCAGCAGGCAGGTCTGCGCTTCTTCGTACGGCATTTCCAGATCGCGCCAGATCTCCCACGCCTGACGCAGCGAGGTCGACGCTCCCGCGATGTCTCCCTGGGCAAGGAGGAGTGCGCCTGTGGCATGCGCGGACGCCGCGCGCAGGAGCGATGCGCCGATGCGGTTGGCGATTTCCAGCAATTCTCCGGCGGCGGTGCGCGCCTTCTCGAGATCGTTCGCGGCGAGCAGGATCTCGATCGCCGCGGCCAGCACTCTGGCGCGAGGCGCCGGGGCTCGCGCGTCGTCCAGAACACCGCGGATCGAGACGGCCGCCGCATCGATCTGGCCCTGCGCAAGACGAAGCAGCGAGAGTCCTGGATACGGCTTCCGTCCTCGCTCGTTCGCCCGCGCGTACGCGGCTTCAGCCTCTGGGAACTCGCCGCGGAGTCGATGGATCTCGCCGAGCCGATAAAATGCCGCGCCCGCCATCGGCCGGCCCTGCCCGGATGTCAGCAATCCGCACGCCTCGTGCGCATCCTGCGCGGCCTGATCCCAGTTGCCGCGCAACTGCATCACCTCCGCGCGATAAAGCAGGCACTCGCCGCGGTAGCGCACGAGATCGGGCTGGCTGGCGCACCATTGGGCAAGCGACGTGGTCCACTCGTACGCCCGCCGCAGATCGAAGGTTTCCTGGCACGCCTCCAACACACTGCAGTAGATGTCACCCGCGAGCACCGGCGTCACGTCGCCTGCTATCACGGCGACCATCGCTTCATCCAGCAACGCGACGCCTTCCGCGATGTTGCCGAGCTGAATGAGCGCGCGGCCGCGTCCATGCCGTGCCAGCGATGCCAGATCGCGATCATGAAAGCGGTCGGCGATCTCCTCGGCCTGACTGAATGCCGCGTGGCCTCCGGCCGCGTCGCCCTGCACGACACATTGAATGGCGGAGGGAATCAGCAGATATCCGCGCACCACGCTGTCGAGGTGGGTCTCGTCAAGAATACGTGCAGCTCTGGCGAGCCAGCCGGATGCCGGAGCGACGGCGCCCCGCTGCAGCAGTCCAAAGGCCAGCCATCCTGCGGACCTGGCCGCCCCTTCGTGGTCGCCTCGATTGACGAATGCCTGATGCGCGCGCGCCCGGAACGCTTCGCTCTCGTCGTCCCGACCCACGAGATAGGCGGCCGTCGCGACTCGCTCGAGATCCTCCGGTTCGAGGCCGCCATCCCGGTCCGCAGCGGTCAGGAGTCGAAGCGAGTCGGACCACGCCCGCTGTTCAAAAGAGGCCCGCCCACGCCGCACGGTCGCGAGGTCGGTCATGTCGCCCGTTCAGAACGGTAGAACGGTCGGGTAGTCCCGTGTCAACAAGGTTATGGCGTGGCGGGCGACATCCGCGCGGCCTCGATGGTGGCGATGTCGATCTTTTTCATCGTCATCATCGCCTCGAATGCACGCTTGGCCTCACTGCCGCCAGCCGCGAGCGCGTCGGTGAGCACGCGCGGGGTGATCTGCCAGGAGAGGCCCCAGCGGTCCTTGCACCAACCGCACTCGCTTTCCTGGCCGCCGTTGCCGACGATCGCGTTCCAGTAACGATCCGTCTCTTCCTGATTGTCCGTCGCGATCTGGAAGGAAAACGCCTCACTGTGCTTGAACGTCGGGCCGCCGTTGAGACCGAGACAAGGGATACCCAGAACGGTGAAGTCCACGGTCAGGACGTCGCCCTGCTTGCCGCCCGGGAAGTCACCGGGCGCCTTGTGAACAGCGGTCACCTTACTGTCCGGAAAGGTGGCGGCGTAGAAGCGCGCCGCCTCATGCGCGTCCTTGTCGAACCAGAGGCAGATCGTATTCTTTGGCTTCATGTTCGTGTGCTCCTTGTCCTATTCGATGAAGGGTCTGCGGGAGACGTCATGCACGATGGGCCCGCAGGACCATCCGTCCCAGCAGGTGTCCACGATCCAGTCGCCTGTGTGCCAGAGCGGCTTTCCCCAGCGGATAGCTCGCCGCAATCGGCACATGAATTCTACCGTTGCCGAAGTGACGATTCAGCTTGTCGAATTCACGCCGATTCGCGACCGCGTCGAACGCACGCAGACGGAATGTGGACCGCTTCATGGGAATGGGTTCGATGCCGTTCGGGTACACGACACGTCCCTTGGGCCGAATGAAGTCGAGACACCGCTCGAGCTCCTGGCCGCCGGCGAGCGCCAGCACCGCATCCAGACCGTTGGGCGCGAACTTTCTGAGTTGCTCGATGGATGCCATACGCCGCGCGTCGATCACGCCATCAGCGCCGAGCTTTCGGATCAGACGGGCCGGCGCAGCTCCGGATGCGGTCGCGATGACGTGCGCCCCTCGTTGAACGGCGAATTGAACCGCCAGCGTGCCGACGGCGCCAGACGCACCGAAGATCAGAACGGTCTGTCCAGCCCGCAGCTTGAGGTGGTCGATCCCCTGGAGCGCGGTCAACCCGGTGGCGGCAACCGCTCCGGCATCGCCAAGGTCAAGTCCTTTCGGCATACGCCCCACGTGCTCAGCGTGCGCGGCGGCGAACTCGGCGTAGAAGCCGCCCTTGCGATTGCCGAACTCGTAGGCGTAGACACGGTCGCCGAGTTGAATACGCCGAACGCGCGCGCCTTTGGCGACGACAACTCCCGACCCGTCAACTCCCGGCACCAGGGGGAAGTGTGTTCGTCCGGGTCTTCGCCAGGAACCGTCGCGAATCGAGGCATCCCAGCTGCCGATGCCGGCCGTATCGATCGCGATGAGCACCTCGTGCGGTCCTGGCCTCGGCACTGGAACCTCGTGCAGAGTCAGCGCCGATGGCGGACCGAATCGATCCAATGCGGCGGCTTTCATGGTGTCGGGGATGACTGACGGCGATCCGCTGGTAGTGCTTGAGATTCGACGATGAGCCATAAAACACGTTGGACGAAGAGCTAGACGATGCAGGATCGTCGCCATCTGAGCACGATGCATGTACTATCCGGTAAGAGGACGTTCAATGAAGCCAGTGAAAACTGCATTCACCGCGACGGCACTCCTGATGAGTTCGGCAATGCTGGCCGGACAGACTCAGGGGAGAGGGAACCCGCCACAAGAGCGACCGGCGTTCGAGATCTTCAGGGTCGAAGGCCAGCCGATCGACCGGCGACCGCCGGAACTGGAGACCGACCATCCGGTGTTTCCAGGCCAGACCCACGCGCCCTATCACAAGACCGTGGATGTCAGCGTCACCACCATCGCCTCGAATCTGGATGTTCCGTGGGCGGTGGCGTTCTTGCCGAGCGGACGTTTTCTCATCACCGAAAAGCCTGGCCGTTTCCGTATCCTCAACCGCGACGGCTCGTCGTTACGGACGATCACGCAGAACCTGCCGCCGATTCATGTGGAGGGACAGTGCGGGCTCCTCGACGTGGCGTTGGACCCGAACTATCGGACG
>Ga0111539_10008475_pt1 | contig 13068 bp, 12 predicted proteins | sample RhiMethybrSRZTD1_FD_79667 | JGI IMG/M metagenome (GOLD analysis project Ga0111539, IMG submission 79667) | Populus rhizosphere microbial communities from Tennessee, USA - Rhizosphere MetaG P. TD hybrid SRZTD1 (version 2) (version 2) | ecosystem: Host-associated > Plants > Roots > Rhizosphere >...
CCTCGTACGACTCGAGCTCGGCGTCGAACGAGTGGCCGGTGCGCTCGGGCAGCGGTGGCGAGATCGGCAGCGCGGGCGCGAAGAAGAACGCGCAGCGGACGCGCTCCGGGTTCGCGTCGATGAGCAGCAGCGAGCCGGCGGCGGCACCGCAGTGCACGCCGACCACGCAGTCGGTGATCCCGACGGCGTCGGCCACGGCGAGCGCGTCGCGGGCCAGCAGCCGCGGGCCGTAGAGATCCGTGGTGTCGGGGCGGTCGGAGCGGCCGTTGCCGCGCCCGTCGAACGTCACCACGCGGAAGTGGCGCGACAGGTACGCGACCTGCGCCTTCCAGTGGCGCGAGTGGATGATCGACCAGGGCGGGAACAGGAGCAGCGTTTGCTCACCCTGGCCGAACACCTCGTACGCGATGCGGACGCCGTCGACGTCGGCGAAGCCGCTGTCGACGGGCAGCGCGGCCCGCGAGGAGTCGATGGCGTCCGCGACGATCACGTCAGGCGGGGGCGCCGGCGGCGAGCGCGTGGACGGCCTCGGTGGTCAGCGCCTGCCCGCCAAGGCCCCAGTCACCGCTCTTGACCTCGTCGATGACGACCCAGGTCACGCCACGCATGTTCTCACCTTCGATCTCGACCATCGTGTCGGTGAGCTTCTCGATCATGTCGCGCTTCTGCTCGTCCGTGAACACGCCTTCAATGACCTTCACGTTGACCATCGGCATTGCGGGGAGACCTCCTGGGGGAGAAAGTTGGTCGTTCGACCGACCGAAGATACTGGTACGATGGCGAGCGTGTCAAGTGCCCCAGAGACCGACCGCCGCGCATTGCGCGGCCAGGCCACGCGCGATCGCATCATCGAGGCGGCCCGCTCGGTCTTGATCGAGGAGGGCCACGCGCACACGAGCACGCGCGCGGTGGCCGACCGCGCGGGCGTCCGGCTCTCGCTCGTCCACTACCACTTCGGCGGCCGGCAGGGCCTGCTCGTCGAGGTGCTCGACCGCGAGAACGAGCAGCTGCTGGAGCGCCAGCGCGAGCTGTTCGCCGGCCCCGGTCCGCTGGCCGAGAAGTGGCGGATCGCGTGCGACCTGCTCGACGAGGACGTCGGCTCCGGCTACGTGCGGCTGCTGTGGGAGCTGTGGTCGGCCGGCCTCGCCGACCCCGAGCTCGCGGCCGGCTGGCGCGCCGCCACCGCCGGCTGGCGCGACCTCCTGGCCGGCGTGTTCACCGCGTGGGCCGCCGAGATCGACGTCGAGCTCCCGCTCAGCCCGCGCGCGCTCGCGACCTTCACCGCGAACATCTTCCAGGGCATCGAGATCGAGATGCTCGCCGGCGTGCCCGAGTCCGAGGCGCCGCACCGCGAGGTGCTCGACGCCGTCGGCGCGTTGATCGCGCGCGCCGAGACCCGCTGATTCCCTAGCCGCGGTACAGGAGCCGCCAGCGGAGGCGGCAGCTGCCATGACTGCAGACGCGCACGCGGCCCCGGATGCGGGTGATGTGGTAGGGATAGCCGCCGGCCCCGCCGGTCGCGGCCGCAAGCCAGAACTTGAGCGGGGTGTGATCGAGCCGCTTGCGCCGGATCGGCTGCCGCAGCACCAGGCGCTCGACGCCCGCTGTGGTCGGCGGGCGCGCGGCGGAGTATCCGTAGCGGAGCTCGAGCCTGCGCACGCCGGCGTTCGTGACGACGCCCGCGATGTTGACACCGGGCCCGGCGCGATCGTTCGAGTAGAGCTGCTGCTCGACCACCGGCGCGTACTGTCCGCCCGCGCCGATCGCCAGCCTGTGGTGGCGCACGAGCACGCTGTCGCTCTCTCCCGTGTTCTCGGGGTGATCCTCCCACGACGGTGTCGTCACGAGATCCTGAGACACCAGCGCGTACTTGCGGCTGTGGCCGGCGATGCGCGCCTCCAGGTGCCAGCCAACGGGTCCAAGCCCGCTCGCGGCGGTTCCGTCGCCGACAGTGAACGCGTCCGCACCACCGGTCCAGACGAGCCCCGCCGCCAGCATCACTCCTAGTCCTGCACCGAGCTTCTTCACGTCCGCTCGCACTTGTACCCCGTGCCGTCAGCCCTTAACGGCACCGCTCGTGAGGCCGGCGACGATGTGGCGCTCGGCGAACGCGTACAGGATCAGCGCCGGGGCCATCGACAGCGTCGCGAACGCGAGGATGCGCGCGAGGTCGGCCGTGTACTGGGTCGAGTAGTTCGTCACGCCCAGCGGCAGCGTCCACGTGTCGGCGTCGGTGAGCACGACGAGCGGCAGCAGGAACGCGTTCCACGAGCCGACGACCGCCAGCACGGACACGGTCGCCAGCACCGGTCGCGACAGCGGCAGCAGGATCTGCCAGAAGAACCGGAACGGGCCGCAGCCGTCGATCGCCGCCGCGTCCTGCAGCTCGTTCGGGAAGCTCGCGAAGAACGGCCGCAGGATGATGATCGTCATCGGCAGGCCGAACGCCGCCTGCGGCAGCGCCACACCGAGCGGGTTGTCGAGCAGCCCGAGGTTCCGGACCATGATGAAGAGCGGCAGGATCGCCACCGCGATCGGGAACAGCAGCCCGAGCGTGAAGACCGTGTAGAAGAGCTCGCGCCCGCGGAACGCGAAGCGCGCGAACACGAACGCCGCCATCGCCGCCAGCGGCACGACCAGCAGCGTCGAGACGACGGCGATCAGCAGGCTGTTGAACACCTGGCGCCAGAACGTGCTCGACCCGAGGATCTCCGTGTAGTTCGTGAACACCCACGGGTCCGGCCACCCGACCGGGCTGCCCGCGATCTGGCCGGTCGTCCGGAAGCCGCCGAGCACGGCGTAGATCACCGGGACGAGGATCGCCGCGGCCACCAGCCACGCGACCACATACAGGAGCGAGCGCGAGACGAGCTTCATCGCCCCATCGTGGTCAGGGCGCCGTCGATGTCGCGCCGGAGGACGAAGCGCTGCCAGAACAGCGCGAACAGCAGCGAGATCACGAGCATGATCACGGCGACCGCGCTCGCGTAGCCGAACTGGAAGCGCTTGAAGCTCCAGTCGATCAGGTACGTCGCCATCGTGTTGGAGCTGTTGACCGGGCCGCCGCCGGTCATGACCCAGATCAGGTCGAACAGCTGCAGCGCGCCGATCACCGACAGGAACGCGGAGATCCGGATCGTCGGCCCGAGCAGCGGCAGCGTCACATAGCGCAGCACCTGCAGCCGGGTCGCGCCGTCGATCATCGCGGCCTCCTCGAGCTCGCGCGGGATCTGCTGCAGCCCGGCGAGGTAGAGGATCATGTGGAAGCCGAAGTACTTCCACGAGATCACCACGAACAGCGACCACAGCACGATCCCCGGCTCGGCGAGCCACTGGTGGATCAGCGGGTCGAGCCCCGCCCGGTCGAGTGATTGGTCGACGAGCCCGTCCGGCTGCAGCATCAGCGTCCAGATGACGGCGGTGACGACCTCCGACAGCACGAACGGCGCGAAGTAGAGGATCCGCAGCAGCGCCCGCCCGCGCAGCCGCGCCTGCAGCAGCAGCGCCATCGCGAGCGCGAACGGCAGCTGCAGCAGCAGCGACAGCCCGATGAAGAACCCGTTGTGCTTGAGCGCCCCGACGAAGACGTCGTCGGAGAACGCGCGCCGGAAGTTCTCCAGCCCGACGAAGTCGTCGAGCGAGCCGAGCCCGTTCCAGTCGAAGCCGCTGTAGTAGATCGCCTGGACGACGGGCGCGATCACCAGCAGCCCGTAGAGGACGAGGGCCGGGAGCAGGAACAGCGCGATCGTCACCCAGCGGCGCCGATCGCGCGACCGGCGGGTCGGGCGGGAGAGCGCCCGGCCCGCCGGCATCACGATGCGCGCGCTATCCGGCCTTGGCGGCATCCGCGATGTTCTTCGCGACGTCCTCAGGCGAGGACTTGCCCGCGAACAGACCCTGCACGGCGTCGTTGATCGCCTGGCCGACGGCCGGCGCGTACGCCTGGTCGAGGTACAGCTGCACGAAGGCCGCGTCACTACGCGCGTCCAGCACGGCCTTCATGTTCGGATCCTCGACCGAATTCTCGGTGCCCTTGTAGACCGGCAGCGTGGACCCGCTCGCGCCCGCCTTGTTCGCGATCTCGGGGCTCACGAGGAATTTCGCGAAGTCGACCGTCTCGGGCGGCGCGTCCTTGCCGAACGCGAACCCGTCGCCGCCGCCGAACTGCTCGTCGGCCGAGCCGGCGCCACCATCGACGACCGGGAACGGGAACCACCCGACGTCCGGGCCCTTCTTGTCCTTCGCGTTGGCGGCGAACGTCGAGGGAGCCCACTGGCCCATCAGGTCCATCGCCGCGCGGCCGTTGCCCATCGTGGCCGCCTCACCGCCGGCGCCATCCCATGGTGCGGCAAGGTGGCCGTCCTGGAACGGCTCCATGTCGATCAGCCGCTTGAGCTCCGCACCGGCCTTGACGAAGCCCTCGCTGTCGAACGAGCCGTCCTCACCGGCCTGCGCCATCGCGTCCTTGCCCGCGATCCGCATCGAGAGATTGGCCCACCAGAACATCCCGGGCCACTTGTCCTTCTCCCCCACGGCCAGCGGCGTGATGCCCGCGGCCTTGAGCTTGTTGACGTCGTCGAGGAACTCGTCCCACGTCTCGGGAGGCGCGTCGATGCCCGCCTTCTTGAAGAGCGCCTTGTTGTACCAGATCCCCACCATGCCCAGGTTGAACGGCACGCCGTACTGCTTGCCGTCGATCTGGTAGAGGCCGACGGCCGCATCGTTGAGGTCGCCGATCCACGACGACGTGTCCTCGCTGACGTCCTTGATCAGCCCGGCGTCGGCCTGCTCCTTGAGCGTGCCGCCGCCCCACGACTGGAACATGTCCGGCACGTTGCCCGACTGCATGTTCGTCGTCAGCTTCGTCTTGAACGCCTCGTTCTCGAGCACCGTGATCTTGATCTTCACGTTCGGGTGGTCGGCCTCGTACTGCTTGGCCGCGTCCGCCCAGATCGTCTTCATCGGGTCGTTGTTCTGGATGTGCCACCACTCGATGGTCACCGGACCACCGGACTTGCTGGCACTCCCGTCGCTGTCGTCGTCGTCGCCGCCGCAGCCGGCCGCCACCAGCGCCGTCACGGCGAGCACCCCCACCATCCATCCAACCGACCGGAACATCGTCCCTCTCCTCCTTCGTCAGATGTCAGCCGTGCTCTGGCGCATGACCAGCGAGGTCGCCAGCTCGATGCGCTGCTCGCCGCCCTGGCCGAGCACCAACCGGGCGGCCGCCGCAGCCATCTCGTTGAGCGGCTGGCGGATCGTCGTCAGTGGTGGTCCCACCCACCGCGCCATCGGCAGGTCGTCGAACCCGATGACGCTCAGCTGTCTGGGGATCTCGATCCCGAGGACGCGCGCGGCCTCGTACACGCCGAACGCCTGGAGGTCGCTGCCCGCGAAGATCGCGGTCGGCGGCTCCGGGAGCGACAGCAGTGCGTGACCGTGCTCGTACCCGGCCTCGAGGTGGAACGTCCCCCAGCGGATCAGCTCCGGGTCGACCGGCAGCTCCGCGGTCTCGAGCGCCGCCCGGTAGCCGTCGACGCGCGCGCGGGAGCACAGCATCGTCGGCGGACCGCCGATCATGCCGATCCGCCTGTGCCCGCGCTCGAGCAGATGGCGCGTGGCGGTCAGGCCGCCGTTCCAGTTGGTGGCACCGACCGCGGGCACTCCCTCGGCCGGCTCGCCCGCCGGGTCGACGACGACGAACGGGATGTTGCGCGCGTTCAGTCGGGCGACCTGCTCGCGGGTGAGCTCCGAAACGACGAGGATCAGGCCGGCGCTGCGACGTGCGGCCACAGCGTCGACCCACGAGCGGCCGAGCGCGCCCGGGCCCTCCTGGGCCGAGAGCACGACCCCGAGGTCGTTCTCGCGCGCGACCTCCTCGACGCCCTTGACGATCTCCATCGCCCACGGGCTCTCGAGCTCGTTGAAGACGACGTCGAGCAGCGCGGCGCGCGCGTCACGGCTCGGCGAGCGGCGCTTGTAGCCCGACTCGCGCAGGACGCGCTCGACGCGCTCGCGCGTGTCGGGCGCCACATCGGCGCGGCCGTTGACGACCTTCGAGACGGTCGGCACCGACACGCCGGCGGCGTCGGCCACGCTCGCGATCGTGACTCGCGCTCCGTTCCCCATTGCGAGCCACGCTACCAGAATTTCGCAAGTTTCTCGACAATTTATGATAGAATTCTCGAAACTTTCGAGGGGAGAGCGATGCTGCGAGTCCAGGGCGATGCTGTTGTCGACGCCGATGGGGCGCGCGTGCACCTGCGGGGCGTCGGGCTCGGCGGCTGGATGAACATGGAGAACTTCATCACCGGCTATCCCGCCAACGAGAACGCGATGCGGGAGTCGGTGGCGGCGGTGCTCGGGGCTGAGCGCGCCGAGCGGTTCTTCGCTCGCCTGCTCGACCGCTTCTTCGCCGACGAGGACGCGGAGCTCCTCGCCGAGCTCGGCGTCACGTGCGTGCGGCTCCCGATCAACCATGCGCACTTCGAGCGCGACGACGAACCGTTCGTGCTGCGCGAGGAGGGCTTCGCGCGGCTCGACGGCGCGATCCGCGCCTGCGGCGACCACGGCATCTACACGGTGATCGACCTGCACGCGGTGCCGGGCTCGCAGAACCAGCACTGGCACTCGGACAACCCGACGCACGTGGCCGCGTTCTGGCGCCACCCCCACTTCCAGGACCGGGTCGTGAACCTGTGGCAGGCGCTCGCCTCGCGCTACCGCGACGAGCACTGGGTGGCCGGCTACAACCTGCTCAACGAGCCCGGCGACCCGAGCGGGAACGTCGTCGGCCCGTTCCAGGACCGGCTGGTCGCGGCGATCCGCGAGATCGACGCCGACCACATCGTCTTCATCGACGGCAACACGTACTCGACCGACTTCTCGATCTTCGGCGAGCCGTACGAGAACGCCATCTACGCCTGCCACGACTACGCCGCGGCCGGCATGTCGTTCGGTGACGGCTACCCGGGGCTCGAGGCGCTCGAGGAGGTGTTCCTCAAGCGCACCCGCTACCAGCGCGAGACCGGCACGCCGATCTGGGTCGGCGAGTTCGGGCCCGTCTACACCGGCGATCCCGAGCGTGACGAGGTCCGCTATCGCATCCTCATGGACCAGCTGGAGATCTACGAGCGCTACGGCGCCGGCTGGTCGCTCTGGACGTACAAGGACGTCGGCCTGCACGGCGTCGTCCACGCCGATCCCGACAGCGCGTACATGCAGCGGTTCGGCGATCTGATCGCCAAGAAGAAGCGGCTGGGGCTCGACGCCTGGGGCTCGACGCACGCCGAGCTCCCCGAGGTGATCGAGCCGATCCACCAGCTGATCGCGCGCGAGTTCCCGGACTGGCAGCCGTACCCGTGGGGGCCGCGCGAGACGACCGACCTGCTCGTGCGCTGGCTGCTGCTCGCGCAGGCGATGCTGCCCGAGTACGCCGAGCGCTTCCGCGGGCTGGGCGACGAGGAGCTGGACGCGCTGGCGGACTCGTTCAGCCTTGCGAGCTGCGTGCGCCGGACGCGCCTGTGCGAGATCCTCGCGTCGGGCATGGGCGCCGCCGCGGGTACAACAGGCTGATCATGCCCAAGACCCCCGTGCCCCAGGAGCTCGCGGAGTTCCTCGCTCAGCCCAACCCTTCCGCCATCGGGACGATCGATCCCGACGGCGCGCCGCACACCGCCGCCACCTGGTACCTCTGGGACGACGGCCGCGTGCTCGTCAACATGGCCGACACGCGCAAGCGGCTCGACCACATGCGGCAGGACCCGCGCGTGTCGCTCACGATCATGGGCAACGACTCCTGGTACTACCAGGTGACGCTGCGCGGACGGGTCGCGGAGATCGCCGACGACGACGATTTCTCGGGGATCGACCGGCTCTCCACGCACTACATGGGCAACCCCTACTCGGCCCGTCACCAGAAGCGCGTGAACGCGTGGATCGAGATCGAGTCGTGGTACGGCTGGTCGGGCGGCGCGCCGTGGGCGGGCGAGAAGTCCTGATGGCGCGCTGAAACTCGGTTACGGTCTCTCGTTGGAGGGACCGGGTCCTGGACGCGACGCATCAACCGACGCTCGTCGGGCGGGATTCCGAGCGCGCGGCGCTCGTCGAGGTCGTGCGCCAGGTGCGGCGCGGCGGGCGGATCGCGGTCGTCGAGGGTGAGGCGGGGATCGGCAAGACGCGGCTCGTCGAGGTGGCGCTCGAGGCCGCGCGGGCCGCGGACGCGGTAGTGCTCGCGGCGAAGGCCGAGGAGCTCGAGGCGCACCGGCCGTTCGGCCCGATCGTCGACCTTGCGGTCGGCCGCTGGCGCGAGCGGCTGGAGGAGCAGCTGGCCGGGATGGACATCGGCGCCGAGCGCCAGTTCGGCATCGCCGAGTCGGTCCTCGACATGCTCGACGACCTCTGCTCGCGCGCGCCGCTCGTGCTCGCGGTCGAGGATCTCCATTGGTCGGATGCCGCGACGCTTGGCGTGCTGGCGCGGGTCGCGCACGGGATCGAGCGGCTCCCGGTGGCGCTGATCGCCAGCGCGCGGCCGCAGCCGCGGCGGCCTGAACTCGAGCGGCTGCTCGCCGTGCTCGCCGATGCCGGGGCTGTGAGCATCGCGCTTGCGCCGCTCGACGGCGACGCCTGTGCGGCGCTCGTCGCCGGGCTGGTCGGCGCGCAGCCGGGTGCCAAGCTCGTGCTGCAGGCGCAGCGCGCGGGCGGCAACCCGCTGTTCGTCGGCGAGCTGGTCGCGGCGCTCGATGCCGACGGCGCGATCGCGCGCTCGGACGGGCGCGCGGAGATCGGCGGGGCGGCCGCGATGCCCTCGCTGCCGTTGACGATCCTGCACCGGCTGAGCTTCCTGCCGGCCGACGCGCTGGACGTGCTCGGGCTCGCGGCGGTGCTCGGATCGGCGTTCGACGTCGGCGATCTCGCGCTGCTCGCGCGGCGCCCGGTGTCAGAGCTCGTACCTGCGCTGCGCACCGCTCAGAGGGCAGGGGTGATCGCCGAGCAGGGCGAGCGCCTCGCGTTCCGGCACGAGCTGATCCGCGACGCGCTGTACGAGGACATGCCGCTGGGTGTGCGGCGTGGGCTGCACGCGCAGCTCGCGCACGCGCTGGCCGACGCGGGCGCGCCGCCCGACCGCGTCGCCGACCACCTGCTGCGCGGTGCCGCGCCCGGCGATGCCCGCGCGGTGGCGGCGCTGGCCGAGGCCGCGCGCGAGGTCGCCGGCCGGGCGCCCGGCGTGGCGGTCGACCTCTACCGCCAAGCGATCGCGCTCGCCGACGACCCGGCCGCGCGACGGGCCGAGGTGCTGCCCGAGCTCGCCGAGTCGCTCGTGGCGGCGGGGCTGCTCGGCGAGGGCGAAGCGGCGTGCCGCGAGGCGCTGGCCCGCGACCTCGATCCGGAGCGGGCGGGCCGGCTGCGACTCCACCTCGTGCGGCTGCTCACCCGCCGCGGGCGCATCAGCGAGGCGATCCGCGAGGGCGAGGCGGGGCTTGCGGTGCCGGCGTTGCCTGACCGCGACCGCATCGAGCTGCAGGCGTGGGTCGCGATGTCGCGCGTCTTCGACGGGCAGATCGACGCGGGGATCCGTGAGGGCTCGGCGATCGTCGCGGCCGGCGCCGACGAGACGGCGGTCGCGCTGGCGACCAACGGGCTGGCGATGGCGGCTGACGCGCGCGGCGCGTTCAGCGAGGCGGCCGAGCTGATCGGCCGCAACGTGCGCTGGGCCGAGGCAACCGGGACGCGGGCGGCGTACGACCAGCGGTCATACATGATCCAGTCGCTGATGCTGGCGCGGCTCGACCGGCTCGACGACGCCGAGGCGAGCATCAACCGAGGCCGGCACACCAGCGAGATCCACGGGCTCGCCGACGCCGTCCCGGTCTTCCACTACCAGCTGGCGTTCGTGGACCTGCTGCGCGGGCGGCTCGACGACGCGCTGGCCGAGCTGGCGACGCGCTCCCAGCTCGCGGAGCCGACGGAGATCGGCTGGGACCTGTCGGCGTTCGCGCTTGCCGCGCTGATCGAGCTGCACCGCGACGACCTGCTGGCGGCCGAGCGCAACGTGATCGAGGCCGAGCGCGAGGCCGCATCGGGTGCGCCGCCGTTCGGCACCGACCTGATGGTGCTGGCTCGCGCGCGGCTGCTGGAGGCGACCGGCAACGCGGCGGCAGCGGTCGGTGCACTGGCCGTCACGTTCGAGGCGATGGCCGCCGCCGGGGCCGCGACGTTCCTGCCGCTGCTCGGGCCCGATCTGGCGCGCCTGGCCGCCGCGGTGGGCGAGCCGGAACGGGCGGCGGGCGTGATCCCAGCGCTCGAGGGGATCGCCGGGCTGAACCCGGGGACCAAGAGCCTGCGCGCAGGCGCGCTGGCGGCGCGCGGGTGGCTCGAGCGGTCACCGGCGGCGCTGGCCGAGGCGGCTGGGCTGCTGTGGGAAAGCGGCCGGGTGCTCGAAGCCGCCCGCGCCGCCGAGGACACCGGCGACCGCGCGCTGCTCGAGCGCGCCCGCGAGACCTACGAGCGGTCCGGCGCGGTGCGCGACCTCGCGCGGGTCGAGGGAGCGCTGCGGGCGCTCGGTGTGCGCCGCGGCGCGGGCGGGCCGCGGCGGCGCCCCGCGAGCGGCTGGGACGCGCTGACCGAGACCGAGCTGAAGGTGGTCCGGCTGGTCGCCGAGCGACTCACGAACCCCGAGATCGCCGAGCGCATGTTCATCTCGCGCCGGACCGTGCAGACGCACGTCTCACATGCGCTGGCCAAGCTCGGCGTCGCGACGCGGCGCGACCTCGCCGCCGAGGCCGCCCGCCGCGCGGGCTGGCGTCTCCGCGTGGAGGGCGTCGGCGAGCAGTCGCAGCAGGCCCAGCCAGCCGTCGAACCCGAGCTCCGGCCCGCCGTCGACGCTGACGACGCCTGACGGCGGCGGCCCCGGCTGCACGCTGATCTCGATCCGCATACGCACAGCCTTCACGCCCCCGGCCCGCGGAACATCCGCCACTGTGGCGGATCTCCTGTCCTCGGAATAAAGGTGCGCCGGGGACGGTCCTTGTGGGCCATGGACTCCCCCTCGCTCCCCCTCCGAATGCTCCTGAACACGGACGGCAGCGTGACCGCGCTGCTGGAAGCTTCGTTCGCCGCGCCGATCGCCGTCGAGACGCGCACCAACACGGTCGACCAGGGGCGGCCGCGCTCGCTGCGGCGCACGGCGATCCTCCGCAACGCGGCGACCGGACGCCCGCTGCTGCGCGCGTCGTCCGAGCTGGCGCTCGACCGCCTGCCGCCCGCCGCCCGTAGCGCGCTGCTGGCCGGCACCGACCCGATCGGCGCCGTGCTGCGCGAGGCGCAGCTCGAGACGCGCCGCGAGATCCTCCACCGCACGACCGAGACGGCGACGGCCGACGACGCCGCCGAGCTGGAGGTCGACGAGGGCTCGCCGGTCTACGAGCGGACGTACCAGATCGTCAGCTACTCGCGCCGGATCGCCGTCGTGACCGAGCGTATGCCGGCCTCGCTGTTCGCGGAGGCGGCGTGATGTTCCGGCTGATCGCCGGACCGTGCACGGTCGAGTCGCGCGAGCAGACGCTGACCACCGCGCGTGCCGTCGCCGCGGGCGGCGCGGTCATGCTGCGCGGCGGCGCGTGGAAGCCGCGCACGAGCCCGCACAGCTTCCAGGGCCTCGGCCACGCAGGCCTGCGGATCCTCGCGGAGGCGCGAGCCGAGACCGGACTGCCGATCGTCACCGAGCTCACCGACGTGCGCGAGATCGACGCGGTGCTCGCGGTGGCCGACGTGATCCAGGTCGGCGCGCGCAACATGTCGAACTCGGCGCTGCTCACCGAGATCGGCCGGTCGGGGCGCCCGGCGCTGCTCAAACGCGGCGCGGCGTCCACGATCGACGACCTACTCGCCGCCGCCGACTACATCCTCGCCGAGGGCAACGAGGACGTGACGCTGTGCGAGCGCGGCATCCGCACGTTCGAGACCTCGACGCGATTCACGCTCGACGTCGCGGCCGTGCCGGTCCTGAAGGAGCGCACGCGCTTGCCCGTGATCGTCGATCCCAGCCACGCCGCGGGGCGCCGCGAGCTCGTCCGGCCGCTCGCCCTCGCCGCGGTCGCGGCCGGCGCCGACGGCCTGATCGTCGAGGTGCACCCGGACCCCGCCGAGGCGCTCTGCGACGGTCCGCAAGCACTGACCACCGCTGAGTTCGCGGCGTTCGCCGACGACGTCTACGCGCTCGCCGCCGCGGTCGCGCCCGCGCCGAGCCTCGCCGCCGCGGCCTGATGGCGACCGCAGTCTCCGCCCGCGCCGCCGGTGGCGCGGGCGGCGCCACCCCGCGGCTCTCGCGGCGCGCCCGCCGGGCGGTCGTGGCCGGTTGCGGCGTGATGATCGCCGGGGTCCTCCCCGCGTTCCTGACCGCCAGCCTGGCGTCGCGGATCCCGGACGACTTCGCGCTCGGCGACTCCGGGGTCGGGCTGGCGATCGCGGTCTTCCACGTGATCTGCGCGGTGACGTCGACGCCGGCGGGGCGATTGGTCGAGCGGATCGGGCCGGTGGCGGGGATGCGGATCGCGGCGGCGCTGACCGCGCTGTCGTGCCTCGCGATCGCGGCGCTCGCGCAGTCGGCGCTCAGCCTGACGGCGCTGCTGCTCGTCGGCGGGCTCGCGAACGCGTTCGGCGGCCCGTCGGTGAGCGCGCTGCTCAAGCGCGAGGTCGCGACCCAGCGGCAGGGCCTGGCGTTCGGTGCCCAGCAGTCGGGCGGCACGCTCGGGTCACTGCTCGCCGGCCTGGCGCTCCCGGTCATCGCGATCCCGTTCGGCTGGCGCTGGGCGTTCCTCGCCGTGGCGGCGCTCGCGCTGTGCGCGGCGCTGCTCGCGCCGGCCGGCGGCCCGGCCCCGGCGCGCCGTGCGGCCGTCGCGCGACCGCGCGGCCTGACCTCGGTGCACGCCCTCGCCGTCGCGGCGGCGCTGGCGAGCGCCGCCGGCGTCGGGTTCATCTCGTTCCTGATCCTGTACGCCGAGCGCAGCGGCATGAGCCAGAGCGCGGCCGGCCTGCTCCTCGTCGCGGTCAGCCTCGCCGCGACGGTCA
>Ga0111539_10008478_pt1 | contig 13064 bp, 8 predicted proteins | sample RhiMethybrSRZTD1_FD_79667 | JGI IMG/M metagenome (GOLD analysis project Ga0111539, IMG submission 79667) | Populus rhizosphere microbial communities from Tennessee, USA - Rhizosphere MetaG P. TD hybrid SRZTD1 (version 2) (version 2) | ecosystem: Host-associated > Plants > Roots > Rhizosphere >...
ACTTCCTGATGTTTGCCCAGCTCACCCGCTGGCTCGAGGCCGGCGGCAAGACTCCGGCCGAGGTGCTGAAAAGGAAAAAACTCAAGGAGCTGCTGACGGGTTAGATTGCGGTGCCGTGACACAACAATCACGCTTCGCCATGGCACCGAGGCCGAACGGGTTCGACGATTCCATCTACCTCGTTCCGAGGATTGATCGAATACTCGCGAGGACCGTTTCCCATGCCGGGGCTTTCGGATTCAATCCGTCGAAGTGCCCGGAATTTTGCATCATCGTGACCGTGACTGAATCGCCGGCGTTTTTCGCCGCGGTGGCGTAGGACTTCATCGACTCGATCCATTGATCATTGTGTTTGTCCGCGATCAGCAATTCCTGTTTCGTCCCAGTTGGCAACAACCCGGTCGCTGAAGCCTGCCGATACCGACTCGGGAATTCCGCGGGCGTTCCGCCCAGCAACTGCTCGACAACTGGTGCGCCGCAGACCTGGCGTTCCATGCCGATGACCGACTCCAAATCCGGTGGGCCGTCGATATCAACCACGCCTGCCACGCGCAATGGGGATGCGGTACGAAGTGGACTGTCTGCCGGCAGCTTATGCCGCGCCGCGAGCCAGAGCGCCAGGTGTCCCCCGGACGAGTGACCGACGAGGACCACGCGCTGAAGGTCGAGGTGACGCGTTGGTGCCAGCTCACGGATAAAGTCCGTAGCCTTGGCCAGGTCTTCGTACGTTCCCGGCCAGCCGCCCCCGTCATTTCCGAGCCGACGATACTCGATATTCCAGGTGGCAATGCCATTCTGAGCGAGGGCAACGGACAAAGGTCGGAGTGTGTCCAACGACGTCGCCGCCTCCGGTAGTTGTCCGAGCTTGGCGAGCCAGCAGCCGCCATGCACAAGGATCGCGACGGGATGACTGCCCGGGCCATCCGGCACGCGAAGCTCACCGAATTGAAGCGCGCCGCTCCCGTATGAGCGGCGCTCGCCGGGAGCAACCGCTTCCTTGAGCAAATCGAGGGGAGTCGTGGATTGGGCAGTGAGGGCCGCCCCTTGAACGACCACGGCAATGACCGCGGCGACGTAGCCCCGCGTGGGTGCGTGCATGAATTACTCCTCCCTGAGGCACTACGCCGGATTCCATCAAAGGTTTCATTCCGTGCCGGTATTGGTGCGTAGTCAGGTCCTTTGATTTGCAAAAAAGAGATTCATTCAGCTCGGACCAATTCTCTGGAGCGCGCACGATATTCATGGCGTAGGTGTTACTTGATGGTCAGCGGCTGTGTCTTCTGCTCACCCTCGGCCAATGTGATCAGCAGCGCCGACGGCTTGAGCGCTTCGAGAAACGCCTCGTCGTGGAGATCCGATGGACTGGCTTCGGTCAGCGCCACCAGGTGATAGGTGCCGGCGGGTAGGTTCGCGAACCTGAAGGTGCCGTCAGTGGCGACGCGCGCCGGCTCCGGCAGGCGCCGCGCGCCCGCTCTCCAGAAACTCTTGTCGGTCGAGAACACGACGACGTAGTAGCCCGGGGCGATCCGGCCGGTGGCGTCCTGCAACGTGCCTGACAGCGAACTTGGGCGGTCGGTGAACGTCACGACAACGTCACTGAGATTCTCGCCGACGGCGAGATCGAGCAACGCATCCGAAACGTCCTTGCCTTTGATCATGGCGGCCTTCAGTTGCCAGGACAGGCCGGTGCGCGCCGGTGGTTGATTCTGGAGAAACACGCGCATCTGATAGCGGCCCGCATCGATGCCCGCGATGGTGAACGTGCCGTCGGCGCCGGTCGTCGCGCCCAGTGGACTCATTTGCCGGGGCGTCGTCAGGTTCACGCGCACCGTTCCCGCCAGGCTCGCCGGCGGCGCAAGCGTGGTGCCCTCGAACACCACGCGCCCACTGAGGGTGATCGTCGCCGTACTGATTGGCGAGAGCCGCAAGATCAGGTCCGGAATGTCGCGACCATCGACCGGGAAGTTGATCGTTCCGGTCGCGTCGCCCAGCCGCGCCATCAAGGTGTACGCGCCCGGCCGGAGCGAGTTGGCGACGTACCGTCCATCCGGACTCAAGATTCCGATCGTCTGGAAGCCATCCGAGATGCGCACGGCGGCGCCGGCCGCCGGCTGACCGTCCAATCCAAGAATGGTCGCCGAGACGCGTGCCGTCGCCGACCGCGTCATCATGAGGTCGATGCCCGCGCGCTCCTCGCCTCGGCCGAGCGTAATGGCCGTGGCGTTGGACGCGCTCGTGGCCGCCGGATAGAACACGGGACCGACGGCGACCGATTGGCCCGGTGCGGGCGCGGGTGTCGGCGGCGCGACGGTGAAGGCGCCGCCGCGTCCGCCGCCCTGAATCTGCTGGCGAGCCCACTGCACTTCGGCGGCGGCGACTTCACGGGCGCCCTCGCCGCCCCCGCCGGGTTGGCAGTCTTGCGGAATCGCCAAGTAGTCGCCGGGGGGATAAGCGCAGACGATGTAGTCGCCGGGTGGCAGCCCGTAGGCGCGATAGCCGCCGCGCGCATCGGTCTGCGGCCAGCTGCCGCCGACGTTCATCAGTGTCCGTTCGCCGTTCACCGTCCGGTACTGCATGACCAGGATCGGCGCGTTCGCCACCGGCCGGCTGCGGTCGTCGACCACGCGGCCGGAGATGACGGCGCCGCGCGGCAGCACGAGACGCAGATCGCGGAGCTCCTGTCCGGCCTCGAGCGCGATCGGCAGGCCCGAGCCGCGGCCGGCAGTGGCCTGACCGTACGACATCGTGAGATAGGTCGGCTTCGCGGCCGCGATCGTGAAGCTGGCCGCCGGCAATCCGGTGAACGCAAAACGGCCGGCCTCGTCGGTGAGGAGCTGAAGCGGCCGCGGGAGCGCGGCCGATCGCAGCGTGACCGCAGCGCGCGCGATGGGCCGCGCGGAGGGATCGTCGCTGATGACGACGCCGGAGATCGATCCGATGGCGGCCGCCGCAGCCGCCTGACCACCTGCGGCCTGGTTCGCCGTGGTCAGGGCGAGCATCGCCGCGACGAGCGCGCACGCCATCGTCGAGGCGCGTTCCGAAGTCGCCATGGAGCCCCTCCTCATCCTCATCGGGGGCGGCGCAGGTCCGCGCGGGCCGCGGTGCCGTTCGCCAGGGTGACGCGTGTGGCCTGTCCGGCGAGCGCCTTCACCATCGCGGGCTGCCAGTCATCCAGCATCTCGAGCCCGACCGCGGCTACCAGGTACTCGCCGGGCGGCAGATCGGGAATCGTGTACGCGCCGGTCTGCGCGGCCGGGATCGCCCGCGCGACCGCCGGCGGCGATCCGTTGTCCAGCCACGACTGATAGTCGAGCGGGAAAGCCACCACGCCGGCCGCCCCGTCCGCACGGCCGGCCGCGTCCGTGACGAGGCCCGAGACGGCCGCCGGGCGATCCGTAAACGTGATCACGATGCCGGACACGTCCTGACCATCGACCACCACCGGCGACCTGAGGAGGTCGCGGCCTTCGATCGTCGCCGACTTCAGGAACCAGCCAGCGGGCGGGGAGAAGTTGCCCGGGACGTTCGGCGTGTAGCGGCCCGGCGGCACACCCTCTCGCATGAACTCCCAGTCCGCGGTCACGCGCGTCTCGGCGATCGGCCCGGCGTTGAACGCCAGCGGCCACGGCGGTTGGAACCACGAGCCGAGGACAGCCTGGAACGTCTGCGGCCGCGGGAGCGCAGTTTTTCCCTCCAGAGCGATGCGTCCTCGCAACATCCCGCCCGGCCGCAACACCAGCGCGACCGTGGCCGGCGCGTCTTCGACCGCGACCGCCGCTTCGGCAAAGAGCGCCGACTCCTCGGGCAGCGCGTTGGTGAGGCTGCTGTTCCTCGACGGCTTTCTCCAGGTCAGGACCGAGTACGAGCCGGCGGCCACGGCGGGGAACACGAACCGGCCGCTCTGATCGGTGATCGTGACCGCTGTCTCGAATTGCCGTTCCACCGGCGTGTGCGCCGCGAAGTCTGGAATCAGATGCACGGCGTAGTTCACCGCCGGTCCGTCAGGCGTCACCACCGTGCCCGACACCGGCGACGTCATCACGGGTTGCAACTGCACGTCGACGGTGCGTTCCTCGCCGACGCCGAGCTTGATGACGCCCGCCGAGGCGAGCGTCGTGGCGCCCGGGTGAAACGTGGTCGGATAGGCGACGACGCGGCCATTCGGGAGCGTATTCAGCGGCAGTTGTCCGGCCAGCGAGTTGACGCCGCCGGCCAGGACGGAGAAGTCCCCGAGGCGCACGCCGGAGCTCCGCGCGGCCTCGCCGCCACTGATGAGCGTGTCGCCACCTGAGGCACGCAGCGCAGCCGTGGCCATCGCGTCCGGCGCCGTCTGGCCGGCCCGCGTGACCGTCATGCCTGCCGGCACGGTCACGACGTACTCGCCCGGTGGAATCGCGGCCTGGCTATAGACCCCGCGATCGTTCGTGCGCTTGCCGTACTGCTGGGGTCGCAGTTCGACCCTGCCGTTCACCGTCACGCGGCGATTGATCAGCACCGTCACGTCCGTGACCGGCGCACCCGTCTCGTCCGTGACCGTGCCGCCGATGACACTCTCGCGCCAGAGGCGCACGACGACATCGCCGGCGCGCTGTCCGTCCTCCAGCGCGAACGGCTGCATCCGGCCTTCGGGCCGTCGTTGTCCGTAGCCACCACTCAAGTAGCCTGGCGCGACGGCCGTGAAGGTGTAGGCGCCTTTTGCCAGATCGCGAAAGAGAAAATGCCCATCGTCATCGGTGAGCACCCGCTGCGGGCCCGGTCCTCCCGACATGCCTGTCCGCTGAGCGACGCCGCCGCTCATTGCGACCATGGCGCGGGAAATCGGCTTGTTCGTCGTGGCGTCGACGACCTGGCCAAGAATCAACCCGGCCGGCGTGCCGGCGGGGGAGGCCTGTTCCAGGGGTCGTGGTGGAGTTGCGGTGACCTGTCGCTCGCGTGCGAACGCGCCGGCGGCGATGGCCAGGCCGCACGCGAGCACAACAACGAAACGCGACAGAGCGCGATCAGACATCGATCGGACCACCTTTGCGGCCACGGCGACGGCAGCGAGACAACGGAGGGTTTGCCGGCGATTTTACGACGAATCAGCAGGACGCCTGGTCTGGCGCGGCGTCGTGCGAACGGCGTGGCAGCCCGGCACGGAGGGGCCCGGCGGCGCGATAGAAACAGCACCGCGGACAGGCGTATGCTGCCGCGAACCGGGATCGACCGGGAGGTGACCAAGTGCGGCGCGACCTCAAGTTCGCGATTCGGTACCTGACGAGAAACATCCCCGTGACCATCGCGGCGGTGCTGTCGCTGGCGCTTGGCATGATGGCCACGACCGCGATCTACAGCGTTGTCCACGCGGTCGTGCTCGATCCATTTCCCTACAGAGACATCGAGAACCTGACGAGCGTCCGGATTTCGTCGCCAGGTCAACCCGGCGGACGTACCGGGTACTCCACGGATCAGTTTCTGGAGATCGCCGAGCGCGCCAGCATTTTCGAGGGCGTCGTCGCCTCGACCATCAGTGACGTCCTGTGGACCGATGGTGCCGAGCCACAGCGGCTCCGAGGCAACTACGGGACGCCGAACACGTTTCAGATCATGGGCGTGCCGCCGCTCGTCGGACGAGCCTACGGTCCGGAGGACGTGGCGCCGGGCGGCCCGCCGGTCGTCGTGCTCGGGTATCGATTCTGGCAACGTCAATTCGGCGGCGACCACGCGATTGTCGGGCGCAACCTCAGGCTGAACGGCCAGACACGCACCGTGGTCGGCGTGATGCCGAAACGATTCATGTGGCGAGGCGCCGACGTCTACCTTCCGATCGTCCTGCGCCGGGGCGAGGTCGTCGAAGGCGTGCGCAACGTGCACCTGCTCGGCCGGCTGAAGCCACGCGTCAGTCAAGCCGCGGCCGCGGCCGATCTCGGCCCGATCGTCGCGGACTTGAAGAAGGGCGAGCCGACGCAGTTCCCTGACAACTGGCGCGTGAGTCTTCTCTCGTTCGCAGAGACGTTTCCGAGCAGCATCCGGCAAAACCTGTGGATCATGTTCGGCGCCGTCGGATTGCTGCTGCTGATCTCCTGCGCCAACGTCTCGAATCTGCTGTTGTCGAAAGCGGTCGTGCGCCGGAAGGAAATGACGATGCGGGCGGCGCTCGGGTCGGGCCGCGGCGGGATCATTCGTCAACTTCTCATCGAGAGCCTGTTGATTGCGTGCGCCGCCGGACTCATCGGGACCGCCCTCGCCGCTGCGGGACTGCAGGGGATCCTGTCGCTCGTGCCGCCAGGTACGATCCCGGACGAGGCCGAGATCACGTTGAGCATGCCGGTTCTGCTGTTCACGCTGTTGGTGTCAGCGGCAACGAGCATCATCTTCGGACTCGCTCCCGCGCTTCATACGACGTCGCAGGACATCGCCTCTTCGCTCCGGGAGACCGGCCGCACCGTGACCGGCGGCCGCATGCAGGTGTTTCTTCGTCACACGCTCGTGGTCGCCGAGGTCGCACTGTCGCTGATGCTGCTCGTCGCGGCGGGCCTGATGGTTCGGACCGTCGTGGCGATGCAGCAGATTGATGTCGGCTTTCGTCCCGATCGCGTGCTGACCTTTCGCGTGCCCCTCCCCGAGCTGCGCTATCCCGACAGCGCGCGCCGTGTGGCGTTTTTCCAGGATCTGCTCACGCGGGTGTCGAAAGTTCCCGGCGTTGAGGCCGTCGGGGTGAATACTGGAACGCATCCGTTCGGGAATCTGATGACGGCAATCGAGGTGGCCGGCGTCAGCCAGCCATCTGCCAGCGCCATGGTGCATCAAGTGAGTGCCGGCTACATGCGGGTGTTCGGTGTCCCCCTCGCCGAAGGCCGTCTTTTCACGGACACCGACGTGGAGCGGCGTCTGCCGCTTGCAGTCGTGAACCAGGCCTTCGCGCGCACTCGTCTTGACGGCCGCGCAGCCATCGGCCAGACCGTGCGGATTCCTCGACTGACCCAGCCGCCCTTCAACAGCCCGCTCGAGACCTTTGAGGTGGTCGGCGTGCTGAGAGACACGGTCAACCGCGGAATTACCGACGAGGTGTTGCCGGAAGTCTATGTGCCGTACACACACGCCGGGCGCGCCGATCGCGTCGTGGTCAGGGCGCGCACCGATCCGAGCGGGATCACGAAGCCGGCGCTGGGCCAGATCTACGCGATCGATCCCGAACAGCCCGCCACCGATGTCCGCACGCTCGAAAGCCTGTTGCAGGACGGCGCGTTTGCAGGGCCGCGGTTCAATCTCGTCCTGTTTTCACTATTTGGCGGGCTCGGGCTCGTGCTCGCGGTGATCGGCGTCTACGGGGTTATGTCGAATGCCGTGGCCCAGCAGGTTCACGAGGTCGGCGTGCGGATGGCGATCGGCGCCAGTCCGGCCGCAGTGTTCCGCATGGTCGTCGGCCGTGGTGTTCGTCTGCTGACGGTGGGCATCGTCATTGGATTCGTCGCCAGCATTTTTGGAGCGCGTCTGCTCGCCACGTACGTCTGGCGGGCGTCGACGTTCGACGCGCTGACATTCGTCGGCGTGTCTCTCGTGCTGTTCGCCGCCGGTCTCCAGGCGTGCATGTGGCCGGCTCGCCGCGCGTCGCGCATCAGCCCGATTGTCGCCCTGCGCGACGAGTGAGCACGCGCGTGAGCGCAGCGCCCTTTGCCTCTATTCGTTCCGCAGCGCCAGCACCGGATCCAGCCGCGCCACCCGCCGCGCAGGCACGGTTGCCGCCACGAGCGCCACGACGACGATCCCGGCGAAGGCGCACCCGAGCATGATGGGATCGGTCGTGCTCACCTGGTAGAGCAGTCCGTTGTGCTTGCCCGGAACGAGGTACAGCGCGTTGCCCATCGCGCGAGCCAGCACGAGCGTCGCCGTCAGCCCGACGCCGGCGCCGACGATCGCCACACGCGCGGCCTGCCACAACGCCGCGCCCAGCAGGCGCGAGGGCTTCGCACCGAGCGCGAGCCGGACGCCGAACTCGCGCGTGCGGGCCGCGACGGCGTAGGCGATCGTGCCGTAGACGCCGATCGCGGCCAGCAGGACGGCCACGCCCGCAAAGCCGGCGATGAGGAAGAGATTGAATCGATCGCCCTGCAGCGCCTCGCTCACACGCTGCTCGAATGTCGAGACGCTCGTCACCGGAATCGCCGGATCGACCGCCGCCGCAGCCTGCCGCAGTGCTGGGCCCAGCCCCGCAGGTGGAACGCCGGCGCGGACCACGAGCTCGATACCGGGTCCGGGCGCTTGCGCGAACGGCACGTAGATGCCGGCGAACTGTACCTCGTTGATCCCGACTTCCTTGATGTTCGAGGCGACGCCGACAACGACCAGGCGGCCGGGCCGCCTCGTCCACGGCACACGCGCGCCGGGGACGAGGTCGATAGCGCGGCCCAACGGATTCTCGCCGTGGAAGAACCGGCTGACGAGCGCTTCGTTGACGATGGCGACACGAGGCGCGCCGGCGACGTCCGCCTGCGTGAAGCCCCGTCCCCGCACGAGACGAATCGATAGTGTGCGGAAGTAGTCCGGCGTCACGGCCCGGATGATGCCGTTGGGCACTGCCCCGGTCGCCGGGGGCGGCTGGTCGGCGACGTTGAAATACACGAGTGGCCCGCTTCCGAGCGGCGAACTGCTGCCGATCGCGGCGTCCCGGACGCCGGGCACAGTGCGCGCGCGGGCGAGCAGCGTGTCGACGTACCCGCGAATCTGTTCGTCGTCGCTGTAGTTCGGCCCGGAGAGGGCGGACCGAATAGCGACGACGTTGTCGGGGTCGAACCCGAGCGGCGCATTGGTGAGCGCGATGAAGCTCCTGAGGAAAATGCCCGCGCCGGAAAGCAGGATCACGGTCAGCGCAATCTGCGCGGTCAGCAGCATCGTCCTGGCGCGCCCCTCGGCGGCCGAACGGCTCGTCCGCGCTCCCGGGCCCAGCGCGCCGGACAGATTGATGCGCCGCGCGACCAGGAGCGGCATCAGCACGAACAGGACGGTCGTGAGTGCCGTGATGCCGAACGCGAACGCGGCGACGCGAAGGTCGACCGGAATCCGGCTGCCGCGCGCGAGGAATTCTGGCGGCGGGTGCGCGGTGAAGAACGCCACGGCCCATATCGCGAACAACACGCCGATCGCGCCGCCTGGCCCGGCGAGCAACGCGCCCTCGACGAGCAACTGGCGAGAAAGCGCGCCCTGACCGCCGCCAAGCGCGCAACGCAGCGCGAATTCCTGCGTCCGGCGGAAGGCGCGGCCGATCAGCAGCGTGGCGACATTCACGGCGCTGAGTACGAGGACGACGAGCGACGCCCCGAGGAAGAAATAGAGCGGGCGCCAGTTGAAACCGGCGTAACGCGCGCCAAGATCCTTGACGTACATCCTGTGGCCCGTCCGGCCGTCCGGATGCGCCTCGGCCACCCGCGTCGCCGCGGTCTGTAGCTGTGCGAGCGCCACATCGGCGGACGCGCCCGCCTTCAGCCTGCCAATGGCGCTGGACAGGGCCTGGGACGAACGATCGAGAAATGACGACGCGCGTTCGTCGAGTGCGATGTACAGATCGGGATCCGTCCCCAGGGAGTCATCCGCGGAGACAACCCCGGTCACGACCACGGACTGCGCGTCGAGCGTCACCGATCGCCCCACGATCGACGGGTCCGCGTCGAATAGCCGCCGCCAGGTGCGATCGGTGAGGACCACCGTGCCGGGGCCGTGTGCGTCCTCGCTCGTGAACGTCCGGCCGACGATCGCCGGCCGACCAAGAGTCGCGAAGTAGTTCGCGGTCACCTCGGTCACCATGACCGACTCGGCCGTGTCGCGCCGAAGCACCCGGCGCGCCGTCCGGCCGGACGCGGCGAGATCCGACAGGGCGGGCGTCCCGGCGCGCCAGTCGAGCAAGTCGGCGCCGGCGATGCCATCGCTCGACGCGTTGGGCGCGGGACCGCGCGAGTAGACGGCGAGGAGCTGCGTCGCGTCCGGAAAGGGCAGCGGCTTCCACAGTTCGGCGTCGGCCACGCTGAACACGGTCGTCGTTGTGGCGATGCCGAGCGCGAGCGTGAGCATTGCGGTCAGCGTGAAGGTGGGCTCGCGCCGAAGGCCGCGCAATCCGTAACGAAAATCGCGCCCGATGCCCGCGATCCAGGGCGCGATCCAGACGTCGCGGGCATCCTCGCGCGCCAGGCTGACGTTGCCCATCGTGCGCCGGCTCGCTGCCGCGGCGTTCTCCGGCGGCATGCCCTGCGCCTCGAGATCGGCCTGCACGCGGGCGCGGTGCTGCTCGATCTCCTCGGCCAGCCACGCCTCCTCGCGTCGTCGCCTCCACCATCGGACCAGACCGCGGAGCGGCTTCACGGCCTCAGGCCTCCCGCAGGACCCGGGTAATGGCGTCGATCAGCCGCTCGAACTCGGCCCGTTCGACCGCCAGCCGCTTCCTGCCCGCCGCCGTGAGCGTATAGAACCGCGCGCGGCGGTTGTTTTCCGAGGGTCCCCAGGATGCCGTGGCCCAGCCGTTGTGGAGCAGCCGCTGCAACGCCGGGTACAGGGAGCTCTCTCCCACCTGCAGCACGTCCTGCGAGATGAGCCGCAGACGCTGGACGATGGCGTAGCCGTGGAGTGGACCGCTGACGAGGGCGCGAAGGATGAGCAGGTCGAGCGTGCCCGGCAAAAGATCGGGCGGGGTGTTGGTCAGGCCCATGCGGCTCCCATCGGCTGATGAGGGGAGAGTAGCCGCAATGATCGTCCGCCGTCAACTCCCATCGACGGACGATGGGAGAGGCTGCGCATCGATCGAAGGATGATCGATCAATCGATCGAATTGGTCCGCAGGCGGCAAGAAGGCCGCGGACGCGTCAGCCGATCGTCTGATCGGCCGGCTTCCTCAGCGCCTGCAGCGTACGGCGCGCGTCGGTCGGCGTGAGCGGCCGGTCGAAATAGAACCCCTGTCCGGATTCGCAGGAGAGCTCCTTCAAGTGCGCGAGCTGCTCGGCCGTCTCGATGCCTTCTGCCGTCACGTTCATCGAGAGTCCGGCGGCCAGCGAGACCACCGCCCGGATGATCTCCACGTTGCCGGCGTCATGCAGGCGATTGACGAACGAGCGATCGATCTTCAGCATCTGAAACGGAAATTGCTGGAGGTAGCTCAGGGCCGAATAGCCGGTGCCGAAGTCGTCGAGGCCGAGCTGCACGCCGAGCGCGCGGAGGCCGCCGAGGATTTCGGCAATCGCGTCCGCGTCCTGCAGGAGCGCGGTCTCGGTCACTTCGAGCCGCAACCGCTCGGCCGCGAGACCGGTCTCCTCGAGCACCTCGGAGACCTCCGTCAGGAGACTGGGCTCGAGACACTGACGGGCAGAGAGGTTGACGTTGATCGCGAGCTCTTCGCATCCCGGGAATTCGGCGTCCCACGTGCGCATCTGCCGGCACGCCTCGCGCAGGACCCACTGTCCGATCGGGACGATCAGCCCGGTTTCCTCGGCAATTGGAATGAACTGATCGGGGAGGACCAGGCCGCGCGTGGGATGCTGCCAGCGCAGCAGCGCCTCGAACCCGGACAACCGGCCATCAGCCAGCGCGACGATCGGCTGGTAGTAGAGCCGCAGCTCCTGGCGCTCGAGCGCGCGGCGCAGGTCGGACTCGAGCAGGAGGCGTTCCTCAACCGCCTCGAGCATCGACGTGTCGAACACGGCACAGCGCGCCTTGCCTTCCGCCTTGGCCCGATACATGGCCGTGTCGGCGTCGCGGAGCATCGCGTCGGCGTGACGGTACCGATCGGCGCTGAGCACGATGCCGATGCTGACCGAGGTGAAGACCTCGCGTCCCTGCAGAAGGAACGGCTGCGTCACCGCGGCCAGCAGGCGCTCCGCGATCGCCTGCGCCTGGTCGAGGGTCGTGACTCGATCGAGCAGGACCGTGAACTCGTCACCGCCGAGCCTCGCGAGTGTGGGCTCGATGCCGAACCGGCAAATCGTATCGGTCGATCGCAAGGAGTGTTCGAGCCGGCGGGCGACGGCGACCAGCAGCTCGTCACCGGCCAGGTGGCCGAGGCTGTCGTTGACCAATTTGAAGCGATCCACGTCGAGAAAGAACACGGCGAACGACGGGCTGCGCGGCTTCAGGCTGCGCACGATCAGCCGGTCGAGCTGATCCATGAACAGCACGCGGTTGGGCAGACCGGTCAGCGGATCGGCCCGCCGCGCCGTGACCTGCGTCTTGATCCGGGCCAGCGCGACGGAAAAGTCGATCGGCTTGGTGATGTAGTCGTTGGCGCCGAGGTCGAGCGCTTCGACGACGTCCTCGCTGCGGTTCTTCGCGGTCACCATGATGATCGGCAACTCGGACGCCGAGCGCATCTGGCGCAACTGGCGGAGCGTCTCGATTCCACTCATTCCCGGCATCATCACGTCCAGCAGCACCGCGTCGACGCGGCCGGCGCCGACCATCTCGATCGTCTGCGCGCCGCTCTCGGCGGTGAGCACGGTGTAGCCGCTTCGAGTGAGACGGCGCGACAACGCGTCCCGGTTCATCGCGTCGTCGTCGGCGATCAGCAGCGTGGCGTTCGCGTCATGCATGCAAGAGCCTCTCAGGCTTCGCCGGCCAGCAGCCGGCTCATTTTCGTGAGCAAGCCGGCGAAGTCGAGCGGCTTGGTGTCGAAGTCATCGCACCCGGCGTCGAGTGCCTTCTGGCGGTCTCCGACCATCGCGTGCGCGGACAGCGCGATGATTGGAATCGGCCGGGTTCGCGCGTCGGCCTTGAGGCGCCGCGTGCATTCCCAGCCGTCGATGTCCGGGAGCCCGAGGTCCATCAGGATGAGATCGGGCGCGTCCCGGTGCGCGGCCGCCAGCCCGTCCGGGCCGTCGTGCGCGACCAGGACCTCGTACCCGCGACGTATCAACCGGCGCGACAGGACGTCGCGATTGATCTCGTTGTCCTCGACGATCAGGATGCGTTTCATGCGAGGGTCGAGTACCGCGGGGCGATCCGGGCCACGTCGGGTAATCGGCCATGCACGTGGCCGCTTGAGCGCCCATTCGAACCCGGCCTCAAGCCAGGAGGTCCGGTGCCGATTCCGGATCGGGGCGCGCTATCGC
>Ga0111539_10008479_pt1 | contig 13064 bp, 10 predicted proteins | sample RhiMethybrSRZTD1_FD_79667 | JGI IMG/M metagenome (GOLD analysis project Ga0111539, IMG submission 79667) | Populus rhizosphere microbial communities from Tennessee, USA - Rhizosphere MetaG P. TD hybrid SRZTD1 (version 2) (version 2) | ecosystem: Host-associated > Plants > Roots > Rhizosphere >...
ACCTTTCTTACCAGACAAAATGTCATCTCCATCTTCTCCGTTAATTTTATCATCCCCATCACCCCCTTTTAATTGGTCGTCATTTGGTGTACCTTCAATAGACACTTCTACCTTCGGTTTAATTATTGTATTTTCAGAATCTGTTAGTACAGGTTGTTTTGAATTTTTATCATTATATATAACTAAAGTAGAATCCATTTTGTTTTCTCCATTAGCAAATTTTAGCGTATGGCACTGTAGAGGTAATATCAATGAAATTATTACCATTAAAGTTAGTATATTTTGAATCTTAATCAATCTTATATTTCATTTCTAACCATTCAAATAGTGAAATTAAACATTTTTATACATTCTAGTGTTTCCTTTTTTTATAAAATAGTTAGAGTAGATTGATTGTATGAATAATACAATTGTTTTGACTAGAGTTTAAGAAATTATAGATATTTTAGCAACTAATTAGATTTCGAAAATAATTTAGACTTTAAATTATCAGTGTCTGTTGTAATAGTTATAAAATATATCATATTTAAGTTATCTTTTCATCATTAATAAGTCGAAGTTTCATTTTTCAGTATAAAATTATCAATAAAGATTAGTAAAAGAAAACTCTTATCATTATTCTCTACTAAAAATAAATAGTAGTTGTTGCAGTAAAATTCTTAGAATACTATATATCTTAAATATGGGCTATTACTTTCGTCCGAGATTGGTAAGGAATATAATGACTTGTGCTTCATTTTTTTATACCAATCTCGGGATGAATGATACCCTTTCATTTTTTATTTGAAAAACCTGATTTGTAGATTTAAAAGATGGCTTAAATTATTAGAAGCTATTGTAAAAGGTTATTAAGTAATAAACATTTACTAATATTTGACTCCCAAAATAGTTGGATATAATGTCCTTACTGATGAATCAAGGAAGAGCAAATCTCGATCAACGTATCTTTGATAATTTCTATAATACGCGAGAATGGATAAAGAATAAAACAGTCATCGATGTTGGATGCGGCAATGTTGGCTAGAATTACAGATTTGGAAAGCTCAATTTAACGTTACATCTATAAAGATTTCAAAAGGACTTTGCTCATGTATTTTTCTCAAAATAGCATTATTGCAACTAAAATGTATATAGGATTAAGAGAAGAAAAAGTGAAATCATTAAGTCGGTTTTTGAGAAATTTTCAATAAAAAATAGGAGAATGATAATTTAATCGTTAAAGAAAATTGGAATCTTCATTGTAGTGTTAGGAAGTTATATGACTAATCTTCTACACAAATAGATCATGAAATAAACAAACCAACTGTCAGAAATGATTCCTAAAGAATGATCCTTTTTATTAAAGATACCCGGCCACAATGGTCTAAAGATCGTATAGAGCATATCATGACTAGCTTAGGATCCCCTATAAGAGACATGGTAAAACCATGAATATAAATAGTTCAAATTTTTCTTCTTGTTGATTAAAACAATTCTTTATCCCTAATCAATAGTCATTGTAAATAGTTCTATGGAATTTTAAATTAATATTCAAATATTATTTCTTCTTCGAATCACTTGTTTATGATTTTAATTACAGGCGGTACAGGGATTTTAGGGAAAGAACTCATAAAACTCTTCCCTTCTTCATTACATCCAACTCATAAAGAATTAGAACTATCAGAGAAAAATGACGTATTAAAATTCATGAAAAACAATAGAGTGAATGTAATAATTCATGCCGCTGCGCTTACAGGTGTAAGAGATTGTGAAGAGAATAAATCAAAAGCATGGCAATACAATGTAACAGCAACAGAAAATTTAGTTAATGCATTTGTTACATATTATCCCCAAGGTTACTTTGTCTATATAAGTACTGCATGTGTGTTCGATGGACATCGAGGGATGTATACAGAAAATGATATTCCACATCCTGAAAATTTTTATGCATTAACAAAGCTATTGGGTGAATTTATTGTAAAGAAATTGTCTAAATATCTAATAATCAGAACTAATTTCGTAGCCAAAACTGAATGGAAATATCCTAAAGCTTTTACGGATAGATTTGGTACTTATCTATTTTCACAAGATGTTGCTTTAGGGATAAAAAGCGTTATGGATAATAATTTACAAGGCATAGTCCACATTGTTGGTGACTCGAAGATTTCCATGCACGATTTAGCAAAAAAATTATCACCTCTCGTCGAACCTATGACTATTACTGAATATCAAGGGCCTGCACTCACTATGGATATGAGTCTTGATACTACGCGATGGCAAAAATACACACTTTCTAGCTAATCATTAAATTATAGATAAATTGTCTCACTCCAAATTATGTTTAGGCAGTACGCTAAAGAGGATTACAAATTTTTACCAAGGTAATATGGATTAGCAAATTTTAATTGATTTTGGTCAAGTTTTCTGCTTATTAGTACTTTTTGAATGATCTCTTACTTTTAACGAAAGTTTGTACTTTTCTCCTTTAGTAAATAAAAATTCATTAAATTTTTTTCTATTGATCTATGTTAGACAAGTAATAATTTGCTGTTTAGGTTATTTTTATTAGTAAATTTAATAATCTAATTGTACCTGTTTATTCATTCATTTTGTTTAAAGGTAAATAAATAATTATAATGTTCGTATTATGGCAATCTTTGACACATTAGATTCCAAACGAATACTAATAACTGGTGGAACAGGTAGTTTTGGTAATTACATTCTAAAAGAATTAGCAAACAATCCAAATATTCGAGAAATTATCGTTTTAAGTAGAGACGAAGATAAACAGCACTATCTAAAACAAAGGTATTCAAAACATTCGAATATCAAATTTGAGCTAGGAGATGTACGAAATCTTGAAAGGATGAAAGAAATATGTAGAAAGATAGATATTATATTTAATGCAGCAGCTTTAAAACAAGTACCGAATAGTGAATCTAATCCGTATGAGGTAATCATGACCAACATTATAGGGTCCAAAAATATCGCTATTGCAGCAATTGAAAATAATGTAGAGAAAGTTATTGGTATTAGCACAGATAAGGCAGTAAAACCAATAAATGCTATGGGCATGACAAAAGCTTTACAAGAAAAAATATTTACTGCAGAATCTACAAACCAAACAGATACCAAATTTGCTTGTGTTAGATATGGAAATGTTATTGGGAGTAGAGGAAGTGTGATACCATTTTTTCAAACTAAAATAGCCCAAGGTGAACAATTACCAGTTACTCATCCTGATATGACGAGATTTCTCCTAACTTTGAAAGACGCAATTCATCTGACTCTCCATGCAGTCAATGATTTAAGAGGAGGAGAAATATTTGTAAAAAAAATACCATCATGTAAAATAATACTGCTAGCAGAGGTGATGTACAAAATGCTTAATCCTTCTTATGCTTTTAATAGACAAACATATTTTATTGCAGGCGTTAGACCAGGTGAGAAGATACATGAAATTCTAATTTCAGAGGACGAAGCCAGGAACAGAGTGGAAGATAGAGGTTATTATTACATTATTCATCCATACTGGGATAATTGTACATTTTCTCCAATGAGTGAATATAGTTCAAATTTACAAACTATTAATAATTCTAAAGATTTAGAAATGCTATTACTTTCTGCTGATAATATAAATTTGAATATAGCAAACTTGAACTCTTTTCAGTCATCAGAACTTGTGATTCCCACAGGAAATCAGAAGATTTAAACTACATACATATTTAAAAATATAAGTATGGAAAATAAATGAAGAACTATCACTTATTTTAATATTCACTTTGATTTTATCTCACACTTTACTCGCTCATGATCCATACTGTTTTTTTTTGTTAAACGATAACATTATATTTTGTTATTCTACTTTTTCCAAAATTTTTTCATACTCTTTGATGCACATCTCGGCAACTTTTACAATATCATGTTTTTGAGTAACATAATCTCTACATTTTCTACCCAATTCTTCTCGATTAGAATAAGAAAGAAGATATTCCAGATTGGATTGGATACTTTGAACAGTAGGCTTTGTACGCAAAAAAGGACATTCAGGAACATAGTGTTCCACATTTTCATCTATTTCACAAAGTATTGGAATACTACAACTGGCAGCTTCAGGAGTAGTAAAACCATAAAAGCCAAGATGAAATCTATCAAGCCATATATCTATATTTTTCCAATATTCTAATACATCATCATGTTTATAACCCTTAAATTCTAACGTTCTTAATTTGTATCCCTTACTTTGAAGATTTTCAATAGCTTGATTTACTAAATCCATTCGCAAAAAATTTCGTTTTGTTTTATCGGAAAAATCAGAGCCTACTCCTACAACTACCTCGTCTTTTTCTAATTTTTGATCTGTAATTTTTTTTGTTTCTGTATCTACCGGTAGTGGAATCCATACAGAATTTGTAACGACTTTTAAATCCATTGGATAGACTACAAATTTTGCATGATATTTACTGTTTAGAAGATTTGGCTCATCTTGTTGACGAGGAGAAAAATGATAATGATAAATTTTTTTAGCATGAGCATTCCGCAGTCTTAAGACATTATATAAAGAACCATTTTTCATATGCTCGTGAAATATATCTATATCGCTAAGTGAAAGAAGTTTTTTAACTATTTGAATAGTCCTAAAATGAGTAGGAATTTTATTCGGAAAGATTATGATATCCTCTTTAAATCCGAATGGATGAGGCCGTTCCACAAGAACTTTACTATTGTGGCCTAGTTTTTTCAACCCAGCCGTAATACCAGTACCTACTCCAGCATTGCCAATATGTACTATATTCAAATCCGGTTACCTCGCAATTTCCTTATTTTTTTATTCATAATCTCTAATATACAATTTCTTTGCTTTTCTAATGTAACTTAAGTCTATCCTAAGTATTTATAAGGGATATTAATTTAATGGATATGGTCTAGTCAGAGTGGTAATTCACTTCTATACTCTGTACTCCAAGATTTATGAACTAATCTTTACTAATCCATAATTTATTGTTAAATCATAAATATCATTACTAAATTTAATGATAGAACCTATTCAGCCATTTTCAATATTACATTCGTAAGGATCTAAAACATGCTTACTCCATTCTACTTAGTAATTCTATTTAAAAATCTCTAAGTATAATCCTAACGATATTTTTTCTGGGAGACAACATCACTAATTATAATAACTTTAAGCTGTGGTTATTTTTCTATATATGCAACAGATCGATAAATCATTTCTTGATATTTGTAACATAATGACATTAAGATATGACCCATCTCAACAACCAGATGAAAAACAGGTTAAAAATTTAAATTATGAAACTATAAGGAAGAGAACACCTGATTGTCCATCTGTTAAGACTATTGAGACAGAATTAAGGAAGAAAATTAGAAGACAAATATCAAAATCAAAGTCTTCTCATGTTTCATTAGCCTTAAGTTCTGGGGTTGATTCCAATTTAATTTTGCTCTTGCTGAGGGATGAATTTCCTAATATCGATATCAATTGTATAACTGTTACTTTTGATGATGAATTTACTGAAGCAAAAACATCTAAAATAATTGCCGAAAATAACTTAGCAAGTTTTCATGAGGTTGTTGTTGATGATCCCTTACGGGATTTACCATCTTTAATAAGCATCATCAAAGAGCCAAGATGGAATATATATCAATATTATTTTCTAAAAAAAGCAAAGAACTTATCAAATATTATTTTTACTGGAGACGGTGGAGATGAAGTATTTGGAGGATACTCCTTTAGATATAAGAAATTTTTAGACAATTATGATTACAGATTAAAATGGAATGATAAAGTCCGTCTTTATTTAGACTGCCATGAAAGAGATTGGGTTCCAGATCAAAATGATATGTTTGGTCCAACTTTACAATTTGAGTGGGATAAAATTTATTCATTATTTAGACAATATTTTGATAATGATCTTGCCCCTTTGGATCAAGTATTTATTGCTGACTATTACGGAAAACTTATGTATGACTTTGTCCCAACACAAAATAAATTCCTTGACCATTTTAACTTAATAGGATACGCACCTCTTCTTGAACCTTCTATTATCGATATGGCCTTTAAAATGTCTCCTTCCCTCAAATATAATTATATTAAAAATATAGGTAAAATTCCCTTACGGAAAATAATTTCCCGTTCGCGTCAAAGAGATGACAACATTTCTCAAACAAAATTAGGTTTCTCATTAGACCTTAAGAATCTATGGACACGTTCTGCCAAGGAAATAGTTACCTCAAATCTTGATAAAGCCAGGATATTTGAAGATAAAATAATTAAGAAAGAATTTTACCAGAGGTCATTGAAACGTATTGAAAATACATTAGATGTTAGATATATTAGTAAATTACTACAACTTTTAAGTTTAGAAGTATGGTATAAGATGTTTATTACTTCAGAGATCCGTGCAAAAGAAATATTGTAGAACTCGACCCATTTTTTATATTCTGATATCTTACTACAGAAGACACATTGGAGATAGGTTTAATAGATAATTTATCGAAAGAATAATTGACTAAATACTTTTAACTTAAAAAAAGGACAAAGCACTTTTATACAAATATAATTTTAATAAAATTATTACCCCCTGTACTAGAATTTTGTTTTGGTCATAAGCATCAAATTTTATTCATTCCAATGTACCTCATTATTCTCTTTGTTTGCATACTCCTTATATTTTTCCTAATATTTGCATCAAACATGCTATCATATCCATTTTCTTTAGGTTTATAGGTTAAATAGTAATATATCATATGGATCGACCCTAGTCTACCAATAGGTTTTCCTGAAATAAAATACTTGAGAAATCTTCCTAAAACAAATATTGGATGATAACCCAGAGTGCGCATACTAGCACCAAATTCATAAAATTGATGATAAGAACCTAAAGTACGTGTGTGAACAAAGCGAGCCTCAGGAATGACTTTATATTTAAAATTATTTTCTAGAGCTGAGTAAAAAATTATAGTTTCATAGCCCATTCTTTCTGGATAAGAGGAATAAATAGAAAAAAAGAAGGAATTACGTATTAAACGACCAGCCCCCCTAGGCATTTCGTAATTGTTGATATCGTAATTCCCCGATGCAATCGCAATGGATTGGTCTGCATCCATATGTTTAATTATTTTCTGGCAATAATTTTCTTCATACTCAGCATCGTCTGGAGCAATCATATGATAGTCAGTTGGCTTTAATCTTAATTTTTTTGCCATTTCGAGGGCTTTATTCCAATTGTTCACCACTCTGCCGATATTGTAGCCAAGGTCAGGATTAGTAATAATGTAAAGATTTTCGTTTTTTGATTGAATATCCTTTAAAATTTTATTTGTGTCATCGGATGAACCATCATCCACGACTATAATATATTCAGGTTTTATACTTTGATAAATTATAGAATTTAGGGCTGATTCAATACTATTCTCAGAATTTCTGCATGTAACTATAACGTTATAGGTACCCATAAAATTACCTAGAATACATATTTAAACGCATTTTGAAGGAAGATCTAACTACATTCTTCGAGTTATATTTTAGTAAATCTTATTAGTATATAATTTATCCGTGTAAATATTAAAGTAGGATTAGATTTCATGGACTTATCTTTTCTCGAAAAATTATTTTTTTAACAAAGACAATAAAAATAAATTTTATTGTTCGTGATTTTTATGTCGCTTAAGTTATACATTCCTATGTGGTGTCTATCTTATCTATTGAATAATATTTCTCTGTTGAAACATTATTCAAATCACTAGAGTTTCTAAATGAATTCATTTATTACTCAAAGAAATAGCAATGGAATTTATTTTCTAACAAAAACAGGTTTTTTAAAATTGAATTATTGGTCTTCTGTCTTGTTAACTAATATTATGGATGTATTTACATTACAAATCTTTAGCAATAATTGAGCATAAATTTTTATAGATACGTAAATTAGAGGTAAATATATTGACTAGTATTACAAATGAACGTTATTGTAAGTAAATATATTCGAAGGCGTTGGCTTGATTTCAGGAATGGTCACTCAATTTATTTGGTGTTTCTTTTGAATTTAGTTAATTTTATATTGATAGTCTATAACTTTGCCATAATAAAAGTCCCAGGCGTTTCTGGAATTTTGACACTGCCAGTATTCGTGCTGCTTTTCTTCTTGATATATATACCCACTTCAATCTTGATTGGATATTGGCACCGACGTAACCAATATGCTGTTGAAAACGAAGCATTATTGCAAGAAAATTGGATATGGGCTTGGATAATGCAATATGAAATTAGACTGATCAAAGGTAAGACAAATCCAAAAGAGGACGAAGTAATTCTTGATTATTTGAATAGTATCCTCAAACGAACAAAAAAAGAGGACTTGTTAAAATTGAAATCTGAAGTCGAAGATGCAACTCATAAGAACATATCCAAGGATTGATATTTTTTATTTTTATTGAAAAATTAAACAACTCACTTTGAGAAAATTAACACAATAAACAAAAATTTTTTTGATTGGAATGTCTATAAAGATCTTAATTCTTTGATTATTATTTTCTATTAAATATATACTTATTAAATAACTATTAATAGCGGACATTTAATGGTGCCTTGCCTCGCTGTACATGAGGGGATATATCGTAGTGGTATTGAAATTGGCCAATTTTTTTCTTTTTATAAACTCAATCTTTTTAGTATTCACAAGCTAGAATATTTTCTGTAGGAAAAAATATCCTCTGTTACCTTTGCTGTGTTTTTATTTGTATGTCTAGCCGATCAAAAGATACAAAAAACATTAATCATTAAATTTACAGAGGAACAGGGCAGGGATGAAAAATTGTTCTAGTAAATTAGAATTTTCTTTTCCGTAAAAGATTTTTAGCCAAGGTTTAAATCCATTAATCTTGTCACTTTTAATGATATTTTTAAATGGCAAATTATTTAGTAACAGGTGGCCTAGGGTTTGTGGGTTCACACCTAGCAGAAGAGTTGTACAACTCTGGTCATAATGTAACAGTGCTTGATAACCTTAGTAATGGACATCAGAATAATTTATCTCATTTGAAAGATAAAATCGGTTTCAGTATCTCCAATGTAGAGCATATCAGCTTCACCAAGTTCGATAAAAGATTTGACGGTATTTTTCACTTAGCTACTGCACCCAGATCATCTAGTCTTAAGGATCCTCTTAGAGACATAGAGACTAATTGCAAAGGAATGATCTCAGTGTTAGAATTAGCAAAAAAAGATGACGCAAAAGTTGTTTTCACTAGTAATTCTGGGATATATGGTTCTACGAATAATGGTGGAGGACCTATTGATGAAAATTCAATAAATAATCCTACCACTCCATATGATGCCAATAAACTAGTCTCAGAGTACTATTGTAAAATATATCATAATATCTATAATACACGTAGTGCTATAGTAAGATTCGCCACGGTATATGGTGAACGACAAAGAGTGAACGAATCCTTAAATTGGAGACCTCTTGTTGCTACCTTCGTAAAAAATGTATTAAGAAAAGAGATGGTAACAGTAAATGGAGACGGTCAACAGACTAGAGATTTGCTTTATGTTAAAGATGCTGTACAAGGAGTTATAAAAGCAATGGAGAGCTCTAGTAATTCTGCAGAAATTTTTCTTTTATCTACAAACACTGAAACATCTGTCAATAAAGTTTTGCGAGTGATAGAAGATCTAGTCAGAGTTAAGGCAAATGTAGTTCATTCTGATTTTCTGAAAGGAGACATAATGAGAATGAGGTACAATTATGCGAAGGCACAAAGAATTCTTGGTTTCAGACCTTCATATTCGCTTGAGCAAGGTGTAGAACGTCTTATAGAATATATGCAGAAAAATTCACAATAGTCCAAGTTTAATGTCTGTCATAGAGGTTTAGATATAATTGCGAATACTCATTTTGGGAAATATGGCAAATGATGGTTATTCAGTAGCGAAAGCTCTCTGGAAAATGAACAAGGATGTTGATCTTGCAGTAAATTCTTCTGATTTTGGGATGGCTCTGCCAGAATGGGAGGATGGAGACATATCTGATTCAACAGACCCTTACAATATACATAGAAATGAAATAAAAAATACCAATCTTGGTGGTAGAATACGTTATTTTGACTTTCTTAATAAAGTTCCAAGAAAAAAAAATATGATTGGAAAAGTAATGGCGAGAATAAATCTCGTAAAAATGATTCGAGAATATGATATTGTTGAAGTACATGTTCCTTTTATTCTGTATGCTCAATTTTCTGGTATTCCAAACGTAGCCTACGATGCTGGATGGATAAGATATTTTCCCTATGAAAAAAATTTTAAATCTAAACTTGCTAGACGAGGCTATTCAAAAGCTCAAGGAATAATGATTACTAATCCTGATACATATTCGATTTCAGATACTCTTCCATATTTGGATCAAAAACGAATCTATTTCAGTCCATTTGCTATTGATCCCGACAAATACTATCCTACCGCTATGGAAGATTTGCGTTCTAAATACATTCGTAACAATGATACCATTCTTCTCTTTTCACCGTCTAGACAATATTGGGTCGAAAAAGGAAATGACAAAATGATCAAAGCATTTGCAAGATTCCTAAAAGTCTATCCTAATGCGAATTTGGTCATTGTTGATTGGAGTACAGATGCACAAAATAGTAAAGATTTAGTAAATTCTCTCAATATTTCAGATAAAGTCCATTGGATAAAGCCGGTTGCAAAAAAACAATTAATAAAGTACTATAATGCTGCTGATATTATTTTAGATCAATTTATTCTAGGGAGCTGGGGGACTACTACACCAGAAGCAATGTCTTGTCAGAAACCTGTTCTTATGTTCTATAAAGAGGAATATATTAAACGAGCATTTGGTGAGAATCCTCCTATTTTGAACTCCTTTAGTGAGGAGGATATTTATTCGAATCTTTTAAAATTGACAAAAGACGCCGACTTGAGGCGTTCCATAGGTATCCAGAGTAGGGAATGGATAAAGAAGACACATTCACCAGAAATTGTTGCAAAAAAACATCTTGAAATTCTAACTGAATGCTTATAGTTATTTTATCTTTCAAATAAACCTATTATTTTTTAAATCGTAATCATCCTAATATTTTTATTGATTGATGCGAAACCAGCATTATGGGAATAGTGACAAACAGTAGTATAATAATCTAAAAATCATTGAAGTTAATCGGTATAGTCTAGAAATTATAAATAAAACATCAATAAGATAAATCAAAAAGAATCTAAGATATCATACTCATAATATAATTAGATGCAAGTAATAATACTTTAGAAAATAATTAATTACGAAAATGGAAAGTAGTATCTTACAAAATGAGAACCAAATTATTAAATATGTATCTAAGACAGCAGAAATTGGAAAAAATGTAAAGATATGGCATTTTGCATATGTTGGGGATAATACCATAATAGGAGACAATGTTATGATTGGATCTCTTGCTCATATTGATTATGCAGTAAAAATTGGAAATAACACTAGAATCGAGGGCTCTGTATATATTCCACCATTAACCGTCATAGGAAACAATGTCTTTATTGCCCCTGGTGCAACATTCACAAATGATCCCTATCCGATGAGTCCAAAAATGATAGGAGTTACGGTAGAGGACGGAGCAATAATTGCCGCCAGAGCAGTAATAAAACCTGGTGTGACTATTGGAAAGAATGCAGTGGTTGGTATGGGTGCTGTAGTAACTAAAGATGTGCCTTCTGAAACAGTAGTTATAGGTAATCCTGCAAGAATTAAGTATTCCAGAAAAGAATATGATGAGAAAAAGAGAATGTGGGAAGAGGTTGTAAGTTAGTTTCTTTGTTAATTGTAGCATCAAATAAACAACCAATTTAATATTGAAAAATTATAAATTCGGATCTTAGTATAGAATCTAAATATTCTAATAACATAAAAAATTTTTTGTTATTGATATTATTAGTAGTTTATTTGCTTAAATTATCATACTACTTCGCAAAAAGGATTTGCTTTAACAATAATAGTTTCCGCACTATTATTTTTTGAAAGTAATTGAAAATCAGTTTTAGAACATGCTATATATATTGTGGTTTTATCACTTGGATAATTGTCAAGTGTATTGTTTCCTCTTCTTTCCACATCTCCTATATAGTCTCTTAGTTTCGATTCTAAGAGTGTATATACATCTATTTTATCTCCCCTCATCTCATTGACATCTAACGTCCAAGAAATCGAAATCTTAGTTTTACTTGCTTTTAGATCTCTTTTTTTTAGAATATATCTTACTTTGTCTATAAGATTTTTAGTATAACCTTCGATACTTTTGATTGTACCATTAACAAGGTATACAAGTGGATTAGAACCATGCAAAGAAGACTGGATTATTCTTAGATCATGTAGACCGTTAGTGATATCATCTAAATAAAGATCTGTGTGAAAATTATCTACAATTCTGTTATCTACACCATATCCAGTTGCAATTTTACAAACTTCTAGTACACTTGCAATTCCGGAATAATGACGTAATATTCTAGAAACATAAGCTAATTCAGCAGATACTACATCTACAAAGTTTATTTCCTGACTAGTAAATTTATTTAACATTCCCTCCAAAAACGTATCTCGCTTAGAGTTGAAATTCCCTAAAATAGTGGTAGTAGACAGGAGAGGACCAGAATTAAGAGGCATGTAGTAGTAATATAAATTATCTCCAACTGTCATGCCTGTGGTGTGTTCTAAAATATCTATATTTTCTTCATTTCCTGCTATTCCCATTGGAAGGGGATAGACAACTGATGTATTCTTATTAATCGGTTTAATGGCATCTATGAATTTGGAAGAGATATCAATTTTAACTTCGTGACCAATTTTTCTAATCTTAGGAAAGAAGAAAAGATAAGATGCGGAAGATATTACGTTATCTATAGATTCCACTTCAAGTAATGGTTGGTCCTCAATAAGATCCGATGCATTAGAATATGTTCTAGTAATATCTTTATTTAATAAAATTCCCATTTTTGATGACTCATCAATAATTGAGACTTTGTGCCCAGCAGATACAATAGATGAAGCAAAGTTATATCCTTC
>Ga0111539_10008481_pt1 | contig 13062 bp, 8 predicted proteins | sample RhiMethybrSRZTD1_FD_79667 | JGI IMG/M metagenome (GOLD analysis project Ga0111539, IMG submission 79667) | Populus rhizosphere microbial communities from Tennessee, USA - Rhizosphere MetaG P. TD hybrid SRZTD1 (version 2) (version 2) | ecosystem: Host-associated > Plants > Roots > Rhizosphere >...
GTGGCCGACGCGGTGCGGGGAACGGCCAGGCCCCCGGTCGTGACAACCGCTGCAAACACGCTCGTCACGACCTTTGTTCTCAACCTTCCACCACTGCCTTCGCGCGCGATGCTCGAAATTGAGGTCGTGGACGCGACCGGTCAGGTCCGCTGGACTGGTCGCACGCAACGCGACCAGGACGCGAGCACCCTGACGCTGGCGTTGCCGACATCAGGGTATCCCGCGGGCGAGTACGTCATCCGCCTGTTTGACGTCACACGTGGGCGCACACCTCTTGCGGTGTATCCGGTCGTCATCCGGCGCGTACCAGAAAAACAGTGATCACTGTTCAGCTGTGTTGTTCTCGGCCGAGCGTGCTGACCTTAGTGGTCTGCACAGTGTGTGTCATCAGCGCCGTCAGCTCAGTTGTTCCGCTCGGCGCCACACGTCGGCCGGACGGTCTGCAAGCCTTCGCAACGCCTGCCAACTCCCAGGAGAACGTCTCGGCTTTTTTGGAGCAGGCGAATCAGCTACAGGGGGAGGCGGACAGGCTAATCGACGCCAGAGCGTTCGCGGACGCTGCCGATAAAACCGAACGGGCGTTGGCGCTGCGTCGGCAATACCTTGGCGCGATCCATCCTGATGTGGCCTATTCGCTGAGTCGCCTGGGCAACATCGCGTTTTATCAGGGTCAGTACGAGCGCGCCGAAGCTCTCATCAGCGAAGCGCTGAGCATCCGCGAAGCGACGCTCGGTGTTGCGCATTTAGACGTTGCCGATTCGCTGAACGATCTCGCGTCCGTCCTCATGGTCAGGGGCGACTACGTCCGACCTGAATCGCTGTACCAGCGGGCGCTAAGGATCTATGAAGGGGTACCCTCCGGCACCAGGCCGGCTGCACCCACCGCGAACGTGCAGCCGTTGATCGCCGACGTGCTCAATAATCTGGGACGTCTCTACTATACGAGAGGGGACTTCAGCCGCGCGGAGTCTCAGTATCTGAGAGTGCTTGCCATCAGAGAGAAGGCATCTGACGAGCCGGGTGTTGCCCAGGCCCTGGCGAACGTCGGCGGCGTCTATTACTCCACCCGACAAAACGACAAGGCTATCGAGGTACTGCAGCGCGCGCTCAGCATCCAAGAGACGCTTCTTCCGCCCAACCACCCATCTCTTGCCACGAGCAATTTCAACCTCGCGGCCGTGTACTTCGAACAGGGAAACTATGCACGTGCGGAGGGACTCTTTCAACGGGCCCTGGCGATAGACGAAGAAGCCCTCGATCCGAACCATCCTCGTCTTGCCGTCCGCCTCGTGGGACTGGCCGAAGTGCTCAGGCTCGAAGGCGAGTACGCACGCGCCGACCCCTTATACGAGCGCGCTCTGGCGATTCGTGAGCGTTCGCTCGGCGCGGGCCACCCTGATGTCGCCACCACGCTGATCGGGCGGTCCCTCTTGCAGTACGCGAGGGGGGATGTTGACAGCGCGATCGAGCTGATGTCGCGCGGTGCCGACCTGCGCGGACAGACGCTCGCCCTCGTGCTCACCACCGGTTCCGAGGATCAGAAGCGACTGTTCCTGCGCACCCTTGCTGACGAGACCGACATCGCCGTCTCGCTGCACATCAACTCCGCTCCGAGCTCTCGAGCCGCCGCTCGTCTGGCTCTCACCAGTATCCTGCAGCGGAAAGGGCGGTCCATCGATGCCGCCGCCGACCAGAACGCGTCGCTCCGCCGTCATCTCACCGACACCGATCGAGAGCTACTCAATCGGCTGACCCAGGCGCAGTCGCGGCTGGCCACGATGGCCCTGAGAGGCGTGGCGACTGATGGGCAACGGCAGGCGGTGTCGGCGGTGCGAAACGAGATTCAACAGCTCGAAGAGACGATCGGCACTCGAAACGTCGCGTTCCGCGTCGCGTCACGGACCGCCACGATCGAGGGAATTCAGGAGTCGTTACCGCGCGGAGCGGCACTCATCGAATTTTTTTCATACCGGCCGTTTTCGGTCCACAGTGGCCGCGACACGGTGTTCGCCGCGCCGCGGTACGCGGCGTACGTCGTGCGCCGCGACGGGATCGCGGGCAGCATCGATCTCGGAGAGGTCGCCCGCATTGATCAACAGGTGCGCCGGTTTGGGCTGGCCTTGTCGAATCCGCTTGATCGCGGATTGCGCCCCAACGCGCAGGCGCTGTATCGCGCCCTGATAGCACCCCTTCAGGATTCGCTCCGGGATGTGGAGCAGCTGATCATCGCGCCAGATGGCGTGCTGAACCTCATCCCATTCTCGGCGCTGGTCTGGGAACCTGACACGTATCTGGTGGAACACTTCACGATCTCGTACATCACGAGCGGACGCGATCTGACGCGCCTGCGGGAGCTCGGGACCGGCTCACCCGATGCGGCGGCCCCGCCGATCATCATCGCGAATCCGCTGTTTGATGGACCACGTCTCGCGTCCAAGTCATCGCCCGAGAAGACGGCTGCCGCACGAAGCTTCGACGCGCGTGAGCTCGAGCGACAGCTCCAGTTCACCGCGCTCCCGGGTACGGCGCAGGAAGCCGCAGAGATTGCGCGTGTCTTCCCAAATGCCCGTTTGTTCACCGGCGCCGAGGCGAGCGAGGCCCAGGTAAAACAGCTGAAAGGTCCACCGATTCTCCACATCGCCACGCACGGGTTCTTCCTGCAGACCGAATCACAGCCACCAGACCGCGCGTCTACGGGTGCGCTGTCGGCGCTGTTGCCGCAAGCTGGTCAGGCGGTCGAACGTCAGGACGCGCTGTTGCGATCCGGGCTGGCGCTCGCCGGAGTGAACCGGCGCTCGAGCGGCAACGGAGAGGATGGCCTGCTCACCGCGCTCGAAGTGTCCGGACTGGATCTCTGGGGCACGCGGCTGGTGGTGTTATCCGCCTGCGAGACGGGCGTCGGCGACGCGAGGAACGGTGAAGGCGTCTACGGCCTGAGACGCGCGCTCCTGCTGGCTGGTTCCGAAAGCCAGGTGATGAGCCTCTGGCAGGTCTCGGATGCGGCCACTCGCGAGCTCATGATCGCTTTCTATCGGCGCCTGCGAGCGGGCGAAGGGCGCGCCGAGGCGTTGCGGAACGTACAGCTCGCGATGCTGCGTGGGAAGGCAAACCGCGTTCATCCATTCTATTGGGCCAGTTTCATCGAGTCAGGCGATTGGCGCCGCGTCTTCGAGTGAATGGCCGTGGCGGGCGTCACCGACTCGAACGACAAGGTGCTGGTTCAGTCAAGTCCGTAACAACCATACCCGAAGACGGAGGGATTCAGATGCACGCACGCATTCGTCTGAGCCTGGCCGCAGTTGCCGCTCTGTCGTTTCTTGTTTTTGGGGTGCTTACGAGGGAGGTCGACGCGAGGATCGAGATCGACAACGACGTCACAATCGATTGGATGGAGCAGGCCGGCGTCGTCAGTGCTTCAGTGATCGGTGCACCACGCTTGGTTCATGAGTGGCAGACCGTCAGAATCGATGTTGCGTTTCTTTCTGGTGCCCTAGATACGACCGTGGATTCGGAGTTACACGTATCTATCTACTCTCTCGACTTATGCCCCCCCCCGACAAGCATATGTCCTCTTGTGTTCGCAACACAGACCTTCACGATGATCCCCGAGGACGGATTCCCTTTGGGGGAATTTCAAGCTAGATCAGGAAAGCTGTCAGCTGTAACCCTGCCGAAACCAGGGATTTTGGTCGTCAGCGGTCGACTCCGTGGCAAATTATTTCAGGGCGCACCTACAGCGGAGATCACGGTTTCAGGCGACGGCGACCCGATCATCATCGACCGGGCTGGCGACGACGATCACTTTCACGTGGGAGACCCGACCGATATTCCGACTCGCTCGGTCGAGGTGGTGCGGGCCCTCAACCAGATCGAAGAGTCTCTTTTTCTGACGCAGGCGGTGGAGCTCGACGCTGCGGGCTCGCGAGGCGCGACCACTGCCGTCGGGTGGACGCACCCGTTTATGCCTGAAGTCGGCGCTCGTCACAGCGGAAAGCTCAAGACGGCAATGCTCTCATTCAGGCTGTTGAGTGGCGACCCGTGCTCGTCGAACGACATCATTCTGCTCGATAGAGCGGTTCGCTTTGCCGCCACCAGACGACGACCTCGCCTGCCTGTGGTTTTTCTCCGGGATCTCCAGAAGCACGCGCCAAACAGCGGGTGCCCGGCGGCTCAAGTGCCCAGCGGTGAATACGACTTCCTCCTCGATTTTGCCAGCGTGCCCGTCAGATTCTTGTCGCCTGACGATCCGTTTCCCACGTCGCCGGACGTCGTCGATTTGACGAAAGATCTGGACGATGGTCGACTCGACGTGATCGTCGTCGGCGGCAGCCGTGTCGATTTCTCCGACCTGAGAATCACGCTGAACGAGCTGGCAGCCAACTAAAAGCATCGTGCACCTGGTGTAGGAGGATCATCCGTATCACGGCGGATGGCGACGATGCGAGCCCGGTGCGCTACGACATCGTCGCCGTCTGACGTCCTAGCGGCCGAAACCCACCTGAAGCCAAATCCCGGTCAAATGCGACCTTCCGGTTGCCGTGTACCCTGGCAGACGGCAAATGACGGTCAAGAACGCATCGTTCGGAACGAATTGCGCGCCATCGAATTGCGGAGGCGACGGGTTGTCCTTGCTGAAAGGCAGAAAGACGCGCGTCGAAACCTGTCCGGTTCCATCCCAGCGGCTCGTGCTCGCCACCGTGCAATTCAAGGTGTTGTAGCCCGCGCGATTGTAGCCCGAAACCATCACCCAGACAGAGGTCAGCTCCGTCCCGGCACTCGGGTAGTTGAGGACGATCGGGCACATGACGTCGATTGCGGCAGTTGACGGCGATTCGACGCCCCAGTTCGAATACACCGCAGTCTGACCAGGTGTGATCGACGTGCAACTGCGCCCGTGGATGTAGTAGTTCTGATAATCAGGCGCCGCGGACGCGGACCGAGCGACCAGCATGCACGCCGCGACCATCAATGCGTATTTGTTCATGGCTCTCCTCCGTGAATGCGCCGAAATTTGCGGCTTCCATCGACGTTCGCGGTGGCACCACGTCTCCGCGTATTTCCTCGAGGTCCGCAACGGCGCTACCGCATGAGAGGCCGACACTCGGGCGTTCCTCTCACGCGATCCTTCGGCCTTCGAGCGTCGTCCCAGTGAACGAACGTCGCTGATCCGATAGCCGCCTGGACCTTCCACTCACGACGCGAGACGTGATCGCACGCACGGGACGTGGATTAGAGACGCCGTCGGAGTAATCAGGCTCGGTGAGAGGAACGAGTCGCACGCGGCCTCTCTAGAGGTACTTGCATGCGGATTTAGATGATGAGGAGGCCCTGTGGCAACGGACGTTCAGTTTGTCGTTCTTGAATGGATAGACGACATTCGCGGCTATCCGCGCTATAGCTTCGCGACGGTCACGCACGCCGAAGAGCTGCGGCCGCACGTGAAATTCCTCGACATGCACTCATCGGTGGAGTCGGCTGCCGCAAGCGCGGCCGATCTCAACCGCCGAAATCCGGCCGCCGAGAACGCGGATTCGTGAATGGCGCCGTCGTCGACTCGCCGGCCATGAAGTCCTGGAGAAAAGGGCGATGCCTGTGACAAGCCTTCACGCGGCCTGCGTTCTTGTGATTATCTCGCTGGGTGGCTGCTCCGATGGTCCGACAATTCCGACGACGTCGTCGCTGCCCGCAACGATGACGATCTATGAGGGAGACGCAGTCGGGCTCTCCTATCCGACCGTCATCAGGAACGTCCCTCCGTCGTACACGGCAGCGGCGATCGCAAATCGTATTCAAGGCGTTGTGCTATTGACCGCCGTCGTGCTGCCGAACGGAACCGTCGGCGAAGTGGTCGTCGTGCAATCACTTGACACGAGGTTTGGGTTAGATGAGCAGGCGGTTCAGGCCGCGAAGCAATGGCTGTTCAATCCTGGCGTAATAGACGGCAGGGCCGTGGCGGTCAGGGTCAGAATAGAAATGTCGTTTATGTTGTCAAGCGAACGCCCGTTTACGAACTGAGGCCTCTGCGCCCATCGTGATAGACGAAGAGGGTGATTGGAAGCGGCTTGCACTCACTATCGGCCAGAGTCTTCAGAACCTCGTTTCAGGTGGTCAACGAGCCAAAAAGCGCCCGCAACGATTGTTCCGACTAACAGACTCGCCCACCATGGCGATTCGGGTCCATACCCAGCCGATCGGATCAAGAAGAAGACCAGGAACAGGAATATGAACCTGGCAATCGAGTAGCTGAAATCGACTGGTTCTCGGCGCACTCGACTCCCCCGTCGCTTTTGAGATCCGCACTGATTCGCGAATCGCGCTGCCCTTGGCTGCGCGATGCCGCCCGAGTAGTGCCACAGGAGCGACGATCGTTGCATCTGCCATCCGTGGCGTGTTTCGGCGCGTGCCCCATTTTTCATAGGGTCACTTCTTCAGGTGCCAGGAAACTCGGTCACGACTCACGATACCGCCGATCGGCGGCTGATCACTTGGCCGATCACCTCTTTGAGGAGCGGAGTCAGGCTGGCCATTACGCCCGCCACGACTGCTCTAATATCGAGAAGGTCGCGCTGCGTGATAACGAAGAAGACACACGCGATCGTCATGACGAGCAGCAGCGGTGTCTTCAGAGCGGTCCACGAACTGTCGGCCACCGTGTTGGTCACGGCGACGTCGACATCGCGCCGGCACTCCGGCGACAGGACGTAACGCTCGAACGCGTCGCTCATCAACCGCGGGGCCGGGTCCAGTTTGACCAGTCCACGAAGCCACAGGTGCCGCAGTGTGCCGATGGCCTTGCTGTTGACGAACCCGAATCGAGCCAGATGGCCGAGGACGATGCGTTCTCTCGGACTGCTCGACTCCCAGAGAGCAGCGTAGTGAGCTGGCTCCGCCCCGCCGGTGCGCTCCACGTTCGCGGCAATCGCTCGCGCGCTCGCGCGTGCCTCCAGACGCACGACGTACAGATTGCTGTCGTCGTTCGGCAGCAGGCTCGGCACCTCATCCTTCCAGCCCTCCTCCGGGATGCCAAACAGCAGGATGTATCGACAGAAGAACCGGACGACCCACACGGAGAGCAGCAGTAGTGTGATGGCGGCGATCGCCAGCCAGAGAAGCATCCATGCGCGGCTGTCTATTACCGGCGGGTCCACCGTCGTCCCGGACGCACTCGGTCCGCTGGAATCACGCAGCGCGACCGGTGCACGGAGTTCGAACACCGACGGCAGCCTCGATTCGAAGCGCATCAGCCGGTCCTCGAATGGAAAGGCGGCTGGCGCCCAGCTGTGCAGCGTCAGAAGCCGGTCACCGGATGCGCGGCTTCGGCACCATGACTGGTCGAGCCCCCGGGCGGCGGTCTGATCGGGAGACACGCTGAGGTGCGCGTCCCAGCTGCCGTTTGCCGCGCCCTCGGGCATCGTGTCTCGCACGACGGTGCCCAGACCCACGAAGGAGAAAACCGACATCATGGCGTGCACGATCGTCTCGTCGGTGGAAATGATGCCCATCGCGCCCGGCTTGAAGTGAGCGAGCGCATTCGGAACCGTGTCGACACAGTTGCCATAGAAGAAGGAGTCATAGCGGTTGCCCGTGTTGGGCCGGCTAACGGTGGGGTAGTCGATGGCATCCCGCCGCTGGCGATCGCGTGCGTTCGCCGCCAGTTCGAGCTGCATCTTCTGCACGAACGCTGTCGTCCGGACGGTGAACGCGATCTTCATGGCCGCGACCGCAGGGAGCACCGCCGCGAGCTCCACGAGCAAACAGACCGCGATGGCATATGTCGTACGTGGCGTAGCGCCACTGAGCCATCGGCCGATCAGTTTGGCAACGGGCGCCGCAATCCATCGTGGCTTGCGGCTGTTGGCACCCGCAAGAGCGGCGGCAGCCCAGACCGCGACTGGCAGCGCGGCCAGCACGACGATGAGTTGACCAGGGCCCCACCAGTAGATGGCGACAGCCGCTAACAGGGAGAGCCACGCGTAGTAGCTGACCGCTCGCCGATAAGTCCACGCGCGGTCGACGCTCGGCCACAGCCAGTCGCGAATGTGACGCCGCCCGGCGTGCAGGATGATCAACGAGCCGCCAATGAACCAGGCGAAATAGAGCGCCAGCAGCGCCAGGGCCGTCGTCAGCCACTCGAGATTCAGCGCCTCGGCGTCATCCTGCCCATACAGGGTCACGACCGACCACGGTGCGTCCTTGAATGGGGCCACGAAAGCACGGTGCTCGTGAGCACGGTAGGTCAACGGCATCAAGGTCGCTGTCTCAGTCGTCACCGCGTCCATCAGCCGGCGGTCGAGCTCTGTGGCGGAGAACAGCTGCTCCGAACCATTCCGCAGCGAGTCCGAGTGGAAGAGGACGAGGCCCGATCGATCGACGACGGCAAACTCGAAACCGGGTATGGCGACAGGGTCGATGAGCGATCGCAGGGACATGCCGATCGCAGTCGCGACGAATCTGCCGCCGGACGGTGCTGGCTTCGCAATTACCGCCTGCACGTTGCCGGTTTGCCATGAGCGCACCGACTCGACGTACAGCGGTCCCAGGCGAGCAGACGGTTCGGCGCCAGTGCCACTTAACGTCCACAGCTGCTGTCTGTTCTTCGACGCAGCTGAGAAGTACGCCCGGTCCTTGACGTTGACGTGGGGAGGAGGATCTGGTGTGGAACCCGACCACGTCTTACGATCTTGCATGCCTTTCCTGTCGATGAGCGACACGGACAGAAAATACGGATACGTGAGCTTGTCACCCTCGATACTCTGATCGGCTGTGTCGCGGCCGAGCATCTGGAGTTCCAACGCTTCCATCTGCGCGTACGCCGTGCGGATCTCGTCACCGAATCGGTCACGTATCTGCTGTGAAAACTGCTGAAGTGCCACGTCGATGTCTGCGTTCAGGCGCGAGTACAAATGAAGGTCGAACACCAGCAGCACGAAGAGAGCCAGTCCGACCACACCGCACGAGCCGACCATCGCGACGTCCACGCGGGTGATCTGGGCGGTGTCGGCGACCAGGCTGGTTTTCAGGAATGGCCATCCAACCAGGATCAGCGCTGAGACGAAGATGAACAGACGCGACCATGAGACAAGGGACCAGGTGCGCATTCGGAATGCGTCCACGGACACCAGGCCACACAACGCTGCCTGAGGAGGCAGCTGATTGTCTGCGTTGCCGTCGGTCGTGGACTTGCTGCTATCGACGGTCAGGGGCCGAACGAAAAGCTTGTAGTCATTCCCGGCCAGCCGGACGGTCTCGACTGCAGTCGCGGTAGCGAACGACACGTCGTTCGACTTCTCCGGCTTCCCGGTCTGCACCCCTTTCATGAGGGTGTTGATCTTCAAACCCGCTTCGGGTTGCTGTGCGAGGACTGTGCCGTCCGAACCAACCAGCAGGACTGCGTCGAACGCTTCCAGCACGGAGTGCATCTGACCGACCGAATCCTTCAGGATTTCGTGCACAGATCGGACGTGCCGCTGTTGTCCGTTTTCCTTCACCTTCGCGTTGGTGGCCTGCGTCTCCTGGATAATCGTGGCGGCAAAGGCGAGCTCACGCAGGTAGTGACCCTGCAGGTAAGCCGCCTGCCGCTCGACATAGAGGTAGAAGAAGGCGCCGAGAGCGCTGAGACCGATGAACATCGTCCCGATGCCGGTGAAAACGCGCCGCCGCCTGTCGCTCATGAGGGCCCCCTCCCCGTCCGCTGACACCTCTGTCGTCAGGGGTGCCTCCCTGCATTAACGACGGCGGGCCGGCTTTTCAACACGCATTGACTTCGCACGAGGCCCTCGCGAGAATCAGTGCCCTCCCCGAGGACTGGCGAGCTGCAGACGGACGTCGGGTCGGCGTACGAGCGGTAACCACGTCGCGCGCGGCGGAAAAGACCGAGAGGCCATTATGAAGAAACTGGGCGTGCAGGACCTGACGCTGCTGGTTGCGGTGCTTACGGTGGCCGTTGCGGCGGTCGAACCGCAGAAGATCGTCTTCGCTCGCGTGTTTCCGCAGCCGCGCCAGATAGGCCTGTTCATCGCCGACGCCGATGGAGGCCACGAACAGCCGCTAGTGACGCAGACCGAGGCCGATTACGACGCCACGTGGGCGCCAGACGGGAAGTCGATCGTGTTCACGTCCGAGCGCAACGGCTCCGCCGACCTGTATCGCGTCGCTCCCGATGGCACCGGCGTCGAGCGGCTGACCGACAGCCCGGCCTACGACGACCAGGCAGCCTTCTCTCCGGATGGCCGGCAGTTGGTGTTCGTGACCACGCGTGCTGGCGGCACCGCCGACCTGTGGACGATGGATCTGCAAACGCGAAGGGCGAGGCCGCTGACCTCCGGCCCCGGGGGCGACTTCAGGCCCTCGTGGTCTCCCGACGGACAGTGGATCGCGTTCTCGTCCGATCGCACGAGCGATCTGCCGTTCTCGCACGGTCGATGGGAGCATCTCCATCTGGTCGATCTGTACGTGGTCCACCCGGATGGATCAGGATTGAAGCGCCTCACGCCGCACGGTGACTTCTGCGGCAGCCCGAAATGGGCGGGCGACAGCCGCCGGGTGATCGCCTACTGCATGCCCGCCGAGCAGACGCTCGACAACCGCCGCGCTGTACCGGAGCATCCAGAAGACACACGGCTCGTGGCCGTCGACGTCGCCACCGGCCAGATGTCCGATCTCCGGGCGGGACCGGGCGTCAATTTCAATCCGTCGATGCTGCCCGGGGACGTCATCGGCTACATCCGCCGGGATGGTCCCGAGCAGGGCATCCACTATTCGAACGGCACGAGCGGTCCGAAAGGTGAAATTCGCACTGCGGCCTGGTCCGCGGACGGGACTCGTGTCGTCTTCCACAAACGCGTGCCCTTCGAGCGAAAACCCTGGCTGAAAACCTGGAGCCGCGACCCGCGGTACGAACTGACCCTGACATCCGGCGGGCCGTCGTTCAGCCCAACCGGCGATCGGTTCGCGTTCGTCGGCCCGGCGCAGAACGCGAAAGGCGCAGGTGTGGCCGTCGCGTCGGTCGGCGCCGAGGCGTCGCAGATCGTCTATCGCGATCCGTCCCGCAACATCCTCGGTCCCCAGTGGTCGCCGAACGGCGAGCGAATCATCTTCGGCATCGGCGTGTTCAACGCGTTCTTCAACGGGTTCCACGGTCTCTTCCTCAAGCCCGAGGATCGGGTCGAAGGGGGCGCGCAGGTGGCCATGGTCAATCCCGACGGCAGCGACTTTCGCGAGCTGACGACCGGTCCGAACAACAACGGCTTCCCGTCGATGGCGCCCGACGGACGCCGTTTCGTCTATCGGACGTTTGGTCCGGACGGCGACGGCCTGCGGATCATGGATATCGAGACGAAGAAGGTGACCGCCATAGCCGGCGGGTACGACAACTTCCCGCTCTGGTCGCCGCGCGGCGATCTCATCCTGTTCTCACGGTTCGCCGAAGGCGAGTACGACATCTACACGATCAGGCCCGACGGCACGGGCATCAAGCGGCTGACCAACAGCCACGGCAACGATGCCCACATGGCCTGGTCACCTGACGGCACGCACATTGTGTTCACCTCTGCGCGCATGGGGTTCAAGGACGAGATGACCTATACGGACGCCCCGCAGCCCTATGGCGAGATCTTCGTCATGCGCGCGGACGGTACGGACGTTCACCAGATTACCGACAACCAATGGGAGGAGGGCACGCCGGCCTGGCAGCCTACGGCCAGAGTGCCAGTGACCGCATCGAGACGGTAAACGAACTCGGGACGGCGTTGATTGGAGCGGCCTTCGGTCGGCCGCTCTCGTTGAGCACGCGACGTAGCCGTCCGCCGGTTTCCGCCGCCCGATTACCAGCGCACGCCGAACGAGAATCCATGGACGGTCTCGGCGTCCGGCCGCGGCTCGGGTGTCGGATCCTCGACCCCGAAGTCCGCGGCAGTGAATCCACGTGGGTAGATCCGCAGGTTGTAGGCGATATCGAAACGGCCCACCGTGACGCCAATCGGCCGGATCTTCATCCCGACGTTGTCGAAGGCATCGAATCCGCTCCCGAAGAGCAGGTCGTAGGTGACGCCGACGACCCCGTGATAGAAGGTCGCTCTTTTCCACGTGGGGAAAAGCTGGACTTGCAGAAGGGGCTCGAATGCCGCCATGTAGTAGTCGAATGCCTTGTAGTCGAGGCCCTCAGAGTTCTTGCCGGTCGAAACGTAGAAGGTGGCGTCGAGGGTCAGCCAGATTTTGCGGGGCCCACCTGCCCTGAACACCAGCGGATCGTCGGCATCCGTTCCACTCACTCGCCTGCCAACGAGGCGGCAAACGGGCTGCGACGCGGTCAGGAGGAAGTCACACTCTGACACAGCGCCGATCAATTGCGGGCCGCTCATGCCAAAAATGACGTCTCCGAGACCGGCACTCGCGACCCGAGGCAGGCCGAGGATCAGAATCGCCACGATTCCGAGAACCGCGCTTCGAACAGTCGCCATGATGTAATGCCTTTCTATTGCGGGGTAAACAACCGTCCTGTGGTACCGGCCCGCCGCAGGTCCGGGGCATCCTTGCGCACGCGCCAATGCGTCCGGAGGTCGCGGCGCGGTGCGTACAGCAGCAGTTCGTCCGCGCTACTGGCGATAACGAACGCGGGCTGCTGTTCAAACACGACAATTTCGAAATCCTCCCAAATGAGACGTCGGGGCGCGATATTCAACCCCATCATCAGGATCACGACGACCACGGTGGCCCATCTCAGGGATCGCAGCGTGCCTGGATTGCTCGCTCGCGCTTCCAGCCGGGGAAACCCCCGCAATGCGGCGAACCCCAGCGCGAAGGTGAGAAACGCCGTGTAGTAGCCCCATTTCAGGCTGATGGGGTCGCCCAGGGTGCTCAGCGCAGACAGATCGACCTGCTGGTCCCCAGCGGCCTCCCGGAGCGCGAAGGTGGCGTTGAAGATGTCCGCGAAGGCCCACGTGATTGCCAAACTGGCCCCAGCGCCGCCCAGGAAGACGATCGCGCCGATAGTGGCCGGGTCGAGTGACCCGGTCGCCCTGGCCCATGCCGCCGCCAGCGCCGCCCGCGGCGCCGACGGGAACA
>Ga0111539_10008483_pt1 | contig 13061 bp, 10 predicted proteins | sample RhiMethybrSRZTD1_FD_79667 | JGI IMG/M metagenome (GOLD analysis project Ga0111539, IMG submission 79667) | Populus rhizosphere microbial communities from Tennessee, USA - Rhizosphere MetaG P. TD hybrid SRZTD1 (version 2) (version 2) | ecosystem: Host-associated > Plants > Roots > Rhizosphere >...
TAGAGATCGGCGTGCACGACGGGCACGGGACCGGGATACACCTCGACGAGCACGTAGGTCGGGCTCCGTCCCCGCGCTCCGGGGGCGAGGGACTCCAGAATGCCCGTGACGAGGGTCGTCTTCCCCGATCCGAGATCTCCAGTGAGCGCGACCCAATCTCCGGGCCGCAAGAGCGTGCCCAGGTGGCGGCCGAAGGCGCGCGTCTCGGCTTCCGTCCGCAAGAGCGAGCGGAGCTCGATCTCCATCCCGTCCATCAGCCCTTCGGCACGAGCGTCGCCACGGGGAGGATCATCTCCTCGAGCGAGATGCCGCCATGTTGGAAGCTCCCGCGGTACTTGCTCTCGTACTCGTGGAACTTGGTGGGATAGATGAAATAGAAGTCTTCCTTCGCGAGGATGTACTGCTTGTGCGGCTGGTCCGCCGGCAGCTTGTACCGGGCGGGATCCTTGATCTGGATCGCCTGCTTGGGATCGGAACCCAGATTGTTCCCGTACTTGAAGCGCAGGTTGGTCGAGGTCTCGCGGTTTCCGTACACGAGCGCGGAGCGGCGGCTCAGAATCGCGCCATGGTCCGACGTTATCACCACCACCTGGTCCTGCCGCGCCATCCACTTGAGCGCGTCGAAGAGCGCCGAGTGGCGGAACCACGAATTCATGACCGACCGGAACGCGGACTCGTCGGGCGCCAGCTCTTGGAGCAGGTCGGACTCCGAGCGTCCGTGCGTGAGCATGTCGAGGAAGTTGAACACCATCGCGACGAGCGGGATGTTCTGGTACGTGACCACGTTCCGCCTGACGTTGGCGGCTTCGTCCGTGTTGTAGACCTTGAGGTACTTGAGCCCCGACGGCAGCTTGACCCCGATCCGCGCGAGCTGGTGCTCCAGGAGCTGCCGCTCGTATCGGTTCTTGCTCCGCTCGTCCGAGGAGGTCTCCTGCCAGAGCTCGGGGTGCTCCTTCTGGATCTCCGCGGGAAAGAGCCCCGAGAAGATCGCGTTCCGCGAGTACGGCGTCGCGCTCGGCAGGATCGAGATCTGGTGGTCGACCGTGATGTCGAAGAGCGGACGGAGCAAGGGCTCGATCCTGAGCCACTGGTCGAGCCGCATGCAGTCGATGACGATGAGGGCGACTCGCTTTCCTTCGCGAAGGTGGGGCGCCACCCAGCGCTCGACGATATCGGTCGAGAGGGCCGGCCGATCCGTCCCCGAGAGCCAGCTCTCGTAGGACCGCTCCACGTGGTTCGAGAACTCGAGGTTGAGCTCCCGCCTTTGATCGTACTGCGCCTGCTTCAAGCCGGGATCGTCGACCTGGTCCAGCTCCACGTCCCACTGCGCGCTCCGCGCAAAGAGGTCGATCCAGCCGCGCCAGTCGAGCGTGCTCGGGGATTCCACACGGAGCCGCGCCAGCTCGGCGACGTAGTCACGCGCTCGGCGGCTCTCTTGAAGCCGGTCGGACTCGAGGAGCCGCTTCAACGCGAGGAAGATCTGCTGCGGCAGGACCGGCTTCAGGAGGAAGTCGTCGATGCGCCGCCCGATCGCATCGTCCATGAGCGACTCGGCCTCGTTCTTGGTCACGAGAACGACCCGCACCGTGGGGTCCTTCTCCTTGATCGCCTCGAGCGCCTCGAGCCCGCCCATCCCCGGCATCGACTCGTCGAGGAGCACGGCGTCGAACTTCTCGCGCGCGGCGCAGGCCACGGCGTCGTGCCCGTTCGAGACCGGCGTCACCTGGAACCCCTTCTCCTCGAGCAGGAGGATGTGGGGCTTGAGGAGATCGATCTCGTCGTCGGCCCAGAGGACCTTTCGAGGCGTGGCGTTCATGATGCGCTATGCCCTTCGGGTCTCGTCGCGCGGGAGTCGGGGGGAGGCGGTACGGGCAGGGCCACGGCCACCGCGGTCCCGCGGCCGGGCACGCTCTCCACGATGGAGATGCGTCCCCCATGGTACTCGGCGACCACGCGCCTCGCAAGCGCGAGCCCCAGTCCCCAGCCGCGCCGCTTCGTCGTGTAGCCGGGGGTGAACGCGCGCCGCCGCTCGTCCTGCGTCATTCCGCGGCCGTTGTCGCGCACGATCAGCTCCACGATCCGCTCGTCCCTGAGCCAGCGTACCGTCACCTCGATCCAACCGTCCGGCTTGTCGATCGCGTCCATCGCGTTTCGGAGCAGGTTCTCCACCACCCACTCGAAGAGCTCGCGGTGCACGCGAACGCGCGGCACGGGCTCGTAGCGCTCCTCGATCCGGATCGCGTGGCCGAGATGCGGCAGGCGCGTGCGGAAGTAGTCGACGGTCCCCGAGGTGATCTCGACCAGGTCCCCCTCCTTGAGGACGGGGAGCGAGCCGACCTGCCCGAAGCGGAGCGTCACCTTCTGCAGCCGCGCGAGATCGCGGTCCATCTCGTCCAGGATGTCGCGCGTCCGCTCCGGCGTGAGGCGCTCCGGCGGGCTGTCGCGAAGCAGCGAGGTCCACCCCATCAAGGACGAGAGGGGCGTCCCGAGCTGGTGCGCGGTCTCCTTGGCGAGAGCCGTCCAGAGCGACCGCTGCTCCACCGCCATGAGGCTCCGGAGCCCGGTGTAGCCGAAGAGAAGGAGCACGAGGATCACGAAGAGCTCGAGATACGGGAGCCAGCGGAGCTCCTTCACGAGCTTGGGCTCGCCGTAGTGCACCTTCCCGAGCGCTCCTTCCCTCCCGACCTGCACGATGTCGACCGGCTGATGGATGCGGTCGAGCCGCTCCACGATCTGCTGGATCCGCCGCACCTCGGGCGGCACGACGCCCGTCAGGGCGGCTCGCTCGATCACCGAATCGGGGATCGCGTCGGGCGCGATGCCGATCTCCTTCCACGCGCGCGGGACCCCGGCATAGTCGGTGAGCACGACCGGGAAGTCGATGCTCCGCACCACGTCGCGAAAAATGGGACGCACCGTGGGATCGTCGACCGCCTGGAACGTGGCCACGGCGAAGAACCGCGCGAGCACGTCGCACCGCGCACGCGTCTCCTCGTTCAGCCGCCGGATCATCGCGTTCGAGTGCGCGACCAGCACGAGCATGAGAACGAGGACGGCGAGGAAGAACCAGATGCGGTACGAGAGGCGGCGCGTGGGAAGCGCGGGCATCGCGTCCCCTACGCCGGGGTGATCTCGCGGACCCCGTCGAGGTAGGGCACGAGCGCTTCGGGGACACGCACGGTGCCCTGCTCGGTCTGGTGCGTCTCGAGGAGGGCCGCGTAGGTGCGCGGGAGCGCCACCCCCGACGCGTTCAGCGTGTGCACGTACTCGGGCTTGGCTCCGCGCTCGGGGCGGAACCGGATCCCGGCACGGCGCGCCTGGAAGTCCTCGAAGTTGCTGCACGAAGACACTTCGAGCCACTTCTTCTCGCCGGGCGCCCAGGCCTCGAGGTCGTAGCACTTCGCTGCGGCGAAGCTGAGATCGCCCGCCGCGAGGAGGAGCACGCGGTACGGGAGCTCGAGCGCCCGGAGCACGGCCTCGGCGTCCGTGCGAAGGGACTCGAGCTCGTCGTACGACGTTTCGGGGCGCACGAACTTGACCAGCTCCACCTTGTCGAACTGATGGACGCGGAGCATGCCGCGCGTGTCGCGTCCCGCTGCCCCCGATTCCTTGCGGTAGCTCGCGCAGTAGGCGGTGTGGTAGATCGGCAGCCGCTCGCCCTCGAGGATCTCGTCCCGGTAGACGTTCGTGACCGGGACCTCGGCCGTCGGGTTGAGGAAGAGATCCTCCCCGAGGAGCCGGTACATGTCGTCCTCCATCTTCGGAATCTGTCCCGTCCCGAAGAGGCAGTCGCGCCGGATGAGATGCGGGGGCGAGAGCTCGACGTAACCGTGCTTTTTGGTGTGGAGGTCGAGCATGAACTGGATGAGCGCGCGTTCGAGGCGCGCCCCCCTGCCGGTGAAGAGGAGGAATCCGCTCCCCGCGATCTTCGCGGCGCGCGTGAAATCGAGGAGCCCGAGGGATTCCGCCAGCTCCCAGTGGGGCTTTGGCTCGAACGCGTATTGGGGAATCTCGCCCCAGCTCGCGACGACCTGATTCCCCGTCGCGTCGGCCGCGCGCGGCGCCGACTCGTGCGGCACGTTGGGGATCCAGATCTGGATCGACTCGATCGACTGATCGAGCTCGGCGAGCTTGCCGTCGAGGTCCTTGATCTCGTCTCCGACCCGCTTCTGGGCGGCCACCGCGTCGGCGGCGTCCTGGCCGGCCTTCTTCTTCTTGCCGATCTCCTCGGACGCCTTGTTCCGCTCCGCCTTCAGGGCCTCGGACTTCACGAGGAGCGCGCGGCGCTCCTCGTCCAGGTGGAGGAGCCGGTCGAGATCGACCGGGCACTTCTTCCATCCGACCGCCTCGCGCACGCGGTCGGTCTCGGTGCGGACGCGCTTGAGATCGAGCATGGGTTACCGGCTGGCCGCGGCGAGGATGCGCCGGGCGCCCTCGACGAGGAGCCGGCGCGCGAGGCGCAAGCCGATCTCCGCCGCCTCGCCCGACTCGCCTTCCTCGGCGTCGCGGAGGAGCCGCTTCCCCGTCTCCTCGGCGACCGCGCCTTCCAGACGGATGGACGTGCCGTCGAACGCGGCGAGGGCGCCGACGGCGGTGCCCGGCTCCGCGCCCAGCTCGCGCAGGAAGGCGCGCTCGCACTCCACCTCGGCGCGGGCCATCGGATGGTCGAGCGGCCGGAACAGCTTCAGGCGCTCCTTGTCATCGCTCCGCGTGAGGACGGCGCAGGCACCCTGTCCCGGCGCGGGAAGGATCATCTCGGTGGTGAAGATCTCGTTCACGCGGTCCTGGTAGCCGAGGTGCTCCACGGCGGAGGCCGACACGACGATCCCGTCGAGCCCGCCCGCGTCCAGGATCCGGATCCGGTCGTCGAGGCTCCCCGGTACGTCGAGGAGCTGGAAGTCCTCGCGGTAGCGGAGGAGCTGCGCGCGCCGGATCGAGGTATGCGCGGAGAGCTCGGCGCCGTCGGGAAGCTCGTCGAGGATCGTCTCGTCGCGCGCGATGAACACGTCGAACGGCGTGAACCGCTCGGTGACCGCGGCGATCGCGAGCGCGGGATCGAGGTCGGGCGAGATGTCCTTCACGGAGAGGACGGCTGCGTCCACCTGTCCGGAAAGGAGCGCGCGCTCGAGCGACGAGCCCGGCCAGCCGAAGACCCCTCCCGTCGGGTCGATGTCCTCGGCGACCGGCGTGAACGCGACGGCGCCCGACAGGTGCTCGCGCGCCTGCTCGGCGATGCGCTCGCCGAGACAGCGGCCGAGGCGGCTGGGACGGACACCCAGCTTGAGTGAGGAGGCGGCGTGGCTCATGAGGCGGCCGACGCTAGCACAGCGCCCTTCGCGTGGACAAGAACCGGTGGCCGCATCGCTACGCCTGCCGGAGCGAATCGACGATCGGCATCGTCGCCGCCTTCCGCGCGGGGAGGAAGCCGCCGAGGAGTCCCATGAAGGCGGAGAAGGCGAGACCCGCGAGCAGCATCCCGGGCGTGACCTGAAAGCGGAAGGCGAGCTCGGAGAACGTGGCGAAGCTCATCGTCCCGGTGGTGAAGCTCCGCACCGGGAGCGCGAGCAGGCAGCCGAGCGCCCCCCCGAGGAGCGCCAGGAGCACCGACTCGATCAGGAATGACGTGAGGATGGCGCCGCGCGAGAAGCCGATCGCGCGGAGCGTGCCGATCTCGCGCGTGCGGTTGCCGACGGAGGCGTACATGGTGTTGAGCGCGCCGAAGATCGCGCCCAGCGACATGATCGAAGTCACGAACATGCCGAGCACGCGGAGCATCGTGGAGAGCTGCCCCGACTGCTTGGCGTAGAAGCGGTCCTCGCGATCCACCTCGACATCCATGCGCGGGTCGGACTCGAGGCGTTTCTTGAGCGGCGCCAGGTAGGAGGGCTCCGCCAGGCGGAGCGTGAGGCTCTGGTAGACGGGACGATCGAACACCGGCATGAAGAGCTCCACGTCGCCCCAGATCTCGGAGTCGTACGTGCTCCCCTTGGAATCGAACACGCCGACGACGGTCCACTCGCGTCCCGCGAGCTTGAGCTGGTCGCCGACGTCGCAGTGCTGAAAACGCTCGGCCACCATCTTCCCCACCATGATCTCGTCGAGCCCCGGCCGGAACATGCGCCCCCGGATGAGCTTGACCTTGGGACGGAGGGTGAATGATTTCGGCCCGACGCCCCGCACCACGACGTTCGTCGTCGTCCCCGACTTCCTCGGGAGATTCCAGACCACCATCAGCTCCGACGCGGCGAGCGGCGTGCCGTCGGGAGCCTTCGCGATCTCCCCCTGGCTCTCGATCGCGCCGGACGCCTCGCGCGACAGGATGCTCATGAGCTCGCTGGTCGATCCTTTCCGGATGATGATCGCGTTCTCCGGCGTGCCGGTGCTCGTGAGGGCGGCCTGGAATCCGCCGGCGAGCGCGAGCGTGAAGATGAAGACCCACGCGACGAGCGCGATGCCGAGCGCCGTGAGCCCGGTGGAGACCCGGCGCGCGGCCAGATTGCGAAGGTTGTAGGCGAGCGGGATGCGGGCCATCAGGCGACCTTCCTTAGCGAGGAGGCGATCGGCAGCCGCGCCGCGCTGAAGGCCGGCACGAGCCCGCTCAGGAGCCCCATCGCGATCGCGAGGAGAATGCCGAGGCCGACGGTCTCCGGAAGGACGCGGAAGTTCGGGAACATGCCCCCCGCGGTGAAGTTCACCTTACGGAAGACGAGGAACGCGAGGCCGCACCCGATCAGGCCCCCCGCGAGCGAGAGGAGCATCGCCTCGGCGGCCACGAGCTGGAGCACGAGACCGTCCCGGAACCCGAGCGTCTTCAGGACCGCGATCTCGGTCGTCCTCTCCCGTGCGGCCATCATCATGGTGTTCACCGTGACGAGGAGGATCGCGAAGATGATCGCAGAGCCGAGGATCGAGAGCAGGGTGCTCACGTTCCCCATCATCTGGATGAATCCCGCCTGGAAGGCCTTCTCGGTCTCCGTCTTCGTCGGTACCGGGCTGTTCTCGTAGATCCGGTCGACGGCGGCGCTCACGGCCGGCGCGTCGGACGGGCTCGCCACCTTGAGCCAGTAGATCCCGACGAGGTTCTTCCGCCCCTCGGGCATCGACTCGTTCAGGAAGTCCCAGTGGAAGAAGATCGCGTTCTCGTCCGCGTCCGGCGTGGATGCGCGGTAGATGCCGCGCAGCGTGAGCGGCCACGCTCCGGGGTAGATCGTGCCCGTGATCGGGATCACGTCCCCGATCTTGAACCCGTACTTCTTCGCGAGCGCCTCTCCCGCGATACAGGAGGTCCGCTCGCGCATGAAGACCTCCTTCTCGGCGGGTCCGAGCAGGATCTCGGGATAGAGATCGAAGACCGTGGGCACGTCGACCGCGAACTGCGTGAACTGGTTCTTCGGATCCTGATAGTAGCCGCCGAACCAGTTCCCGTAGCTCACATTCGTGACGCCCGGCACCTGGGCCAGGCGCGCCTTGTACGCGAGCGGGAGCGGGAACACGAGCGACGCTGCATGGCGAACGACGAGACGCGTGTCGTCCGACGCGCGGAGGCTCGCGTCGAGCGAGGTCATCACGGTCCGGAGCGTGCAGAAAAGAAACAGCGCGACTGCGATGGACGAGACCGTGAGGAACGTCCGCCTCTTGGAATGCCAGAGATGCGAGAGGACGTATCGGAGAAACTTCACGGCCGGAGCACTCCCTTGTCCAGGTAGAGCGTCTTGTGGGCGCTCTGCGCCGCGTGGGGATCGTGCGTCACCATGAGGATCGTCTTCCCGAGCTCCTCGTTGAGGCGGCGGAGGAGCACGAGGATCTCTTCCGCGTTCTTCGAATCGAGATCCCCGGTCGGCTCGTCCGCGACGAGGAGGGTCGGGTCGGCCACCACGGCGCGCGCGATCGCGACGCGCTGCTCCTCGCCTCCCGAGAGCTGGCGCGGGTAGTGCCCGTCTCGCCCCTCGAGCCCGACGAGCGAGAGCGCGAGCTCCACCCGCTTCTTCCGCTCCGGCGCGTTGAGGCGCGTGAGGAGGAGCGGGAGCTCCACGTTGCGGTACGCGGTGAGCACCGGGATCAGGTTGTAGAGCTGGAAGATGAACCCGACGTGGCGCGCGCGCCAGGCCGCGAGCTTCGAGGGATTGAGCGCGTTCAGCGCCTCGCCCGCGACCCGCACCTCCCCCTTCGTCGGACGATCGATGCCGCCGATCAGGTTGAGGAGGGTCGACTTGCCCGAACCGCTCGGCCCCATGAGCGCGAGAAACTCGCCCCGCTTGACGTCCAGCGTGATGCCGGCGAGCACCGGGACGATGAACGCGTCCCGGCGATACTCCTTGTGCACGTCGCGAAGCGAGATGAGGGGCTCGCCCCCGTTCCCCCGTCCATCCGTCATCGTGGCGCTCCTTGGCTCGGTCGTCGTGTTCGTCATCGTCATCGCACCTTCACGCGGGACCTGTCCGCGAGATCCTCCGGCCCTTCGATCACCACCATCTCGCCCGCCGCGAGGCCGCTTCCGATCATCACGCGGTCCGGGCCCAAGGGCCTCGGCGCCACGCCGCGCGCCGTGGCGCGTCCGTCCTCCACCACATAGACGATCGCGCGCCCGGCGCGCTGGCGCACCGCGGACGCGGGAACCCAGACCGCGGACGACGTCGAGGCTCCGCCCGCGGGGGCCGCCTCGGGGTCGGCGAGGAACGAAACCTTCGCCCCCATCTCCGGCAGGACCCGCGCGTCGAGCGAATCGAAACCGACCTTCACCTGCACGGTCGCCTTCTGGCGATCGGCCGTCGGGACGATCTGCCGCGCGTGGCCCGGATAGCGATCGGTGGGATAGGCGTCGAGCGCGATCTCGGCGCGCATCCCCTCGCGCACGCGCGCCACGTAGCCCTCGTTCACGTCCACCTCGACCTCCAGCGTGCCGAGGTTGGCCATCGTGACGATGGCGCCGCGCGTCAAGCCGCCGCTCGACGGGATCGGGCTCACGATCTCGCCGACCTCAGCCTCCTTCCGGAGGACGGCTCCCGCGAACGGCGCGCGGATGAAGGTCTTGTCGTACTCGATGCGCGCGGCGTTCATGCGGGATCGCGCGCTCTCGACCTCGGCTCCCGCGCTCGTCACGCGCGCCTTCGCGACCAAGTCCTGCGCTTCGACGGCATCGTAGTCGGCCTGGCTCACGAGGGCGCGGGTGAGGAGCTCCTTCGCCCGCGCGAGCCGGAGCGAGATCTCGTGCGCGTTCGCCTTGGCTTCCGCGAGGGAGGCGGACGCCTGGTCGAGCGCCGCCTTCGCGGTCACCATCGCGGCTTTCTGATCCTGGTTCCGGAGCACCCCGAGCACCTGCCCCTGGGTGACGCGGCTCCCCTCGCTCACGTAGAGCGCCTCGAGACGGCCCGCCACCTCGGTGGAGACCGAAGCGCGCTGGCGCGCGACGACGTAGCCGCTCGCGGTGAGCACCTCGGACGAGACCGCTCCCGGCGCGCCGCCCAGTGGCTCCGCCTTGGCCACGCGCACGTCCGCCGGTCTCCCGCGAGCCGCCGAAAGCGCGACGGTAAAGGCCGCGGCCACGACGACCAGCGCCACGAGGGCGATCGCGATCGGTTTCCGGTTGGATGTCGGTGGCTTGGCGTCTCGATCGATGGTGAGGCCGCTCAGATCGGCCGAGCCCGTCCGCGTCACACGTCGATGCCCTTCTCCGCCCGGATCTCCCGCACCGCCTCCACCATCACCTCGAGCTTCGCGAAGGCCTCGTCGACCGTGCGAGTCTTGAGCCCGCAATCGGGATCGACGTAGATCTGCTCGGGACGGAGGACCTCGAGGCCCTTCCTTAGCCCCTCCTTGATCTCCTCCTTCGTCTCGATCCGATGCGAGTGCACGTCGAGCACGCCGTAGCCGATCTCCTTCGTGAACGGATGGACGCGGAAGCGCTCGAGGAGGTCGTAACGGCTGTTCGCCATCTCGAGGTCGATCTGATCGACCGGGAGGTCGAGGAGCGCGGGGTAGATGACGTCGAAGTCGCCGTAGCAGATGTGGGTGATCGTCTTCGCCTTGAGCCCCTGTGCGGCGCGAGCGAGCGCCTTCACCGCGAGCGGAAGCTCCTCGGGCCGAACCGAAACCGCCGGCTCGTCGATCTGGATGAACTTGGCCCCCGCCTCCTGGAGCGCGAGCGCCTCTTCATTGATCGCCTCGGCCAGATCCATCGCCATCGCCTCGCGCGACGGATAGTGCTCGTTGAAGGACCAGTCCATCATCGTGTACGGACCGGTGAGCATTCCCTTCACCGGCTTCGACGTCTGCGACTGCGCGAACTTCCACCAGTCGACGGTCAGCGGCTTCTTCCGCCGGATCGGACCTACCGCGATCGGCTTCCTGTAGTAGCGGTTGCCGTACGAGCGGACGGGGTTCGAGATGGCGAAGCCGGGCATGCGCTCGGCGAAGTAGGTGGTCATGTCGCCGCGGTAGAGCTCGCCGTCCACCACGATGTCGAGGCCGATCCGCTCCTGGCGCCGGATGACCTCGACGGTCTCCTCGCGCTCCATCGCCTCGAGCTCCTCCGCCTTGAGCTCGCCGCGCGCATGCTGCTGGCGCGCCTTCTCGAGCCGCGGAGGCTTGGGGAAGCTGCCAACCGTCGTCGTCCAAAGGCCGCGGGGCATCGTCATCCTCCGTTCCGCGAGGCGATGCGTGCCGCCTCGGCGAGTCGGGCCACCTTGGCCTCCGCCTTGTCCGCGGGGAGGTATTCGAGGCTGGCCGTGGTGCAGAGCTGGTACTCGAGATCGGACCGAAGCGCGCGCGCACGCGCGACTTCACGCGCGACATCGGCCGCGTCCTCGAGGCGCGTGTTTCGCGCCTCGATCAAGCCGAGAGCGACCGTGCGCCCCTTGGGCACGCGCGGAATCAAGTCCCACCCTTCCGGCGCTTCCCGCAGGTCGAGACCGATGACCGACCAGGGGAGCTCGCCGAGCGAATCCCACACCGCGATCGGAGCGCCGAAGGGCACGTGGACCACCGTGCGCGCCTTGCGTCCCGTGAGAAGAGGCTCGAGAGCGGCCTTCACGAGCGCGGCGTCCTGGCTCTTTGCCTTGCCGAGCCACGGCTCTTCGAAGTGGATCCAGCGCGCCCCGGCTTCCTCGAGCGCTTGGGCTTCCCGGCCGAGCGCTCGGCCGAGATCGGCCAGCGCTTCCGCGGGCGCCTTGTAGTGGCGGTCGCGCGAGAAGCGGTAGAGCGAGTAGGGGCCTGGGAGGAACGCCTTCACCGGACGCTCGGACATGGACTGCGCGAGCTTCCAGTCCTCGACCGTGACGGGCCTGACCCACTCGATCCGGCCCGCGATCGCGGGCTGGCGATAGTAGGTGTTGGTGTCGAGGTAGCGGATCAGCCCCTCGATCTGGAATCCGCCGATGCCGCGCGCGACGTAGGTCTGCGCGTCGTCCCACGCGGCGGAGCCGTCCACGGGGATGTCGACCCCCGCCCGCTCCTGGATCTTGAGCATGCGGCGCGTCGTCTCGCGCACCGCTTCGAGAACGTCCTGGTCCGTCGCCTTGCCCTGATCGCGGCGGTTCTTCGCCACCCTCAGGTTCACATCACCCGGCTCGGTCGGAAGCTTGGGATAGCTCCCAGCGAGCGTGGTCTCGATCTTCACGCGTCCTCCTGGATTGTGTCCTGCACGTTGGGAAGCTGGGGATTGTACTACAGACCCGCGCGAGGACGGGCAGGATTCAGGCGGGGGTCACGGGCCCTGCGGAGGCCGCGGTTTCGCTCGAGGGATCGATGGGTGGCCCCTCGGGGACGCGCTCGGCGCGAGGCGTATCGAAGCTCCCAAGGAGGTCGAGCAGGGCGTCGGGGGTCGCGGGCTTCACGAGGTGCGCGTCGAAGCCCACCTCCTGCGCGCGCCTTCGATCGGACTCCTGCCCCCACCCCGTCACCGCGATCATGCGGAGCGTCTCGCTCCAGGGGCGGTGCCTGAGCTCCTCCGCGACCTCGTAGCCGCTGCGCTTGGGCATGCCGATGTCGATGAAGGCGACGTCGGGCCGGAACCGATCCGCGGCGGCGAGCGCCGATTCCCCGTCGTACGCCACCTGCACGCGATGACCGTGTGCTTCGAGGAAGAGCGCGAGGCTCTCCGCCGAGTCTTCGTTGTCGTCGGCGACGAGGATGCGCCGGGGCGAGCCCGAACGGACCGCCGGGAGCGGAGGCGGCGCGGCGTCGACCACCACGCGCGGAAGCCGCACGTAGAACTCGCTCCCCCGTCCCTCGCCTTCGCTCCGGGCCTCGATGGTGCCCCCATGGAGCTCGACGAGCTGCTTGGCCAGGGTGAGCCCGATGCCGAGTCCTTCCTGGTTGTCGAACGTGCGGTCCACCTGGGCGAAGAGCTCGAAGATCTCGCGCAGCTTGGGGCCGGGGATGCCGCGGCCGTTGTCCCGAACGGTCGCATCGACCACGCCCGGGCCGGTCCTGAGCTCGACGTCGATCCGTCCCCCCTCAGGGGTGTACTTGACCGCATTCGACACCAGGTTGCCGAAGATCTGCACCAGCCGGTCTCGGTCTCCGCGGATCGGAAGCGGCCGCTCCGGCAGGATCGCGGTGAGCACCTGGCCGCGCAGGGTCACCTCGTCGCGGCATCCCTCGACGGCGGCTTCGATCACCTCGGCGAGATCGACGCGCCCCATCCGGAGCGCGAGGTTGCCCCTCGAGATCCGCGACACGTCCATGAGGTCGTCGACGAGTCGCGCCATGATCGAGACCTGGCGCTCGATGATCTCGACCGGACGCTTGAGCTCGGGCGAGCCGGTCTGAACGCGCCTCAGGTAGCTCGCGGCGTTTCGGATCGGGGCGAGCGGATTGCGAAGCTCGTGCGCGAGAACCGCGAGGAAGACGTCCTTCTTCCGATCGGTCTCGCGCAAGACGTCGGCGGTCTCGCGCCTCATGCGCGAGAGCTCGAGATGGGAGGTCACGCGCGTGAGGAGCTCGCGGGCGCTGAACGGCTTGACGAGATAGTGATCCGCGCCCGCCTCCAGCCCTTCGATCGCCGCTTCCTCTCCGGCGCGCGCCGAGAGGAGGATCACAGGGAGTGTGCGGGTGGCCTCCGA
>Ga0111539_10008484_pt1 | contig 13060 bp, 12 predicted proteins | sample RhiMethybrSRZTD1_FD_79667 | JGI IMG/M metagenome (GOLD analysis project Ga0111539, IMG submission 79667) | Populus rhizosphere microbial communities from Tennessee, USA - Rhizosphere MetaG P. TD hybrid SRZTD1 (version 2) (version 2) | ecosystem: Host-associated > Plants > Roots > Rhizosphere >...
CACCGCATGGCGCGCCTGGAGGGACTCGAACCCCCGACCCACGGCTTAGAAGGCCGTTGCTCTTTCCGCCTGAGCTACAGGCGCGTCTTCCAGGCCTCGCGACTCTAACGAAAGGGTGCGGCCCCCGCAAGAACGCGGGGGCCGCCATGTGGTGCGCGTGGCAGGATTTGAACCTGCGACACCTAGCTCCGGAGGCTAGTGCTCTATCCGGGCTGAGCTACACGCGCGCATCTTTCCCGGATCCTGGCCTGCTTGGTCGGGGCGGAGGGATTTGAACCCCCGACCACCTGCTCCCAAAGCAGGCGCGCTACCGGGCTGCGCTACGCCCCGATCTTCCGTCCTTTGAGCGACGGCGAACGATACCACCTTGCTACCATCGCCGCTTTCACGGAGCCCCCGATGCGCCTCGGCCTCTTCGGCTTCCCCCAGACGGGCAAGTCGTCCCTCTTCCGCCTCCTCACGGGGGCCCAAGCGGCGGCGCCCGGCGCACGCGACGCGGTGCAGATCGGCGTGTCGAAGGTCCCCGACGCGAGGCTCGACCGGCTGTCCGAGATGCACAAGCCGAAGAAGACGACCCCGGCGACCGTCGAGTACATGGACCTCGCCGGCGTCGAAAAGGGCGAGGCGGCCGATGCGCTCCCGCTCGAGCAGCTCCGGACGGTGGATGCCCTCGCCCACGTCGTGCGTGGCTTCCGCGACGAGGCGGTGCCTCACGCCGAGGGAGCGATCGACCCCGCGCGCGACGCATCGACGATGGAGACGGAGCTCATCCTCGCGGACCACACGATCGCGGAGAGGCGCCTCGAGAAGCTCGAGCTGGCCGTGAAGAAAGCCGGGCGCGACGAGGACAAGAAGGACCTCGAGACGCTGAAGCGTTGCCTCGGAGCGCTCGAGAAGGAGACGCCGCTGCGCAACCTCGAGTTCTCCGACGAGGAGATCAAGCGCCTGCGTGGATTCACGTTCCTGTCCTTGAAGCCCCTCCTGATCGTGGTGAACGCCGACGAGGCGGACGCCGGGAAGCTCGCCGGAGGCGCTTCGGCCTTCGGGCTCTCCGATCTCGCCGGACGTCCCAACACCGAGGTCGTCGCGCTGTCCGCGAAGATCGAGGCGGAGATCGCCCAGCTCGATGCGGCCGATGCCAAGGCGTTTCGCTCCGAGCTCGGCATCGCGGAGCCCGCCCTCGACCGCATGATCCGCGCCTCCTACCACCTCCTCGGGCGGATCTCGTTCTTCACCGCGGGCGAGGACGAGTGCCGCGCCTGGACCCTCCGCCGGGGGACTGTCGCGCGTCAGGCGGCGGGCGTCATCCACTCCGATATCGAGAAGGGGTTCATCCGCGCCGAGCTGTGCGCCTACGACGATCTCGTCGCGGCCGGAAGCTGGGCGGCGTGCCGCGACAAGGGGACGCTCCGGCTCGAAGGGAAGGACTACGTCATGAAGGACGGCGACGTGGTCAACTTCCGGTTCAACGTGTAGCGGCGGCGATCGCCCGCGCCAGCGCTCCATCCTGATCCGGGAGCACCGTCCTCAGATCGAGGAGCAAGACGTCGTCGTGGATGCGGGCGACGACGGGAGGATCGCCGTGCCGGAGCTGCCGCTCCAGCCTCGCCGTTCCCCCGCGGGCCGCCTCGATCGCGAGAAGCCTCGTCGGGATCGCTCCGACGGGAGACGAGCCGCCGCCGGGACGCGACACGCCGTCCTCGAGGCGCCAGCGCAGATCGGGGGCGTGGCGCGCGGCCTCGTGTGCGACGGCCTCGGCGCGAGCGCCGATCTCCTCGGCGGACAGCGAGAGCATCCGCAGCGTCGGGATCTCCTCGAAGGCCCGTCCCCGTGCGTAGGCGGACAGCGTCGCGTGGAGGGCGGCGATCTGGAGGCGGTCCAGGCGGAGGATGCGCGCGAAGGGGTCCTTGCGCAGGCGCTTGACGAGATCGTCGCGCCCCACGATGAGCCCCGCCTGTGGGCCGCCGAGGAGCTTGTCGCCGCTGAACGTCACGAGATCGGCGCCGCGGCGCAGCAGATCGCCGACGGGGATCTCGTCGCGGATGCCCGACGCGACCAGATCGACGAGATCTCCGCTCCCCCAGTCGACGAGCAGGGGCATGCCGCGAGCCCGCGCGAGCCCGGAGAGGTCCTCGACCGACGTCTCCTCGGTGAACCCCACCACCGCGAAGTTCGACGTGTGGACCTTGAGGAGCGCGCCGACGCGCGGCCCGAGCGCCCGCTCGTAGTCCTCGAGGCGGGTCCGGTTGGTCGTCCCGACCTCGACGAGCTTCGCGCCCGACGCGGCGAGGATGTCGGGGATGCGGAACGAGCCGCCGATCTCGACGAGCTCGCCGCGCGAGATGACGACCTCGCGCCCCTTCGCCAGCGCGCGCAGCGCGAGGAGGATCGCGCCGGCGTTGTTGTTGACCGCGAGGGCGGCCTGACCGGGGAACAGGCGGGCGAGGAGCGGCGCGAGATGCGCCATCCGGTCGCCCCGCGTTCCCTTCCCGAGGCTGTACTCGAGGTCGAGGTACGAGGTGGCTGCTTCGGCGACGCGCGCCGCCGCCGCCGGCGAGAGCGTGGAGCGACCCAGATTGGTGTGGGCGACCACGCCGGTCGCATTGATCACCGCGCGCGGGGAAGGCCGGAGGAGCTCCGCCGCGCGCGCCTCGATGATCGAGGCCCAGTCGCCCGCGGGCGCGCCCCGGCGGGCCTCGTCGATCGCCTCGCGCAGCAGGTCGGTGACCAGCGTCCGGCCCCAGCGCTCGATGGCGGCCCGAACGGCCGGCTCCTCGAGGAGCTGACCCACCGCCGGGAGACTGCGTCGCTGGTCCTGACTATCCATGCTCTCGCCGATCGGCCGGAAAATGTCGGAATTGCATCGGCCGATACCGAAACCTATACTTTGTGGCGTTTAAGAAACCGCTTCGACCGGCGGATTATAGAGGGGCCACGCCGTGCAGGACGTGCTCTCGACAGAGCTCGAAGCGGACATCGGCCGGCTGGAGGCCGGCATCCGGCAGCTCAAGATCCAATACGACATGTTCTTCGCCGGCTCCATCCCCAAGCAGCCGCTCGAGCTGCGGGCGGAGATCGAGCGGCTCATCAAGCGGTACTCGAACGCCTCCATCCGCAAGTACTCCGCGCGGTTCCACTTCAACTCCCTGGTGAGCCGGTTCAACAGCATGTCCGAGCTGTGGGCGAAGACGATCCGGACCCTCGAGGAGGGGGAGCGGCCCGCCCCCGCCGTCGCCGACCGCGCCGGCCGCGACGAGCAGCTCGTGGCCCGCTGCACGGTCCACGACCCGCTCCAGGAGCGGGACAGCCTCAAGGCCCTCCACGCCCGGCTCCTCGAGGCGCGCAAGAAGGCCGGGGAGAAGGACGGGAAGCTCTCGTTCGACAGCTTCCTCAAAGGCATCAGCTCCCAGGCCGGAAAGCTGCGAGAGAAGAGCGGGTGCGATAGAGTCGAGCTTCGGGTCATCGTCAAGGACCGGAAGGTCATCCTGAAGGCTCGCCCCGGCCGCTGACCCACGGGAGTCCACACATGGTCCGTCTCGCTGCGCCAATCCTCGCAGGACTCGTCCTCCTGCCCTCGCTCGCCCTCGCCGCCGATCCGGTCGCGAGCCCCGCCCCGTCACCGGCGCCCGCGACCCCTCCCGAGGCGTCCCCGGCGCCCGAGGCCGCGGCCGCACCGGCGCCCGAAGCCGCCACGCCCAAGCCCGAGCCCACGCCCGCGCCTCCCCCCCTCCCCGAAAGCTCGCTGCTCAAGATGTCCCAGAAGCTGCGCGAGGGGCCGATCGGACGGGAGCCCAACGCGGTCACTTACCTCGACCTCATCGATCACGGCCAAGCGAGCGCCGCGCAGGTCGGCGATTTCGCGACCTACTTGGGGAAGCGCGGGATGATCAAGCTCGCGACCGCCTACCAGGAGTACGCGCTCAAGCTGGACAAGAACAATCCGACGCTCTGGCTCAACTACGGAACGCTCCTGTCGGGCCAAGGGCACCACTCCTCCGCCGAGTCCGCCTTCAAGAAGGCCATCGAGATCGACCCGAACAACGCGCTCGCGCACTACAACCTCGGGGCGACCTACGATCTTCGCAAGGACTACGACGATGCGATCGAGGAATACCGCCGCGCGCTCGTGCTCGACCCGGACCTGGGCGACGCACGCAAGAATCCGCAGGTGGTCAACAACGAGCACCTGCTGGCGGTGAAGCTGCAGATCTACCAGATGCAGACCGGAGCCTTCGGGCTTCCGCTCGTCCAGATGCAGAAGCCCCAGACGCCGGAGAAGCCGGCAGCGCCTCCCGACAAGAAGTGAGTTAGGATGCGCGCCGCATGCGCGCGCTTCGCGTCGTCGCCGCCGTCGCCACCCTGCTGATCCTGCCCCTCGACGCCCGTGCGTGGACGGCGCCGACGCGCGTCCGCATGGTCGACGACGCTCTGAAGCTCCTCCCTCCCACGCTGCGCCAGGTTCTCGAGAAGCGACGCAAGGACGTGCTGCGCGGGATGCTCGAGCCGATGACCCGCGAGGACCGCCCCGGCCACCGCCCGCCGTGGGACAAGGGGTCTCTCGACGCCTCGGTGAGCGAGGCGGCCGACGCGCTGGTCGCCTCGGTGGGGACGTCGTCGTTCCGGGTGGTCGCCCAGCGGTTCGGCGGCCTCGCCCACTACGTCGCCGATGCCGGGTTCCCGCCCAACGCCGGCGCCAAGGGCGACGAGCGGCGCTACGCCCACTTCGCGGGGTTCGCCCAGTCGCGCCGCGACCGGTTCCCGCTCGTGTTCTACGGCCACGACAACACGGCGCTTTCGCGCGGCGACCTGCGCGCCTTCACGCTGTCGATCCTCGAGCGCGCACGGACCGAAGATGCGACGCTCGCGCAGGCGTACGCGGCCGCGCCGAGCTGGGACGACCCGGTCGCTTTCGACGACCGCTCCGTTCCCTTCGCGCTGGCCTCCCTCTCCTACTCGCACGCCGTCACGGACATCGTCCAGGCGTGGCTCGCCGCCTGGGGCCGCTGCCACGGCGACATGGGGGGCACCCCGTACCGCGGGGGGACGCATTGAGGCCCGTCCGGCGCGCGCTGCTCAGCGTCTTCGACAAGGAAGGACTCGTCCCGCTCGGTCGCGCGCTGCACGAGCTCGGCATCGAGATCGTCTCCACCGGCGGCACCGCGCGCGCGCTGGAAGAGGCCGGGCTGCCGGTCCGCCGCGTCGCCGATCTCACCGGTTTTCCGGAGATGCTCGACGGGCGCGTGAAGACGCTCCATCCGAGGATCCACGCGGGCATCCTCGCGGTCAGGAGCGACGCGGCGCACATGCGCGATCTCGCCGCGCACGACATCGCGCCGATCGACCTCGTCGTCGTGAACCTCTACCCGTTCGCGCGCACCGCCGCCGATGCGTCGAAGACGCTCGAGGAGATCGTCGAGATGATCGACGTCGGCGGCCCTTCGATGGTGCGCGCGGCGGGGAAGAACTGGGAAGACGTCGGCGTCCTCGTCGATCCGGCGGACTACGACGAGGTGCTCGCCGAGCTGAGGTCGGGGGGCGTGCTGTCGCGCGACCTGAGGCGGCGGCTCGCGGCGAAGGCTTTCGGCGCGACCTCCGCGTACGACGCCGCGATCGCCCGCTTCCTGGGACAAGACGACGCGATCCCGCAACGCCTGCGGCTCGACCTGCCGAAGGCTTTCGACATCGTCTACGGCGAGAACCCGCACCAGCACGCCGCGTTCTACCGGGAGGAGCCCCCTCCCGAAGGCTCGATCGGGGCCGCGCGGGCGATCCAGGGGAAGGCGCTGTCGTTCAACAACATCCTCGACTTCGACGCCGCGATCTCCCTGGTCACCGACCTGGGCCCGCGCGCGTCGGTGATCGTCAAGCACGGGAACCCCTGCGGCGCGGCCGTCGGAGACACGCCGGCCGAGGCCTTCCGGTCCGCCCTCGCCGCGGATCCGACGAGCGCCTTCGGCGGGGTGATCGCCTTCGGCTCCGTCCTCGACGAGGCGGCGGCGGCCGTCGTGGCCGAGGCGTTCTACGAGGGCGTCGCGGCGGCCGCCGTCGATCCGGCCGCCCGGGCCGTGCTGGCCCGGAAGAAGAACCTCCGCGTCCTCGAGACGGGCCCTCCCGCGCGCGGCCGCCGCACCGGGCTCGACCTACGCCGGGTTCACGGCGGCGTGCTCGCCCAGGAGTGGGATGAGAGGGACGCGGACGTGAGGAGCGCCACCGTCGCCACGCGCCGCCCCCCCACCGAGGAGGAATGGCGGGCGCTAGAGTTCTCCTGGACGATCGTGCGCCATGTGAAGTCGAACGCGATCGTCATCGCATCCGCCACCCGCACGCTCGGCGTCGGCGCCGGGCAGATGAGCCGCGTGGACTCGGTGCGCCTCGCGATCCAGAAGGCGCGGACCGGGTTGGAGGGGAGTGCTCTCGCCTCGGACGCGTTCTTCCCGTTCCGCGATGGGCTCGACCTCGCGGCCGAGGCGGGAGTCACCGCCGTCGTTCAGCCGGGGGGATCGATCCGCGACGAAGAGGTCGTCGCCGCCGCGGACGAGCGGGGCATGGCGATGGTCCTGGTGGGCCGCCGCCACTTCCGACACTAGGGGAACGGCCGGAACGGCAGCGCCTCGACCGTGTCGAGGAAGGCCCGGTCCTTCGGGACGTCGGCGTAGCGCGCCGCGAAGTCCTTCAGCTTCTGCGCCTCGCCGTCCGCCGGGGCGATGCCGAGCACCTCGTCGAGGTTCTGCATCGCACCGCGGCAGTCGCTGGCCCGGAGCGCCACGACCGCGAGGTTGTACCAGCCCGCCATCTTGATCCGATCGATCCGGCCCGCCTCGACCGTTCCGGGGAGCCGGTACGCGAGACGCAGGCCGGACGCGTACTCGCCCCCCGCGAAGGCCGTCTCGATCTGCTTCAGCGCCTCCTCGTCGGACTTCTGCAACTTGTACTGCGACCCGGCGCTGGCGAGCCCCGCGCGCGCGTCGAGGTTGGCCGGGTCGAGTTGGATCGCCTCGTTGTAGGCGACGACCGCGCCGGCGTAGTCGCCGTCCGCGATGAGGTGCTTCGCCTTCGCGATCGCATGAGCGACGGCGGCCGTGCGCTCGGCGCTCGCCGGAGCCGCGCTCGCCGCGGGCGGGGCGGCGGCGATCTTCGCGGCGCCGGTCGCGGGACGCTGCGCGGCTGCGGGACGCGTGGGAGCGGCGGGTGCCCCGGCGCTCTTTCCCCCGGTGAGCATCGGTAGCGCCATGTAGGCGCCGGCCGCGACGACACCGAGGAGACCGACGCCGAGGAGGACCTTCGGGGACGGGAGCGACAAGCCGCGCCGCGCGGGACGCTGCGGCTCGGGCATCGACGGCGGGAGCGGACGCGACGGACGCGACGACTTCGCCGCGACGGGGATCGCGGCGGGCTGGGCCGCCGACGCTTCGGGCAGATCGCCGAAGGCGCTGTCCGCGCCGAGAAGATCTTCCTGCGGCGCCCCCGGCGTCGCGGGTGCGGAGCGCCGCGCCTGGACCTGCTCCATGTAGTGGAGCGCCTCGCGGTGCTCGGGCGCGAGCGACAGCGCCTCCTGGAACAGCCGCTCCGCGTCGTCGAGCCGGTCGGACTCGAGCGCGGCCACGCCTTCGATGATCGCCTGCTCGATGCGATCGAAGCTCGTCTTCCCGGCCGTCTCCATCTCCTGCCGGAGGGTCGCGGCGTCGGCGTTCTCTTCGTCGAGGATCGTCACGCGCGCCAGGATCGCGAGCGCCTCGTCGCGCTCCCCCGCCTCGATCTTCGCCCGCGCCTGCGTGAGCAGATCGTCCACGCGCCGTCTCAGCTCGACGGCGGCCGCGGTCGGGGCCGGATTGGTCGACTCCACCGATGAGACGGCCGCAGGCGCGAGGCCGAAGCTGACATCCTCGGACGGGGCCTGTGGCTCCCATTCCTCTTCGGTGGGGACGAGAACCGGGGCGGCGTCCACCTGGGACGGATCGCCGAGATCGAACGCGGCGGGCGAAGGCGCTTTCGACGCGAGGCTGTCGAAGACCTTCAGTCCGAGGTCGAGGTCCTTCTCGAGCTCGGGGGACGCCGCGGGGGCGGGCGTTTCCGCCTGATCCGCGGCGAACTGCGACGCCATCCGCGCACCCTCGAGGGCGGCTTCGTTGCGCGGATCGAGGGCGAGGACCTCCCGCCACGACGCCAGCGCCGCCGGATAGTCCCCGTTCAGGTAGTACTCGGAAGCCTGCTCGTGCAGGCGCGAGATCCGATCGGTGCTCATCCCCTGTCCCTCGAGGCGCGGAATATAGGTTGCCGTTCCGCGAGGGGCCACGTCAGGGGGAGGGGGACGCCTTGCGCTCCTTCTCCACGCGGGAAACGGCGTCTTCCAGCGCCGTCAGGCCCGGGGCGTCCGGCTTGAGCTTGCGGAGCCGCGCCAGGTCGGTCCGGGCCTTGTCGAACCGGTCGAGCGCCGTTTCCGTGATGACCGCGTTGTAGATCGCCTCCCAGCTCGCGGGGTCCGCCTGCTGCGCCTTCTCGAACGAAGCGAGGGCCTGCTCGAGCTGGCGGGCCGCCTGGTAGCAGATGCCGAGCTCGTTGAGCAGCGCCGCGTCCCCGGGCCGCAGCGCGACCGCGCGCTCGTAGAACTGGACCGCCTGCTCGGCCATCCCCGCCTGCTGGTAGAGGCTCCCGAGACGCACCCACGCCTCGGCGTCGGAGGGGTTCGCCTGGACGCGCTCCTTGAGCGCGTTGATCTCGGTGAGCATCGGCGCACCGCCTCCCCCGCCCGCGGCGAGGGACTGCGTCGGCGCCGCCGGTCCCGCGGGCGCGGGGATCTCGGACGACGCCTCCTCCGGTGCGGCGCCGGGACGCGTCGCGACGGCCTTGAAGAGCGCGAACCCGATGAGGATGCCGAAGGCCAGACCGCCGAGGAGGAACGCGAGGTGGTCTCGTCTCATCTTGGAGCGCGCACCGTACTAGACTCGTTTCATGCCGTCGAGGAGTCTTTTCGGACGAGATCGGGCCGAGATCGCGAGCCTCCTGGAGTCGCTCGGTGCGAAGCCGTACCATCGCGACCAGGTCTTCCGTTGGCTGTATGCCCGCGGCGTCAGCGAGCCCTCCGCGTGGACCGACCTCCCGAAGCCGCTCCGCGAGCGGATCGCCGCGGCGGCCCCGGTGGAGCTCCCACGCATCGACTCCCGGGCGGAGGCGGCGGACGGCACGATCAAGTACCGGATGGCGCTCCCGGCCGGCGGGACGATCGAGACCGTGTACATGGTCCAGCGCGGCCGCGTCACGCTGTGCCTCTCGAGCCAGGTCGGCTGCGCGCTCGATTGCGACTTCTGCCTCACCGCGAAGATGGGCTTCGTGCGCCACCTGGACCCCGGAGAGATCGCGGGGCAGGTGGTACGCGTCCGCGCCGACCGCAAGCTCGAAGCGCCGTTCAACGTCGTCTTCATGGGCATGGGCGAGCCTCTGCACAACTACGACCACGTGCTCGCCGCCTTCCGTCTCCTGACCGATCCCGACGGCTTCGCGCTCTCGCGCCGCCGCGTCACGATCTCGACCTCGGGGCTCGCCCCCGCGATCGAGCGTCTTGCCGAGGAGCCGGCCCGTCCGCGCCTCGCCGTGTCGCTCAACGCGACGACCGACGCGGTGCGCGACCGGATCATGCCCGTCAACCGCAAGTACCCGATCGCGCGGCTGATCGAGGCGTGCCGCCGGTTCGCGAAGGCGACCGGCGAGCGCTTCACGTTCGAGTACGTGCTCCTCGCCGGCGTCAACGACACCGAGGCGGACGTCACGCGGCTCCGCTCGATCCTGAGGAGCACCCCGGCGAAGCTCAACCTCATCCCGTTCAACCCCGTTCCCGGCTGGCTCCCCTACACGTCGCCCCCGCGCGAGCGCATCGTCGCGATCCGCGACCGGCTGCTCGGCTGGGACCTGCCGGTGAGCATCCGCTGGAGCCGCGGCGTCGAGGCGCGCGCCGCCTGCGGCCAGCTCGCCCTGCTCCCCGACGCCCCCAAGGAGGCCCGCCCATGATCGAGCTCCACGGCCGGTCGGCCCTCGTCACCGGAGGCTCGCGCGGGATCGGGCGCGCCTGCTGCCTCGCCCTCGCGCGCGCCGGCGCCAAGGTGGCGGTGAACTACCGCGTCGAGACACCCTCGGCGAACCTGCTCGTGGAGGAGATCGAGGCGGCGGGGGGCGAGGCGTTCGCGCTGTCGGCCGATGTCTCCCAGCGCACGGACGCCGAGATGCTCGTGGACGAGACGGTCGCGCGCTTCGGCGGCATCGACATCCTCGTCAACAACGCGGGGATCTGGAAGGGGGCGCCCGTCGAGGAGATCTCCGACGGCGAGTGGGCGGAGATGCTCGCCATCAACCTCACCGGGTCGTTCCACTGCGTCCGCGCGGCCGTCCCTCCCATGAAGGAGGCCCGGTCGGGGCGGATCGTCAGCATCTCCTCCACCGCCGGCCAGCGTGGGGAGGCGAATCACGCCCACTACGCCGCGACGAAAGGGGCCGTGATCGCGCTCACGAAGTCGCTCGCGGTCGAGCTTGCCCCGTTCGGGATCCTCGTCAACGCGGTCGCTCCCGGCTGGACCGTCACCGACATGACGCGGGAGGACCTGCTCGGCCCGCGCCGCGAGGGGATCCTCAAGACGATCCCGCTCGGCCGGGCGGCGACGCCCGAGGACGTCGCCGGCGCCGTGCTGTTTCTCTGCTCGGATCTGGCATCGTTCATCACCGGCCAGGTGGTGAACGTCAACGGGGGCTCGGTGCTCTAGTGCGCGAGCGCCCGCTCGAGGCGTGACACGGCTTCGCGCAAGGTCTCCTCGCGCTTCGGGAAGGCGAACCGCACCAGCGTGCGTCCGAGCTCGGGACGCGAGAAGAACGACGATCCCGGCACGGGGCCGACGCCGGCGTCCTCGATGAGCTTCCGCGCGAAGGCGACGTCGTCGCGGCAGCCGAGCGCTCCCGCGTCCGCGAGGATGTAGTACGCCCCCTGGGGCGCCTCGCACTTGAACCCGACGCCGCGCAAGCCGTCCAGGAGGAGGTCGCGTCGCGCGCGGTACTCGTGCGCCAGCTTCGTGTAGTACAGGTCCGGAAGGGCGAGCGCGATCGCTCCGGCTTCCTGGAGCGGCGCCGCCGCGCCGACGGTGAGGAAGTCGTGGACCTTGCGGATCGCGCCCGTCAGCGTGGGGGACGCGATCGTCCATCCCACGCGCCACCCCGTCACCGAGTACGTCTTGGAGAGCGCGTTGATCGTCACGGTCCGGTCGGACATCCCAGGGAGGGTCGCGATCGGCACGTGACGCGCACCGTCGTAGAGGATGTGCTCGTAGATCTCGTCGGACAGCGCGATGACGTCCCACTTCCGGCACAGCTGCGCGATCGTCTCCAGCTCCTCGCGTGTGAAGACCTTCCCCGTGGGGTTGTTCGGCGAATTGAGGATGATCGCGCGCGTCTTGTCGGAGAACGCGGCGGCCAGCTCCTCGGGATCGAAACGCCAATCGGGGGGCCTGAGCGGCACGAACCGAGGCGCAGCGCCGGCGAGGATCGCGTCGGGGCCATAGTTCTCGTAGAACGGCTCGAAGACGATGATTTCGTCGCCGGGGTCCACGATGGCGAGGATCGACGCGATCATCGCCTCGGTCGCCCCGCAGGTCACCGCGATCTCGCGCTCGGCGTCCACGGAGACGCCGTAGAGCCGCTCCGTCTTCGCGGCGATCGCATCGCGCAAGGACTTCGCGCCCCACGTGATCGCGTACTGGTTGACGTCGGCCTCGATGGCCCGGCAGGCCGCGTCCTTGATCTCCTTCGGGGCCGGGAAGTCGGGGAACCCCTGCGCGAGGTTGACCGCGTCGTGCTGGCGGCAGAGCCTCGTCATCTCGCGGATGACGGACTCGGTGAACCGCTGGGCCTTGCGGCTGACGAGCACGGACGGGCTCAGCTGAGAAGGTTCTGGAGGAAATCGCGGTTCGTCGCCGACTTCTCGAGCCGCCCCGTGAGGAGCTGCATCGCCTCGGCGGGACGCAACGGGGCCAGCGCGCGCCGCAGGAGCGTGACCTTTTGCATCTCCTCCGCGTCGAAGAGCTTCTCCTCCTTGCGGGTACCGCTCTTGGAGATGTCGATCGCGGGGAAGATGCGCCGCTCGAACAGCGACCGGTCCATGACGATCTCGGTGTTCCCGGTCCCCTTGAACTCCTGGAAGATGACCTCGTCCATGCGGCTTCCGGTGTCCACGAGCGCGGTCCCGATCACGGTCAGCGATCCTCCCGAGATGGCCTTGCGCGCGGCGCCGAAGAACCGCCTCGGCTTCTCCATGGTCCGTGCGTCGATCCCTCCGGTGAGCACGCGCCCCGAGCCCTTCTGCTCGTTGTTGTAGGCGCGCGACAGCCGGGTGATCGAGTCGAGCAGGACCACGACGTCGCGCCCGGTCTCGACGAGCCGCTTCGCCCGTTCGAGGGCGATCTCCGCGACTTGGAGGTGGTTGCGCGCCAGCTCGTCGGAGGACGAGGCGATCACCTCGCCGCGCACGTTGCGGCGCATGTCGGTGACCTCCTCGGGACGCTCGTCCACGAGGAGCACGATGAGGTGGATCTCGGGGTGGTTCGTCGTGATCGAGCGGGCGATCTTCTGGAGCAGTACCGTCTTGCCGGCCTTGGGCGGCGCCACGATGAGACACCTCTGCCCCTTGCCGATCGGCGCGATGAGGTCGACGACGCGGGTGGACAGCTCGGCCGGGTCCATCTCGAGCCGGATCCGCTCGGTGGGGTCTTCGGCGACGAGGCTCTTGAACGGGGTTCGCTTCGCGTAGGCTTCCGGCTCCAGGCCGTTCAACGAGACGACCCGCGCGACGCCGGGTCCCGCCGCGTAATCGTGCAATAGGCCTCCATCAGCACAAGCCTTGCGCCACCCGGCGCATGAGCACGCCGTTGACCTGGTTCTCGATCAAATCGTGAGAGCCGCAGAGGACGAAAGGCGGACACCACGATTACGTTCGAGTCTGATGACGGTCTCGACGTGAGGAGTGTTCGGGAACAGGTCGAAGGCGTCGATGGCGGCCAGGCTGTAGCCAGCATCGATGAACCGGCGG
>Ga0111539_10008485_pt1 | contig 13060 bp, 9 predicted proteins | sample RhiMethybrSRZTD1_FD_79667 | JGI IMG/M metagenome (GOLD analysis project Ga0111539, IMG submission 79667) | Populus rhizosphere microbial communities from Tennessee, USA - Rhizosphere MetaG P. TD hybrid SRZTD1 (version 2) (version 2) | ecosystem: Host-associated > Plants > Roots > Rhizosphere >...
TCGGTCCGATCAGGAGGATGTTCGACTTGGTGAGCTCGACGTCGTGGCGGCCGCGCGACTGCTTTTGTATCTCGAGCCGCTTGTAATGGTTGTAGACGGCGACGGCCAGTTTCTTTTTCGTCTGCTCCTGGCCGATCACATATTCGTCAAGGAACTTCTTGATGTCGACCGGCATCGGCAGCGACGATCTCGTGCCGCGGTCAAATTTGTTGTCGTCCGCAATGATGTCATTACAGACTTCGACGCACTCGTCGCAGATGAAGACGGTCGGGCCCGCAATGAGCTTGCGGACGTCGTTCTGGTCTTTGTTGCAGAACGAGCATCGCAGGACTTCGGCGTCGCCCGTCTTCTTGGTGGTCATGGGAACTGGCGTCTCCTCTCACGATTATCGGCCGGCAACCCATGGCCGATAGCGGGCCGGATTTCAGCCTCTCCGGAGAAGAACATCGTCAATGATACCGTATTCCTTCGCCTGATTTGCGCCCATGATGTAGTCGCGATCGGTGTCTTCCTGGATCCGCGCGAGCGGCTGGCCGGTGTGCAGCGCCAGAATTTCATTCAATCGCTCGCGCATGCGCAGGATTTCTTTGGCGTGGATGTCGATGTCGCTCGCTTGTCCCGCCAGGCCGGACATCCACGGCTGGTGGATCAGGATGCGCGCGTTCGGCAGCGTGAAGCGTTTGCCTTTCGCGCCGGCCGTGAGCAGCACGGCAGCCATCGACGCCGCCTGACCGATGCAGTACGTCGCGACGTCGGGCTTGATGAACTGCATCGTGTCGTAAATCGCCAGCCCCGCCGTGATCGAGCCGCCCGGACAATTGATGTAGAGCACGATGTCGCGGTCGGGATCCTCGGCTTCGAGAAAGAGCATCTGCGCGATGACGAGGTTGGCGACCGCATCGTCGATCGGCGTGCCGATGAAGATGATGCTGTCTTTGAGGAGCCGGGAAAAGATGTCGTAGGCGCGCTCACCGCGATTCGTCTGCTCGACGACCATCGGGACCAGTTGGGCACGGGAATCGGACATGCCCCACATGGTATCTGAAATCTGAAAACGGAAATCTGCAATCGGGCGGGCAATCGGGGAATCTGGTAATCGGGGTGTTCACCTAGCCAGTGACAATCTGCGCCTTTTCGAGAATCCAGGCCATCGTCTTCTCGCGGCGGATGCCGGCGCGCACGCGATCGAGCCCGCCTTCCTTTTCGAGGCGCGCCCGGACGGCGGCCGGCGTCCGGCCCGCGCGCTCGGCGAAGCGGTCGATTTCGCGCGACAGGTCCTCGTCGGTCGCCTCGATCGCTTCGCGCCGCGCGATCTCGTCGAGCACGAGCGTGCTGCGAACCGTGTCGGCCGCCGGACTGCGCTGACGCTCGCGGAATTCGTCCCAGTTGATGTTGGCCTTCTGCGGATCGAGCCCCTGCTCCATCAGCCGCCGGACGAATTCCTCGAGGCGCCGATCGATCTCGTGCGCGACCAGGACCTCGGGCGCGGACTTGAGCCGGCCAGCCAGCGTCTGCAGAACCTCATGGCGTACGTGATGGTCGGCTTCTTCCTCGGCGCCCTTTTGCAGATCTTCACGAATCCGATCGCGGAGCGCGTCCAGCGTCTCGAGCTCGCTCACTTCCTTCGCGAACTCGTCGTCGAGCGGGAGCAGCTCTTTGCGGCGAATCCCTTTGACGGCGGCGTCGTAGTCGACGGTCGCGCCCGCCAGCTCCTCGACTTCGTAGTTCGGCGGATAGGTGACGGTGAACGATCGGGTCTGTCCCGCGGATGCGCCCGACAGGTGATCGTCGAAGCCAGGCGGGTTGGCTTTGGCGCCGAGCTCGATCGAGACGTTCTGCATCACCTCCGGCTTGTCGTCGGGGCCGCGCGCGGGTCCTTCGCCGGGAATCTGAATGAGACCCGTGCGGCGTGTGCGCGTGAGATCGAGGAGCAGCGTGTCGCCGGCGACACCGCCGCGGTCCTCGACCGGATGCCACCGCGCCGCGCGGTGGCGAAGCTGCTCGAGCGCGCGATCGACGGCGCCCACTTCGAGCACGGCGGGCGGCTTGCGGAACGTCAAGCCGGTGTAGTCGCCTGGCTCGATCGGCGGCATCGTTTCGAAGTCCGCGACGAACGTCAGCGGCCGGCCTTCCTCGAGCACGACGTCCCGGATGTCCGGCGTCGCGACGGGCTCGAGTCCACGCTCGCGCAACGCGTCTCCCACCAAACGGGGGATCAGGTCGTGCGCCACGTCGTAGAGGATCTGCTCCCGGTAGCGCTGCTTCACCACCGACGCGGGGACTTTACCCGGCCGGAATCCGGGGACCTTCGCGGCGCGGGAATAGCCTTTGGCCACGCGGTCGATTTCGGCGTCGAGCACCTCTGAGGGGACTTCGAAGGCGAGGTTCTTGCGCGTCTCGCTGACTTCGGTGAACTCGGTCTTCATTGAAGGGATTATGTCAGGCTCTGGTATTTGAAGTGCTCGGGAAAGCCTGAAAGCTGGAAGCTGGAAAGCCTGAAAGCCGAAAAGCCGGGAAGCCGGGAAGTCTGGAAGCTGGACTGCGTTACCCTGTGCACATGCGAAAGTGGCGGAACTGGCAGACGCGCCGGACTTAGGATCCGGTGGCCGAAAGGCCTTGGGGGTTCGACTCCCCCCTTTCGCACCACCTTTCCGGCTTTCGAGCTTTCCAGCTTCGCGTTTTACAAAAACCGTAAAACGTAACCCGAGGTCGACTTGTTCCGTCTAATGCCGTATGAGATAATGCGGCATTATGTCAATCAAGCTGCCCCTCATCACGCATCTGCAATTTCTCGTCCTCGAGGCCCTGTCCATAGATGAGCAGGCCGGCCGCCAGCTCCGCTCGCTGCTATCGTCGGTCGGCGTGCGGAACAGCGGTCCCGCCTTCTATCAAATGATGGCGCGTCTCGAGGAGGCGGGCCTCGTCGAAGGCTGGTACGAGCAGACGATCATCGCCGGGCAGAACCTGAAAGAACGCCGGTACCGCCTGACGCGCGCCGGCCTCCGCGCCGTGTCCGATACGCGCGCCTTCTACCTCGAACGGCTGGGATCGGTTCGCCTGACGCGCCGAGGCTCGCATGCCTGAACGATGGTCGGCGTTCTGCCGCCGGCTCGTGCCCGCGTCATTTCGCGAGCGCGTGTTCGATCCGGCAGTGGCCGATCTCCATCACGAGCGGACTCGAGTCTCGGCATTGCCGCACCGCTGGTCGCGTGCCGTCGGGCGCGCGACGTGTGACGCGAGACTGCTCGTCATCGCGCTCGAGTGCCGGCGGCTGGCACTCAGGCCCAGGTGGTCCGAGCCGTTGACGGAATCACGAGAGGGGCGTGTCACCATGTGGCTGCGCGATCTGCGTCTCACGCTTCGTGCGCTGGCCCGTCAGCCAGGCTTCACCGCGGCGGCGGTGGCGACGCTGGCGCTCGGCACGGGCGCGAACCTGACGATCTTCAGCTTCGTCAATGCGTTTCTTCTGGCGCCGATTCAGGCGCGCGATCCAGCCACGCTGGTTCGAGTCTACGGGACCGGCGACGGAATCGACCGCGACACCATCTCCTATCCGGATTACGTCGACGGACGGGAACGCGCCCGGGGTCTCGATCTGGCCGCGCACTCGGTCACGGCGACGCGCGTGGGTCCGGCCGATGCGGTCGAGATCCGCACCGCGGAGGTCGTAACAGGCAACTACTTCCGCGTGCTCGGTCTCACGCCAGCCGCCGGCCGGCTGCTCGACGACCGCGACGATGTGTCGGAAGGGTCGCATCCGGTGGTCGTCCTGTCTCACGGCTACTGGCGATCGCAATTTGCCGCGGCGAGCACCGCGATCGGCCAGAAGCTGATCGTGAACGGCGTGCCGTTCGAGATCGTCGGCGTGGCGCCGCCCGGCTATCGCGGCACGTTCAGCTCGCACGCGGTCGATTTCTGGGCGCCGCTGATGATGCACCAGACAGTACGCCCGTCGGGGAATTCGATCAGCAAACGTGGCTGGGGCTGGCTGTCGATGATCGGCCGTCTGCAGCCGGGCGCTGACATCGCCGGCGTGCGACACGACCTCGATGTGGTGGCCGCCGGGATCCGGCAACGTTTTCCCGGCCACGCGTCGTCCAAGTTCGGTTTTGCCGTCACGCCCGCCTCGGCGGTCAACGAAGACGAGCGAGGCTTGATCACGCCGGTCCTTGCGAGCGCCTTCGGATTCACCGTGCTCTTGATGATCGTCACCTGCGCCAACCTCGCTGGCGTCATGCAGGCGCGCGTTTCGGCTCGCCGCCGCGAGATGGCCGTCAGACAGGCGCTCGGCGCCGGACGCGGCCGGCTCGTGAGCGAGTGGCTGACCGAGTGTTTCTGCCTCGCGATAGTCGGCGGTGTCGCCGGATTCCTGATTGCACGTCTGATCGCCGCCGGACTGTCGCGCATCCCGCTGCCGCTGCAGATTCTGGGGGATCTCTCCTTCGATACGGCACTCGACTGGCGGATGATCGCGTATGCTGCCTCGCTCTCACTCGTGTCGGGCCTCGTCTTCGGTCTCGCGCCTGCCTGGCGCGCGAGCCGGCTCAACGCCTTTCCGTTGCTCAAGGACGACGGCGGAACGGTGGCCGGTGGCCACCGCGGCACAAAGCTGAGAAGAGCCGCTGTGCTCGTGCAGATCACGATCTCGGTCGTCCTGCTTACAGGGGCCGGTCTTCTCGCCTCCGCGCTGCTCCGGCAGCACAGCCTGACGCCGGGATTTCGTACCGACGTGCTGGGACTCGCCTCGTTCAATCTGCACCGCGAGACGGAGGAGGTGCGGCGCGGCTTGACCAATCGGCTGCTCGAACGGGTGCGGAGCCATCCCGCGGTCGAGAGCGCCGACATCAGCGCGACGGTGCCGCTCAGCTTCGATCACAACCGGATGGGAATCGCGGTGCCCGGTTACGTCAGGCCGGACGGGAAGCGCAGCTCGTCGATCGACTTCAACACCGTCGGGCCTGCGTTTTTTCAAACGCTGGGCATCGCCTTTGTCGCCGGCGAGTCCTGGTCCCCGCGGGACCCGGCGCCGAGGGTGCTCGTCGTGAACGAGACATTTGCGCGGCGCTTCTGGCCGGACAAATCAGCCGTCGGTCAGTCCGTCGAGATTCTCGGCCGCGGCATGGTGCAGGTCGCCGGCGTCGTGAAGGACCACGCGTACTACGAGATCGGCGAGTCGCCGCGTCCGTTCATGTACGTGCCGGCAGGGCTTGACCCTCCCGGCAGCTTCACGCTGCACGTGCGGACGCGCCAGGAACCATCCGCCGTGATGAAGGAACTGCGGACGGCGATCGCGTCCGTCGATCCACGGCTTGCGCCCTACGACGTGATGACGTTCGACGAGCTGCGGGCCGTGCCGTTGTTTCCCGCGCGGATGGTGATGTGGGCCGCCGTCGCCTTCGGGTTGATGGCCCTCCTGCTGACCAGCGTCGGTCTCTACGGCGTCGTCTCCACGTCTGTCGCGCAACGCGCGCACGAGATCGGGATTCGGATGGCGCTCGGCGCGCGCCCTGGCGACATTCTGCGCGGCGTGCTTCGTGAAGCGGGCGTGCTCGTCCTCCTCGGCGCGGCCGGCGGCATTGTCGCCGCGTACTTCGGTGCGCACGTGCTCGAGTCGGTGATGGCCGGCGCCGGCTCGTTCAGCGTGGCGGTCTCCCTGACTATCGCCGTCGCGCTCGGGCTGCTCGCGCTCGTCGCGTCGTGGGCGCCGGCCCGCCGCGCCGCGCGCGTCGACCCGGTAAGGGTGTTGAAAGCCTAGACCCTGTCGCAGAAGTACAGGCACTACTTCAGCGATAGCGCCAGTACTTAGAAGTTCAGCCAGCGACTGATTTTCACGAGGAACACGTTCGTCGAGGGCGCGTGGAAGGCGCCGCCGAAGTCACGGCTGAAGTTGAAGTCACCAATCGTGCTGGTGTCCTCGCGCCCCTGCTGCCACACGACGAAGAGCGCCGAGCCGGGACGGTACTCCCATCGAAGAACGTTGGTCGTGCGGAACGAGCGGTAGTTGAAGTCGGGGTCGGCGGCGTAATCGTACGGCGCGTACCGATCTTCGTACCGAGCTGCACGGCCGTCGACGAGCTCCTTGAAGTTCGAGTACGCGCCGGTTGAGACGAACGGCCGCGCATAGATCTGCAGCGAGAGCGTCGGGGTCATGGTGTAGTTGACCCGCGTGGAGATGGCGACCGTCTTTTGATCGATCCGGCCGAAGACGTAATGCGTGGCTGCGCCGGCCGTGACGTTCTCGATCCATTGCGACTGGTCGTCGTTCACGCTGAAGCCGGGACCAAGGCTGATGAGGAGTGCCGACGTCGGACGGTAATTCATTCCCGGATCGACGCTCCAGCCGGTCGAGTCATGCAGGTCGTTGGACCAGGAGAAATTGAAGTAGAGCGAGAACTTCTTGCGCTCGTCGGAGTTGAAGTACCCCCACTGGCTCAGGCCTCCCGTGACCAGGCCGCCGGGACCGCCGCGCGTGAGCCGATCGTTGAACCCTTCCGCGTTGACGTTGAATCCGCTCCCGAAGCTCCAGTTGTTCATGAGCGTCCAGTGACTGTTGACGTTGCCGCCGGAGAACCGGAGGTCGCCGTCGAAGTTCCAGCCCGCCCACTGATTGAAGTTGATGTTCCGGTTGCGCACGTGCGTCCCGGGCTTGTCGTCGCGGATCTGATACCAGTTGCTGACTGAGATGTCGTCGGCCCGCGACTGAAAGCCGAGATCGTTCACGTCGAACCCCGGCGACTTGTAGCCGAAGACGGAGCTGCCGCGCAGACGCTCGCCGCTGATCTTGTTGAAGCTCATCGAGCCGGCGTGTCCGTCGAGCTGGGTGCGCGTCGGGTCGTAGGTCAGATGGCCGGCGTCCGGACGCTGAAAGCTGTGCACGTTGCTGCGCTGCAGGCGATCGATCGCCTCCGCGTCGCCGCGGACCGTGCTGCCCGCCCAATACCCCGTCAGGCTGTACCGCCCGCTTTTCAGCCGCCAGTCGCCGTCGACGCCGCCGGTGATCGCCGTCTCCGGGACGAACCTGAGCTCGTCCTCGAGCCGCCGGTTCGTGCTCGTCACGATGAACCCGAGGCGCGAACGATTCGTGAACTCACGGTTCGCCCGCATGACCGAATAGCTCGTGAACGGCTCGACGGGCGACGTCGATCGATCGAGCGCCGGACCGGACGCAATGTCCGCATGCTCGGCGCCGGTCAGCGCGTTGAGCGCGCCAATCGAGAACTTGCCGACGCGTCCGGTGAGCTTGGCGGCGCCGAGGATCGTCGAGTTGGAGGGCTGGACGGCGTAGCCGTTGTTCGGCGGATCCAGGAAGCGATGCGGCGGACGGCCGATGCGCCGCGAATAGAAGAGTCCGGTGCATTGCCCGTCGTTGCAGTCGAGATCGAACGAGAAGTTCCCGGAGCCCTCGACGAAAAACGGCCGGCGCTCGGCGAAAAACGTCTCGAAGGCGCCGAGGTTCACGACCGCCGGATCCGCTTCGACCTGGCCGAAATCCGGATTCACGGTCCCGGTCAGCGTCAGGCCCGCGGCAACCTTGTACTTGAGATCGAGGCCGACCGCCGCGTCGGGATCCGGCGATCTCACCAGCGGATTCTCCGACGCCACCGGCGCCGTCGTGAGCTCCGCGACGACATACGGCGCAAGCTCGAGTCGCTTCTGCCCGCCGGAAAACGTGAGACCGGTCAGCTCGCCAAACGACGACACGTAGCCGCTCGCGCTCCGTGCCAGCAGCGGCCAGGTGGACGTCTCGTTGACATGCGCCACGGTCCGGACAATCGCGAAGCCGAACGAGGCGCTGGCGGCCGGATTGAATCGCAATTGTGAAAACGGAATCCGGAACTCGGCGCGCCACCCTTGAGGACTCGACGCAACCGCGACGTCCCAGACCGCGTCCCAGCTCGAATCGTTGTTGGTGTCGTTGAACCAGTAGCGGTCCTGCTTGACGCCCGCCGCGTTCACCCCGAACTCGTAGGCCGTCCGGCCGTCGCGATAGGAATCGACGATCACCCGGATCCAGTCCGACGGCGACCCTTCATCGCGCCGGGTGAGATGGCCGATGATCTTCGCGGGCTCGGGTTCGAGCGCGCGGACCGCGATGTACAGCGCCGAGTCGTCGAACAGCACGCGCGCCTCGGTCTCGTGCGTCGGCTTGGCGCCCTCATTGGGGTCGCGCTGCAGGAACTCCGTGATGGGGGGCGCCTTCGTCCAGATCTCTTCGGCGATGTCGCCGTCGATCCGGATCGTGTCGCCGCCGACCGGAATCGCGACCGCAGCGGCCGGAGCGCTGCGACGCTTCCCCGATCGCGGGTCATCGGCGCGCCGCGCTTCGATCGCAGTCACACCAACGCCCACCACGATCAGTCCAGCCACAAGTGACTTGCAGACGTGCACTGCCTCTTAGACGGCAGTGGCTCGGACGGAGTTGACGGTTATCGAGCCTGTCCGGGAACGGACGGTATGACGACGTGGGTGCGGCTGCGCACGGTGGCGCCGTTCGCCGACGTCTTCACGTGAATGAAATGCAGCTTGCCGTCGCGATCCGCGGAGGTGGACGCGACTCCGAGCAGATAGTACGCGACGTTCTCCCGCAGCACGCGCTCGAACGCCTGCTCGCCCGTTCCCGCCTGGACCGCGAGGAGCGCGCCGCCCGCCTTGCCGGCGACGAGATCGAGGCCGTGCCGGAACGTGTCGGCGTCACGGAACGCCGACGTGAACCGGTGTGTGGCCGTCGTCGACGTCGCATTGACGGCCGAATACGTTTCGAGGAAGTTCGTGTCCCAGTGAAGCACGTAGAGATTCGTTTCGGCCGCCGCGGCTTCTTCGCCGAGCGCCGAGAAGAGACCGGTGACGTCGGGCCGGCCGCCGGTGCGATCGCTGGTCATGACGCCGCCGCTCATCAGCACGAGCGTCTTCCGGCCCGGCAGCCGCCGCAGCGACTGCACCAGCACCGACAGCTGGCTGATGCTCTGCGCCGCCTGGCCTTCGAAGTACCCCGCAATCGAGTGCGCTTCGGCGCGGACCGCGCCGGGGCACGTCGGATCGGTCGTCGAGCACTCGCGATTGATCACTTCCTGCGTCACGCGCTGATCGTCGGCCGTGATGTCGATGATCTCGGACGGGCTCAAGGAGAACATGCCGAGCTGCCGCTCGCGGCGCCCGCTGACGCGATCGAGCGCGCGCTCGGCCGCGTAGTGATCGTGCGTCAGGTCGAGCGACCCGTCGTGGAACGGATACGCGTAGATGGCGACGACGTCCTCGGGCCGCAGCTCCTGCACGAATCGCCGGGCGGCTTTCATCGCCGCTCCGACGGCCCCGGGTAGAAAGCTGAATTCGTCGACCGCCACAATGAACACGCGCGCGTCGGACATCAGTTTTCCCGGCGTGCGCACCGGCAGCACGGTCGGCGGAATGCTCGAGTACTCGATGAGGTTGACCGAGATGATCTGCCGCGGCTTCCCGTCGATGACGACCTGGAAGTCGTCGGGCGTGAGGCCCCTCAGGGGATCCCCGGACCGATCCACGACCTGGACGTCGACGGCGACCACGTCGACGGCCGACCGGAAAGTCGGTGCCTGCTGCGGCGGCGGATCCTGCGGCGCCGCGTCGAGCCAGCCGGTGAGCAGCACGGCGAGGCCGAGCGCCACCGCTCCCAACTGCACGCGCAGAGCCCGGGACTGAGGGCGCGTCATGTCTCCTGCCTTCACCGGCGCGGCACCAACACCTGGGTCCGATGGCGGACCGTCGAGCCCCGACGGGCGACCTCGACGCGCAGAAAATGCGTTTTCCCGTCGCGGTCCACCTCAGCCGGTTCGACGCCGAGCAGATAGTATGCGGCGGTCTCGCGCAGAATGCGACCGAAAGCGAAGTCGCCGGTGCCGCCCTCGACCCGCAGCAGCGCGCCGCCGGCCTTGCCCACCAGCCATTCGAGTCCCTGGCCGAGCGCGTGGCGATCGGAGAACAGCGTCGAGAACCGATCGGAGTAGTTCCGCGACGGCCGGTTCGCCGCCGCCGAGTAAACGTCGGTGAACGTCGAGTCCCAGTGCAGCGCGTAGAGATTCGCGTCGGCGGCCGCGGCGAGCTCGCTGAACTGGCTCATGAGGCCGGTGACGTCCGGCCGTCCGCCGACCGTCGAGCTGCTGAGCATGCCGCCGCTCACGAGGACGAGCGTCTTCCGTCCGGGCACGCGCGAGAGCCCGCGCACGAGATTGCTGAGGCTGCGCAGCCGCTGCTGCAATTCGGTCTCGGCGATCGCGGCGATCGCGGTGGCCTCCTGCCGCACCATCGACGGACAGATGGGATCCGCCGTGTCGCACTCACGCGCGACGACACGGCGAAGGGCATCGACGTCGAGAGCCGTGATGTCGATCACTTCCGACGGCGAGAGGCTGAAGGTTCCCGAGGTCGGTTCGCGCAGGCCGACCAGCCGCGAGAACGCGACCATGACTTCCGTGTGGTCGTGGGTGAGATTCAGACGCGGCTCGCGGAAGGGGAAGTCGTACAACGCGACCATGTCCTCCGGCCGAAGCTCCGCGAGAAAACGCTGGAGCGCCCCGCGTACGGCCATGAGGGAGCCGGTCGTGAAGGAGGGCTGATCGATCGCGAGAATGAACAGGCGGCTGTCTTCCGGGACGCGGCCCGGCGTCCGGATCGGCACGACGGGCGTTTCGGCGTTCGGATTCCTCATCTGATACTCGACGAGCTCCGCCGAGACGATGCGCCGGTCGTGGCCGTCGATTGCCACCTTGAAGTCGCCGAGCTCGAGATTCGGAATGGGCTGGCCGTCGTTGGCCACGACCTGCACGTCGACACGCAGCAGATCGATGCTCGCGGTGAACACCGGCCGCTGCGGCTCCTGCTGCGCGGCGAGCCACGCCACACAGGTCAACGACACGATCGTCGTCGCGGCAAGGAACCGCCAGGGCAGCCGTCTCGAGGTCATAAGGCACAGGGCCGCCGTCAGCATCCGGCCGGGGGACGGCGGGCTGATCCGGTTCTGAAGCTGGTCCCTACGAACGTTACTCTAGCGCGATTTGGCTCAGATCGGCAGCGGCGGCAACCCCTCGAGCCGCGAATGGGTCTCGAGATCGAGCTTGGGCTCGTAGGCGAGGCAGGCGCGTTTCATCTCGTCGAGGATTGCGTCGGCCAGCGTCGCGGGACGAATCACCCGGACGGCTGCGCCGAATCCGAGCACCCAGCTTCGGAGCGCCCAGTCGTTCGACACATCGAGCGTCATCCTGACGCGTCCGTCGGGAAGATCCTCGAGGCGCTGCGAGTCGTGCCAGACGCGGCCGCGGACGTACGGCGCGACACGGGCTTCGAACTCCAACTCGATCCGCTCCGGCTCGGCCCAGAACGCGCCCATCGACCCGCCGAAGAGATCGCCCGGCAGCTCACGCGTCTTCCGGAACGTCTCTTCGCGGACAGTCAATCGTTCGATGCGCTCTACGGCGAACGTCCGGAATTCGTCGTACGGCGGGACCCAGCCGACGAGGTACACGCCGCCCTGCGCGAGCGCCAGCCGGTAGGGATGCACGGAATACGACTTGGCGCGATTGCTGCTCGCCGAGAAATAGCGCATGTCGACGCTCCGGCGATCGCGGACGGCTTCGAGCAGCCGGCGCGTGAGGTCCACGAGCTTCCCCGAGCCGTGCTGCGCGCGCGGTCCCGTCTTCGTCGACAGCACTTGCGGCAGCGTCGAGAGAAATTCGCGCATCCGCGGGTTGAGGCCGCGCTCGATCTTCTCGAACGCCGCGCGCAGCTCGTCGGCCAGCGGCCAGCCCGAGAGTCCCTCGACAACCGAGCGGCTCAGATACAGCGCCGCGACGTCGCCGACCGAGAGCCCTTCCTGCACGTTCTTGAACGGCTGCGCATTCAGACGCCAGCGCTTGGTCTCGTTCTCTTCGCCTTCGTCGTAGACGGCGAATCCCGCTTCCTGCAGCGCCTGCAGATCGCGCCGAATTGTCCGCGTCGACACCCTGACCTGCTTTGCCAGCTCGTGGATGGTGACGCCGGTCCGGCGCGACTCGACCTCACGCAGGATTTGCCACTGACGGATGACCTCGGCGTTTCGCACAACACTCCTTCTGAGCGCGTCGGGGGGTCCGCCGGGGCGAAGCCCCCCGGACTACGTATTCGTCGTCCGCATCTCCAACTGATGATGCGCCTTGCCGGCGCGATAGCCGTTCCACGCGTGCAGCGGTCCCATCAACGTGTAGATGATCCCGGCCACTCCTGCCTGGCCCGTTGTCAGCACGATGGCGAGCGACGAGAGCCCGAGACCCATGCTGATCAAATGGGCGCGCTGTCCGTACCTGAGAGACAGCTCCTCCTTCTCGGTCAACTGGAGCGATTTGCGTTTGTTCCAGGCGTGCAGATAGAGCAGCACGAACACCGAAAAGATCAGTACGACGCCGGTGCTGTAGAGGAGCATGAGCTTGATGCCGTCGCCCTCGGATCCGAATCGCGGTCCGCCTTCGGCGCCGATGTGGAAAAACCATCGCATGAGCGCCGCCGTCAGAAACTTCAACGGGTAGACGTAGAAGAGAACGACGAACAGCAGAACGGAGTTGAGGAACACCGTCCACTGATCCTGCAGTCCGTAGCTCCTGAAGAATATGTTGTGCTCGTACCAAATCCAGCACACCATCGCGAACATCAGGGCGAACCCGACGAACCCCTTCAGATCGGTCAGCAGCTCGTCAACGCTGTTCGGCACCTCGAGCGAGACGACGAGCAGCGTGAGCGCAAACCCAAACACGGCATCGCTGAACCCTTCGAGGCGTGTGACCTCGTGATGGCGCGGCGGCATGCCGGTGATTGTAAGAGCGTCCGGCCTCAGGGCGAAGGCGCGGCGCGCAGGCGGCCGTTGACGAGAGTGAGCCGCGTCGGGAGGCGCTCCGGGCTCGGAGCGCGAAGACCCATCACATCCGCATGGGGCGGGGCCGGATCGATCCAGACCTCGAGCCGTCGCCCCGACACCAGCTCCGCCGCCTCATTCGCCATCGTCCCGAACACCGAGGCGAGATTGCCGTGCGGATCGTTGCGATCGTCGGCAAGCACGACA
>Ga0111539_10008488_pt1 | contig 13057 bp, 10 predicted proteins | sample RhiMethybrSRZTD1_FD_79667 | JGI IMG/M metagenome (GOLD analysis project Ga0111539, IMG submission 79667) | Populus rhizosphere microbial communities from Tennessee, USA - Rhizosphere MetaG P. TD hybrid SRZTD1 (version 2) (version 2) | ecosystem: Host-associated > Plants > Roots > Rhizosphere >...
GCCTCCGCCAGCGATTCGCTGAGCGTCTTACCCATCTCGTCGGTGATCAGGCTGGCGATGTCGCCGGCGCGTCTGCTCGTGATCTCGGCCCAGCGCTTCAGCAGGGCGACGCGATCATCGAGCGAGGCTGCGGCCCACACCGGCAGAGCCCCGCGCGCCGCGGCGACGGCCTGGTCAACATGCGCGAGGTTCGGCGATCCGCTCCAGACGATGCGCGAAGGATTCGACGGATCGCGCGACGCGATCGACACGCCGGGAATCGGCAGGAATCGCCCGGCGATGTAGTCGCTTGAAGGATGCTGCAGCGGAGGCATGCGCGGCGATTGTAAGGCGCGTCACGCCGCCAGCGTCTTGCGTTTCGCGCCGGAGTCGTCCTCGGCAGCGGCCTTGGTGCGCGGCGTCACCGCCACGCTGTCGCCCGCCTGCGCGCTGATCAGATACATCTTGTCGGGCGGTATCAGGATCGTCTTGCCGCCGTCGCTCTCGGCATAGTTCGTGCGCACCGCGCGGAAGCCAGCCGGGCCAGTCAGGCTGACGAAGCCGTCGATCGGATACTCCTTGGCGCTGTCGCCGGCCTTCGATTCACCGAGTTTCGCCATGTGCGTGCTCTGAACAAGCGGAACGTCATCGGTCTTGGCCTCGAGATACGGCCCGCCATCGAACGGATCGCAATGGCCGACGTACTTGAAGCCAAGGCCTTCCAGCATCGCCTTGGCCGGCTGGGCCTCGGGACTCACGCGCCCGATCAGGTTGCGGGCCTCGGGCGGCAGAAGCGAGACGTACACCTCGCCCTTGGGGAACAGGCTGGTGATGAATTCCTTGCTTTGCCGGCAGAACTTGTCGGCCTCGGTGTATTCGAGGTTGATGAAGCGCCGACCGAGGTACTCCCAGAGCGTGTTGCGGCTGTCGGGCGTGAGCGGCGCCATCATCTCAGCGATCAGACGCTGGCTGAACCACTCGCGGTGCAACGCGATGAACTGGAAGCGAATCAGGCTCAACAGCAACCCCAGTTTGCCCTTGTGGCCGCGGTAGGCCGGCTGCAGGATCAGGCCGCCGATCTCGCTGGGGCCGGTGTCGTCGGTGCCCAATTGCAGCGTCACGTGGACTTGGCCAGTCTGCAGGTCCTCGCTGAAGTGCTCGCGCTTGCGCACCAGCAGATACAGGTGCGGCCGCCCGGGCGAGGAGGTGCAGCCGATGATCGACGACGTGCCGATGAGATTGCCCGTGTCGGTGTCCTCAAGGGCGAAGATGAACTCGCGCTCCCATGGTGTCTTGACCTTGCCCAGGAAGCTGTCGCGCGAGCGCATGAGTTTGGTGCGCAGGATGTCCGGATCAGCCGGAAGATTGTTGGAATGCACCATCTTCGCCAGCTTGAGCAGCGTGGGAGCGTCGTCGAGGTTGGCCTGGCGAATCACAAACATGTTCACACGGTCTTCGCAAGAGCGCGCTCGACGATCTCGAACACATCCTTGAACTGCTCGGGCTGCATCACGCCGATCGGCGGCAGGAAGCGAATGTGATACGGGCCATGACCGCAGTAGAACGCGATCACGCCTTCATCAAACAAGACGTTGAGCGCCTTCATGACCATGGGCTTGTCGCCGCCAAACGGCGTCAGTCGCATCATTCCCCCCACTCCGCCCACGAATCCATTTGAGCGCGTCAGGCCGGTCGGACCGGGAATCGGCGGGAACCTGTTCTTGTGTTTCTCCACAAGATGCTTGGCGTGCATGCGGAATGCTTCGTGCAGGCGCGCGATCTTGCCATGCTGGCCGTAGTAGCCGCCGTCGCGCAGGCGTTCGAGGATGCGCTTGCCGGTCTGAATCTCGACGCTGCCGCCGATGAACGTGCCCGAGAGCAGTCCCGGCTTGGGATTGAACTGGGCGGAGTACAGGCACGCGCACACCTGGCTCATTTTGCCGACAGTCACGACATCGACGTATTCGCCGAGGCCCAGTTGCTCGAAATGGAACATCGAATGCGTGCGGCCGAAGGTCTGCACCTCGTCGATCCACACCGCGATGCCGTTCTCGTTGCAGATCTTCATCAAGGGCTCGAAGAACTCGCGCGGCGCGACGTTGAAGCCGCCCTCGCCCTGCACCAGTTCCATGATGAAGCAGGCGATCTGTCCCGGGTAGCGCGCGATGAGTTACTGCAACTGCCGTACGGCCCGCTCGATCGATTCGGTGCCGCCGCCGGGCAGGTCCGCGTCGTAGAACGGGAGGTAATCGACGAGCGTGGTCAGCGGGATGCCCACGCGGGCGGCGGCGTTGTCGCCGATCTGCGACATCGTCACGCTACGCCCCATGAAGCAATCGTTGAAGGCGATGACCCGCGACCCGCCGGTCTTCTGGTAGCAGATCTTCAGCGCGCTCTCGTTGGCCATGCAGCCGGAATTGGTCAGGAAGCAGTGCTTGAGGCGGCTGGATCGCGAGGCCTCCTTGAGCAGCAGTTCGCTGATCTCGATCGAATCGAGATTGGCCTGCAGGTTCCCCTGCTGCACGGTGTCGGCCAGCGCGCCGCGCACCGCGGCGGCGAGAATGTCGGGATCGCTGTGCCCAAACATGTGCACGCCGATGCCGTTGATCATGTCCCACTTCACGCTGCCGTCGGCCAGTTCCACGAGGGCGCCGTTGCCGATGCCCGAGCCGACGTACGGATACAGCGGCGGCTTGCCGCGCACGGTCGTGCTGCGATCGAGATAGCCCTTGTAGGTCTCGGCGAGTTGCTTGCGCGGCGGCCGCGCGGCGGTGAGCGATGCCTGTGCCTCGACGACCTCACGAATGAGCCCGTCGATGGCGTCGCTGATGGCGCTGGAAGACGCCAGCGTCATGCCGGCGGTCAATTCACGGGACGACGAAATGCTGGTCATGGCGGAACGCTTTCGCTTCCCTGCGATCGGGCCTCTCATCCACGAAAAGGCGGCTTCCAAGGCCTGCCGCCGCATGGGAACACATGTTATGCCTGCGTCGGAGCGCGGACATTCGATGGTATCGGCGACGCAGCGCATGTCCTTGCGATGCGCAGCCGCCCATAACCCCGGAACGATCCCGCGCCGTCAATTCGCCGTGAACAGATAGACCTCGCCGGCGTTGGCGCCGGCGTTGCTGTTCTGGCTGGCGCCGATGGTGACCTCAAGCAGGAAGTCGCCGGTGACATCGCCCACGCCGGCGACCGACCAGCCGAAGCGCTCGCCAGGCTGGTGGCCGTCGAAGGAACGCATGAACGTTCCGCTGCCACCGGTATAGACGTAGGCGCGGCCGGAGTTGGCGCCGGCGACGTCGCTGTTGGGCGCGCCGATGATGACATCGCCCGAGCCGGAGTCGTTGACATCGCCGATGCCCGCGACGCTCAATCCGAACAGGTCGCCGGCGGCATCGCCGCTCACGGTCCACAGCACCTTGCCGTTGCGCCCTGAAAGCAACTGGGCGCGGCCGCAGTTGGCCTTGCCATTGGCGTCCGCGTAGGGCGCGGAGACAACAAGGTCTGCCCACTGGTCATCGTTGGAGCGCCCGGTGCCGGCCACGGCCCAGCCGTAGCGGTCGCCGGCGCGCGTGCCCTTTCTGACGAACTTCACCGAGCGATTGTTGCCGTTATAGACGTACACCTTGCCGGAATCCACGCCCGAGGCGTCGGAGAGCGGCGCGCCGACCGCGAATTCGTCGAAACCATCGCTGTCGGTCTTGCCGACCTTGGCGACGGCCTGGCCGAAGCGATCGTTCGAAGCTTCGCCGGCAATGGCAGCGATCTGCCCCCACGAGCCGCCTGCGTACACGTAGACCTTGCCGGCGTTGGAGCCGCCGTCATCGTTCAGTGGCGCGCCGATGATGATGTCCTTGCGATTGTCGCCGTTGAGATTGAGTCCGCCGCCGACGGCGTAGCCGAACTGATCGCCTGCCCGCTGGCCGAGTTTGTGCGTGATCATCGAACCGTCGCGGCCTGAGTAGACATACACCTTGCCCGCATCGTTGCCATTCTGATCATTCCACGGCGCGCCGATGATGACATCATCGAATCCGTCATCGTTGACATCGCCCGCTGAACCCACGGCCCAGCCGAAGCGATCGCCCGGATCCTCGCCGTTGAACGTGTAGTGCACGACGAAGCGGTTCTCGCTGGGCGAGTAGATCTCGATGTAGGCGCGGCCGGAGTTGGCGTTGCCGTTGGCGTCGGTGTACGGCGCGCCGACGATGAGATCGTCGAAGCCGTCGTTGTTCACATCACCAGCCCGCGCGATGGCCCGGCCGTATTGATCGCCGCTGGAGAGATTCGGCTCTCCCCCTGTGCCGCCTCCGCCACCCCCACCGCCTCCACCACCGCCTCCACCACCGCCTCCACCACCGCCACCGCCGCTGCCGTCGATGTACGAGATGCGCAGCACCCAACTGCCCCAGTAAGGCGCGTTAAACGAGCGCCATGCGCCGCCGTTGACATTGTTGGCCTGGTCAACGTCGCCCGATTCGCCGTGCATCCAGCGCACGGTCGCGCTGCCGCCCATGGCGCCGAGATTGACCGAGACATTGGTGCCTCCGGGCACGAACACCACGTACTCGTGACCTTCATCCGCCAGGCAGTAGCCGCTCGAGGCCAGGCCGTTGCGGGGAATCATGCGGGCCATATCCAGTTGCTGTGCGATCGCGTTCGACAGGCCCATCGCGATGCGCATGCCCTCGATTGGATCGGAGCAATACGGCGTTCCCACGTAATACGAATCCATGTAGATGGGATTCAGGCCGCGGGTGAAGCACTTCCAGATCCAGTCGCTGTTGCCGCCGCAGCCGAAGACGTGGTCGCTGTCAGCGATCACGACCTTGTTGCTGTTGTTGGCCGGAGGGTTGTCGCCGTAGTTGCCGTCGGCGCTGCCGGGCGCGACGGCGTCGGCGTTGGAATCCCAGATCGCGCCGGTCTGATAGTTGGGGAAGGGCGTCGAGAAGATCACCGGGTGCTGCTGCGGCTTGCCCGACTGATACGAGTCGATGTAGTTGATCAGCGTGCGCTGCCATTCGATCGATGACGGCGGACTCTCATTGCTGATCTCGTACAGAATGTTGTCGAGATCGTTGACCGTATCGATGACCTTGCGGATGTACGCTTTCTGATAGTTGAGCACGGCATTGTTGCCGAGCTCATGCGTTTCCATTCCGCTGCCATCGCCATTGGTGTCGCCGTTGATTCCGTTGACGTTGTTGTTGCTCTTGAACGGGTGCGAGTACCAGCCCTGGGCGGCGAACTGCAGCGCATGTCCCTCGAAGAGCACGATGGCCACGTACATGCCGCGCGACTGCGCCGCCTGGCAGCGCTGGCGCAGGCGATTGAAGTAGTTCTGGTCGAAAACATCGAGGTTGAACTTCGGCTGCCCATCGCCCGCATTCCCCGGACCAGTGCGGACCCATGGCTGCGGCGTCACTGTCGTGAGCCCTGGCTGGCCGTCGTAGCGGTAGTGCGGCATCTCGTCGCGCCACAGCCGGATGAAATTGTGGTTGTAGGCCTCGAGGAAATCGAGATACGCGTTGTAATCGAAGTTCACCGGGAAGAATGGCGCCCAGTTGTCCTGCAGGTTGTCCCAGGTATGGGAACCGGTGAGGTAGACGGCGTGGCCGTCGCCATCCATGAAATACCGATTGTTCTGCGGGTGCACGCGAAGCGGCCCCATGTCAGCCTGCGCGGGGATGCCCACCGAGACGGATGCGGTCACCGCGCAGCATGCCAAGCCGCGCATTCGTTGCATTGTGACTGCCATACGACGGGACATGCAGATAAGCCTCCGGGGAGTCAACGGCCGTCCATGGGTCGAGCGTCGAGGGTCAATCCGTCGAGTTTCCGATGCCAACAAGCCGAGCCACTCTCTTTCAGCCGACTACAGCCACATCGTCGTTGCCAAGGCCCTTGCCAGTGCGGGCCAGCGCTGCGGGGCCGCATGCAGGCTCCAAGCCTTGTCTGCCCAGCCGCAGGCGGCTGCGGGCAAGTGCCGATCATACCTTGGCGCTTCGACGGTTTCGAGCCAATCGCTTGAGCAGCACGGCAAAAAGTGCCGCCCGATCGACAAGGCTGGCAACTTCGACAAACTCGTCGCGAGTGTGAAGATTGCCTCCCCTCACACCCAAGGTATCGATCGTCGGCAAACCCGCCTCCTGCAAGATGTTGCCATCGCACACGCCACCGGTTGAACCAAATGGCAACGCCTGTCCGAGATCCTGCGCCACGGCGCGTGCCTCATCAGCAAGGGTCCGCACCCTGGTTATCAAAGGCTTGGCGGGCCGATTGAACGCGCGATGCACCACGATGCGCGGCAAACCGTCCTGTCCAGTTGCAAGTAGGTCGACTTCCCTACCCAGCTGTCGGGCCGACCCCTCATCCGCAAACCGCACATTCCCCCAACACGCAGCATGATCGGGCACAGCATTGGTGACGCTGCCGCCCTGCAGCGGGCCGACGTTGACGATCACACCTTCAGACGGCCGAGCCAGGCCGTCGAGTTTGAGCAGGACTCGCGCCAATGCCGCGACGGCGCTTACACCTTTCGCGAAATCTCGCCCGACATGCGCGCTGCGCCCGAACGCTTCGACTTTGAATTGTCCGGCTCCCATTCGCGAGACGACCAGTCCGCCATCGGGCATCGCCGGCTCAAGAGCCAATCCGACATCGTGCTCTCGCGCCGCTTCTGACAGCGCGCGGGCACTGTGAAATGACCCTGTCTCCTCATCGCTGTTGAGAAGAAACGACCAGTTGCATGGCACGCCGCACTCTGCCAGCGCCTCCAAGGCGGCGAGTGCGATGACGATGCCGCCTTTCATGTCCACCGCGCCGGGACCGACCGCGGTCCTGCCATCTGGAGCGATCGACAACTCGCGGAAGTCGCCATGCGGATCGTGCACGGTATCGAGATGCCCTGCAATCAGCACGCGCGGCAGATCGGGAACATGCTTCGCGCGCGCGATGGCCACGGGCGGAATCACCTCCTCACCGCACGTCGCCCCCGGCAATTCCAACCATTCCGGTCGCGGATCGCCAGCGACCAACGTCACCGTCGCGCCAAGGGCTCGCAGTCGCGCCAGCGCGGCTTCCCGGTACTCATCCAACCCCGGCTTGAAATTGGCTCCCGTGGGAATCGCCACGTGTGCGGCAAGATCTCGCAGCATGTCGGCGCCCCGGCGTTCGATCACGCCGCAGACGCGCCGTTCAAGATCATCAAGTGGCATGGGGCGTTATCGTAATGCCAACCATCACACCACTCCACGCACGGCGAGCTATCCCGCATGAACACGCAACCGACGCAGCCTCCCATCCAGCCCACGACCATGCCGCACGCGCCGATGATGGTCAGTCGCGATCATGAGCATCTCAAGGTGCTCTCGATCTGCTGGTATGTGATCGCCGGCCTCAACACGCTGGGCGGCTGCTTCGCGACGATCTACATCGCGATGGGCGCTGCGTTCATGGTTGCGCCGATCAACACCACCACCCAACCAGGCCAGCCGACGCCGCCTCCGCCTGAGGCTCTCGGCGGCGTGATCATGGGTGTCGGCGGCTGCCTGATGGCGTTCGCGCTCGGCATCGCTGCGCTCTCATTCTTCACGGCCCGCGGCCTGGCACGCCAGCGCAACCGCACGTTCTGCATGATCGTCGCCGGCATCACGTGCCTGTCCGTCCCCATTGGCACGGTGCTTGGCGTGTTCACGCTGCTGGTGCTCTCGCGCCCAAGCGTCAAGCAGATGTTCGCGCACAACGCGGCCGCGCAGCAGCCTGTCTAGCGCTGCGAATTCATCGCCCAGATGCCGTCGAAGACCTCGACGGCCGGGCCGGTCTTGAAGACGTGGTTAGTCTTCTTGTCCCAGCGCAGCCGCAGGTCGCCGCCGGGAAGGTGCGCGAGGATCTCGCGATCCGTGAGATTGAGCGATGCGCCGGCTACGCACACGGCCGAGGCCCCTGTGCCGCAGGCGAGCGTGATGCCCGTGCCGCGCTCCCATGTGCGCATGCTGATTTCGCGGCGCGAGTGCACCTGCACCACGTGCACATTGATGCGGCGCGGGAACGAGTGATGCAGTTCGATGAGCGGGCCGATCTGCGCAAGCGGGATTTTCGCCGCATCGCGCACGAAAAACACAATGTGCGGATTGCCCGTTGACACCGCCATCCACGCGGCGTCGTTGGGCAATGATTGCCGGCGGTCGCCCGCGGGCTGGCCGGGAAGCATCCAAGTTGTCGCCTGGACGCCCTGAACCGTCGAATCAAACTCGGCGTCGTTGCGCGCCACGAGCGCGTCGCCGAACCCCATCTCCGCCAGCGTGCTGAACAGGTCGTGCAGAAACTCATGGCGAACGCCGACGTCATCCGGAGCCAGCAGCGGCGCGCCCATGTCCACCGTTACCTGATCGACCTTCTTCGACGTATCAAGCGTGTAATTCAGCGACAGCACACCGCGGCCGGTTTCGATGCACATCGGATTGGTCTTCGACAATCCATGATCGTGCGCGTATTTGCACACGCAGCGGATGCCGTTGCCGCACATCTCGCTCTCCGAGCCGTCGGCGTTGAACATGCGCATGCGCACGTCGGCGCTCACGCTGCCTGAGGGGGGGCAGATCAGGATGATGCCGTCGCCGCCCACGCCGGTGTGTCGGTCGGACATGACCTTCGCCAGCGACACCGGATCATCGATGCGCTGCTCGAAGCAATTGATGTAGATGTAGTCGTTGCCGATGCCGTGCATCTTGGTGAAACGAATCGGCGTCGAAGCAGTCGTCATGGTTGGCCCCCATGTAACGCATGATCGACATGGGCCATGCGCGACGAGGAATCATCTTGCGGGCCGAACTGCTGGACGAAGATCTCGTAGGCGATGCCGAGAAGGAGCACGAACGCCGCCGCCAGCTTGAGGCCGCTGACGAGTCGATCGATCGGCAATCCCAGCACCGGCCGGCCGATGAGCGATTCCAGGTAGCGCTGCCTCCAGCGAATCGAGCCGTGACGCCAGGAGTGCCGCGACGGGTCGACGGTATTGAGTTCGGCGATCGTCTCCAGTGCGTTGCGCAGCGAGTCAACGGACTCAGCCGTGATGCTTGCGCTCTCCTGTCCGGGCGTACCAAGGCCGCTGAGATGCTGCACGGCGAACGAATCCGCCTGCCGCTCGAAACGCCTGCAGACCCAGCCGAAGATCGTCAGCCCCAGCGCCAGCTGCACCACGGCGCTGATCACGATCACCTGCTCGCTCCAGAAACTCGGAATCCTCAGCACCGGGCTTGCCAGGCGCAGCGGCCACTGAACCGCGTGCGCCGCCAGCACGAAACATGCCAGCAGGCACAGCACCATCCACGCCATGTGCCGTCGCCGCACGTGGCCGACTTCGTGGGCCATCACGGCCCTGACCTCGTTCTCGCGCAGCGTCTCAAGAAGCGCATCAGTGATGAGCACATATCGAAGCGGTGCGATCAGGCCCATGACCGCCGCGTTGATCATCGAGCCGTTGGTGTTCCACAACAGGAGATCGCGCACGCCAACGCGATGCCGGCGGCACACCTCGCTGAGTGAAGCACGCAGCCCGCCCTCGGGCAGCGACTGCGTGTCGAGCACGCCGCGCGCGATCAGTGGGCTGAAGAGAAACACAGTTGCCGCGGCGGCGATGGTCAGCGTCTCGCGTCCCCACCCCCACGCTCCCGTCGGTCCCGACCCGGCGCCGGGCCACACATCATCGATCAACTCAGAGAGCCCCGCGATCGCCAGCACGGGCACGAGCGTCAGCAGCACCTGCATGCGCGCCTGTACGACGACGTAGCGCCATCGCGTCAACTTCGGATAGACCGGCGTCCCGCTGTCGAGACGGCGCAGGAATGAAGCGTCCAGCAGGCGGCGCTCAATCGGGTAGTAGATCCACCACGTCGCAACGAGCCCGAGCATCGCCGGCAGGATCGTGATCAGTTCGTCGATCAGAATCAGGTCGCCTGTCAGGCGGCGCACGGCGCCGAGGCCGTCGAGCACGACGATCGCCGCGATGTGGTTCAGGGCGATGAGCCAGCGCGTCACGCGGATCGTGCGCTCGGCCGAGAGCAGCGCGCGCATGCCGCCTGCACGGCCGATTCGCCGGCCGCATCGTGCAACGTGCAGCCACGCAAGGCCCCCCAGCAGCAGCGGCAGCAACCACAGGTCCAGCCAGACCAGCGACGGTGGAACATGCCACTTGGCGCCGAGGGGCGTCAGGCCGCCATCCACCGCCATCACCACTGCAACAAGGATGATCGGCAGCAACTGCATCATCAGGATTGACCCATCGTCACCCTCATCGTTGCACCGTCGCCTCCGCCAGCGTGATGTCGCCCAGGTCCACGACCACTCGATCGTGGCGGTAGAAATCGACGTTCATCTTGCGCCCGCCCACGGATGTGAACACCAGGCAGTTGGCACGCGTGTTGTCGGCGTAGTTGGAATCGCCGTAGCCCGGGCCGGCGAAGCGATCGTTGCGCTCATACTGCACGTGCATGTGAAAGTGGAAGACGCCGGTGTAGGCAGCGTCGAGCATTTCCTGCGAGGCGATGAACTTCTGATCGTGCTCGCGGATCACCGGCTCAAATTCGAGGATCTCGAAACGGTTCTTCGAGTCGAGTCCGATCACGCCTCCGAACTCGGTCGTTTCATCGGCTCGGTCGCGCTGCGCGTAGTCGAAAAGATGCGCGACAACCTGCGGCACCTCCATGGCGCGGATGGCGATGAGCATTGCCGCGAGGTCGCCCCACGTCAGTTTTTCGCGGTGCGTGAACAGCCGCTCGGAGTCAACTCCGCTGAAACTGTCGAAGCTCGACTGCTGGAAGTGGTGCTTCTGGCCTTTCACGTAGTCCTCGACGCGCTTGTACAGCTCGTCCTTCGATTGCTTGAGCAGATCGGGCTGGTGCACGTACGCCGAAACGACCACAGGCAGGTCGCGAATCTCCAGTTCGGCCCGGCGCTCCGCGGGCAGGGCCGCGGTGGCCTCGCGGGCCTGCGACCAGAAACCGTCATGCTCCGGCTGCCGCAGTTTCCGCAGCCACAGAATCTCCTCGCGGTTGTGCGGCACTACGCCCAGATCGCGGGCGGCCGCCTGCAGATCAAGCAGCAGGGCATCGTCGGCGGGAATCTCCGACGAGGTGATCAGCGCCACCAGCCGATCGCGCTGGCCAAGGCGAAAGAGCAGATCCCAGCAGCGCGTTCGCAGACCCTGATCGCCGGTGCTGCGGGCCGTGCGAAACGTCTCGTACACGACGTCTGTCACGTGCTCCGGGCCGTGGAGTTTCGCCAGGGCCAGGTACTCCGGCCGCTGCAGGTCATCGCTGATCATCGATGCAGGCCGGGCCCAGCTGCTGACGAGCGCCGGCGTAAGGTCGACCCAGTTGCGCTCGGCGATGATCTGACTGGCCCGCTCGAGCCAGGCCCAGGCCGACGTGTTGGGCAGGGTCGTTCGCAGCGCGCGCTTGGCCCGGTCCAGGTCACGCTCCGCAAGCACGTTCAGCGCCTCCTCGCGAACCGGCGGCGTGTAGCCGGCGTTGCCGATGACGCGCTCCAGCGCCTTGTTGGCTTCCTCATCATCGGCGGGCCGCTCCGCCAGGAGACGTATGGCCTCCTTGTGCTTATTGCCAAGCAGCGACGAGGAACTGAGCGTTGTGACTGGATCTTCCACCGGTCCCGAAGCGCAGCCAACCGTCAACATAGCGAGTACAAGCGCCGCGCATGCGGGCAGGGTCAATCTGGGCATGGCCCTAGTGTAGTCCTCCCGTTGGCGCGGCCGGAACGCCGGCAATGCGCGAGACGATCTATGATGATGCATCATCCATGAGCACGACTGGCTCCCATCCTTCGACTTCCGCCACGACGGCCACCACGGCATCGGCTGACGGCCTGCGCGGCAGCGTGCAGCAGGTGCTCGACCTGATCCGCCCCGCCGTACAGTCTGATGGCGGCGATGTGGAACTGATCGATGTCAGCCCATCGGGCGTCGTCACCGTTCGCCTTCACGGCGCGTGCGTCGGATGTCCCTCGAGCAGCATCACGCTGCAGACCGGCATTGAGCGAAGCCTCAAGCAGCGCGTGCCCGGCGTGACGGCCGTGAAGGCTGTTGAGTAGTCGGTTTCGGCCATGGGGTTGCGCCAGAGGCCTTCGCGCCTGGCTCAGGCTCGTTGGTCGCACACGGCTCAGGCCGTTCTCGCACCGAGCCATCCCAACATCCCCAAAAAGCGGGCACTTTCCCCTTGGGTTGAACCTGTCAATTGTGGTACGCTTCAGGTGGTGGGCGTGCGCACGAATGCGCACGCTTTTGGTTCGAAGACGCATGAGTCTCAGGGCAGGAGGTCCGCAGTCATGCTTGTCATCACGAGGCGGGAAGGGGAAGAGGTTGTCATCGGTGATCCCGCCAATCCCATCGGCATCGTGAGGATCGCCACGATCAAGGGCGATCGTGTGCGGCTGGCGTTCGCGTTCCCGCGCGAGATCGAAGTGCATCGGCGCGAAGTTGCCGAGCAGATCCTGGCGTCGCCGCCTTCGGTCGTCGGACAGATCCGTCCGTCCGGCACCGAGACCTGAATCGGTCGCACGCCAATAAACGCGCGATGATCAGTGGGAAGCGATGCGCAAACGCCTGCAGCACATGGTGGGGTGCGCTGGAGGCGGAGGGAAAAGGAGGGTCGCGAACGAGCGCGACACGTTGGGGCAAAAGGCTGACGAATGCGCGTGAACACTCGTCAGCCAGGATCGTTGGGCAGGTCCTCGTCAATCCGTGCGTCAGACCGACCCGTCGCGCGACCCGTCCATGGGCCGCGCCGCAGGATGCCGGCGGCTGGGCCGGCGTCCCAAGTTTCACAACCGCCGGATACCCGGCGAACGAACCGTGTATGACTTCGCTCGACCGCCCATGCCGCCGCGCCTTGGGTGCGCTTTGGGGTGGGCGTGCCGAGATGAACCTGACAGGTGAGGGCATCCATGCCCGCGTGACCATCCGTGCGATCTATTCAGACCGGACAAGCCGGCCCCTAATCAGCCGCGAGCCGTTTCCGGCTCACGGATGATCTTTCTGCCCTCCTCCATTGAGGGAAGACGA
>Ga0111539_10008489_pt1 | contig 13056 bp, 9 predicted proteins | sample RhiMethybrSRZTD1_FD_79667 | JGI IMG/M metagenome (GOLD analysis project Ga0111539, IMG submission 79667) | Populus rhizosphere microbial communities from Tennessee, USA - Rhizosphere MetaG P. TD hybrid SRZTD1 (version 2) (version 2) | ecosystem: Host-associated > Plants > Roots > Rhizosphere >...
GACGTCTGCGCAAATTCCTGGAGCATGAATGGTCGCCCGAAATATTCGTCGGCCGGAAGTCCAGTTTCCCACTGCATAACAACTTGAGCCGTTATCAAAACGCAGGGTTGCTCCGATCCAATTTATATCGGGCACCATTATCCGACGGCATGAAGATTCTATTTCTACAACCTCTCCACCGCAGATCCACCGGGCCGTGTCAACCACGTGCGTAAAATCATCCAGCATCCGATCGCGATCGCCTAACATTGGAACAATGTCATACTTGCTAAACTCTACAATGGCATGCGTGACAGGACCCTTTTCAAGGCACAGGGCTCGCATTTTTTGCAGTACCGGCGCCGACCTTCGCTGATGCGAGACTTGCGTGATGCAATTATTTTTCTCAGCGAGGTAAGCCAAGGTCTGCGCTTGATGAAGCGTCATACCCATCGGTTTTTCAATGAAGAGATTGAATTTATTTTTAAGGCACCAGATCCAAATGTCCAGCATCACACCAGGTGAACCAATTACATAAACACCGTCCGGCCTTAGGTTGGTCAACATCCTTTGATAGTCAGCGGGAGATTTTGCTACGTAAATATTTTGCTGGGGAATATTAAACTGAAGCGCCGTTTTTTCTAAACGTTCTTCGTGAAATGCGCATATTCCAACGATCTCAACATCCTTAAAAGAAGCAAGCACGGGATAATGCACCTTGTTGGCAAAACTGCCGTTGCCTATTATGCATACTCTCACTTTCATTTCCCGCGGTTGAGGTGTAGTCTATACATTCTTACAAAGTCCTGTCATTTTCTGCACTTTCATAATAATCAAGATGATTACCCAATTTCTCCAAAATCGGATAAGTAATTCTGTCAAGTTCCTCTTTCAGATCTCTACATAGCGGTTCTTTAACCGAATTCACATTAGCTTCAAGTTCACGCATGTTTCTGGAACCTACAAGTGTGCAGGTGATAGCTGGATTTTCTAAAATCCATTTGATGGAAATTTCTGCCATTGAGAAGCCGGTCTCTTTACAAATTTTTCTAATACCCTTTAGCGCTTCGTTGGTTTCCGACTCCGCACCCGCTTCGCCGTGCCTGCACTCCTTCGTGCCATTGGCATTAAAATGCCTGGTTCGCCGTTGCCATACCGGCACATCGTCCAATGATGGATAGATATCTGCCAATATTCCTTGCAGTAGTGCCATGTATCCGATAACACCAATCCCCCTGTCCTGGCAACTTGGCAAGATGTCGTACTCGGCTGACCGACAAAAAAGATTGTATGGCAATTCATTTACGGCAATTTCCTCGAGCGGTAAATCCTTCAGCCGGCTGGTGCTGAAATTGCTGACGCCAAAATGTCTAATTTTTCCTTGTTGTTTTAGTTCTCGTAAGGTCTCCAGCGTCTCTTCAATCTCAGGCGGATTTGCAATGACAGCTTCATTGGTTGTAAAATGTCTGATCGAATGTGGATGTATCGGCCAATGAATCATATATAAATCGATGTAGTCTGTTCGAAGTCGCTTCATCGAAGCTTGACAATGGTTGATCAAGGAATTCTTATAACAATTCGAGGGACTGACTTTTGTACCGATTATTATTTTATCTCGTGATACCCCTTGGATTGCTTCTCCCAGTGCAGATTCGCTCCGGCCTTCATTGTAGGCTTCTGCCGTGTCAAAAAAATTGATACCCATGTCAACCGATGCGTGAACGACATGGTTCACATCTTTCTGGTCTTGCTCTCCCCAGTAATGACCACCTCCAAAAGCCCAGCAGCCTGTACCCAGCGCGGACAATTCGAGACCAGAGTTCTTACATAAATTTTTTTTCATTTTATTATCCAAAAATTTTATCAGGCTTTTCCAGGTATTTTTGCGTTTGTATTTTTTTTACAAACTTTTCGAAATGTTCGGTCAATGCCTCCCAGTTCTTGTTTTCGATTATTTGCTTGTCGAACAACTGACCTCCTATACCCAGGCCAGCGGCGCCGGCCTCAAGAAACTTTAAACAATTGTCAAGGTTGATACCACCTGTGGGTAGTAGTTTAATTTGTTTTAATGGGCCTCCCAGCTCCCTGATGTAATTCGCTCCCAACGCTGCAGCAGGAAATACTTTTACCATACTCGCTCCCAAAGCCCAAGCTCTATATATTTCGCTGGGCGTATAGGCGCCAGGGAAGATTGGCAACTGGCCCCGCACACAGGCCTTTATCACTTGTTCATCAATGATTGGCGTAACAATAAATTGGGCCCCTGCCTCGCGTGCGCGGTTCAGATCGGAGAGATTACATACTGTACCGGCACCGATGTTCAATTTTTTTGAATACTGATCCAGCGCATACCGTATGATGGTTTCGGCGTGGGGCGTATCCATGGTTATCTCCACTGTCGTCAACCCGGCTTTCAGATATAGCGGAAGAATGTGCGCCACATCCTCAATCGGTATATTCCTTAAGATCCCAACGATTGGAACGCTCAAGAATCTTTCCCAGGAAAATAACCCTTCATCCATACGATTTCCAGTTCGTTACTCTTTGTGATTTTCAAATACTTTGATCTGTCCTTCTATCGCCACCTTGTCCATTCGATCGGGCGCTATCAAAACCGTTTGTTCCAGTAAACTCAGTTCCTGTAAGGCATACTTGTAGAGTTGGAAGACGTTGCTACCACTGCAAAGCATGATGCGACTGTCCCTATCATTCAAGAGATTTCTCAATTCGGATCCAACCAGCAAGCCACTGAGGTAATGAAAGTTTTCCTCTTTTGTTAAATGCTCAAATAATTGATTGATCCTTACGGAAAATAAAGTTTGCAAAAGATTACAGCCGCTGGATTGTTTGACACCATAGCAAAAAGCTTCGCGATCGATTTCGGTTACAGCCTGTTTGTTTTTTTCTAAGACGGAATCTTTCAAAATACTGTGCTGCGTCATAACCTGAAATAACTCGCCTGTCATGTAGGTCTGAAAATCGACGACGACTCCGTCTTCAATTTTTATGTGCTTCGAGTGTGTGCCCGGAAAAATGCAGGTGATGTTTTTCGTAGTATACACAAGATTGTCAAGGGCAGTAAGGCCAATGACTTGCGTTTCTTCACCCCTCATGACATCGTGATGGTTTCTAACACCAGATATCAACCATACATCGGACGCAATACCGTTCGAAGCGCTCAATCGCTTAATAATAGCGTCGCTTCCATCCAACGAGAATGGTAATGAAGCATAAGGCACTTCCCTTATTCCAATGGAGGAACTCGCCATGCCGGAAATAACAACAGGCGTTTCGCTTAAATCAACGGATAGCTTATGCGATAAGGTATCGATATTCCTTTGCAACTGCTGCGAATAAAAATGCTCCTTACTAATCTCGTGCATGCTGCTAGCAGCCTGCCACTGACTGTAGGTGCCTATGACGCCTTCATTTGAAAGTACTTCGCCGCAAATATGATGATCGCGAACATCCACCAATCTCAGGCGGAAAGATGATGTTCCCCAATCACAACTCAGCATTAAATTTTTCATTTGATTTTCTTTTTGGAAAGGATGAACATAAGTTTAACTACCATTCAGTAATGCTGCCGTCTTCATTTCTCCAAATTGGATTTTTCCAATCATGTCCCTGTCTGGCCATTTCTCTGACCTTTTCTTCATTGATTTGAATTCCCAATCCAGGTAATGTAGGACGTTCCACATATCCGTCTTTGACATTGAATACCGCTGGATTCTGGAGATAATCCAGTAGATCAGTGCCTTCGTTATAATGAATACCCATACTTGTTTCCTGTATGAATGCGTTAACGCAGCTAAAGTCCACTTGCAATGCCGCAGCAAATGAGATCGGACCCAAAGGACAATGCGGCGCAAGTGCGACATCATACGCCTCCGCCATGGCAGCAATCCGTTTTACCTCCGAAATTCCTCCGGCATGACTAAGGTCAGGCTGAATAATATCCACTGCTCCTTGTGCAAGCAATGGCTTAAAATCCCAGCGGCTGAACATGCGCTCACCCGTCGCTATAGGCGTACTGGTGTACTGCGCCAGCGATAAAAAAGCTTCAATGTTCTCCGACAATACGGGCTCTTCTATGAACATCGGTTTCAAGTACTCCAAATCTTTCATAAAACCTTTCGCCATTCCTTTGTGAACGCGTCCGTGAAAGTCTATACCGACGCCAATACCATAGCCAACGGTCTCCCTGACTGCCGCTATAATATCAATGGCATCCTGTACTTTTTTTGGCGTGTCGATCCATTCCATCTCAGAGCAGCCGTTCATCTTGACAGCCTTAAATCCCTCGCGTACGCGCTTCATCGCTCCCTCAGCTGCTTTCGCTGGTTTATCGCCTCCGATCCAGCCATAGACTTGCATTTTATCACGAACAGCTCCTCCCAAAAGCTCGTACACGGGTACACCCAGTGCCTTGCCTTTAATATCCCATAATGCCTGGTCGATACCTGATATAGCGCTCATTAGGATGGGACCTCCCCGATAAAATCCTCCCCGGTAGAGCACTTGCCAGATATCTTCAATTTGATGTGCATCACGTCCAATGATATAAGAAGCCATTTCTTCCACCGCCGCTTTTACAGTACTCGCTTTTCCTTCTACCACCGGCTCACCCCACCCTTCAATTCCATTGTCCGTTGTGATTTTTAGAAAAAGCCATCGTGGCGGCACTTTGAACAATTCAACCTTTGCAATTTTCATCTTAGTGGATTTACTTTTTTGTCATACAATGGGCAAAGCAATAGCCATGCGCATTGTCATACGCCTTAATTTCACGACCATCCACTAGTCACAACGTAATCACTACCAGCATGCAGGTCGTAGCTGCACCGTTTTTTGAGAGCAAACCTTCTGTTAAAGAAGATTCGATTTTGATCCTTTTTTATTTTTCGTGATAGATAATCCTGAGCCAGAGTTCCCCGGACTCCGGCTCCAATTGGATTATCCGATCACCTTTGAAAAATTCATCTATTGTGTTTCGTTCTTTTTTGCGCTGAAGTCAGCAGCCCAAAACAAAGCGTTTGTCACGAGCTGCACGAAAATCGGGTTCTTCCAATCTTGCACGCCTCCTAACGCGATGTAAACCACTTTGCCTCGTTTGTTCTCCCTTGTCCAGGCTACAGGCTCCTCTCCTTCCTCTGTTTTTCCCGTGAGCAGCAATTTTGCATCGCTGGCGATGGGAGCAGTTTTATATAGGCTGTACTTCGAAACAAAATCGCTCACACCAGCCAATACGGGATGACTTTTATTTTCGGCATTAACCGTTACCACCTGTGGGGAGCCCGTTGGTTCCCCCACCGTGTAGGCCATTCCATCGGCGCCGATCTCACGCTTTTCTGGTTCGCCTTTGTAATGATTGTTATAATTGCCTCCCAATATTTCTTTGTCAAACTCCGGCCAAGATTGAAATCCATGACTTGATGTACGGAGCGCTACTAAAGGTTTTCCGGATGCGACATAATTTTTTATATCCTCGATCGCTTTTCCTGAAATCGTTGTGCGGCGAACGAAGGTCAGCAGCAGATCACAGTCCTTCAAGACATCAGTACCGTCAAGATTTGAATATTCATTTTTTTCATTGAGCGGTCCGTTGGCCTGTAATATGGTGACCTTTACGTTTTGATAGGTAGCTTCCAATGCCCGTTTGTATTCCTTCAGCGTGATGTGCGACACATATTCGTTCGAACCAGAAATGAAAACGATATTCAAATTTTTCTTCTTCGGACTACTCATAGTGAAAAGAAAAACACATGATAGGATCACTAGTTTTATAAGTCTCATCGCTCCACGTTTGAATTAAGACGTTATTATTTTCACTTTATACATTATCGGGAATAGCATAAGGCGTTCGATAATTACCTTTTAGTAATTTATTTGCGTCCTCACTATTTGTAAATCGTTCGGTCTTTGAATCAAAATACAATTGTTTATTACCAATGCGATATGAAATATCTGCAAGATGTACTAAGCTCGCACTTAGGTGACCCTGGGTAACATCTCCAAAAGGCGCCTTATTTGTTCTTATAGCATCGATAAAATCTATGTGATGTTCTTTATCCGGGAAAACCCCGCCATCCTCGGCAATAAGTTTTGAATCTTCACCTTTCACCTGCCAACCTCCACCATGTCTCCCCAGGTACATTAAACCTTCGGTTCCATAGATTTCCGTCCGAGTCGAATTCGTCCTCCAATCAGGAAATAGTTTGGGATCCATCCGAATAGTGTTCGGTTCTTTCTTCATATAGTTAGTGGCATTTCCACTGTCACACGTCAATGCATACTTTTCAAAATCATAAACGATGGACATGTATTCAGGTGTTTCCTTTTCAGAATTGAAGGCCATGTTTCCACCTTTACAATAAATCGATTTTGGATGACCCGGGTCTCCCAACACGAGACGTGCAAGGTCCATCACGTGACTCGCATCGTCGGAAAGTGCGCCACCGCCATAATCCCAAAAGTCCAGCCATCCGCCGCGACTGGTCATACTGTGGCGATTGGGATTGTAAGGAACTTGTTTCGCAGGACCTAACCACTCGTCCCAGTTCAGCCCTTTCGGAACATCTGTGTCTGGCTTAGCAACCCATTTTGTGCCCGGCAGCATATTGTAACATTTCACATGAACAATATTTCCCAGCTTGCCGCTTTTGATATACTCGCGCGCTGAGAAAGCGTAAGGTGCGCTTCTGTTTTGAAATCCAATCTGAACTACTTTATTGTATTTCTTAGCCGCTTCGATGAGTTTCTGGCCTTCCCACACGGAAAGCGTTGGATTTTTTTCCAGATACACATGTTTACCCGCCTGCAACGCACGGATGGCGGCTAACGTATGCCAGTGTTCCGGGGTAGCGATGATTACGCCGTCGATGTCTTTGTCATCGAATACTTTTTTCATGTTGTTAACAAACTTCGGCGCATAGCCCTGAAGTTTATTATGCTTCTCAATTTCTTTTGGAATTGCGGCCAAAGTTTCGTTGACATCGCAGAGGTATTTAACCTGAATATCCTTATTGACAGCAATGATGGAATTTAAAACAGTTAAGCCACGGCCACCACAACCGACAAGGGCCAGCACAATTTTGTTGTTGGCGCTTGTAGTACTTTTAGCGTTTCCTAAAACGGAATACCCGAGAGACAAACCTAGTGTCCCTTGTACTGCTTTGTTGATGAAACTTCTTCTTTCCATATTATTTTATTTGTGGTCGGCTAGTAAATATTCAACTGCATTAATCATGATCTTATTGAACTCATCCATTTTCCAATGCTCCCAATGTCCCATCGAGGTATAGACCACCTTCCCTTTCTCAAGGTGATTAACCCAAAGCACTGGCTCGACCGGTTCATTGGGAATACTTCCCGTAAGGAGTACTTGTATGTTGTCCGATCTCAATGGTCTGTTTTTATATAGGCTTTCCGACGGTGCAACCGGCCCAACAAATCCTTTTGGAGAAACTCCCTTTAGAATCGGGTGATTTTCCATTCCTGGGGCAACCGAAAATACAATGCCTTCCTTCATGTTGCCGTAATGACCCTGATAATTTCCTCCCAAAACATCTTGATCAAATTCCGGCCATTGCGCCAACATTTCGGATACCTGGGTCGTTGAAGCAACCAATCCGCCGCCTTCACGTGGCACATTTTTCTTTGCATCAAAAGCATGACTTGCCGTGCGTATCCCCAGCACGGGTTTTCCGGCACTAACATAGTCTTTTAATAATTTCATTTCCTCTTCCGGCAATGCCCGACGTCTTACAAAAACCACAGTCAGGTCCGCATCATTGAGTACCTGCATATTTTCGATGTTGTGAACACCTTCGCCTTCGGCAATGGGTTTTCCAGAGGCAAACTCGCAGTTTACACCTTTTGTAAGCAATAAGTTATGCGCGAACTGAGGAAGGGTCTGGTTGGAGTGATATTCATTGTCAGCGATAACAAACGCCACAACGGGACGGGTATCTTCCTTAAATCTGAACTGCTTCTTTCCAGTGAAGTCGGTGGAAACCACACTTGACGCGATGTATGATTCAATGTATTCGGTCATCAAACTGTTCCCCGTAAAATGGGAAACGACGGGTGGTTCTTTGGAATCGTACATAGTGTCCGTGAGGTCACGCATTACCGCCGTGTTCATTCCCAAACTAACCATATTCCGCAAAGCAAAAGGACGATTTATGATACACATATTTTCATGCACGCCCATCAAGATCACGTTTTTGATTCCTTTAGCCTTGAAAAGACCCGCAACTTCCACCCCGTTATCTGTTATAGCGTCATGATCTTTGATCTCAATCGTTTCGATCTGATGATCCCATACTGTTCCTTGTTTACATTCAACGGCACAATCACATCCACCATCCTCCTGGTCTATTGGCCAGATCGCTCCCTTTTCCGAAGCAAGGATCTCCCGCCCGTTTAGAGGTTTCGCTTTCTTATTGTCATATTTCTTGGCGAGCTTACGCGCCGGGTGGTTGTCATAATAGGGCATACAACTGCTTGGTGCGTGAACAATCTGCACACCTTTGTCGCGTGCGATAGACACCACGTTGTTCAGGAACGGTGCCATCTCTGCTACCCGCGCCGTAGCGCCTTTGCACCAGTGTTGGTTCCACATGTCACAAATGATAATCGCGGTTTCTTTCGGGTTCCATTCCTGAACCTCTTGTGAAATTATGAACGCGTCTTTGTCAAGATCGGAAGGCACTCGTTTCTGAAGTGATATTTTCATCTTCGGTACAGGGGCTGACTTTTTTTGTGCCCACAGGGTGATATGATCTGTTACCAAAATCAATAACAGTAAACAGAGTGGTAAAAATCTCGATTTCATTATTTGTCGATTTATAGGTCCTGGTTTATGCTCTCTACATTCACATTCATAGTCGTTTTACGGCACCTTATAATATATCTGCTCGGGAAAAAGGCGGTCTGACTTTGAAAGTTTATAAATATTGACCGCATTGTCGTACAGGAGCATCTTTGCAATGTTCTTCGCTTCCGCTTCGGAGAAATAGCCATCCTTAACTTTGTCGACAAGAACATTTCCGATAATCTGTTTAGCAAAAAGAAGATGGCCTAAAACATTTTCAACATTTCCATAATCGCCACCGAACCCCGTTATTTTGGACGCCGGGATCGTTTCCAGCCATTCGTGCAAAAATCTTTCGCTAAAGGAAGGAGACAGAACATAGACCCAAGTCAGATCAAGGTGGACGTTCGGAAAAGCTTTTGCAATGGCAGACAATTCACCGCCATAGGGATAGCTGCCATGGAATAGAACAAACTTTATGGTGGGATATGCCTTAAAAATGGAAAATAAATTTAGTGGGTTTGCATTTGAAACAAGATTGCCGTATTGCTGAAAGCCGGTATGGATCTGCACCACGACATTATGCAATTTTGCCTGGTCTAAAACACGGAACATCATATAATCCTGCAGCGGTTTGACTTCGGCAAATGTCAGCATTCGCTCGTCCATATTCATGATCGTGTTAAAGGCTTCCTCTGCTTTTTCTTTGCTTACATCGTCAAAAGAAAGTACCCGTGCATAAGCAAGGCCAATTTTTATGCAGACTATTTCTTCGTCTTTTGCTTTTTTAAAATCAACAGCAAGAGCGTCGACGAGGGCATCCAGGGTTTGAATGCTCTTGTTTCTTTCCTTGCCAATAAAATCTATTTTCTTTTTTGAGTTGATGTTGATAAAGTTGTCGAACCTTTTGGCATATCTATATTTATTGTTCTCGAAGCGCTCTGTTGCGTGTTCCGTGATCAGGTTATCCTGAATCACATAATCGATCTTGCATTTTTCGATCACTTTATTGATCCAGTCATCCGTTTGATACGCCTTCGCCACTTTTTCAGAAAGGTCCGTCACGGTCGACTCGTTAATATCCTTTACATTAAATAGTTTGTCGGCAGTAAGGAGGGCAATGCGGTGATAGGCCGTGTTAGAGGAGGCCGCCCAGTACGGTTTTAAAATTTTCCATTTTTCTTTGGGGGGAAGAGAGTCCTTCGTTAATACTGAGGTATTCATTAATCCTGCACCGCGCAGATCTGAATATCCTTGCAGCAGGAGCATAAAGTCGAGTGAGGTTCTTTTCTTAAGGTTTTCGGCCTTCATGATATGCTCATGGGTATCGACCACTCTCATGTTGTCAATAAATTCCCTGATTCTACTTTCATAACCTGTTGATGGGAGCGGCCTGACCTGAACCTGCGCGCTGAGAATGATTGGATAAGATCCTAACATGAATAGGAGCAAAACCTTTTTCATAGAAAGTTTTTAGAAGTAAAGGGAAATCTATTAAATGAGAGCGGGATACGGCTGGTTTTCGTTCAGGCTGAACGAAGTACTAAAGTATCAAATTAAAGACAGAAACGAAATTTTTTGGATCAATTTTTATAGTCCTGTATACAATATTTTTTGGTTGAAATTTTAGCGCAGCGGGAATACCGAGCGGTTTGTGTGGAGATTCGCAGAGTTTTTAAGCCGGCACGTATGTCGGCCAATCTAACATCTAACATCTAACATCTAACATCTACAATCTGCAATCTAAAATCCTATCACAACTCCATCCCTACTTGTCAAGTACTAATATTTTACCGTTTTGGGTGGCGGTAACCACTTCAACAAAACCGTCCGCGTCTACGTCGGCGACCACCACCGGCCCACAGTCTTTGGCAAGGTATTTCCATAAAACTACTGCCTTGCTATTCTCATACCCGACGCAATAAACGCCGGTATTGTTGCTGATCACGATTTCGTCCTTTCCATCGCCATTCATATCACAAGCCACCGGCATCGTTCCGGATCTAAAACTGGGTTCAAAGCCGGGCATCTCAATAGAGAAGGTCTTGTGAGGTGCTCCCGTCACCGGATCATAGGCAAATAGCACACCGACCTTGTCAGCGATGCGGTTCGAGAGTTCTACAACCCAAAGTTTTCCATCACCATCAATATTGGTCATGCATTGCCAGTATCTGTCATTGTAGTCCAATTGTTTTGCGCACCAGGTAAGAACACCGTTTGTATCCATCGTTCCTGCGGCGTTCATGGTATTAAAACAGGCAAGTTCAAGCTTTGCTCCGTTAAGAAAGGCGACTGGCAAAATCTGTTGCATCCAAAAACTTTTATAGCCGTTTGCCGGGTAATCATAGCAATCAAGAAAAACTTTGCGCATAAACGCCTTGAATTTTAGAGCACCATCGTTGACATCAGCAAAAAAAACAACATTACCATAACCACACATAACTTCGTCGGAGCCGTCGCCATCGATATCATACGTTGAAAACACATATCCGCCGGCGCCGCTGTCGATGGTCTTTCCATTTCCGCTTTCTGCATTCAACCTGTCCAATCCCCAAATGATGGAACCATCTGTTCCATTGAGGCAATAGGTCTTCCCGCCATGGGCGATACCCCGTTGAACTGTGACGATAACATCGCGCCCGGCACGCTTCGAAGATTGTGCCGTACCATAAAATGCAAGGTTGCCATCCCACCCCGTGATCTCGCCGCTGTGAATTTCGGGAAATGCTTGTTGCCATAACAATTTTCCTTTGTAATCGTAGGTTGATAACACAGCACCAGCTTCATTGGAGCCACTCACGATGGTTTCTTTAAAACCGTCATGATTCAAGTCGTCTACTGCAACACCATAATCTAATGTAGAACTATATTGCCACATCATACCATGGCCGGGTACCCTCCACGTTAATTCCATTGCTCCCTGTGCATTTTTGCTAAAGCACAGTAATTCGCCAACATCGTTGGGAATTAGTATTTCCGGGTGGCCATCAGCATTCAAATCAGCGACCACCGGAATAAAGTTCTTTATGCTGGGTGTTGTGTATCGCCCCAGATTTTTTGCAATTCCATGTGTGATATTCACCGTTCCCGACGGTGCTCCAAATGCTTTTACCTGCAACAACAAACTATGAGAACCATTGGGATGCTGTCGGTCCCTGAGGAGTTCGCCGTACATTCCGGAAGGGATAGTGACTTGCAGACTTGCTTTTTGAATGCTGCCCTGTTTGGAAAGATAGTACCCCGTAATTACGGAACTTTCATCATTATTTTTAGTCTTAACAAAAAATGCTTTTTGCCCGATCTGCTCGTAGTCGGCACATAATACTGCGTCTTCGGCTAAACTCGAAATGCCGTCGGCATGCGTTGTAAGGGTCGGTGAGATGTTGGGAATCCTTGGATTTATCCACTCACCTTTTTTTATCTGAATGAGCTCGTGAACTTTCCGATCCTTAAACGCCACCACTTTTAATGGCGCGGCGAGTGGGACCGATTGTCCTTGTGTTTCAGTGCAGAAAAAAACATACTTGCCGTCATTATTTACGTCCGCAGCAGACACCACATAGGCACCCAGTATCTGTGCTTTTACGCTTCCGTCCGTCGCATCAAACAACACTGCGGCCCAATTATTGTCGTCATTATAATTGTAAACGTTCACCAAGATTTCGTACGACCCATCGCCGTCAAAATCACTAACACTGTTCAAGATCGGCTTTGAAATTTTCTTCGCGGTTTCCACAAAACCATCAAATATCCTTGTCCAGCCGAATTTCAGCACACCTTTATCATTCTTGATCACGTCAACATGCCAGGGCAAAGAGCTAATGATTACCACATCGTTATAACCGTTTCCATCAATATCCTTTATACTGGCGAATCCCCTTTTTCTCAAGTGATGCCATCCCGGTGCATTCTGGCTTAGGCCAGCGATGGAGTCACCTTTGTTATTGAATACGTAAATGCCCTCCCAACTTGTAATGACAATATCTTTTTCCTTGTCATTATTCATGTCACCTACCGTTATGTGCGGCCGCTGCATGAACTGATTTTTCCGAAGCCTTTTTTCCAAAATCATCTTTTCCGAATTTCCTTCGTAAACCCGGATACCTACAAATATTTCTTCGTTGAAATTGGCGGTCACACCAAAACCATCGTGCGCCTCAATCCGATAGTACTTGTTATCTCCCTGAAACAGCTTTGCGTATTTTATATTTTGCAGCAATGACACAAGGGTCAATTTTCCGTTACCGTAGAGATCCAAA
>Ga0111539_10008491_pt1 | contig 13054 bp, 13 predicted proteins | sample RhiMethybrSRZTD1_FD_79667 | JGI IMG/M metagenome (GOLD analysis project Ga0111539, IMG submission 79667) | Populus rhizosphere microbial communities from Tennessee, USA - Rhizosphere MetaG P. TD hybrid SRZTD1 (version 2) (version 2) | ecosystem: Host-associated > Plants > Roots > Rhizosphere >...
GACGAGTGGCCGCAGATCCTCGAGAAGATCCTCCGCGCCGACATCCTCATCATGGGCATGTCGATCTGGTTCGGCGTTCGCAACAGCGTCGCCCAAATGGTCATCGAGCGCCTCGACGGCACGTACAACATGACCAACGACGTCGGCCAGTACCCCATGTACAACAAGGTCGGGGGCGTTGTCGTGACTGGCAACGAGGACGGCGCGCACGCGGCGGCTGAGACGACCGTGTTCAACATGACCCACCTCGGCTTCACGATCCCGCCCAACTGCGACACCTACTGGGTGGGCGACGCCGGCCCCGGCCCTTCGTTCCTGGACGCCGGGGGTGCGCACCACCCGTACACGCTCAAGACGGCCGGATGGATGGCGCACAACGTCGTTCACATGGCGCGCATCCTCAAAGCCAACCCGATCCCGCCCGAGGGCAACACGGTCCCTATGGCGATGATGGCGGAGATGGGCAGCATGGCAGGCAGGGAGAAGCGGATGCTGCCTGCGCTGATGGAGGACGAGGCGCGCTAGCCATAGCGGTCCCACGGCCAGGGGTTGGCGCTGCCGTAGCGCTCGATGGTCGGCCCCACCGGTGGTGCGGGACGACCGAAGAGCCCACGGCCCACACGAAGCACGCGGCGCGGCGCCAACCGCGCGAACGGGTCGGCGTCACGCCGCTGGTCGGTCACGGTGATCGCTCCCTGGAAGTGCGAGCTGTCACGAAGGAGCGTCGAGACGGCGCGCGCGGGCGGTCGCGCCAGGACGTCACGGCGCGCCTGCTGGACGGCCAGGTCGTCGAACGGGAGCGCGAACCCGGGTGGCACCAGCACGAGCGAGACCCAGCCGCGGTCCCCTCGTGGGTCGACGATGCGCGGATCGACCCGCAGCGCCGAGCGGACCGGCTTGGCCCGCTGCATCCACGCCGCAAGCCACCCTGCGGGTGCCCCGTCGGGCTCGGCGAGCTCGGCCGCAGCGGCGGCCGCGTGCGGGGGCTCGTCGACCAGCGCCAGCCAGCACCGCTCGGTCACGGCGTCGGCGCGTCCCAGTCGGCACGGATGTCGCGCGTGACCGCGCGCAGGTCGCGGACGAGCTCGTCCGCAGTAGGGCGCCCCCAGAACCAGTAGCCGTTATAGGCGCTGTGCACCTGCAGATCGGGGCGCAGGACGAACACCGCCGGCACGAACGGGTCGTTCAACGTGTCGGTGGTCTCGCGCAGCCCGAGCCGCTCGACGACGCCGCGGTCGGGGTCGCAGAGGAAGGTCCAGCGCGCCCCTAGGCCCGCCCGGAACGCGGCGCTCACCGGCGGAGGATCGACGCTCAAGGACACGAACCGGACGTAGCCCACCTCGGCCTCGTCCTGCAGCGCGATCAGCCGGCGGAAGAACCGCTGCTCCTTGGGGCACCACCAGCCCCGAAAGGTCTGCAGCACCGTCGCATCGGTGCCGACGAGCTCGCGAAGCCGGCGGGCGTTGCCGTTCTGGTCGGGTAGTTCGAAGTCGGGCAGGGCGTCGCCGGCGGCGAAGGGCAGGCCCTCGGCCATCTCAGATGACCGACGCCAGCGCCTTGGCCTTCGCCGTGAGCTCTTCGAGCGCGAACAGGAAGATCTCGGTGAAGGCGGGGAACGGCTGGATCGTGTCCGCCATGACCTCGATGGGCACGCCGGCCCGGATCGCCAGGACCGCCTGCTGCATCCACTCGCCCGCCTCCGGCCCGAGGGCATGGGCGCCGGTTAGGCGCCGGCCGTCGGAGACGAGGGTGAGGAAACCGGGGTCGTCGGCGTACTCGCGCGTATAGGTCGCGGTCTTGGGGACCTCGGCGAGAGGGACGGTGGCGGTGACCGTCCCCTCGGCTTCGCCCACCGATGCCGCCTGGGGATCGGTGAACACGACACGGGGGACGGCGCTGTAGTCGGCACGGCGCTCGCGGCCGAGGATGTTGGCGGCGGCCACCCGGCCCTGGTACTTGCCGACGTAGGTCAGCGGCCAGATGCCGGTCACGTCGCCGATGGCCCACACGCCCGCCTCGACGTTCATGCGTGCGTCGACCTCGACGCCGCGCGGATTGGGCTCGACGCCGAGCGACTCGAGCCCGACGTCACGGACGCGCGGGCGCCGTCCGGTGGCGACCAGCAGGCGGTCGCCGCGCAGCGCGGTGCCGTCCGGGAACGTGACGACGAAGTCCCCGCTCTCCTTGCTCACCCGCTCGGCGTGCTGGCCGAGATGCACCTCGACGCCGTCGGCGCGCAGGGCGCGGGCGAGCGCGTCGCCAAGCGGCTTGGGCTCGCGGGGGAGGATGTGGTCCATGCCCTCGACGAGCGCCACCTCGGCACCAAAGCGCGCGAGGGCTTGCGCCATCTCGACCCCGACCGGGCCGGCGCCAAGGATCACGAGACGCCGGGGGACCTCGCGCAGGCCGGTGACCTCGCGGTTCGTCCACACGCCGTCGAGCTCGCGCAGGCCCGGGACCGGCGGGATGATTGGTTCGGAGCCGGTGCAAAGGACGATGTGCTCGGTGGTGTGCTCGCGCCCGTCGACGGCGACGACGTTGGGGGCGGCGATGCGGCCCTCTCCGCGCAACAGGTCGATCCCCTTGCCGGCCAGCCAGTCTGCCTGGGCGGAGTCGTCGTAGCCGGAGACCATGAAGTCGCGCCACGCGAGCGCCTGCTCGACGTCGATCGCCCCGCTGACCGCCTCTCGCGCACCCGGTGCGTGTCGGGCGCCGTTGACCGCCTCGCCCGGACGAAGCAGGGTCTTGGACGGGATGCAGGCGTAGTACGAGCACTCGCCGGCGATCAGCTCGCGCTCGACGATGGCCACGCGAAGCCCGCCGTCGGCGAGCGCGCCCGCGCAGTGCTCGCCAGCCGGGCCGGCGCCGATCAGGATTACGTCGTAGTCGGTCATGCGGCTCTGACCAGAATTGGCACGATTCGTTACGCGGTCGTTACCGGTTTGATCTCGCGAGATCAGTCACTGACAGCAAAGCTCGCGGACCGTCGTGCCACCGATCGGCCCCGCCGGTCCTTCGATGTCCTCGAGTGATACGCCGCCCGCCGCGGGATGCTGGTCGTGTCGGCCAAGCGCACTGGCCTCGAGTTGCGGCGCTCGTCAGCGAAGATCGCCGTCGCGAGGCTCGGTGTCTCCGCGGAGCTCGCGGAATGCGCGTGTGAGCGCCTGACGCGTCTCAGGGTCGGGCGGTGGCTCCGCGACGAGGTTTAGCGATCCGACGAGCCGGCGCATGTCCTCGAGGTAGCCTGCGCAGCCGTCGCACTCCGCCAAGTGGGCCTCGAAGCGGGTGCGATCGGTGTCGGGCAGCTTGCCCTCGAGGTAGTCGGTCACGAGCTCGACGAACTCCTGGCACACCAGCGGGTCGGCCGCGTGGTCGTGCCGACGCCGCCGCCACCAGCGCATCATGAGGCCACCTCCACGAATGGCGTCAGCGCGGTCCGTACCCGGGCACGAGCGCGGTGAAGCAGCACGCGCTGGTTGGCGTCGCTGACCTCGAGCAGCTCACAGACCTCGGAGGCCGGCAGCCCAACGAGGTCTCGCAGCGTGATCACGACCCGCTGGGCCGGGGATAACCGCTCGACTGCACTGAGCAGCTGCGTCCTTAGCTCGGCGCTCAGCAGGCCGGTCTCGGGGTCGCTCTCGAGTCTCGGCGGCGCGCTCGCCCAGCGCCCGTCTAAGCCGAATGCTGCCGGCTCGACCGCCGGGCGGTCGCCCTGTTCGAGAGCCGAGAACGGCAGGTTGCGTGCGTCCTTGGTCGCGTGTGTCTTGGCACGGTTGACGAGGATTCGGAAGATCCAGCTGCGCAGCGACGAGCGTTCCTCGAATTTGCTCAGGCCGCGCACAACGCCTAGCCAGGTCTCTTGAACCACGTCGTCCGCTGCCGCGTCTGTCCGCACAAAGGTCCGAGCGACTCGGCGCAGCGCGGCGTCGTGGCGCGCCACCAGGGCATCGAAGGCCGCTTCGTCTCCGGCGCGCAGCCGTTCGACAAACGCGTGGTCCTCTTCCACCGCCTCGCCGACCCTAGCCCGCCTCGGTGCGCCGGCAGCTCCCGCCGGCCGCACCAGGCGGGCCGCTAGGTCGCCGGGGCGCCATTGGGCACCCAGCTGACATCCACCTCGTGACGCCGTTGGCGAGCACGGCGTCGACGTACGGCTCGATCGCCGCGCGGCGGCCCTCGTAGTCGCCCTCTGCCTGGCTGCGCTCGAGCTCCTCGAGCATTCCGTCGAAGAACCCGAACGTCACGATCTCGTTCTCATCGGCCAGCCAGCGCACCAGGTGGAAGCGCACCCAGCCGGGCGGACGCCCACCCCGGATGGAAGGCCTCCCCGAACTCCTCGAGCCTGCCCGGCTTGAGCCGGCGCACGGTATGCGCACAGAGCACGTTTTTCTCCTTCGCAGGCAACCGCTTGACTAGTTGGCACGCGGCAGTCTCAGCACCCCGGGTTTTGTTACGCCCGGCGGCGACGGTCGTTGCCGTTCACAGGCACCGCGCTCACGACCAAATCCGGGTTGGGAGCCTGCTCCTCGGGCGCGCGGACCCGCGCATTCGGCCGGGCTCGAGCACCACACTGCTGCTTACCTCGGGCCAGCCCTACATAACCGGAGCAAAGACGGGTGCCATGGTCCTCGACGAGAGCAGCGCAACAGCGTTGTGAATCGCGCCAGCCCGCGCGTTTTGCCGAAGAGTTCTCGACGCGAGCCCGAGCTGGCGGGGTTCATCCTCATCCATTGTGCACGTGCCCACGGTGGCCTTCCTGCGGGCCGTCGCGAAGCGCCCCCGCCGCCCACGCCGGTCGCCTTCGGCAGACCTGTCACCCGGCAGCCTGATCGACTCGCCAACGCCGGGGCCGGGGCAACAGCGACTGCGCCCCCGCCCCGGCACAGCGTCGTCGGGCTACTTGACCGCGACTCCGGCGGGGGTGGCCCCCACCGGGAGCGAGACGGATGCCCGCTCGGTCAGCTGCCCGCCGTCGACGTCGAACTCGCCGATGGCGGCGATCCGGCTCTCGTTGACGTAGAGCGTCTGGCCATCGGGGCTCAGCCGGGCGTCGACCGCGCCGACGCCGGACTGGTTGGCGATCGGCGTCGAGCCGAGCAGCGTCAGTTTGCCGTCGGACGCGATCGCGTACCGCGAGATGCTGCCCGAGCCGGTGTTGACCGCGAACAGGAACGCACCGTCGTGCGTGATCTCGACCCAACATGTCGCGGTCTCGCTGTTGGCGAACGGTGAGCCCTGGATCGGCGAAAGCGTGCCGTCGCTTGTGGCGCTGAAGGCTGAGACGCTTCCGGCACCGGCACCGGCGTGTGCGTTCGAGACGAACAGCTGGCTTGCGTTCGTCGGACGGAACTCGCTGCCGAACGGACCCGCGGCCTGCGCCGCGAACGGGGAGCCCGGCGCAGCCGTCAGGCGCCCGTCGGGGCCGACGCTGAAGCTGTCGATCCGCGAGCTGTTGACCCGCGCGCCGACGAGGTTGGTGCCGGTGGGGTTGAACAGCACGTCGCCGGGCTGCGCATCGTCGGGCAGGGGGACGGTCGAGCCCTCCAGCGCCCGTAGCCGACCGCTCGGGCTCAGGGTGAAACCCGTGTAGTTGGAGCCGCCAGCGCCGGCGTTGGCGACGTACACGAGACCGTCGTGCTCGGCGACGCTGACCGGCTCGGCCCCGCCGGAGGAGACGTCACCGTGCGGAACCAGCTCGAGCGCGCCGTCCTGCTTGATCCGGAGGACCGAAATCTGGTCGCTGCCCGCGTCCACCGCGATCACGAACCGTCCGTCACTGCTGACCTGGATCGCCCCTTGGGAGGCGAGGCCAGACCCCGTGCCCTGCCCGCCCGTGTCGAAGGGGGAACCGGGAAGGGGCACGAGCTGTCCGTCATCACCGCGGGCAAAGCCGGCCACGGTGTTCGTGCCGCTCGTGTTGTCGTTCACGTAGACGAAGCCCGCGGGACTCGGCCGCGCGCCCGCAGCCGCCGGCACGGCTGCGACTGCGGCTAGCACTGCCAGCGCCGCAAGGATCGTGCACAACGACTTCTTCGGGAGGGAATGCATGCTTCTCCTCTTGTGGGATCGGTTTGCCGGCGGTAGTCCGGTGTGGCCAGAAAAAGTTACGGTCGGCGCACCCCGGTCCAACAGGGAGCGGTTATGGGCGATAGCTGCCGCGGCTGACCGTCAGCCGTCTCGCACGAGCGCGGCGACCGTGATGCTTGATGAGATCCGTCGGACGCTGTGTCCACCGGTTACGCTCGTGGCGGAGTGACGCAGGCTCCGGGCACCGCGCGATTGATCACCTCCCCGACCGACGTGCATGGGCGGGACCGGGACGGGATCGAGCTCGAGATGCGCGTCTTCCAGCTTTGGCGCGTGCGCGACGGCAAGGTGGTCGTAATGCAAGCTTTCCTCACCGAGCACGAGGCGTTGGCCGCGACGCCGGCTAGAGCCGGCCTTTCTCGCCGGCGACCGCCGCGGGCGTGGAGTGGGTGCGTGATCCGTCGACACCGATGGCGCCGTGCCGGGCGGTCGCTGCGCCCAGGCTCCGTTTCAGCGCTTGCGCTAGAGACGACGAAAAGCACTAGCGACGACATCTGGCGAGTTTCACCGCAGTGCCAGCCGCTCGCTGATCCGGCGCGCGAGGCCGGGGACCGCGAGCGCGATCGCTAGTCCCACCAGCAGCCACGCGGCGACGATGTACGGGAAGACGTCGAAGGGGGAGGCCGGGGCCGGGACCAGGTTGCGGTAGAGCACGTAGCCGGCGACCGCCACGCCGCCGATCGGGAGCACGAGCTCGAGCTTCGACGCGCGCACCAAGCCGCCAGCGATGAGGCGGAAGGCGCTGACACTGACGAGGATGTAGACGACCAACAGGCTCAGCGTGCCGATCGTCGCCAGATAGAAGAAGGCGTTCAGGGCGCTCGTCCCCGCCAGGCCGAAGGCGAGCAGGGCGACCAGCGTCAAGGCCATGCTCGCCGTCACCGCCGCGGCCGGGGTGCCGGTGTGGCCGCTGACCTCGGACAGCCGGCGCGGGAGCAGTCCGTCGCGTGCGAGCGCGAACACCGTGCGCGACGCCACCGCGACGCCGACCAGTGCCGCGCCGAGCGCGCTCAGGACGGCGGCAACATCGAGGAAATCGGCCATGGTGCTGCCCGCGTACGCGGTCGCCAGGTCGCCCAGGGGCGCGGCCGAGTTTGCGAACCGCATCGCACCCGCCGTGGTTGCGCCGAACCCCATCGATTGGGCGGCGATGCACGCGGTGTAGAACAGCGCCCCGAACACCACCGCGGCGATGATCGAGCCCGGGATGATCCGCCGCGGGCGGTGCGACTCCTCGCCTGCGGACATCGCCGATTCGAAGCCGCCGTAGGAGAGGATCCCGAAGGTGGCGGCCAGCGCCACCGTCGCAAACCCGGTGCCGGCCGGGATCTTGAACACGTCGGCCGTGAGCTTCTGCCGTCCGGGGGCGTCGCCCATGCCGAGCCTGACGTAGATGACCACGACCAGGGCGGCGATCAGGGCCAACGAGACCAGCTCGACCAGGATGACCGAGCGCGCCGTCAGCTTGATCCCGCGCGAAGCCAGCAGCCAGATCACGGCCCACGCGACCAACGCGATCGGCAGCCAGTCGACCGACTGCGAGATCTCGGCGTGGCGGAACAGGGCTTGCGTGAAGGCAGCGACGCCGAACACGGACACCGGCGGGAACACGATGTACGTGCCCAAAAGGGCCCAGGTCGTAAAGAACCCCGCGCGCGGCCCCAGCGTGCGACCGACGAAGGCATAGACGGAGCCGGCATGGCTGAACGCCGCCGACAGGCGCACGAAGCCATAGCCGATGAAGACCATTCCCACGCCAGCGAGGATGTAGGCCAGCGGCGCCGCCGGTCCCAGCAGCCGCGCGGCCTGGACACCGGTCACCGACATCGCGAGAGTGGGGGCCATGCCGCCCACCGACAGCGATGCCGTGCCCCAGAAGCCGAGGTCGCGCCGGAGCAGCGCCATTGAGCGACCCTAAACGGCCGTGAGCGCCTCGGACCACCTGGTCGTCACGACCAAGCTGCATATCCCGATCCTGCCGGCCGGTCGGGTGTCGCGTCCCGAGCTGCTCGCGAGGTTGCGCGGCGGCGCCGCCGCCAAGTTGGTGCTGGTCTCCGCGACCGCGGGCGCGGGGAAGACGACGCTCTTGGCCAGCTGGCACGGCGACGCCGAGGAGCCGCGGCCGTTTGCCTGGCTCTCGCTCGACGAGCAGGACAACGACTCGGTGCGGTTCTGGAGCTGCGTCCTGGCCGCGCTGCGAACCGTGAAGCCCGACTTCGGTGCCGACGTGGAGGACGCGTTGCGCGCACCGGGCGGCGAGCCCGCCGAGCTCGCGGGGCCGCTGGTGGTCAACGCGCTCGCCGCGCTGTCCGAGCCGTTGGTGCTGGTGCTCGACGACTACCACGTAGTCGACAGTGGCGAGGTGCACCGCTCGGTCGCGTTCCTGCTCGACCACCTGCCTCCGACGGCACAGGTGGCCATCGCGACTCGCACCGATCCGCCGTTCGCACTGACGCGGATGCGGGCGCGCGGCGAGCTCGTCGAGCTGCGCGCCGCCGACCTGCGCCTGTCCGAGCGCGAGGCGACCGCGTGCCTGAACGACACGCTGGGACTCGGCCTGCGTCCCGACCAGATCGAGCGCGTGCGCGCGCGGACCGAGGGATGGGCGGCGGGCATCCAGCTCGTCGGCCTGTCGCTGCAGGGCCGCGAGGACCGCGACGCCTACCTCGGATCCTTCGCCGGCGACGACCGCCAGATCGTCGACTACCTGGGCGTGGAGGTGCTCGACACCCAGCCGCCCGAGGTCCGCCGCTTCCTGCTGCGGACATCGGTCCTCGACCGCCTCTGCGGCGAGCTGTGCGACGCGGTCGTCGACGGCTCCGACTCGCACGCGATGCTGGCGCGCCTGGAGCGGGCGAACCTGTTCCTGATTCCGCTCGACACCCGCCGCCGCTGGTACCGCTACCACCACCTGTTCGCCGATCTGCTCCGGCGCGAGCTCACGCTGGACGAGGCGAAACTCGTCCCCGACCTGCATCGCCGCGCGTCGGCGTGGTACCGGGCCCAGGACTTCGTCCCCGAGGCGATCCGCCACGCAATCGCCGCCGGCGACGTCGCCGACGCTGCCGAGCTCATCGCCGCCAACTGGTTGCGCTACGTCAACCGCGGCGAGCTGACGACGGTCGAGGCGTGGACGCGTGCGCTGCCGCCCGGCGCCGCCGAGGCCGACCCGCGTCTGTGTCTGGCCCGGGCGTGGATGCTCCTGGTGCTGGGTCGGCTCGAGGAGGTCGAGCCGGCCGTGCAGGCGGCCGAACGCGGAATCCTTCCCGGCCCGATGGGCGATGGGTCGCGCTCGGTGGAGTCGAGCGCGGCCATGGTCCGCACTTCGGCACGGGTCATGCTCGGCGACGTCGAGGGCGCTACCGAGACGGCGCGGCTGGCATCGGATCTGGAGCCCGACCCAGATGCGCCGTGGCGCCCGATCGTCACCAACGCGCTCGGGATGACCGCGTTCTGGTCGGGGCGGACCGACGACGCGGTCAAGGCGTTCGAGGAGACCGCGCGCAGCGGCGCGCGCGTGGGCAACCACACCGCCCGCATCTACGCGCTCGGCTACCTGGCCGCGATCGCGGCCGAGCGCGGGGACCCGGGCGCGGCCGACCGCATCGTCGCCGAGGCGACGACGCTCGCCGAGCGCCAGCGGCTCGGGGAGCACTGGGTGACGCTCATGGCGCACTACGCCGCCGCGCAGACCGCCCTCGCGCGCAGCGACACAGCCACGGCTCGAGCCGCGGCCGACCGCGGCCTCGAGCTAGCCGATCGCGGCGGCCTGCGGCTCGACTCGGCCTACGGGCTCGACCTACTGGCGCGCGTCGCGCGCGCCGGCGGCGACGAGGCACGCGCGCAGGACCTGCGCGAACGTGCGCGCCGTCGCGTGGCGGCGTGTGCCTCGCCCGGGATCATGGCCCGGCGCGTGCGCGGCCCGGCCGCGCCGGGGGCTCAGCCGACCGCCGGGCAGGAGCTGTCGGCGCGCGAGCTCGCCGTGCTCCGGCTCCTTCCGAGCGACCTCTCCCTGCGCGAAATCGGCAACGAGCTCTACGTGTCCTTGAACACGGTCAAGACCCACGTCCGCAATATCTACGCCAAGTTGCGGGTGGGCACCCGTGAGGACGCGGTCGCCCGCGCCCGCGAGCAGGGGCTGCTGCGCACCACGCTCACGCGCTGAGCCCCAGGCGCTCGGCCAGCCGGGTGGCCTGCCAGCGACGCTCGGCGGCCATCGCGTCCTCGCCCGCGACGTGACGGGCGGCGTGGGCGGCGATGTACGCGCCGGTGGCAGCCAGTTCGGAGACCGCGGTCAGCGCGCCGTCGGCGGCCATGACCAGGGCGATGCGGGCCTCCGGCTCGTCGCCGGCGAGCTCGCGGGCGGTGGACTCGACCGCCGCCAGGGTGGTGCAGGACCGCAGGCGCTCGGCGGCCCGCCCGCGCAGCGCCTCGAGCGCGCGATCGCGGGTGCGCCAGGCACATTCGTACGCGTAGTCGTGCCGCGCCGCCGCCGTCCAGCCGTCCACCCGCCGGACGAGCCGGCCCCGAGGCGCGGCCACCTTGTGCGCGTACGCCACGACCTCGCCCCCGAGCTCGACTTCCCACAGCTCCTCGGCCAGCCACCAGGGAAGATCGTCGATGCGGCAGGCGTGCACTCCACGCCGGCAGCGCGCACGAGGCCCGTTGGCCTCGACCCACGGCCCCGGCCCGCCACCCGCCGGCCGCGGCCAGGCAAAACCACTGAACGGACCGATCGCCCCGGCCCGAAGGAACTTGTACGACCTCACCGGCGTTCCTCCAGCGCAGCGGCCACCGCCACGCGGAGGCGCTCGGGCACCGGCTCCCACGGGAGGCCGGCGACCGCGCCGATGGTTGCCCGTATTTGCTCGACGTAGTCGACGCACCAGTCGCACATGACTAGGTGCTCCTCGACCAGGTCGAGCGTCGGCTCGTCGAGCGAATCCTCGAGGTAGGGGGTCACCAGCTCGACGAGCTGCTTGCAGTTGATCTCGTCCACGTCTCGCTCAGTCCCCCCTGCCAGGACGCCGTTACACGCCCTCGACGTAGCTTTCGAGCGCCGCGCGCAGCCGCGCGCGCCCGCGGTGGAGCAGGACCCGCTGATTCTCAGGGCTCAGGCCGAGCAGGTCGCAGACCTCGTCGGCGTCCAGGCCCTCGACATCCCGCAGTGTCACGACCACCCGCTGCCGCTCGGGTAGGTCGTCGAGGGCGGCCTTGAGGTGGTCCCGCGCCTCGAGCGAGAGCAGCCGCCGCTCGGGCCGCTGCCACGGGCGCGGCGGCGTCGCCCAATGGCCGGGCCAGGCGTCGTCGTCGCACTGGAAGCGGTCCGGGTCGACCGCAGGCTCGTCCGGCTCCGAGGCGCCGACGCACGACAGCGGAATCGTGCGCCGCTCGCGCACCCCGCGCGTCTTGGCCTTGTTGGTGAGGATCGAGAACACCCAGGTCGTCAGGGACGACCGGCCCTCGAAGCCGTCGATGCCCTTCACGACCGCCAGCCAGGTGTCCTGCACGACCTCTTCGGCCACCGCGTCGCTGGCCACGAATGTGCGCGCCAGGCGCTTCATCGAGCCATAGTGCTGCTCGACGAGCCGCTCGAAGTCGGGGAGGGTGGTCGAGCTAGCCGAGGGCATTGACGCTGATGAGCTCGATGCCGAAGTCGCGGAGCCGATCGATCAGGCCGTAAAGCTGGGCCTGGTCGGCGAAGTCGCCTCGCAAGGCCGTCTGCCCCGGGCGCGACTCGAGGGTCACGCCGTCGAGTGCCGCGCCGTACCGCTCGCTCAGTCGGCCGCGGACGACGATCTCGAAGCGCTGGCTCGTCACGTGCACCACCTTCCGTGCCGGCGGGGTGAGCTGTCATCACCCGGCGGACGATTCACCCGGGTGATTGGCATCCCGGTGTAACGGCCCGCGATGACGACCGACGAACACCGCATGAGCTCCGTCTCCACGCACCCCCAGCCCGCGCGCAGCGCATCCGACTTCTCGCCCATCGCCGACTACGGCCTGCTCGCCGACTGCAACTCGGCCGCGCTGGTGTCGCGCGACGGCTCGATCGACTGGCTGTGCATGCCGCGCTACGACAGCCCGTCGGTCTTCGCCCGCATCCTCGACCCCGACGCCGGCCACTTCTCGATCCGGCCGCGCGAGGACTACGAGGCCAGGCGCCGCTACCTGCCGGGCACGCTCGTCGTCGAGACGACGTTCGCCACCGCGAGGGGCGCCGTGCGGCTGGTCGACGCGATGGCATTTGCCGAGGGCCAGCGCCACCACGACCTCGGCTACGACGCGCCGCACCTGCTCCTGCGGCTGGTCGAGGCCATCGAGGGCACGGTCGAGCTCGAGCTCGAGCTGGCCCCGCGCGGCGAGTACGGCCTCGTCCGCCCGCTGTTCCGCCAGGTCGAGGGCGGCGGCCGCACCTTCGGCGGGCCGAACCAGATCGCCGTCAGCGCGAGCGTCCCGACCGACGTGGAGGAGTCGACGATGCGCGCGCGCTTCGCCGTGGCCGCCGGCGAGCAGGTCGGCTTCTCCCTGCACTGGGCGGCGGTCGAGAGTCCGGCGCCGGCCCCGATCCCGCCCGAGCAGGTCGCCGCCCGGATCGAGGACACGGCCGAGGGGTGGCGCTCGTGGGAAGCCGAGCACGACATCTACGAGGGGCCGCATCGCGAGCTCGTGCGGCTGAGCTCGCGCGTGCTCAAGGGCCTGACCTACCGGCCCACCGGGGCGATCGTGGCCGCGCCGACCTGCTCGCTCCCCGAGACCGTCGGCGGCGAGCGCAACTGGGACTACCGCTATGCGTGGATCCGCGACGCGAGCCTGACGCTCGAGGCCTTGTACATCGGTGCCTGCTCGGACGAAGCCGAGGAGTTCGTCTCGTTCATGACCAGCTCGGCGGGCGGGCGCGCGAGCGAGGGCTCGCTGCAGATCATGTACGGGATCGGCGGCGAGCACGACCTGTCCGAGCGCGAGCTGC
>Ga0111539_10008492_pt1 | contig 13052 bp, 13 predicted proteins | sample RhiMethybrSRZTD1_FD_79667 | JGI IMG/M metagenome (GOLD analysis project Ga0111539, IMG submission 79667) | Populus rhizosphere microbial communities from Tennessee, USA - Rhizosphere MetaG P. TD hybrid SRZTD1 (version 2) (version 2) | ecosystem: Host-associated > Plants > Roots > Rhizosphere >...
GAGCACACGGCGAAGATTGCGATCCTGTCCCGGATTCTGGGCGGATCGCGCAATCTTTCGCCGGACGCGATCGAAAAGCTAATCAACGTTCGGGAGTCGGCTGGTTACCTGGATCAGAGCGCGCGCTGTCAGGCTTGTGGTTATTTGCACGAAACAAATCTTTCTTGTCCAACCGGGGACCGCCCGGTGTCTAACCAATCGAGCAGCAACGGCGCGGGTAAGATTTCACTTACCCGTGACGAGTTGGTAGAGTTGCTGAGTCGTGCGGTGAGTGGACGAGACTGAGATGATGAAGTGGCTCTTGCGGCTTCTGGCTTTTGCGGCCTGCTTCGCTTTTGGAGTGACCGTGAGCTTTCTGCGCCAACGTAACGCTCCGATTTCGCTCTGTGAGATTTCGGCGCATCCCGAAAAATATGCGGGCAAGGTTATTCGCACCAGGGCTCTGATCTCAAGGGACATTGTGCTTGAGGCCCCCATCAAGCTGGACCCGAGGATTTCCGCCTTTACCGCTTGTGTCGGCAATGACGATTGGCCCGCAGCCATGGTCGACCTCGATGAGCAGCAATCATCGGCTATCACGCCGAATGCGCAGGTTTGGCGAGATAAGCAGGTCTCTCCGGTGTTTTATTTGAGTGACGTAATTGTGGTGGGACGCTTTGATCCGCATGATGATGGCGTCACTCGTTGTTTTACACCACGCTTTGAGCTGGCTGAAGCCAGGCTCGAACGCGTGATTTCTACAACGACGGTCCGCCGTGAACAGACGGTCGAATGGGTAAAATCTAAATCTCAGTGAGGAGAAACTGAATGCAAGAAGCACTCGGAATGGTTGAAACAAAAGGCCTGGTGGCGATGATTGAAGCTGCTGACGCCATGGTCAAAGCCGCTAACGTTACTTTGATTGGTTACGAAAAGATTGGCGCGGGCTTCGTCACGGCGATTGTGCGCGGCGATGTCGCGGCCGTAAAAGCGGCGACCGACGCCGGCGCCGCCGCGGCTCGCCGGGTGGGTGAACTGGTCAGCGTCCACGTGATTCCGCGTCCGCATGGCAGTGTCGATGAGGCGATGCCGATAACCGCCCAGGCACGCGGATGATCATCGCGAAAATTATCGGCACGGTCGTCGCTTCGCAAAAGGACGAACGGCTGGAAGGAAAGAAGCTGCTCATTGTCAGGCCCATCAACCTCGATGGTTCGGACACGACCGGCTACGTGGTTGCCGTGGATACGGTGGGCGCCGGCTTTCACGAGCGCGTCCTGGTGGTGGCCGGATCGAGCGCCCGTCTGGCGCAGAACATGAAAGACGCGCCGGTCGATGCGGCCGTCGTGGGCGTGATCGATACCGTCGACATCATGGCCCCAGAGAAGTGACATGCAGCTCGCACGCGTAATCGGAACAGTGGTCGCCACGGTGAAGAACGACTCGCTTCAGAACCGTAAACTGCTCGTCGTTCAATCGCTCAATAAAGATTTAGAGCCGCAGGGAAAGCCTCTGGTGGCTGTCGATGCGGCGGGCGCGGGCGTCGGTGAACTAGTCATCTGGTGCCGGGGAAAGGAAGCGAGCTTTCCTTTCAAACGCGAAGACACGCCGACGGATTGTACGATTGTGGGAATAGTAGATTCGGAAAAACATGTCTGTTGTGGGTAATTGAACTTGGGACTTTGATCTTGGGACTTTGGCGTGCGGGCTGAAAGTGCACCGCTTAATTAGACGTCAAAGACCCAAGATCAAAGACCAAAGATCGTTTTAAGAAAATGATTCTCGCCAAAGTCTTAGGCAACGTCGTCGCCACCCAAAAAAATCACCGCTACGAAAATGCCCGCGTGATGTTGTGCGAGCAGATTACGCCGGAAGGCGATCCCGGCGGGAACACTATTCTGGCGCTGGATTCAGTTGATGCGGGTGTGGGCGACACGGTCCTGATCGTTCAGGAAGGGTGGGGCGCTTCGACTGCGGCGACCGGAAAAGCGGGGGCGGCAATCGATTCAGCCATCGTCGGCGTCGTCGATCGCATTGACCTTTTGGAAAGGGAATTCGTAACGCAAGCTTAAGCTTGCGTCGCTATCAAAGTGAGCGTTAAGCAAGATCCAGCACGGTTGATAGCTGAACGCGTCGCGCGACGTCTTGCCGGCGAGGCACGCGCGCGAGAGCAAGACGAACCATCGTCAGGCAATGGTGTTCGACGGCAGGGTGGATCGCGTGCGCGCGTGATTAATTTTGTTTCGGCGTCGCCGCCCCCTCCCACGCGACCGTCCATTGGTCCGCCAAAGCAATCCCAGCCGCCAAGCTCCGATCGCTCAAAAAGGTCGGTCCCTCAGGCGGCACAATCGCCCTGGCTGGCTCCTTTTTCGGGCGCGAACGACCGAGCCTTCGCGCAAGACCCGCAGATTGCTTCCCACCCAAGCGAGGAAAGGTTCGGAGTCGAAGAGGCCACCGTCTCAGAACTCGTCGAGTTTTTCGAGAACGAAAAGCAGTGCTCAGTCGATCCCAGCGGCAAGCCGTGCGACCACTGCGCCATGTGCAGCTCGCGCGGCTTCTGATCGCGGCAACTCTCCGCCGCCTGCAAAAAAATCCATAAAAAGTGTTGACAGCCCTGTGGTACCAGCGTACTATGCGCCGGTGGAGTGAAGTGGAGCAAGGTGGCCTCAACGACCCAAACTAGATTTGAAACCAGCGCAAAAGGCAGAGGCGTCCCTACTCAACTTCGGAATCAGTCTCAGTGCTACGAGGCAACTACACAGCACGAATAGATTCCAAGGGCCGGTTGAAAGTGCCGACCCTTTTTCGGCGTTACGTTGAAGAGAAATACGGTTCGGCGCTTTACGTGACCAGCCTGACGGGTGAATGCGTACGCATTTATCCGATGCCGGAATGGGAAGCAATCGAACAGAGGCTGTCTCTCTTGCCCTCGATGGATCCAGCCCGGCGCAAGTTCCTTGACAGAACGAACTACTACGGTCAGCAGTCGGCGATGGACACGCAGGGACGGGTCCTGATTCATCCGCTGCTGCGAAAGAGCGCGGCGGTGATCGGTGATGTTGCCGTACTCGGTTATTTGTCATACCTCGAAGTTTGGGAATTGGACAAGTTCCAGCAGCGCCTGCTGTCGGATCCGTACACAGAGGAAGACGAAGCGGCGATTGCGCGACTGGGAATCTAGGAGTGAACGGTGAGCGGTAAGCAGTGAGCAGTTTGGAAAAGTTCAAAGCGGTTTGCAGCGCCAGGTTGAAAGTGGCAGTAAGGGCGCTGCTTACTGCTAACGGCTCAAGGTTCACTAGCAGTTGTTCTTTGAACGAGATCACGGGGCGGTGGTAATGGCAATGGCCTTTGGGGGGCAGGGGCCCAGTCATCAAGGCCATCGCCCCGTGCTACTTCGAGAGACGATCGAGTTGCTCGCGGCAGAGCGCGGAGGATTGTTTGTTGATTGCACGGTAGGCCTGGGCGGGCATAGCGAAGCAATTCTGCAAGCATCTTCCGATGCGCAGGTGTTGGGAATCGATCGTGACGAAGAAGCGCTCGGGTTGGCGAGGGAGCGATTAGCGCAATACGGCTCGCGTTTTCGCTCAGTGCATGCTGACTTTCGTGAACTTACGCGGGTCCTCGCGACAGCGAAAGTCAGGCGGGTGCGTGGTGTTCTTGCTGATCTCGGCGTTTCGTCGTTGCAGGTGGACTCGCCTTTGCGGGGGTTCAGTTTCCGGCACGACGCGCCGCTGGACATGCGCATGGATGTCTCCAGCGGCGAAACCGCCGCGCAGCTTCTCGGTCGTCTTTCGGAAGTAGACCTGGCGCGGATCATCTTCGAGTACGGTGAAGAGCGCCGCGCCCGCCGCATCGCTCGGTGGATTGTCGAGCGCCGGGAAAGCGGTGAACAGATTGAAACGACACGCGACCTCGCCAGCTTAGTTGAACGCGCCGTCGGACCGGATAAAAAACGGAGGATCCATCCCGCCACTCGCACGTTTCAAGCGTTGCGTATCGCGGTCAACGCCGAGCTTGAAGACCTCGATAGCTTTCTCGCTCAAGCTGTTGACCACTTAGAACCTGACGGGCGTCTTGCAGTCATCAGCTTTCATTCGCTTGAAGATCGAATCGTCAAGCGGACGCTCCTGAAGCTTTCCGGTCGTTGCCAGTGTCCGCCGCGCTTCCCCCAATGTGTCTGTGGAGCAGTGAGCGTGGTGGAGATTCTCACCAAACGGCCGATTGCTCCAACGGACGAAGAGATTGAAGACAACCCCCGAGCACGCAGCGCAAAGTTGAGAGCGGCCAGAAAGCTCTCTGATCCGGGATCTCAGATTCGAGATCTGAAAATCGAGATTGAAAGATGATTCGCCGAGTTCCTTCAAAGCAAAGAAACACACTGGTAAAGCGCGAGCGTGATCCACGGGCGCTCAGTCGTCTGGCCTGGCTCTTGTGGTGCGGGCTCTTGCTGGCCAGCGGATTTATCTATGCAGGCGGGCGGCATTTCGCCTCGCTCAGGCTGGGCTACGAAACCGAAAAACTGCGCAATGTGCTTAACACGGCGCGCGAGGATCAGCGTCGTTTGACTCTCCAGCGCGAAGCGGCGGCCAGTCCGGCGCGTTTGGAGCTCGCGGCGCGAAGGCTGGGCATGCAACCGATGCAGCCGGCGCAGATTGATCCTTTAAAGCAGCGCAGCGAAGTTGCGAGTCTGAAACCGGCGCTGGAGACGAAGCTGGTGGCTGAGCCGAAGGCGGCCCCCAGAGTTGCCGTCAAGCAAAAATCGAAACCGGAAGTCAGGGCTCGATAGACGGATCGACCACGTGACCGAAGTGTCTGGAGATTTCAATGCCCCGTCGTGCTACTGCCATCGAAGTGCCGCGAACCGGGATCTCGCATCGGCGCGCTGTCTGCGTGGCGTTGGTTTTGTTGATCTGGATGTTCGCGATTGGTGCGCGACTGGTTCAGCTGCAAATTCACCAGCATGATCAGCTGGCTTCCCGCGCCAGAAACCAACAGCTAAGTTCGATAGAAACCGCCGCTACTCGCGGCCAGGTGCTCGACCGGCAGGGTCGTGAACTGGCCCGCAGTCTCGATACCGAATCGTTCTACGCCGATCCCAGCGAAATCACGAATGTCGAAGCGACGGCGGGTCGCATTTCGGCGATCACCGGTCAGGACCGGATTGAACTGACCCGCCGCTTTAACGACGCGCAGGCACTGAACAGGAAATTTATCTGGATCGCTCGGCGCGTCGAAATGGAGAGAGCGAACAAACTCGACGCGCTGGAATTGCCAGGCGTCTACTCGCGCCGCGAGCCGAAGCGATACTATCCGAACGATACTCTGGCTGCGCATGTGCTCGGTTTTGTCGGTACCGATGAGATTGGCCTGAGCGGTGTCGAGCAGTCCTACAACGAAAAGATCCGCGGCGAGGCGGGCAAGGTTTTCCTGGAAGTGGACCGTGACCGCCGTCCCTTTGAGAGCTACGAAGTCCAGCCGCATCCCGGGCAGACCGTCGTCCTGACCATCGATCAGGTAATTCAATATCGGACCGAGAAGGCGCTCAGCGAAGCAGTTGAGCGGGCCCGCGCAAAGTCCGGAACGGCCATCGTCATGGATCCTCGCACCGGCGAGATTCTGGCGCTGGCGAACGCTCCGACCTTCGACCCGAATCAGCCCACGGCGAATTCACCTGAAGCGCGCGCCAATGGCGCGCTTCAGAATATTTATGAGCCCGGATCGACCTTCAAAGTGGTGGCGTACTCGGCGGCGATCGAAAAGGGACTGGTTAAACCTGAAGACAAGATCGATTGTCAGATGGGACAGATAACCGTCGCCGGCCGAATCGTTCACGATCATAAGCCGTTCGGAATCCTGACCATTGCTGACGCGCTGGCGCAGTCCAGCAACGTCGGCGCGATCAAGCTCGGGATGTTAGTCGGCAACGATGCGATGTACGACTACATGAAGAAACTTGGATTTGGATCGCGGACCGGAATCGATCTCGCGGGAGAATCGCCTGGCATTCTGCGAACCCTGGCCCGCTGGCAGCCGTCCTCGATCGGATCGCTGGCAATTGGCCAGGAGATTGGCGTTACGCCTCTGCAGATGGCCTCAGCCTATTGCGTGCTCGCCAACAATGGCACCTGGGTAAAGCCGCACGTGGTCCGCGAGTTGCGGGAACCTGACGGAACCGTGAGCTATAAGGCAAAGACCGAGAGTCGAACCGTTCTGAGGGCTGAGACGACTGCGGCCCTGCGAACCATGCTCGAGGGCGTCACGCTGCGCGGCACCGCGAAGAGGGCCCAACTGGATGGATATACGGCGGCCGGCAAAACGGGAACTGCTCAAAAAATTGATCCGAAGACGCGAGCCTATTCCGCTACAAAATTCATCGGATCGTTTGTTGGTTTCGCGCCGGTAAGCAATCCCGCGGTGGTAATCATCGTCGTGATTGACGAGCCGATGGGCGCTTATCATGGCGGCGATGTGGCGGCTCCGGTGTTTCGCGAAATCGCGGAACAGATTCTTCCCGATCTGAATGTTTCGCCGGACACGGAGACAAAACTGGCACCCACGCAGGTTGCCGAGACGACCAGGCCTTCGCCCCAACAATTGAAGGAAGATCAGGCAAGTGCCGAGCAGCGTGAGGCGACTCTGCCCAAAGTTGTGGCGGCGCAAAGCTTCAACGGTCGAAGAAACGAGGTGGTCTTTGCGGTGGCGACCAGGCGCGGCGCGGTCATGCCTGACCTGCGCGGGCAGAGCGTGCGCGACGCGGCGCGAATGTGCGCGCAACTGGGGGTGCGACTCGAGGCACGCGGCGAGGGATTGGCGACGCAACAAAATCCGGCGGCCGGCGCTGAGATTGATTCCGGCCAGACGGTCCGGGTTGAGTTCAACAGACGGAATTAGGTACGCACGCCTCTGGCGTGCCGGACTCAGGGCCATCGACAAGCACGCCAGAGGCGTGCGTACCGAGACGTGGATATCAAAACCGCAGCTAACCTAATGGGCGCGACCACCGACGGTCTACGCGCCGAGTTGTTTGACAAGGAAATAGTTGATTTCTCGATCGATTCGCGAACGGTCGGCGAAGGCGAAATCTTCTTTGCGCTGTCTCAGCCTGATTATGAGCGCGCTGGTTTCAACGGCACCTTCATTGATGGGCATGAATTTATTGCGGGCGCGTTTGCCAAAGGCGCCATGGCTGCAGTGGCGCGCCGCCAGCGCGTCAACGGCGGCGAGGACATGCGACCGCTAAATGATCGCCTGCTGATCGTTGATGATGTGATCGCAGCGCTGCAGACATTGGCGCGTAAGGTTTACGAGCAATGGGCCCGGCCGGTCATCGGGATCACCGGCAGCGCCGGCAAGACAACTACCAAGGAACTAACGGCCCATGTTTTGTCCGTCACCGGTCACCGCGTCTTAAAGAGCGAGCGCAATTATAACAACGGCCTGGGATTGCCTTTGTCGGTTTTGCAAATGGTCAGTCGCGGTCGCCGGCCCGATGATTACGATCTGGCAGTGCTCGAGATGGGAATGTCCTCGCCCACGCATGAGATTCGCCGCCTCGTGCAAATCACGCCTCCCGACATAGGCGTGGAATTGATGGTCGCTCCGGTGCACCTGGAGCATCTGGGCACGATCGAAACCGTGGCTGCAATGAAGGCCGAACTGATCGAAGGTCTGAAGCCCGAAGGCGTCGCCGTCCTGAACGCCGATGACGAATTGGTGATGAAAATGAAGTCGAAAACCAACGGGCCCGTGCTTACTTTCGGCGTGCAAAACGCAGCCGATGTGACCGCTAAAGAAATCGACACGTCGCGCTTTGGTTCGATCAGGTTTCGGTTGCAAACACCGCTGGGCCAGGCCGCGGCGGATTTGCCAATGACGGGCGGGCACAACCTGATGAATGCGCTGGCCGCTTCAGCTGTGGCGACGGCCCTCAGGGTCAGGCCGGAATTGATCGCGGACGCCCTGAGAAGCGCCAAGCCGCCAAAGATGCGGGGTGAAGTTCTGAATTTCGCCGGAGGGTTCACGGTTGTTGACGACTCGTACAATTCGAATCCGCGATCGCTTTTGAGTATGGTGCGAACCCTGGCCGAAGCCCGGGACAAAGTGAGGCGACGGATCGTAATCGCGGGCGAGATGCTCGAGTTGGGCCCGGACTCACCACAGATGCATCGTGAGGCTGGCCACGACATCGCGGAGCTCGGAATCGAGGTATTGTGGGGGGTACGGGGTTTTGCCGAGGACTTTGTGAACGGCGCGCGCGACCGAGGGTTGACGGCCACCCGATTCTTTGCGAGTTCCGCCGCCGCCGCCGCGGAGATTGTGAACGAGGTCCGCGAGGGCGATTTGATTCTGGTCAAAGGCTCGCGCAGCGTTGAAACCGACAAGGTGGTGGCAGCATTAAAACAAAGGTTTCCGCTGGCGGCTGAGGAGAAGTAGTAAGGCAATGGCACAGACTTTAGTCTGTGATTCCTGCGGCGGGACATATTCACAGACTGAAGTCTGTGCCACCGATAAATGATCTATTACCTACTTTACGAACTGATCTACGGCCGCCTCAAAGATCAGGATTGGTATCTCGTAAAGGCTCTGAATGTTTTTCAGTATGTCACTTTTCGCACCGCTTACGCCTCGGTGACGGCGATGCTGATCTCTCTCTTGTTTGGGCGAAGACTGATCGAGGCGCTGAAGAAATGGGATATCGGGCAGCAGATTCGCGAAGAAGGTCCGCAGGCGCATATCGCCAAGCAGCACACGCCGACCATGGGCGGGTTGCTGATCATTGCGTCGGTCATCATTTCGACTCTGCTATGGGCCAGGCTCAATGGACTCTATATCTGGATTACGATTTTGGCCACGCTGGGATTTGGCGCGGTGGGGTTTGCGGACGATTACATCAAGCTGGTAAAGCGTCGCAGCCTGGGGTTGACGGGCCGTCAGAAGCTGACGTTTCAGCTGATCATCGCCGTCGGTGTCTGGTTGGCGCTGTTCGTCGCGACCAAATACTTTCAAACGAAATACTCGTGGAACGTCAGCATACCGTTTTTCAAGAGCACCGCGGATGCGAATCCGTTAACCAGCATCAGCTGGGTTGGACCTTATGTCTATCTGGTCCTGGTCATAGTTGTACTGCTGGGCGCGACCAACGCAGTGAACCTGACCGATGGGCTCGACGGCCTGGCGATCAGTATTACTTTTATTGCCATGATCGCGCTGACGGCCTTCACTTATTTGAGCAGCGACGCGCGCTGGGCGGGCTATCTGGATCTGACACACCGGCCCGAAGCGGCGGAGCTATCGGTTTTTTGTGGCGCCATGGCGGGCGCCAGTCTCGGCTTTCTTTGGTACAACGCGCCACCCGCTGAGGTGTTCATGGGCGATGTGGGCAGCCTGGCCATCGGCGGGGCAGTCGGGACCATTGCGGTGCTGACCAAGAACGAAGTAATGCTGGTGATGGTGGGGGGCGTGTTTGTCCTGGAGGCTTTGTCGGTGATGCTTCAAGTTAGCGTCTTCAAAATGACGAAGCGCACCAGCGGAGTGGGGCGGCGTGTCTTTAAGATGACGCCGTTGCATCACCATTTTGAGATGGTCGGCTGGAAAGAGTCGAAGATCGTTTTTCGGTTCGTGATTCTGGCGATCCTGTTTGCGCTCTTGAGTCTTTCGACTTTGAAATTGAGATGAAAAAGTTTCGAGTTTCGAGTTTCGGGTTTCAAGTTGAGCCTCAAACGTCGAGCTGGGAACCTGGATCTTGAAACTTGAATGTTACCGGCAGAAAAGCACTGGTTATTGGTGCGGCGCGCAGCGGCATCGCGAGCGCGCGGTTTCTGGCGCAGCGCGGGGCAACCGTGGCGCTGAATGATCGCAAGCCTTTAAGCGAATGGTCGCCGGCTGCGCTCGCATTGAAAACTGAAAGCGTCGGTTTGGTCGAAGGGGATCCTCCGTCGTGGCTGCTGGATCAAGTCGATCTGGTGGTGATCAGCCCGGGCGTGCCGACAAAGGCGATTCCGATTCGTTACGCAGATCGGCGCGGCGCGGAAGTTATCGGCGAGATTGAGCTGGCTTCGCGCTTCTTGCGCGGCCGGATCGTGGCGATCACTGGTACGAACGGAAAAACGACGACTACCTCGCTGGTTGGGGAGATGTTGAAAGACGCAGGGCTTAAAGTTCAGGTAGGCGGCAATATCGGCACGGCCCTGATCTCGATGATTGAATCGTCAAGCGATGATGGATGGAATGTAGTCGAGCTGTCGAGTTTCCAGCTCGAGACGATTGTCGATTTTCATCCGACCGTGGCCGCGGTGCTGAACGTGACCCCGAATCACATGGATCGATACGAAACATTGATGGATTACGCAGCCGCCAAGCACAACATCTTTCGCAATCAGACTGTGGGGGATGCGGCGATTCTCAATGCCGACGACGAAATAGTTTCGTCATGGGCGAGCGGGTTGCGAGCGCACGTCGTGCCTTTTAGCGTAAAACGTGAGTTGGATGAAGGATTGTTTCTGCGGGGGCGAGAGTTGGTTTCGCGCACGAAAGACGGCGCACGGGTTTTGATGTCGCGTGACGAGATGCAGCTCCGCGGAACACACAATGTCGAAAACGTTTTAGCGGCAATCGCGGCCGGGCTGGCGTGCGGAGCGTCGCCTGACTCGCTGCGCGAAACTGTCTGCCGTTTTCGACCAGTAGAACACCGGCTGGAAGAAGTTGCCGAGATTAACGGTGTGCGTTTTTTCAATGACTCGAAGGCCACCAGCGTCGATGCCACGATGAAAGCGCTCGAAGCCTTTGCTGATAACGAGGGCAAAGTCGTTCTGATCCTCGGAGGCAAGGGAAAGCACGCGCCCTATTTGCCGCTGGTTGATTTGATCAAGTCCGGCGTGCGCCGAATGATTTTGATTGGGGAGGACGCAAAAAATATCGAGTCTGAAATAGGCGTGGCCGCGCCCTTCGAGCACGCTGCTGATATGCGCGACGCAGTTGTCAGGGGTTTCGCGGCCGCCAGCGAAGGCGACGTCGTGCTGCTGGCGCCCGCCTGCGCCAGCTTTGACATGTTCGACAGTTTTGAGCACCGGGGACGGGTATTTAAAGAAGAAGTTTCGAGTTTGGAGTTTCGAGTTTCGAGTTCGCGTCAACCCGAAACCCGAAACTCGTAACTCGTAACTCGAAACTCGAAACCGCGAAAGCAATGCCGCAAAAGCTGCAAATCGACAAGTGGTTATTCTCGGCGACCGTGGGGCTCGCCTTGTTTGGCGTGGTCATGGTTTACAGCGCCTCAGCAGTGATCGCGCAACAGGAGAATCACAGCCAGTTTCATTATGTCGCCAAGCAGACTTTGTGGACCGCGATCGGTTTAGTCGTGATGTTCGTGGCGATGCGTTTTGATTATCAACTGCTCAATAGCCGGTGGATTATTTATGGATTGTTGCTGGTCACGGTGCTCTTGCTGGTGGCGGTGTTTGGCTTCTCGCCCACTAACGGCGCGCGGCGTTGGATTAAGTTGAAGGGCTTTTCGATACAGCCGTCGGAAATCGCCAAACTGTCGCTGGCTTTGTTCCTGGCACGATTTCTTGAAAGACGCGCAGGTGATGAAGCTTCATTCTGGCGAACATTTCTGCCCTGCTTCCTGGTGCTGGGTGTGGTCGCCGGTCTGGTCGCGAAAGAGCCCGACCTCGGCACGGCGTTAATGCTCGCAATCATCTGTTTCACCATCTGTTTTGCCGCCGGGATGCGTCCTCGCCACCTGGTCTATGCGGTGGTGCCGGCGCTGCTGTACGTCGGAAAGATGCTGATCTTCACGCCGTTTCGTATGAAGCGCCTGTCGGCTTTCATCGATCCGTGGGCCGACGCACAGGGTAGCGGTTATCAGGTGGTGCAATCGCTAATTGCGGTTGGCTCAGGCGGCACGCACGGTCTTGGTTTTGCGCAAGGCCGTCAGAAACTTTTGTTTCTGCCTTTCGCGCATTCAGATTTTATTTTCGCAGTTGTGGGTGAGGAGTTGGGACTGGTCGGGGCCCTGATCATTGTCATAGTCTTTGCGGTTTTTCTTTGGCGCGGAATGCGTGCCGCGCTGCGGGCGCCTGATGCGTTTGGCATGCTCCTCGGGATCGGTATCGTCGTAGGCATCGTAGCCCAGGCCCTGCTTAATATCAGCGTGGTGCTGGCCCTGGTGCCGACGAAGGGAATTCCGCTGCCGTTCATTTCGTACGGCGGATCATCGCTCGTGCCGACGCTGGCCGGCGTGGGAATCCTTTTGAACATTTCGCAGTATGCGGCGCTCGGCAAGCGAGAAAATTACGACGATGGCGACTATGAAGATGAATGGCAGGAAGCGCCGCGCGCTCGGAAAAAGCGCCAGCCACGGCAGCGGGCGTCAGCGCTGGCGCGCGCGCGTTACGGATAAATGATGCGCGTATTGATTGCGGCCGGTGGCACGGGCGGTCACATCTATCCCGGCATCGCGGTGGCCAACGAAGTAATGCGCCGCGATCCAGTTTCGACGGTCAGGTTTGTGGGCACGGCCCGGGGCTTGGAAAATCGTCTGGTGCCGCACGCGGGGTTTGAATTATCGATCATTGAAAGCTCGGGCCTAAAGAATGTCAGCATGGCTGCGAGATTGCGCGGGCTGTTCGTTTTGCCGAAGAGTATCTTTGCGGCGCGCCGTTTGCTTCGCGAGTTTCGTCCCGACATTGTGGTCGGCGCCGGCGGTTACGTTTCGGGTCCGGTCTTGTTAGCCGCGGCGATGTTGGGCCTGCCGACGCTGGTGATGGATTCGAACGCTTTGCCCGGTTGGACTAATCGAAGACTGGCGCGTTTTGTCGATAAGGCGACGGTTTCATTTCAGGAAGCGCTGCCATACTTTCGCGGCAAAGGCGTTTTGACCGGTAATCCGGTTCGGAGCGAGTTTTTTGAAATTCCCGCAAAGCAACGCGATGCGAAACGTTTTGATCTGCTCATCTTCGGCGGTTCGCAGGGCGCGCGCGCGATCAATGACGCGATGATTGCGGCGTTGCCGCACCTGACAGAAAAGAAAAGTGTGTTGCACGTAACGCATCAAACTGGGGAGAGCGAATTCGATA
>Ga0111539_10008494_pt1 | contig 13051 bp, 7 predicted proteins | sample RhiMethybrSRZTD1_FD_79667 | JGI IMG/M metagenome (GOLD analysis project Ga0111539, IMG submission 79667) | Populus rhizosphere microbial communities from Tennessee, USA - Rhizosphere MetaG P. TD hybrid SRZTD1 (version 2) (version 2) | ecosystem: Host-associated > Plants > Roots > Rhizosphere >...
AGTCCCGCGAGCGTCCGCGCCGCCGCCAGAAAAAACTCATCGGGGATCCGCCGCGCGCGGCACACGATGGCCCCCAGCCCGATGCCGGGAAACACATAGGCGTTGTTGCCCTGTCCGGGGCGGAACACGCGACCCTGCCAGGTCACCGGGCCGAAGGGACTGCCGCTGGCGAACACGGCGCGGCCGCGGCTCCACTCGTACGCCTGCTCGGCCGTGCATTCCGCCCGCGACGTCGGATTGGAGAGCGCGAACAGGACGGGACGCTCGTTGCACGCGCACATGCGTTCGACCACCTCCCGGGTGAACGTTCCGGGCGCGCCGGTGGCGCCAATGAGCACGTTCGGCTTCAGCGCCTCGATGGCGCCGACGAAACCGAGCGGCTGATGATCGTGCGCGTACGGAAGGTTGTGCGGCATCAGATCCGTCCGGCCTCGGACCACGAGGCCCTTCACGTCCACGAACCAGAGGCGGCGCCGGGCGTCCGGAAGACTGAGGCCCTCGTTCACCAGGGCGGACACCAGCAGATCGGCGATGCCCGTGGCCGCCGAGCCCGCGCCGAGGAACATGATCCGCAGGTCGCGGAGCGGCCGCTGGATGATGCGCGTGGACGCGGACACGCCGGCGAGGGCCACCGCCGCCGTTCCCTGGATGTCGTCGTTGAAACAGAGCACGCGGTCGCGATACGCGTTGAGCAGGGCGTAGGCGTCGGGTGTCTGGAAGTCTTCGAACTGGATCAGCGCGCCGGGGTATCTCTTCTGCACGGCGCGCACGAACTCGTCCACGAGCGCGAAGTACGCGGCGCCGGAGCGGCGGCGGCGAGGATACCCGATGTAAAAGTCGTCCTCGAGCAGCGCCGTGTTGTTGGTGCCGACGTCGAGCATGACCGGCAGGCAGTGCCGGGGCGGAATGCCCGCGCACGCCGTGTAGAGCGCGAGCTTGCCGACTGGAATGCCCATCCCGTTGGCGCCCAGGTCGCCGAGTCCCAGGATGCGCTGCCCATCGGTCACCACGATCACCCGAATGTCCTTCTCGCGCCAGTTGCCGAGAATTTTCGCGATGCGCCCCCGGTCGTCTGGCGTGATGTAGAAGCCTTTCGGCTCCCGCGCGATGTGGGAGAACTCCATGCAGGCCTGGCCGACAGTGGGCGTGTAGATCCACGGCATGGTTTCTCTGATGTTGGCGATCAACGTCCCGTAGAACAGCCCCTCGTTGCGCTCCTGCATCGAGGAGAGCGCCATGTACCTGTCAATGTCGCGCGGCAACGCCCGGAGCTCGTTCATGGCGCGATCGACGAGTTGCGACTGGGTGGCGACGACGTGAGGCAGCAGCCCCTGCAGACCGAGGCGCAGGCGCTCCTTGCGCGTGAAGGCAATGGACTTGTAGCGCGACTTGTCGCGCAGGATGTCGACGGGTTTTCTGGTTGCCATAATCACGGGGCTGTATCCGAGTGATATCACGCCTGGGGCCCCTCCTCCTGAGTTCGGCCCTGCTAGGCCGTGAATCCGCAGCGCGAGAGTACCTGCCGTACTTCCATGACCGACGCCCCGAGCTTCGCCGCCGCCGCAATCAGGTCCTCGGCGCGCGCCGGATACCAACTGCGGCGAGTCGTGTCGCCGAGTCCAAGCGCATCGAACGGCTCGATGGCGCGATCGATCCGATCGAACAGTTCCGCACGTGCCCGCCCGTCCGGGCACACGGCCGCGAGCGCGGCGCACGCACGCAACTCGGGCCCGAACGCCGGATGCGCGTGAAGCAGAAACCCGGGCGCAAGATGCGGCTTGCCGAGCCGCCGAACCGTTTCACTGAAACTGGCCGCCGCGAAGTAGAGCAGACTGAGCCGTTTGAACGTTTCCGGCGCCGCCATGTTCGCGTAGAGCGCGCCGACGAGCGCCTCGGTCACATCGAGCTCGGCCTGCGTGACCGAGGCATAGCTGGCAAGCGCCTCCGCACGTTCGGGCCCTGGCGACGTCGTTTCCAACACGTCCAGCAGCCGTACCAGACCGAGGAGCGTCAGCGGAAAACCTGTCGAGAGCAAGGGATCGATCACGCCCGCCGCCGACGGCAGGAGGGCCCATCTCTCACCAGCCACCTCGCGGCACCGGAACGCGACGCGAGGCGCATGGACGAAAGGCATCGTGGCGTGCGCATGCTCGAAGTGATCGCCAATCGACGGGAACCGCTCGAGCAATCGCGACCAGGCCGGCGCGCCGTCGGACGCGCGGATCCCGGCCGCGAGCCGATCGCACAGCGCCGCGCCCGCGCTCGTGATGCCGTTGTTGAAGCGCAACACCCAGATCCAGCCGCCATCGAAGATGTGATGGAGCGCTGCGGCATCCACCGGGTAGGGTGGCGGCGACCCGGCCGGCGCGACCTCCTCCCAGAGCCGCACGTCCGTGAAATGGGTGTAGAGACCTTGCGTTGGCGGGAGCCACCTGAGCGGCGCGCTGCCGATGCCGAGCGCGGCCGCCAGGAATCCGCGCGGACCGCTTGCATCGATGACAAAGCCGGCGGTGATGTCGACGTCGCCGCCGCCGCGCGTGCCTTCGAGACGGACGCCGCCGCCCGCGTCGTGGACGCCGCTCAATCGCGTCTCATCGAGATAGACCGCGCCCGCCTCGATCGCATCGCGCACAAGCGCCCAATCGAAGTCCGGTCGATACCAGTGTGTGTCTGCGACGTCGTCGTGCGGGCTGGCGCCGACGAGCAACTGCCGCGCATGCCGCTCGTCGTCGCGAAATGGTGTGTTCGCCTCGTGGAAGAGAAAAGTGAACCCCCGCTTGAGGCCGCAGGCGATGTGCGGTCGCGAGCGCTGCCACGTGCCCCACTTCGAGAGCACTCGAATCCCCGGCAGGTCGTAACGATCGGCGAACTCCTCGAGCAGCAGATTGGTCAGCGGCGTCGTCGACTCGCCGATCGCAAAGCGCGGATGGCGTCCGCGCTCGATGAGCACCACGCGGCGGTCGCGCCGTCTGAGCGCGAGCGCCGCGAGCGCGCCGGCGAAACCGGAGCCGACGACGGCGACGTCGGCGTCAATGCGCACAGCGCCGGCACTCGACCTCTGGCAGGACCGCCTGACCCAGATTCATCCGCTGCAACCGGACGCGCCGAGCCTCCAGACAAGTCGGGCAGTCGGCAAAGCGATCGAGATCCCAGAGATCCGCGAATACCCGCCGGTCCGGCGCGGGCCGGCGCGCCAGGGCAAGCATCAGGCTGCGCTCGAGATCTCGCAGCCGCGGCGGTACGTAGGTGCCGTCGTCGACGAACGCATCAATCGCGCCGTTGCCGGTGCGGGTCGGAATCAGGGAGACGGCCGACGCGCCAAACGCGAACGCGGCGTCGACAGACCGAACGAGCCACTCATCCTGCTCATCCGGTGCCACGAACGGAGGAAAGACGAGGAGAAAGACCCTGAGCCGCGCGCCAAGCGCCGCCAGCCGGGCGCTTGCCTGCGCGAAACCGTCCAGCGTGATCCGTTTGTGCAGCCGATCGAGCGCCTGAGGGTGCGCAGTCTCGAGACCCATCGCGACCTCGAGGCGTGGCGGCGCCGGTTGCTTCGCCAGCTCATCGATGAACCGGCGCGTCCGATCGCCGACAAGAGACGGATGCGACTCGACGATGACGCGCGCGCAGCCGGAGAGGTGGCTGGCGATCGGTGCAACATCACCGTCCGGGACGGCTCGAGGATCGAAGAAGCTGCCGGCGTTGTACAGCTTGATCTGCGTCACCGGCGCCGGCTGATTCGACAGCGCCGGTCGCGCCGCCGCAACCTGCGCGGCAATCGCTCCTCCCGGTGTGTCGCCAGGCGTCGTGAATTGCCAGAGGTCGCACATCACGCAGCGCCAGGGACATTCGCGGCCCGTCAGAAACAGCGTCGCGGTGCGCGCGGCGCCGCCGTCCTCTGTCCGTTCGTCCTCGACCACGACGCCCTGAGCGGACCACGGATCGTGCACGACGCGCCGAGGCGGACGACGGTCGAGCACGAACCGGTCGCGTTCGGCCGGGCTGGACGGGTATGCGAACATCGCCTTACGCGTAGAGGTCGTGGAAGGCGCGGCGATACGACTGTTCGGTCCCGTCAAGTCGCCGCCTCATCGCGTCGACCGGCAACGCGCCATGCTGAAAACGGCGCTTCGGGAAGACCGGCATGTCGAGGCCAGTGATGGCCTTGACGCCGCGTTGCACGACGTCGCCCTTCAGCGCGTACAGCGACGGCACGTCATAGCCGGTGAGCGCCGCAAATGGAATCTCCTCCGCGACTTCGATGACGGCGCGCTGTGTGTACGGGCTGAACCCGGAAAACCCGTACCGTCGCGCGGGCGCGTACGTCCGCACGTAGCTGCGGCTGAGGCCGCCGCTGTAGGTCAGCGAATGCTTGATCCGCCCGACGCCCCAGCCTTCCTGGTACAGCATCAGATTGTCGATCACGCTGCGGATCGTCAGCTCCGGATTCTCTTCGATCGGATAGTCCTTGAGATTCTCGTCGCCGCCGTCGCCATCCGCGAGATACCGCCAGTCCGGATAGCGCGCGCGGATCCCGCGACACAGCTCGAGCCCGACCGCCGCGCATTCGACGTCGAGCGGCTTGTAGTCCTCGAGCACGCGGAGCGTCGCGTCGAGGTCGAGGCCGTCGGGCGACGCGTCGATTTCCTCGAGAAAGAGCGACAGACCGAGCGACGACAGGAACTCGCGCGCCTGCTCGACGTCCGGACCCGCGCCGAGATTCAGCACGAACGCCTTCAGCCGGGCCGGCGACAGCCCAAGCTTCAGCATCGTGTGGTACGTCACGAGAAAGACGGCGCCGCTGTCGATACCGCCCGAGAACGCCACGCCGACGGGCTCGGGCCGGGATGATGATGCCTCGACGTGCCGAAGCCAGAGTTCGATCTCATGCGCCATCGCCGACACGTACCGGCGGCCGATGTCGTCGAGCGAGGCGGGCAGCGCGTTCCGCGTCGGGCTGAAGAAGCGCGTGTAGATCGGATCGGGATCGGGACACCCGACGAGCGCGATGTCGACGACATGGTGGGCGGGCACCATGCGCGTGTAGCTCGGATGGAACTGCCCGTCGAGGCCGTCGGCCGCGAGCGCGGCGTGCAGCGTATCGATCCGATCCGCGACGTACAGGGCCGGGCCCGCGTGGCGTTTCGCAAGGAAATAGCGCATCGGCCGATCGAGCGACCGGGCCAGGCGCACCGTGACGCCCTCGGAAGCGACGAGCGCGAACGAGCCGCGCACCTCGCGCATTCCCTCCGCGCCGCCGCCGAGCCGCCGGCGCGCCTCGTCGACGGTCATGTTGTCGATCCGGTTCAGGGCCGGATCGATCAGATCCACGAGGCGGCTCACGGGCTGGTGCATCGGTGAATTGTGGGCCCGCCGGGGAGCGCGTGCAAGGGCGCCGATTGGGCGGTCCGGAGGGGCCGGCTTCAGCCGGCCTTTGCCGGGCCGGCTAAAGCCGGCCCCTCCATCTGAGGCCCGCCGCCGGAGAGAGATCGATACGCCGTCACGACGACGATCGCGAGGGCCGCGCCGGCGAGCGTGTCGAGGACGTAGTGAAAACGGCCGTACACGGTGCCGATGATCAGACTCACGGTGAGTGGGATGATCAGATAGGCGAGCCGGCGCTGGTGCCGCCACGCGACCAGGCACACGACGACCGCACCGGACACGTGCGCGCTGGGAAACGCGCCGCCGCGCGCGCCGCCGCGCGCCGAGATCTGATGGACGAGATCGAAGAAGAAGTGGCCCGAGAGCGGCGGGCCCAGCCGCTGCGACAGGTAGTAGGGGCTGTCCACCGGCAGCAGGATGAAGAACAGGTAGCTCCCCAGCAGCACGGTCGACAGCATCAGCAGCAGCTCGCCGAAGGCCGCCCGTCGTCCGCTGATGTACCAGTACGCGCTCACCGAGGGAATGACGATCACGTACGACAAGTAGCAGAAATGCAGGTACTCGGACAACGGCACGAACGCCAGCCGCTCGCTCAGGTACAGGCTCGGTTGCCCGGCGAACAGCGCCGACTCCCACGCCGGAATCGCCGTGGTCAACCGCCAGTCGCCAATCACCGCGGCCAGCAGCTGCACTTCCTTGTAAAGAAGAGGAAACAGCATCAATGGATGCCAGTCGCGAATCACGCGAAGGATCCCCGTTGACGGATTGGCGCGGTTCAGGAGCAGCAGCGCCGCGAAGAGCGTCACGTGCACTGCGACCAGCCAGATCCGGCCCGGGACCGCCTTCCCGAGGATGGCGATCAAGGCGGCCGTGATCGCCAGATACGATGCCGTCAGCGTCGTCGTCCGGCGGGCAGAATCAAGGGGCGGCATCCGGCGGTATGATCCTAGTATGAGGTGGCCGCGGCGCAGGCTCCGGAACGTCCACCGCAAGTGGAGGGAGACCAGAATGGTGGCGCGCGGCTTCCAGTCCGCGAGTCATCCTCTCCTCGCGCAGATCGTGCCGATCCGCCGATGCAACCTGGCGTGCACCTACTGCAACGAATACGACAAGCACTCTCAGCCGGTGGCACTGGCGACGATGCGCGAGCGCCTCGACCACCTGGCGCGGCTGCGGACGGCGAACATCGAGATCAGCGGCGGCGAGCCGCTGCTGCATCCTGACCTCGACGAGCTGGTCCGGCACATCCGCCGAAGCGGCGCGCTGGCCGGACTGATCACGAACGGCTACCTGCTCACCGAGAAGCGCGTCGAGGGCTTCAACAACGCCGGGCTGGATCACCTGCAAATCAGCATCGACAACGTGACGCCTGACGACGTGTCGAAGAAGAGTCTGAAGGTGCTCGACGCGAAGCTGCAGATGCTGGCGAAGCACGCCGCGTTCAGCGTCAACATCAACTCCGTGCTCGGCGGCGGGTTGAGTCGCCCCGAGGACGCCCTGACGATCGCGAAGCGGGCGATCGAACTGGGTCTGTCGGCGACGGTCGGCCTGATCCACAACGGTCGCGGCCGCCTGCTCCCGCTGACGCCGGACCAGCAGCGCATCTACGGCGAGATCACTTCGCTGACGGCGCCGTTCTACTCGGTACAGAAGCAGAACGATTTCCAGCGGAACCTGGCGCTCGGCCGCCCGAACGAGTGGCAGTGCGGCGCCGGTGGCCGCTATCTCTACGTCTGCGAGGACGGCCTCGTGCATTGGTGCTCGCAGCAGCGCGGACATCCGGGGATTCCGCTGGCCGAGTACACGACCGAGGATGTGCGGCGCGAGAGCACGAGTGAGAAGAGCTGTGCGCCGCTTTGCACCGTGTCGTGCGTGCACCGCGTGGCGCTGCTCGACCGTCTTCGCACCCAGCCGATCAAGACGCTCGACGAGATCATGCCGGAGAACGCCGGCGGCGCCGCCAGCGTGCGCCTGCTCCGCTGGATGTTCGTGACCGGCCCGCATCACGACCGCTTCCGCGCCGTCGCCGCGCGCCTGCTCGGATCGCGTTCGTAGCGCGTCTTCGCCGTCCGGTGGCTCCTGCCTGTGGCGCGCTCTTCGAGCGTACCGGCTGCGGTAACATCGCGACGCATGAGTGCCGCCTCGCACGGAGCAGATCAGGCGTCCGCCGTCGAGAACGAACCTCCAGAACCGAGCATGGCATACCGGCTGGACGCGAGCGAAGTGCTCGCGAGGCTCCGGACGGCTGAGCGACGCGGGTTGAGCGACGACGACGCGCGCGCCCGGCTCGCCGAATCTGGATCCAACGAGCTCGCCGCGGAGAAGCCTGTTCCTGCCTGGCGGCGCTTTCTGTCGCAGTTCCAGGATGTGCTCGTCATCCTCCTTCTGATCGCGACCACCATCTCTGCGGCGCTCTGGATCGTGGAACGGGACACCGCCCTCCCATATGAAGCCATCGCGATCCTGGCCATCGTGCTCCTGAACGCGACGATGGGCTATGTGCAGGAGTCGCGGGCCGAAGCTGCCGTGGCGGCGCTTCGCGCCATGTCGGCGGCCGATGCCTCGGTGATCCGTGGCGGGGAGCGACGCAGTGTGCCCGCGGCAGAGATCGTGCCGGGCGACATCATCCTCATCGAGGAAGGCGACACCATTCCGGCCGACGCCCGACTGATCGAGTCGGCGGCGCTACAGACGGCGGAGGCGACCCTCACCGGCGAGAGCCTGCCCATCACAAAAGATATTGCGGCGATTCCCGACGAGGTGCCTCTCGGCGATCGGGACAACATGGTGTTCAGCGGCACGGCCGCGACATACGGGCACGGGAAGGCGGTCGTCACCGCCACCGGCATGCGGACCGAGATGGGGCGGATTGCCGGCCTGCTGAAAGCGACGCCGGACGAGACGACGCCGCTGCAGCGAGAACTGGATCGCACCGGCAAGATGCTGGGGCTCGTCGTCATCGCGATCGCAGCCGTCATGATCGTCACGATCGTGTTGATCCAAGATGTGCGCGGCGTCTCGGGCTTGTTCGATGTGCTCATCCTCGGCGTCGCGCTGGCCGTCGCGGCGGTGCCCGAAGGCCTTCCCGCGGTCGTGACCGCCGTGCTGTCGATCGGCGTGCAGCGCATGGCGAGGCGGAACGCCATCGTCCGGCACCTGGCCGCGGTCGAGACCCTCGGCTCGGCCACCGTCATCGCCTCGGACAAGACGGGCACGCTCACGAAGAACGAGATGACGGTTCGCGTGATCGTGACCGCAAGCGGGCGCGTGACCTTCGACGGTTCGGGCTATGTGCCGCAAGGGGCCGCTCATGCCGACGGCGGGGGCCCCTTCGACGGGCCGCTGAGGGTCGAAGTGGAACGCGCGCTTTCCGCCGCCGATCGGGCGAACAACGCCTCCATTCAGGAGGCGGCTGGCCGGTGGACGGTACAAGGCGATCCGACGGAGGGGGCGTTGCTCGTCGCGGCACGGAAGTGCGGCCTGCGCTCGGACGCGCTCGACGAGCAACTCCCTCGCGTCGGCGAAGTGCCGTTCTCATCGGAACGCAAGTTGATGAGCACCGTGCATCGTGACGCCCGGCAGCAGGACCGCGGCGTCGTGTTCACCAAAGGCGCCCCCGATGTCTTGCTGACACGGTGCACACGGGAACTGGTCGGCGAGGAACGACGGCCGCTGACCCCGGATCGGCGCGCCGCCATACTCGAAGCCAACGAGGCGCTCGCGGGCCAGGCGTTCCGGACGCTGGGCGTCGCCGGTCGGTGGCTGACGGGCGGGGCACTGGCAGAGCATGCGGCCCATCCGGACGAACGGGTGGAACAGGATCTCGTCTTCGCCGGACTCATCGGCATCATCGATCCCCCTCGTGCCGAGGCCGGCGTTGCGGTCGCCCGCGCCGTACGGGCGGGCATTCGTCCCATCATGATCACTGGAGATCATCCGCGCACGGCCAGTGTGATTGCTCGCGAGCTGGGGATCAGTAGCGATGGTCGTACGATGACGGGAGCGGAGCTCGAGGCGCTTTCTCCGGACGAACTCTCGCGCACGGCGGCGAGCGTGTCGGTCTACGCCCGCGTCAATCCCGAACACAAGCTGCGCATCGTCGATGCGCTCAAGCGTTCCGGTGCCGTCGTGGCCATGACGGGAGACGGCGTGAACGACGCGCCGGCGCTGAAAAAGGCCGACATCGGGATCGCGATGGGCATCACCGGCACGGACGTCTCGAAGGAAGCGGCGGACATGGTGCTGTCGGACGACAACTTCGCGTCGATCGTCGCGGCCGTCGAGGAAGGCCGCGCGATTTTCGCGAACATCCGCAAGTTCCTGCGATATCTCCTCTCATCGAACATCGGCGAAGTCATGACGATGTTCTTCGGCGTGGTGTTCGCCCGGCAGATCGGGCTGGAGATCGGCGGCGGCGCCATCGTCCTGCCGCTGCTGGCGACGCAGATTCTCTGGATCAACCTGGTCACCGATGGCGCGCCGGCCCTCGCGCTCGGCGTCGATCCGGCAGATGAGGGATTGATGGAGCGGCCGCCGCGTCCGGTCGGAGAACGCGTCATCACTCCGGCGATGTGGCGCGGCATCGTCTTCGTCGGCGTCATCATGGCGGCCGGCACGCTGTTCGTGCTCGACGCGTCGCTGCCCGGCGGCTTCGTCGACGGCACCGGCGATCTGCGCTACGCGCAGACCAGGGCGTTCACGACGTTGATGTTGTTCCAGATCTTCAACGTGTTCAACGCGCGTTCGGACGACCAGAGCGTGTTCGTTCGCCTGTTCACCAACCGGTGGCTGTGGGCCGCCACGGCGGCATCACTCGTTCTGCAGGTCGTCGTCGTCCATGTTCCCTTTCTGCAGCACGCGTTCGGCACGACGCCGTTGAGTGCACGAGACTGGCTGGTCTGCATTGCGGTCGCGAGCTCCGTGTTGTGGCTGCGTGAGGCAAGCAAAGCGATGGCGCGGTAAGATCGGCTGACGCGATGGGCTCGACGACTCAGTCCCTGGAGTTCCTGGCCGGCGGTGGGGGAGTCGGCGCGCTGATCCGTACGCACGACTGGTCCTCGTCGCCGCTCGGGTCTCCCGAATCGTGGCCGCAGGCGTTGCGCACGGTCGTGGGCCTGCTCCTCCAATCCAGGTTCCCGATGTTCGTGGCCTGGGGGCCGGACCTGGGCTTCCTCTACAACGACCCGTACGCCGAGATCCTGGGGGCCAAGCACCCACGGGCGCTGGGCAGCCGGTTCTACGACATCTGGTCCGAGATCTGGCCGGACATCAGCCCGTTGATCGACGCGGCGCTTGCCGGCGAGGCCACGTATCGTGAAGATCTTCCGCTCGTCATGAACCGGAAGGGTTACGACGAGCAGACGTGGTTCACGTTCTCGTACTCCCCGGTCCGGGAAGAGAGTGGCAGAGTGGCCGGCATGTTCTGCGCCTGTTCCGAGACGACGCAGAAGGTACTGGCCGAACGCTCGCTCCGCGAATTGAACGAGACGCTGGAGCGCCGGGTCACCGAGGCGCTCGCGGAGCGCAAGATTCTGGCGGACATCGTCGAGGGCACGAACGCCTTCGTGCAGGTCGCCGATCTCGACTATCGCTGGCTGGCGATCAACCACGCGGCGGCCGACGAGTTCGAGCGGATCTTCGGCGTGCGTCCCAGAGTGGGCGCGAGCATCCTCGACCTGCTGGCGGGGCAGCCGGACCACCAGCGCGCGGTCCAGGCGCTCTGGAGCCGGGCACTGGGCGGCGAGGAGTTCACCGCGATCGAAGAGTTCGGCGATCCGGCGCGCGATCGGCGCGCCTACGAGATCCGTTTCAACACGCTGCGCGATCGCGATGGCCGGCGCATCGGCGCGTACCAGTTCGTCTACGACGTGACCGAGCGCCTGCGCGATCAGGACCGGCTGCACAAGGCCGAGGTGGCGCTGCGCCACGCGCAGAAGATGGAATCGCTCGGTCAGCTCACCGGCGGCGTCGCCCACGACTTCAACAACCTGCTCGCCGTGTTCGCCAACGGGCTGCAACTGCTCGAACGAACCGGCGTCCAGCCGCCCAGTCCGCGCGTGTTCGACGCCATGCGCCGCGCGGTCGCGCGTGGCACCGGCCTCACCCGGCATCTCCTCGCCTTCTCGCGGCGCCGGCCCATCAATCCGGAGGCCATCGACGTGGTGGCCCACCTGAAGAGCATGCGCGACATGCTCGACGGATCCCTCGGTGGCGACATCGAGGTGCGGATGAACTTCGCTCCGGACGTCTGGCCGGTCGAAGTCGAGGCGGGCGAAATGGAACTGGCGATTCTGAATCTATGCCTGAACGCCAGAGACGCGATGGCCGATGGCGGCGTCATCAGTATCGCCGTCGAGAACGTGCAGGCGGCGCTCGAGGACGGCGCACCCGGCGACTTCGTGAAGATCTCGATTGCCGACACCGGCCACGGCATGCCGCCCGACGTCCGCGCGCGCGTTTTCGAGCCGTTCTTCACGACGAAAGACATCAGCAAAGGCTCGGGCCTTGGCCTGCCCCAGGTGTATGGCTTCGTCCAGCAGTCCGCAGGTCGGGTCGAGATCGCCAGCGAAATGGGCGTCGGGACGATGGTGACGCTGCTCCTGCCACGTACGCTGCGTGATCCGATCGCCGCCGTCCAGACCGCCGACGTCACCGCCGCGCCGGGGCCGCGGCTGGACCCCGAGCGCCGCGGCCACCTGTTGCTCGTGGAAGACGACCGTGAAGTGTCGGCACTCTCCCGTGAGTTGCTCACCGCGCTCGGGTTTTCGGTCACGCACGTCGCCAGTGCCGACGCCGCGCTCGAGGCCCTGGCCGACTCGCCCCAGATCGACCGTGTGCTGTCGGACATCATGATGCCCGGCGGGGTGAGCGGTCTTCAGCTCGCGCGAGAGATTCGCCGCCGTTACCCGCATCTTCCCGTGCTCCTGACCACCGGCTATGTCGAGGCCGCCGCCGACATGGCTGAGGGGGAATTCGATCTGCTGCTCAAGCCGTTCAGCTTCGAAGCGCTGGCCAAGGCGCTGGGTGTCTCGTCCGAGACCGCGAGCTGACACATCCCGTGGCGGTGTGGTGAGAGGAGGGGCCGGCTTCAGCCGGCCCTGCGCGGGCGGGCTGAAGCCCGCCCCTCCTTTTGAGCGGAAGGGCCGAGCCCGGCGATCTATTCCATCTTGAGTGCCCGAACGGGATCAGCGGAGGCGGCCCGCCGGGCAGGCAGATACGCGGCGACCAGCGAGGTCACGAGGAGCAGGACGGCCGCCGCGCCGAACGTCGCCGGATCGGTCGGCGTGAGACCGTACAGGAACGCTGAGACGAGTCGGCTCGCGGCCAGCGCGCCGGCCAGCCCGGCGGCAATGCCGAACCCGATGAGGACGAGCGTCTCGCCGAGGACGCGCCGGAGGAGCGCGGCCCGCGTCGCGCCCAGGGCGAGACGAATACTGAACTCGCGCAGCCGGCGGGCGACGCCGTACGCCATGACCCCATATAAGCCGACGCACGCCAGCACGAGTCCGAGCGCGCCAAAGGCCATCGACAGTGTCGCGAGCAGCCGCTCGCGCTGAAGCGACGTGTCGATCTGCTCGTCCATCGTCCGCATGTAACTGACGACGAGATCGGGACTCGTCGCCTGCACGGCGGCCCTGACCTCCGCCTCGATCGATCGCGGCGCGGC
>Ga0111539_10008496_pt1 | contig 13051 bp, 17 predicted proteins | sample RhiMethybrSRZTD1_FD_79667 | JGI IMG/M metagenome (GOLD analysis project Ga0111539, IMG submission 79667) | Populus rhizosphere microbial communities from Tennessee, USA - Rhizosphere MetaG P. TD hybrid SRZTD1 (version 2) (version 2) | ecosystem: Host-associated > Plants > Roots > Rhizosphere >...
CCGGCCGCCAGGCGCCAGACGACGATCTGGAGCGGGACGGAGCCCGCGATCATCGCCGCGACGCCGGAGTCGATGCGCGTCTCCGCCACGTGCACGAGGCCGACGCCGAGCGCGAGCAACCACACGCCGACGCCCATGGCCGTCAGGGCCTCGCGCCGCTCGACGCGGAGCGATCGCCGGACGACGAGGACGATGACCGCCAGGATCGCCGACGCGGCGAGAAACCGCGTCCCGGCGGTGAGGAGCGGCGGCAGCGTTCGCACCGCGATCTTGATCGCGAGATACGTCGAGCCCCACGCGAGGTAGACGATCCACAGCGCCGTCCAGAGGCGAATCCGGTCGCGCCTCACCACGAGCGCCCGTTCCCGGGCGCCCTCTGCGGGCAGCGGTCGCGGATCACCGTCATGATTGCTCCAACGATGGGACTGCTCGATTCCATCCGGAGGGTCTTCGGCCGCGCCGAGAACGCGATGAACGACGTCGACTATGCGGCGCTCGACGCGGTGCACCACGCCGAGGACCGGATCGACGACGCCACCGGCGGCCGCTACTACGACGCGGTCGAGAAGGCGGACGAGGAGGCGGGGGAGCTCCTCGAGCGGCTCCACCTCGACGGCGAGCCCGGCCAGGGGCGCGATGCGGCGGGCGACGCCACCGACTCCGAGCCCGGCTCGGGGCCGGCTGCGGCCTAGAGGGCGCGTCGGTCGGCGAACGCGGCGCGGTGGCCGCGCTCGTTCGCCTCGGCGATCTCGGCCTCGTCGAGCGCCCCGATCCGGTGCAGGAGGGCGAACTCGTCGCGCAGGTGCGTCCGCATCATCTCCGGCCCGTCCGTCGCGATCGTGAACGCGACGCCGCTCTCGACGAAGCGGCGGAAGGTCTCGCGCACGGCCTCCTCGTCGCGGAGCGCGCGGGTGAGCAGGTTCGACGTCGGGCAGATCTCCAGCGTCACGCTCGCATCGCGGAGGAGCCGCATGAGCTCCGGGTCGCGCGCGGCGAGGATCCCATGCCCGATCCGCTCGGGACGGAGCGACTCGACGACCTCGCCGATCTCCTCGATCCCCGTAGGCCCCTCCTCGCCGACGTGGATCGTCACGCCGAGGCCGGCCTCGCGCGCCGTCTCGACCATCGGCGCGAGCGCGCTGTAGTCGTACCGCCGGCCGCCGGGCCGCGGCCCGGCGATGTCGACGCCCACGACGCCGCGGCTCGCCCAGCGCACGGCCTTCTCGACGATGATCTCGTTCTGGCGCCGGTCGAACGTGCGGTCCATCATCAGGATCAGGCCTGCGTTGACCTGCGGGTACTCCAGCTTCGCGAGATCGAGGCCCCGGATCGCGGCGAGGATGATGTGGTCCAGGTCGCGCTCGCCGCCGCGGTTCCGCTTCATGGGGTTGAACCGCAGCTCGAGCGTCGTGATCCGCTGCGAGCGATAGGCGCCTCCGATCGCCGCGTGGACCGACCGCTCGACCGCGAGCGGGGACGACTGGATCAGCTCCGTCCAGTGGTAGATCGCGTCGAGCGCGTCGAGGTTCTCGACGCCGCGGGGATCCGACACGGTGACGAGCGCGTCGAACTCCCAGTAGTCCTTCACGGGCAGGGCGATCCCCTGCTCGTGGGCGAGGCTCCACATGATGTCCGAGGCGACCGAGCCGCCGAGATGCGTGTGGAGCTCGGCAAGCCCGACGTCCGCGAGGAGCATCGAGGGAGCTTAGAGCGTCGCGCGTTGCACGACGTCCCGCAGCGCGTCGAGCCAGGCGGGGTCGATCATGTGCGGCACCGGCGACTCGAGCCGGACGACGTCGGCGCCCGCGGCGGCGAGCGTCTCGGCCGCCTCCGCCCCGAAGCGGGCGGGGATCACCGGGTCGAGGCTCCCGTGCGCGACGGCGACGGGCACGCCCGCGAGCCGCTCCGGGGCGAGCGGGAACCCGTCGACGCGCGGGAGGAAGCCCGAGAGCGCGACGACCCCCGCGGGCCGCGGCCGGTCGGGGCCGAGGGTCATCGCCCAGCTCATCACCGTGCCCTGGGAGAAGCCGCCGAGGACGAGTCGGTTCGCAGGCACGGGGAGCGCGTCGAGGAAGGCGGCGAGCCGCGGCGCGGTGGCGAGGAACGTCTCGGGGTCGGGTGTCGGGATCCCGCCCAGCGCGTACCAGTGGCGCCCGCCGGGCGGCAGCTCGAGCGGTCCCTGTGGGGTCACGCCGAGGAGCCGCCGCTCGGGATCGAGCAGGTCGAGAAGGGGATAGAGGTCGTGCTCGTCGGCCCCGCGGCCGTGGAGCAGCACGAGGGCGCCGGCAACGCGCTCCGAGCGGGGATCGTCTCCCTGCGACTCGGCGGGTCGCCAGCGCGCCTCGAGCGGTGCGACCGGCGTCATCGAGCCCATGCGGCCCGCGGGTCCGGGAGCGGCGTGAGGACGCGCTCGACCTGCGGGCGAAGGTGCTCGAACGCCGGCGGCAGGATGAGCGACTCGCCGAGGTGCTCGGGGTCCTCGTCGATGCCGAAGCCCGGGCCGAGCGTCGCGATCTCGAACAGCACGCCGCTCGGCTCCCGGAAGTAGATGGAGCGGAACCAGAAGCGGTCGATCACCGGTGTGGCGTGCGCGCCTGCCTCCGTCACGAGGCGCTGCCAGTGCTCGTGATCCTCCATCGTCGACGCCCACGCGACGTGGTGGACCGTCCCGGCACCGGGCACGCCCGGCCCGGAGGCGGGCGATGCGTCGTACCCGTAGAGCCCGCCGCGCTCGGCGCCTCGGATCTCCCAGGACGCCGCACCGGTCGGCTCGAAGCGGAGGACGCCTTCGAGGAGCGCGCGGCTGCGCTCGGGGTCGCTCGCGAAGGCTCGGACGCCGTCGAAGCCCTGGATCGCCAGCTCGGCCGTGATCTCCGGGTGGGCGGCGACGAGCGGCCTGTCCGTCGTGTCCGAGACGACGAGCTCGAGGCCGAGCCCTTCCGGGTCCTCGAACCGCAGCCTGCCCGGCGACCGCTGCGGGAACGCGCCCGCCGGGACGAGCCGCTGCTCCCAGAACGCGATCGCGTCCTCGGAGGCGACGCGGAAGCTCACCGTGTGCACCATCCCGGCGCCCGCGCGGCCGCGGCGTGCGCCCGGGTACTCGAAGAACGTGATGTCGGCCCCCGCGCTTCCCTCCTCGTCCGCGTAGAACAGGTGATAGACCGTCGGGTCGTCCTGGTTGACGGTCTTCTTCACGAGCCGCAGGCCGAGGACGCCCGCGTGGAACTCGACATTGACCGGCGCGTTGCCGGTGATGCACGTCACGTGGTGGATCCCCTCGAGCCTCATCGTCCCCTCTTCTGCGGGCGTCCTACCCGCCAGCCTGCCGTACGTGGATACTGTCATCTGTGGCGCCTCCTGATAAGCTTGTACGTGCAAGCAATTATATTTGAAGATGCAAGTATCTGAGGTCAAGCAGCTCAACGACAGAGAGCTCGCGGCATGGAGAGGCTTTCTCCGTCTGCACGCGGCGCTCGTCCGCGAGCTCGACCGCGAGCTCGAGGAGTCGCACGGGTTGCCGCTGACGCACTACGAGGTGCTCATCCACCTCTACCTCGCGCCCGACAACCGACTCCGGATGAGCGACCTGGCCGCATCGGTGCTGCTCAGCCAGAGCGGCGTGACGCGGCTCGTCGACCGGCTCGAGCGGGCCGGCCACGTCGTTCGCCACCAGTGCGCCGACGACCGGCGGGTCCTCTACGCGCAGCTCACGGATCGCGGCAGGGCGCGCCTGATGGAGGCACGCCCGACGCACCTCGCGGGCGTCCGCGCCCGCTTCCTCGCGCACTTCGACGACACCGAGCTGGACGAGCTCGCGGCGGCCTGGGAGCGCGTGCAGCCGGGCATCACCGAGTAGCGGCTCCGACCGGGTGGTGCTACCCGAACGGTCGGGCGGCCTCGCGCTCGTTAGGCTCTCGGCGTGAAGATCGGCATCGTCGTGCCGTTCTCGTGGTCGTTCTGGGGCGCGGTCGTGGAGCACGCCGAGCTCCAGGCAGCCGCGCTCGAGGCGCGGGGCCATGAGGTGCGCCTGGTAATGGGCAACGATCCGCCCGGGCAGTTCACGCGGGCGCTCCACCCGCGCGTCGGTCGGCACGGGGATCCGCCGGCGAACGTCATCCCCGTCGGCCGGTCGGTGATCGTCCCCGCGAACGGCTCGCTGCCGAACATCGTCCTGAGCCCGCGCTCCGTCTTCCGGATCCGTCGCGTGCTCGCGCGGGAGCAGTTCGACGTGCTGCACCTCCACGAGCCGATGACGCCGGCGATCTGCATCGCCGTCCTCGCGCTCGCGACGACGCCCATGGTCGCGACGTTCCACGCGTCGGGGGATCTCGGCTGGATGCGCATGGGGATGCCGGCCTGGGGGTTCCTCATGGACCGGATCGACCGGCGCATCGCCGTCTCCGAGCGCGCGCGCGCGTCCGCGTCGCGCTGGCTCGGCGGCGACTGGGAGATCGTCCCGAACGGCGTTCTCGTCCCCGAGCATGCCGATCCGGCCGGACGCGAGCACACGGTGGTGTTCGCCGGACGGCACGAGCCGCGAAAGGGCCTCCACGTCCTCCTGCGCGCCTGGCCCGAGATCCGGCGCCGCACGGGCGCGCGCCTCGTCGTCGCCGGCGCGGACCCGCTCGCCGTCCGGCTGCTCCTGACGCGGATCGGCGTGCCCGACGAGGGCGTCGACGTCGTCGGCTTCCTCAGCCAGACCGAGCTGACCGATCTCCTGCGCTCGACGAAGGCGCTCGTCGCGCCGTCCCTCGGCGGCGAGAGCTTCGGGATGGTCCTGACGCGCGCGTTCGCGTGCGCGACCCCCGTCGTGGCGTCGGACATCGAGGGGTACCGGGAGGTCGTTACGCCCGAGAGCGCCGTCCCCGTGGCGCCCGGCGACCCCGCCATGCTCGTCGAGGCCGTCGAGGCCCTCCTCGCGGACGAGCCGCGGCGCGTCGCGATGGGCGAGGCGGCGCGACTCCTCGCCCGCGACCGATACGGGTGGCCGGACATCGCAGCGCGGCTCGAGGGGATCTACGAGCTCGTCGTCGGTGCATCCAGCGTGAGGGCGGCCGCATGAGGAGGCTGGAGGCGCTCGCGCGGAACCCCTGGGCGCGCGGGCTCTTCGTCCTCGCCTCTCTCGTCCTCGCGATCCTTCTCCTCTGGTGGCGCGGCCCCGAGTGGGACACCGTCTACCACGCGTTCGACTTCGTCAGCTGGCGGTGGGTGGTCGTCGGCGTCATCCTCAACCTCCTCTCCGTCCTCGCCCGCGCCCTCTCGTGGAACGTGACGATCCACCAGGCGCTCCCCCCGCCGCGCCCGACGTTCCCACAGGTCTTCTCCGCCTTCGGCGTCGGTCTGCTGGGCAACGCCGTCCTCCCTGCGCGAGCGGGAGAGCTGGCCCGGGTCGCCGTGCTGCGCCGGCACTTGCCCGGGCGCCCCGGCACGAGCGCGACGCTCCTCGGGACGGTGTTCTCCCACCGGCTGTTCGACCTGTTCCCGATCGCGCTGCTCGTCGCGTACGTCCTCGCGACGGCGAAGCTGCCGCACTGGGCCGTGACCGGTGTCGTGATCGTCGGGATGGTCGGGCTGGCGCTGCTCGCCGTGGCGATGATCATGGCGCGCCGCGCGCACGCCGGCGTCCCGCAGGGCCCGCGGACGCCCAGCCGCCTCCTCGCGATGGCCCGTCAGGGACTCGCCGTGCTCCGCACCCCTGGGGCCGCGTTCGGAGCGATCCTGTTGCAGACGCTCGGGTGGGTGCTCCAGCTCCTCGCCGTCTGGGCGGTGACCGAGGCGTTCGACCTCGACGTGCCGCTCCCGGCGGCCGCGCTCGTCCTGCTCCTGATGAACATCGCGACGGTGTTCCCGCTGTGGCCCGGGAACGTCGGCCTCCTGCAGGCGGCCGTCGCGCTGCCGCTCGTCCAGTACGGCGTCGCGTACGGCACGGGCTTCGCGTACGGCCTCGTGCTGCAGGCGATCGAGATGTCCGTCGGCGTCGGCGTCGGTCTCGTCATGCTCGCCCGCGAGGGCCTCTCGTTCGCCGCCCTCAAGCGGATGGAGGAGCAGGAGGAGACATCCGCGGAGGACGTCCTCGACGAGGTCGACGAGGAGGCGGACGAGGAGTACGCGACGGACGACGAGCGCCAGCTCGTCACACGCGGCCAGTCCCGGCGCTGAGCGACCCGAGACGCGCCGCGATCACCGTGTCCGCGGCCGCCGCGCTCGGTGCGTGTCCCGTCACGGCCGCCACGAAGGGGCCCCGCTCGAGCGCCACCAGCTCCACGTCGGTGACCGCCACCGCGGTCGCGGTCCGCGGGACGTCGCGGAGGAGCGCGATCTCGCCGAACGCCTCACCCGGGCCGAACGTCCGGCCAAGGATCGACACCTGTCCCGAGCGGACGACGTAGAAGCGATCGCCGGCCTCTCCCTCGCGCACGATCGGGATGCCGACCGGGAACTCGACCGGGGTCGCCTCGCGCGCGAGGCGCTCGAGCACGGGCTCGGGCAGCGCCGCGAGCAGCGGCACGCCGCGCAGCAGCTCGGTCGCCTCGGGCGCGCTCGACATGCGGTCGATCGCGCGGAGTCGGGGGCGCGTCAGGAGCGCCAGGACCGGCAGCACCGCCCCGGTGACGACGAGTGCGGCCTTCGGCCCGACGAGGTCGATCAGCAGCGGCGCGAGAAGCGCGCCGAGCCCCAGCGTCCCGATGAGCAGCCCGTCGAGCGCCCCGAGCGCGCGCCCCAGCACCGCGTCGGGGACGGCCCGCTGCATGATCGTCAGCGCGTTCACGTCGACGATCGAGTTGCCGATCCCGAGGACGCCGAGCGCGGCGACTGCGATCACGGAGAAGGGGAGACCTCCGACGACCGCGAGCGGCAGGCCGAACAGCGCGAGCCCGATCGCGAAGTCCCGCGCGAGCCGCCCGCGCGTCGACAGCACGAGCGCCACGAACCCGCCGATGAGGCCGCCCACGCCGACCGCGGCGTAGAGCAGGCCGACGCCCGCCGCGTCGAGGTCGAGCAGCTCGAACGCCGTCACGACGACGAGCACGTTGAGCGCGCCGGCGACGAGCGTCTGCGCGGCGTAGAGCCCGACGAGCGTCCGGAGGTTCGGCTCGCGCGCGATCGCCCTGATCCCCGCGAGCATCCCGTGGGACGGCTCCGCCGCGCCGTCGCGCGCGCGCGGCTCCCGCGCCGCCTCACGGTCCCGGAGGCCGAGGACGAGGATCGCCGACCAGAGGAACGTGACGCCGTTCACGGCGAAGACGACAGCCGGGTCGCTCACGGCGAGGAGCAGCCCGCCGAGCGCCGGGCCGAGGAACGTGCCGACGCTCTCGACCGTGCTGGAAGCGACGTTCGCCGCGGTCAGCTCGGCCGGTGAGGCGACGAGCGACGGGAGCAGGGCGGCCTGGGCCGGGCGGAACACCGTTCCCGTGACCGTCGTGAGCGCGACGATCGTGTAGACGAGGGGCGCCGGCCCGTCGCTCGCGATCACGAGCGCGGCGGCGAGCATGAGGGCGAGCCGGGCGAGGTCGCTCGCGACCATCACGCCGACCCGGGAGTACCGGTCGACGAGCGTCGCCGCGAACGGCGCGACGATCGCGCCCGGGATGAAGCGGATCAGCCCGACGAGTCCGACGGCGCCCGCGCCGCCCTGCTCGTAGGCGTAGACCGCGAGCGCCACGAGGTAGGCCCATCCGCCGAGGATCGAGCCGACCCACGCGAGCTGGAGGCGGCGAAGCGCGGGAGTCCGGAGAACCGCGGCGAGCGCCCGCAGCGACGCCTTCGCGCGCCCTTCGGTATCGGCGGTCGCCGCGCCGCTCACGTTGCGCACCACACCAGAAATCCGGGAAGATTTCATCCAGCCCGCACGTCATGTGGGGTGAGATGCCATTCTGGCATCGCGCGTCGGAAAGGAGCACACGGTGTCGGAAGACGATCGCGTGGAGACGAAGCACGTGGAGTTCGAGGCACACAAGCTCGAGCCCGAGCGACACGACGCGGGGCCCGAGAAGGTCGAGCCTGGGCGCCGGGAGGCCGAGGTCGAGGCGGAGGACGACGACTTCGAGGCCCACAAGCTGGAGCCCACACGCCCCGAGAAGCACGAACAGGTCTGAAGGCTTGCTGGCCGACCCTCCCGCGGGGGGCCGGCGCGTCATGCGGAGACGGCGCCCCGGAGGCGCCGTCTCCGGTCCTTCCCCGCGCTGGTCCCCGCGGCGGGGCAGATCCCTAGAGGCGCCCGCTTCGCGGTCGCAAGGCCACGCTCCTAGGGTCGCCGGTCGAGGACGCGTTCGATCGCCTCGAGCAGCGCCCGGCCGGCGTCGTCGTCCTCGTCGTCGAGCAGGGCCGCGACACGCGCCACCACGCCCGCCGTCCCCTCGCCGCCGAGCGCGGCGCGCGCGCGGCGCGCGCGGAGGAGCAGGTCGAGCCCGATCGCCGCCTGGGTCGAGAACCGCGAGAGGAGCTCGAGCTGGGCGACGCCGAAGGGCCGGCCGGCGTCGCGGTCGAGCACGGAGAGCACGCCGAGCGCGCGCTCGTCGTGGAGCAGCGGCGACGCGACGATGCTGGTCGGCACGAACCCCGTCGTGGCCGCACGCTCGCGCGAGAACCGGGGGTCGTTCTGGAGGTCGTCCACGACGAGCGGCTGGCGCGTCACGAGGGCGAACCCGGCGATCCCCGTGCTCGACGGGAAGCGCGTCCCCACCAGCGTGTCCCCGCCGTGGCCCGACACGGCCTCGAAGACGAGCTCGTCCGCATCCTCGTCGTAGAGGAAGATCGACGCCGCCTCCGCGCCGAAGATCGTGCGCGCGACGTCGACGATCGACTGCAGGAGCGCGCCGTGGGTGCCCTCGTCGCCGCCCAGCATCCCGGCGGCGGCCGCTCCGTGGGCGTCGAGACCGTCGGTCACGGTGCCTCCTTCGTGTTCGACGCGGTGAGGTGGAGCACGCTCTTGAGCTGGAAGGGCGTCAGCTCCGGGTGCTTCGCGAGCACGAGCGCCGTCACGCCCGCGATGTGCGGCGCCGCGAAGCTGTTCCCGGTGCAGCGCAGCGTGCCGCCTCCCGACCAGGCGACGTCGACGTCGACGCCGCGCGCGAAGAGCTCGACGGGTGGGCTCGGGTTCGCGTACCAGGCAAGCGGATCGCTCTCCTCGTGGCTGCCGACCGAGATGACCGACGAGAAGCGCCACGGGTAGCTGTCGACCGGCATGTTGTGCGCCGAGGCGACGATGACCGTCCGGTTGAAGTACGCGAGGTCTGCGAGTTCGTGGAGCGACTCGGCGAAGCGGCGCTTGGTCGTCGAGAGGCTGAGGTTGATGACCCGGTGCCCGGCCCCGATCGCATGGCGCAGGCCGGCGAGGATGAGGTCGCCCGCCCCCGTCGCCCCCGCCCCGAGCACGCGCACGCTGTGCAGCCGGCAGCCCGGGGCGATCGAGCGGACGATCCCCGCGCACGCAGTCCCGTGGCCGCAGACGTCGCCTGCGTCGTCCTCGACGACCGAGATGTCGTCGCCGTCTCGGACGACGGCCACCGAGCTGACGACGGGCCCGACGAGGGGATGGTCCGGGTCGATGCCGGAATCGACGATGCAGACGTCGACGTCGCCGCTCGACCCGTCCATCGCCCACTCGCGCGTGACGGTCTCGCGCCAGGCGTCGGGCACCGCGACCGCCGGCGCCTTGCCGGACGGCAGGCTCCAGGCCGGCAGCGGGCGGGAGCTCATGTGTGCGCGAGCGCCACGTCCCGCGCGGTCGCCGCCGCCTCCGCCGCGGCGTCCGCGCGCGCGCAGAGCTCGTCGTCCGGGCGCGTTGCGAGGTTCACGTGCACGAGGCGGGCCGCAGCGACGCTCGCCGCTTCGGCCAGGGTCGCGGCAGTCCACGCGTCGCCGCGAACCTTGTCGTCGCCGTCGCGTGCCGCCAGCGCCGCGAGGGCGGCGACGTCGGCCGCCGTCTCGGAGATCCGGAGCGGCACCTCCGCCGCGCGACGAAGCGCCCGGCCCAGCGTCGCGTCGCGATCGGGCGCGCGCAGCTGCTCCACGGCGTGGGCGTACACGACGTGATCCTCGTCCGCGAGCGCGAGCGAGCGATCGCCGAGCGCGGCTGCCTGGGCCGCGATCCCCGGCGCCTCCTCCCACTCGTGCGAGACGCGCGCCACGAGGCGGACGAGCCCCGAGGCCATCGACGTCGCCAGCGCCGCCGCCGACCCACCGGCCGGTCCGGTCCCCGCTTCCGCCAGGACGTCGTGGAGCCTGCCCGTGGGCAGGCTCGCGAGCGAGATTCGGGTCTCCGCGAGGCTCACGTCGCGAGGCGGCGGCGCAGGTGGGCGACGACGACCGGCGTCGGCTCGACGCCTTCGGCGCGGAGCATCGCCTCGAGGTCGGCAATCGCGGCCTCGCGGAACCGCTCGTCGCGTTCGATCCGCTGGAGGATCGTCTCGAGCTCGCGTCGAGCGACGGGCAGCTCCTTCGCGGCCTCAACCCAGCCCACCGGGGGCGCGGGAAGGGCGCGCAGTGCCTGTGCGATGTGCTCCTCGGGGGTCATCGTCGTTCTCCCACCTTCTCACCCGACGGAGGAGGCGGCTGATTTCTTCCCGGCGCGAGAACATCACGCAGTCGCGTGAGGCACCGGGCGATCCGGCTCGCGATGGTGCCCGACGGCAGGTCGAGCTCGGCGGAGATGGTGCGGTAGCTCTCGTCCCGGCAGAAGAAGCGGTCGAGGATCTCGTGGCAGTCCGGCGAGAGGGTGTCGAGCGCGGCGTGGACCGTCAGAGCCTCGTCCAGCCGTTCGAGGCCCTCGTCGATGTCCTCGGGGACCGAGTCGACCACCGTCTCCCGGCCGGCGCGCCGAAGCGTGTCGACGGCGCAGTTGCGCGTCGTCTGCGCGATCCACGGCCGGAGCGCCTCGTCGTCGCGCAGCGTGTCGAGTCGCTCGAAGACGCGCGCGAACACCTCCTGGAACACGTCCTCGGCGTCCTCGGGGCCGAGGCGGTATACGCGCGTCGCGATCGCGTAGACATAGCGCGCGTACCGGTCGACGACCGCGTGCCACGCGGTCTCGTCCCCGGCCCGGCAGCGGGCGACCAGCTCGGCATCGGTCGCGGCGTCCACCGCGTCGCGTTACCGGTGCTCGGCGGCGCGGAGGCGCTCGGCGAGCAGCTCGAGCAGCTTCCAGGTCACCGACGGGCGCGACTCGGCGAAGCTCCGGAAGCTCCACACGGGAAGCGCGTATGCCCGCAGGGGCGTGGTCGCCCTCACGGTGGCCGACCGCGCGGCCTTGTCAACGAGCGCGATCTCTCCGAACGAGGCGCCCGGGCCGAGCGTCGCAACGCTCGAGCCGCCGACGGAGACGTCGGCCGTCCCCGTCTCGACGACGAAGAAGTTCAGGCCGCCTTCACCCTCGGTTGCGATCGGCTGGCCGGCGTCGAACTCGCGCTCGATGAAGTCGCTCGCGAGCTGCTTGACGGAGGAGTCGTCGAGGTCCGCGAAGATCGCAATTCCCCGGATGAGTTCTGCGCTCGGCTCTGCCATAGCGTGCGACCTTACCCGTCCTGCGCGGCGCTGTCACCCTCGAGGTGGCGCTCCCCGAGCCGCAGCTCCTCGACGCGCAGCTCCGCCCGGTCGAGCCTCTCCGCGCAGGCGCGGTAGAGCTCCCGACCGCGCTCCCAGAGCGCCAGCGCCTCGTCGAGGGGGACGTCGCCGCGCTCGAGGCGCGCGACGAGCTCGTCCAGCTCGCGCTGGAGCTCCTCGAAGGACGGCTCGCTCACGGGCGCACTTCCTCGACACGCGCCTCGACCCCGCCGGAGGCGAGCTCGACGTCGATCGCCTCTCCGACGGCGACGGCCCGGGCGTCCCGGACGACGGCTCCCCCGGCGCGCACGATCGCATAGCCGCGGGCGAGCGTCGCGCGCGGCGAGAGCGCCTGGAGCCTCACCCCGGACCGGTCGAGAGCGGCACGGCGGCGCTCGACGAGGAGGCCGGGCGCGACGACGAGCTGCTCGCGGCTCCGCGCCAGCCGGGCGCGGTCGCGCTCGAGCACGCGGCCCCCCGCGGCAGAGATGCGCTGGCGGGAGCGCTCGAGCCCCGCGCGGAGCTCGTCGAGGTCGGGCACGACGAGGCGCGCGGCCGCGGTCGGCGTCGCAGCGCGGACGTCCGCGGCGAGGTCGCAGAGCGGCTCGTCCTGCTCGTGACCGACCGCAGAGACGATCGGCACCGGGCACGACGCGACCGCCCGCACGACGCGCTCGTCGCTGAACGGCAGCAGGTCCTCGAAGCTCCCTCCGCCTCGCGCGAGGATGATCACGTCGACGCCGTCGCACGTCGCGAGCGATGACAGCGTCCGCACGATGGAGACCGGTGCGGTGGGGCCCTGCACGCGCGTCTCGGCGACGACGACGCGGACGGCCGGGTACCGCGTGGTGATCGCGGCGACGACGTCGCCGCGGGCCGCGGCCTCGACGCCCGTGAGGAGCCCGACGGCGCGTGGGAAGCGCGGCAGGCGGCGCTTGCGCTCGGCTGCGAAGAGCCCTTCCTCCGCGAGTGCGCGCCGCAGGCGCTCGAGCGCCTGGGCGTGGTCGCCCGCGCCGACGCGCTCGACGGCCGTGATGCGGAAGCTGAGCTCGCCCCGCACCTCGTAGAGCTGCAGCCGTCCCATCGCCTGGACGCGCTCGCCCTCGGCGGGTGTGGGCGTGAGGACGTCGAAGCTCCGGCGCGCCATCGTGGCCGGCAGGCTCGCCCCGGTCTCGGGGTCCTTCAGCGTGAGGAAGACGGTCGCCCACGCGGGGCTCCGCCTGAGCTCGGAGACCTCGCCCTCGACCCAGATGTCGCGCACCCGCGCGAGGTACCCGGCGAGCCTGCGGTTGAAGGCCCCGACGGGGTAGACGCGGCGCTCACCGAGCGCGAGCTGCTCCATGCAGGAGAGCGTATGTCAGGGGCCCGGGGGTCCACCCGAGCCGGGCATCGGTCCGAGACGGCGAGGGGTTGCGGCCGCGAAGCGCTCGCCTTCAGGGGTGTGCCCCGCCCGCGAGGGCGGGATCCCTCTGCGGCGGGTTCCGCTTCTGCGGGGATCCGCCTTGCGGGA
>Ga0111539_10008498_pt1 | contig 13049 bp, 10 predicted proteins | sample RhiMethybrSRZTD1_FD_79667 | JGI IMG/M metagenome (GOLD analysis project Ga0111539, IMG submission 79667) | Populus rhizosphere microbial communities from Tennessee, USA - Rhizosphere MetaG P. TD hybrid SRZTD1 (version 2) (version 2) | ecosystem: Host-associated > Plants > Roots > Rhizosphere >...
GACGATCACGCGGTTCCGTAAGGCGTGGTCGATGCCATTCAGGAACGTCAGTTCCCGCATGTAGGCGGCGACGGCCTCGGCGGTCCGACCCTGCAGCGCATGGAGGTGTCCGAGCCGCATCGACGCCCCGACGATCAGCACGCCCTCCTGCCCCGACGAGGCCGCCTGCTGCAGATCGATCGCGCGGTTCGCGGCGGCTTCGCCGCGAACAAAATCCCTGAGCAGCGCCGCGCAGTGCGCGAGCTGCAGCGCGTACCAGCCCGCCTTTGGATTCGCTGCCAGCGCGCGCTCGTACCAGGAAGCCGCTTCGTCGAACTGCGCGCGGCCGATGAACAGCGCCCGCCCCATCGCCCCCAGCGCTCCGGCGTCGGCGGGGTCAATCGCGAGCGCGCGACGGAGCGCGTCGAAGCCGTCGCCGTCCTGCCCCGTGGCAATCAGTACCGACCCCAGCTCACGCCACGCGCGCACGGAATCGGGCTGCAGTTCGAGCGCACGCCGCAGGCTCGTCACGGCGTGCCCGCGCAGCTCGCCCCGCGCGAGGTAGTCGGCCTTCGTTGCATACGCGACGCCGAGCTCCAGGTGCGCGCGCGCGTAACCGGGATCGAGCTCGACCGCGCGCTCGAACAACATGACCGCGCGGTCGAGCGATTCGTAGCTTTCCGCCCGCAGGTTGAGCACGCCTTTGGAGAACGCCTCGTAAGCGCCCACCACTCCAGTCTCCAGCGTCGCGGCGCCGCTGGGACGTGTGACGGCCCGCAGGAGCTCGGCAAGCTCGCGGACCAGCCGATCCTGCAGGGCGAAGATCTCCTGCATCCGGCCGTCGACCTTGATCGTCCGCTCGGCATGCGCGGTTGTCGTGTCCAGAAGCTGCGCCGTGACGCGCACGGCGTCGCCGGCGCGCTGGAAGCTGCCGGTCAGCACCCATCGCGCGCCGAGCTCGCGGCCGACCCGGATCCAGAGCGCGTCACGTGAATCGCTCCCCTGACGCTCGAGGGTACGGGCCAGCTCGGACACCCGCCCGCGCGGCACCACCGTCACGCCCTCGAACCCTTCCAAATCGGCGGTCACGGTTTCCGAAATCCCGGTGCCGAGCCAGTCGTCCTCGGCGTTCGCACTGATGTTGCGAAAGTCGGTGACCGCGAGCGTCGGAGACGCCGTCCCGGCGCGCGAACCTTGAAGCGTGTCGCCGCGCTGGGCGGCGGCGAGCGCCAGGCCAACCGCCTGCAGATCGTCGAAGCGGTTCACCGGGTTCTTCTCGAGCATGCGTCTCACGACGCGCTCGACAGCCGGCACGCGCGGATCGTCGAGACGCACGTGCAGCGGCGGCGGCTCCTTCTGCAACAGCGCTTCGAGCACTTGCGGCGCGTTGGCGCCTTCGAACAGACGATGGCCGGCGAGGAGCTCGTACAGCACCACGCCAAGGGAGAACATGTCGCTGCGTCCATCGAGCGGCCGGCCGGTCGACTGCTCGGGCGACATGTACGACAGCGTGCCGGCGGCGACGTCCTGGAGCGGATCGACCGTCTGCGTCACGGCCGTATCGACCAGCGGCGCGGACCAGTGCGCCACTCCGAAGTCGAGCACTTTCGCCAGGCCATGTTCGGTGACCATGATGTTCGACGGCTTGATGTCGCGGTGCACGAGTCCGTACGCATGCGCCGCCGCCAGCGCGTCGGCCACCTGTCGGCCGACGTCGAGGATGGTGTCCAGCGCCAGGGGACCCTGGGAGGCGAGATCGGCCAGAGTCCGTCCGGCCACGTATTCCATCGCGATGAAGCTGAGCGTCGCGCCGTCGTGCTCGACTTCGTCGACCTCGTAAACGACCGCGATATTCGGATGGGTAAACGCGGAGCCGGCCCGCGCTTCCGCCAGCAGCCGGCGCGATGTCTCCTCGGGGTCGCGCGCCGCCCGAACGACTTTCAGCGCGACGGTGCGACGGAGACGCTGGTCCTCGGCGCGATACACATCGCCCATCGCGCCGGAACCAAGGCGAGCGACCAGGCGATAGCGCGACAGTGTCTCGCCGACCACCGCAACATTATGGAGTGCCCCGGGTGAACCGCGTAAGATGCTGCAAGGGGATGAGAGCGCGTCTGATTGCCGCGAGCTTCGGAAGCGTGCTGCTGGCGGCGTCGCCATCAGATTTGTCAAGCGCTGTGCAAGCCGGCCGGCAGCCGTCGGCTCGCGAAAGCCGCATTCCGATTGGAAACGCGTCGCTCTTTGCTCGCGACATCGGGCGGGGGCAGCCGATGATCGTCCTTCATGGTGGACCGGATTTCGATCAGGCCTATCTCCTGCCCGACCTCGATCGGCTGGCGGACCGGTTCCGGCTCATCTACTACGACCAGCGGGGACGCGGGAGATCGGCAGAGGGTGTGCAGCCTGACGATGTCACGCTGACGTCCGACGTGGACGACATCGATCGGGTTCGGCAGCACTTTCAACTGGAATCATCCGCGCTGCTCGGGCACTCCTGGGGTGCGGTGCTCGCGTTGGAGTACGCGCTTCGATACCCCACACGAGTCTCCCAGCTGATCATCATGAATCCCGCGCCGGCCTCTGCGAGCGACGTTGCCGTGCTGCGGAAGGCGTACCTGCAGAAACTCGGCGCCGACATGGAGCGGCAGAGAACCATCCTGGCCAGCCCAGCGTATCAACAGGGCAACCCCGAGGCCGTCGCGGCTCGCTATCGGATCCACTTCAAGCCCGCCCTGGCCCGGCCACAGGACTACGAGAAACTGATGGCGACGATGAAAGCGGGATTCATCCGCCAGGGCAAAGACGGCATCGTCAAGGCGCGAGCGGTTGAAGATCGGCTGATGCGCGACACCTGGGAAGTTGACGGCTACGATCTGCTGCCCAAGCTCCGGAATCTGAAGGTGCCGGCGCTGGTCATCTGGGCCGATCACGACTTCATTCCCGCCGAAATCGCCGAGCATATCGCGCGGGCGATTCCAAACGCCCGCCTAGTCACGATGCGGAACTGCGGACACTTTGCCTACCTCGAATGCGGCAGCGATGTCCGTCGTGCGTTCGACGAGTTCTTCAGAGCACACCCATAGCTAAGGGCTGCGACGCTGAGCTTTCAGCCCGATCCGCGGCTGGTCAGGCTCGCGTCAAGCGGCTGCCGAGCCGCTGGCCATCACACGCCACCGATCGCACAGGTCGCGCGCCGCGTCGCTCCAGTGCGGAAACCTGAACGTGAATCCGTGTTCCAGCAGTCTCGCCGGGACGACGCGACGGCTTTTCAGGATCAGCTCGGTTTCCGTACGCATGAAGACCGCGCCAATCTCGAGCATCCACCGGCTCGCGGGTAATCCGAACGAAACGCCGAAGGCGTCGCGGAGCACGCGCATGAACTCGGCGTTCGGCAGCGGATGTGGAGAGGCGACGTTTACGATGCCCTCGATGTCGTCGCGGCCGATCAGCCACTCAACGGCCCTGACGAAGTCCTCGTCGTGGATCCACGACATGAACTGGCGGCCGTGACCCGCCCTGCCTCCCAGGTGATGGCGCGTCAGCGCGAGAAGGGTGTCGAACACGCCTCCGCGATCCGGACTCAGCGTCATCGCCGATCGGAGGGCGATCTTCCGGGTTCCATCCGTCGCGGCCTCGTCGAAGGCCTTCTCCCACGCCCGCGCCACGTCGATGCTGAATCGCCACGTGTCGGGCGCGTTCGATTCGCGGCCGCCAAGAATGCCGGTGTGCTCGTCGTTTGGACGATCGTATCGATGGGCGTAAATCGTGGCCGTGCTCGCCTGCAGCCACACGCGCGGCGGACAGGCCGCCCGCGCGATCGCCTGTCCGACGACGCGCGTCGACTGTACGCGTGACTGCAGGATCTCTTCCCGGCGAGCGGCGGTGTATCGGCAGTTGACGCTCCGGCCGGTCAGATTGATGACGACGTCGCATCCATCGATCACGCGTTGCCAGCTGCCAAGCGTCGCTCCGTCCCACGCAACCACGCGCCACGGCCTGGCGCCGGCGCGGCGGCTCAAAACGACGACGTCATCACCGCGTCCGTGAAACGCCCGGGCAAGAACCGTCCCGACTTGTCCGGATCCTCCTGGAATGACGATCTTCATGACAGCCCCCTAGCTAGCCATCGATGAATCGACGGCGGTATTCCGGTCGCGGAACCGGGCAGTGGTCGTAGCGGCCGAACAGGCGGTACCGGGTTCGGGCGACGACGTCGTACATGCGATCCAGCATCGCGGTCGGGACGGCACGAAAGAGGACCGCCGCCTTCCACGGCCACCCGAGCTCGCCGGCGACGAACAGCGCGGCGCGAGCCCGGTCGATCATCCGGGCGCGATCCGTCCGAAAGTTCGACACCACGACGAACGAGCTCAGATCGTCCGGATTGCCGCCGAAGCGCTCCACCGTCGACCTCCCGATCGCGCTTTGAAGCGAAGCAAACACGAAGACGGCTCGCCGATCGTGGGCGAGGAGGAATTGAAGCAGCCGATTGCAAAGCCCGCACACGCCGTCGTACAGCACCAGGTGGGCGCCGCCGCCGTTCGAAGGGTCTTGCATCGGTGATCGCGCCATGCTTTAATATTAATGAACATGTTCACTGAAAATGTCAAGCGACGAAAACGGGGCCGGCCGCCCGGGGCCACGCCCCAGGGCACGGCGGCCAGGGACCGCCTCTACCACACGGCGATCGAGCTGATTGCCGCTCGCGGCTACGATGCGACCACGCTTCGGGACATCGCGACCAAAGCGGGAGTCAGCGTCGGACTCCTCTATCGCTATTTCCCCAGCAAGCAGGCGGTCGTGATCGCGCTTTACGACGAGTTGTCTGCCGACTACGCCCGGCAGGCCGCGGAGATGCCGCCCGGGAAATGGCGCGACCGCTTCGTCTTCGCGTTGAAGACCAGCCTCCATGTCCTCGAGCCGCATCAACAGGCGCTGCGCGCGCTGACGCCGGTTCTGGTTGGCGATCCGGAAGAAGGCATTTTTTCGCCGAGTACCGCGTTCTCCCGTCTCCGCGTGCAACGCGTATTCGAGGACGCGGTCGCCGGATCCACCGATGCGCCCAAACCGCCGCTGGCCGAAGCACTCGGCCGGCTGCTCTATCTCGTGCACCTGGCGGTGCTCCTGTGGTGGCTGCTGGACAAGAGCGCGCACCAGCGCGCCACTACGGCGCTGATCGCGCTGACGCAGCAACTGCTGCCGTCCGCCGCGCTCACGCTCCGCGTTCCGCCGGTTCGGCGATTTGTCATCGCCGTCGACGAGCTCGTGTGCGAAGCGCTGCTGGGGCATCCCGTGCCGGCGTGAAAGGGAGCATGTTCCTGGCCCGACGTCCCACGCCGCACGAGATCGAACGTTTTCTGCACGACTCGCAGGCCTTGCCGCTCTCGTACGGTCCGATCGGCATCGTGACCGCCAACACGGTCCACCGGCGGCTCGATGAGGCGACCGTCGCAGTCGGCCGCGGCGCCGCCGACTTCGAGCGGGCACGAGCGGCGCTGGCCGCGTGGAAGCAGTTCGACATCGGCTGGGTGGAGACGTTCCCGCGTGACGCGCCTGTCACGGCGGGCACTGTCGTCGCGGTCTTGATCCGGCACTGCGGCTTCTGGTCGATCAATGGTTGCCGTGTCCTGTACGGCGTTGGCAGTCCGACTGATGCCACCCGCTTCGGCTTTGCCTACGGAACACTGACGAATCACGCCGAGTCCGGCGAAGAGCTCTTCGAGGTGTTCGTCGATCCGCAGACGCAGGACGTCGTCTATCGGATTCGGGCGATCTCGTGGCCGCAGACCGCGCTGACGCGTGTCGGTCAACCGATCGTGCGAGCCCTCCAGGCCCGTTTCCGGCGCGACTCGGTTGCGGCGATCGCGCACGCGACCCGTGCTGCTGGAGCGCCACGATGAGCATCTACGTCGAGGTTCTCGTCCGGGCACCGATGGACGCGCTGTGGACACACACGCAGACGCCCGCGCTGCACGAGCTGTGGGACCTGCGCTTCTCGCGAATCGAGTACCTTCCGCTATCGCGTGATACCGACCCTCAGCGGTTTCGGTACACGACGCGCATCGGCTGCGGGCTCGAAGTGAGCGGCGAAGGCGAAACCGTGGGCCACCGCCGGCTTGACGATGGCAGTGCGTCTTCCGCGTTGAAGTTCGCCTCCGCCGAACCTGTCTCACTGATTCGAGAAGGCAGCGGGTATTGGAAATACATCCCGACCGCCGACGGCGTGCGCTTCCTGACCTGGTACGACTACCGCACGCGCTTCGGCGCGGTGGGCGCTGTGGTTGACCGATTGATCTTCCGCCCCCTCATCTGCTGGGCGACCGCCTGGAGCTTCGATCGCCTGCGCCTCTGGCTCGAGGATCGAGTCGACCCGGCGCAGGCGGTGCGGCAGACGCTGGTCCATGTCGTCTCCCGTCTCGCGCTCGCCGCTGTCTTCGCGTATCAGGGCGCCATCCCGAAGCTGGTGGCTCGCCACGCTGACGAGCTCGCGATGCTCGAGGACGCCGGTATCCCCGCCACCGCTGGATCGATGGCGCTGACGGCGCTCGGCACGTGTGAGCTGGCGATCGCGGCGGCGCTACTGATGGCGTGGTGCCGCCGCTGGCCGGCCTGGGTAGCTCTGGCGCTGATGCCGATCGCGACGGCCGTGGTCGGCGTGCATTCGCCGCGCTTCTTGACGGCGGCTTTCAACCCGTTCGCGCTGAACGTGGCGGTCGCGGCGCTCGCCGCGATCGATCTGCTCGTTCTCGCCGGCGTCCCATCTGCGTCGCATTGCCTGCGGCGTCCTCGATCGGAACACGCATGAATTCCATCTATCAGCGAGCGCTTGGCGCCGACTTCGACCGGCTCCATCCGCAGATTCAGCGCCGGTTCGGCTTCTCGAGCGCCGACGGGATTGCTTCGATCGGGCGCGGCGTGATGGACGAGATCTGGAAGGGCGGGTTCTTCACCGAGCCATTCCTTCACGTGGGCAGCTGGCGGCGCATCATGTTCCCTGAAACCGGACGAAACATCCCGTTCACCATCGAGAATTACGCGTTCGTCGATCGCTTTGGCCGGGAAACGGTGTCGTGGATACGCACCTTCGAGTCGCGGCGCCGGCGCCGCTTCGACGCCTACATGGTCTACAGCGACGCCCGCGGCCGGATTGTCGACTACCTCGGCTCGCACGAGCACCTCGCTGTCGACATCGACCTGTGGGTCGACGACGCCGGCGGCCTCAGGCTGCGTTCCGGCGCGCAGCGATTCTACGAATGCGTGATCGGGTTCAGTTTTCCGATGCTGTTCAGCGGCATCGCCGACGTACGGGAGTGGTACGACGACGCGGCACGGCGCTTCCGCATCGAAGTGGATGTGCACAACCGCGTCTGGGGACCGTTGTTTGGCTACCGTGGCAGTTTCGACGTCGAATGGCGCGCGGTGTCAGCGGATGACATGCCGGTCCACATCATGCCGATGCGTCAGGAGCGCCGCGACTGAGGTCGCGGGAGGCCGTCGCGGACGTCTCTAATTCGTGCGCAGCGCCTCGACCGGAGCCATTTTCATCCCGCGGCGCGCGGGCACGTACGAGGCGATGGCCGCGACCGCCAGCAGGATGACCGCGCTGGCGGCGAAGGTCCACGGATCGAGCGCTTCGACCTGGAACAGCAATCGCTGCAGCAACCGCGTGAGCGCGCCGGCGGCGACGAGTCCCACGACGACGCCGATGGCCACCAGACGCAGGGCACGGCCGAGCACCAGGCTGAACACCGACATCGCTGTCGCGCCGAGGGCCATTCGCACGCCGATTTCCTGGGTCCGCTCGCGGACCGAGTACGCGATGACGCCGTAGACGCCGACTGCTGCGAGCCCGAGCGCCACCAGGGCGAATACGCCGAGCAGCATCAGAATCGCACGCGGCCGCGCGATGGTGTTGCCCACCACATCGTCGAGCCGGCGGACGTCGACCGGTGTTTCCCGTTCCATCGCATGAATGGTTCCCGCGACGCTGGTGGCGAGCGACAGCGGATCCTGCTCGGTGCGCACGAAGAACGTGATGCCGCGGCCGGGACGCTGGGTCCTGGGGAGGAAGATGGTCTGGCGCACGGGTCCGTCGAGCGACGATCTGGTATTGCCGACGACTCCGACGACCGTCCACTCCACGTCCTCCCTGCCGTTGGCGTGGTCGACATTGATCCGAAGGCGCCGGCCCAACGGGCTGCCATCCGCGAACTGCTGGCGTACGAGCTCTTCACTCACAATCGCGACGGGCACCGAGTCCACGCTATCGGACTCGGCGAAGTCACGTCCGGCCACGTGGGGGATGCCCATCGTCTTGAAGAATCCTGGCGTCACCGGCCGCACCTGGCCCGACGACATTTGTCCGTCCGCTGGTTTCGGGCGGTCGACGCGCCAGAAGCTGGTACCGATGCACGCGAACGGAACCGGCATGCACGATGCCCCAGCCACGTGCTGCACTCCCGGCAGCCCCGCGATGCGCGACAGAGATTCGCGGAAGAAACGTTCGGCTCGGGGAAGGTCGTATCGCGCCGCCGGCAGCTGCACGCCAGCCGTGAGCACGCCTTCGACGCGGAAGCCAAGGTCGGTACCCTGCAGCCTGACGAAGCTGCGCATCAACAGGCCCGCACCGGTCAGCAGCACCAGCGAGAGCGCCACTTCGGCGACGACAAGCGTGCCGAGGACGCCGTGCAGGCGGCGGCCGCCGCCGTGGCGTCCGCCATCGCGCGCGGCGTCGTTCGCGTGATTCGCGGAGACGAACGCGGGCACGAGGCCGAACACCAGGGCGGTCGCATTCGCCGTCACCATCGTGAATGCGACGACCGGCAGATCGAGGGCCATCTGGTCGAGCCGCGGAATCGGGATGCGGTCGCCGGCCAGGGCGAGCAGGCCACGATGACAGAGGGCGGCGACGCCGAGTCCCGCGATGCCGCCGGCCGCCGCGAGCACCAGGCTTTCAGCAAGCATCTGGCGCACCAGCCGTCCGCGGCTTGCGCCAAGCGCCGTGCGCATGCCGAGCTCGCGTTCGCGCGCGGCGCTGCGCGCCAGCAGCAGATTGGCGACGTTGACGCAGGCGACGAGCAGCACCAGCGCGACCGCGCCCACGAGCGCGAACAGCGCGGGCCGGAGCTCTCCCAGCATCTGATCCTGCAGACGAAGGAGCATCAGCGTGCGGCGTGCGTTGAGCTGCGGCTGCTCCTTCTCGAGGTCGGCGTAAATGCGTCGCATCTCGCTGTACGCCTGCTCGAACGAAGCCCCGTCGCGCAGGCGTGCGATGGCGTACGAGCTGCCGCGGCCGTTGACGGCGCGCAACTGCGCCAGCGTCAGGCCGTATGGAATCAGGAAATCGGCTTTCTGTCCGACGATCGTGAAGCCGGGCGCCATCACACCGATCACGGCTCGCGGCCCATCGTCGGTCGGGATCGTCAGGGCGAGCACGTCTGCACGGCCGCCGAGGCGCCGCTGCCAGAATTCATGACTCAGCACGATGACCGCGCTGTTGCCACCCAGGTCTTCCTCGAGTGTGTAAGCTCGGCCGAGCGCGGGCTGGACGCCCAGGGCGCGAAAGACGTCGGCGGAGACGGTGAGCCCCGACGTGTCGATTGCCTGGCCATTGATGATCATGGCCGCGCCAGCGGGGCCAACCATGCCCAGATGCTGGAGCGTTTGAGCGCGCTCGCGCCAAGCGACAAAGTTGGCCGGCGCAATCACGTTCCGGCTCGTCCCGCCGCGGTTGGTTTCCCACACCGCCACGATTCGATCGGGGTCGCGGTACGGCAGCGGCTCCAGCATCACCGCGCGCACCAGACTGTAGATGGCGGAGGTCGCGCCGATCCCGAGAGCCAGCGTCACCAGTGCCGCAGCGGCAAAGCCGGGTGCCTGTCGCAGCACGCGACTGCCACGGCGGAGATCCCGGACCGAGTCTTCGAGGACACTCCATCTCATGATGCTTCTCAGCTATTGATGGTTTCGCCGAGCACAAGGTTGATACTATCCCCGTCGTTCGGAAACAGGAGGTCGTTGCGATGAGGATCTGGCCGTCGGCGGCGCTGTCGGTTCTCCTGCCGGGTCTTCTCGCCGCCCAGGCGCCGGGCACCGTCGATACACGCGTCTTCTATTACCCGAAGCCGCTCGCCCGCACGCCGTGGCAGCCGCCGATGAAGCCGGTTACGCGGCTGGCGGAGGTGAAGGCCAGGCATCACGCCGAGCCAGCCTGGCGCGAGCCGGTCATTCAGGATGAAAACTCCCGCGCGTTCCTCGTCCAGGAGCCGCCGGGAACCACGCACGCGCGCAAGCTGTACCCGGACTCGCCGGCCTGGTGGGCGGTGCTCGAGGGCCGCATCCGGTTCGAAGTCGAGAAACCCGATCGCACCTTCGACGTATTCGAAGCGACGAAAGGCTCGTACGTCTTCGTGCCCGAGCGGATGCTGCACGCCTTCGCGGTCGTCGGCGAACTGCCGGCGATCACCTTCGAGGTCACGCTGGCGTCGGCGACGCCGGTCTATCCCGACAGGCCCGCGAGCGCCCCGGGTGTCGAGTACATTCCGGTCCGATTGAGCACGGGCCCCAACCCGCTCGACGTACCGGATCCCAACGGCAGACCGTGGCCGATCCACTTCAACGTCAACGATCTCGCCACACAGAACGCGGCGAAGAAAAGCTGGACGCAGGAAGCCATCCGCAAGAACCGGGCACGCGGCAATCTGATCTGCGGTCAGGCGGGATCCGACCAACCGGTGGGGCCGAACAACCGCGGACATTTCCACTCGGACTTCGCCGAGTTCTGGGTGGTCATGCTGGGCGAGCTGCGATGGACGTTCGAAGGTGACGAGGCGGGCTCGATCGTCGCTTCACAGGGAGATATCGTGTACGCGCCGCCGAAGACCTGGCACGCCCCGCAGTTCTGGGGCAAGACGGGTTTGAACTGCCGGCTGACCAGCAGCACGTATCCGTCGGCGAATCACTTCTACGATCCGCCGCGGTAGTCGCGCGGCGAGCGCCGCGCGTCTACTTCGACGCGTGGTACGGTTCGAAATCCTGCCAGATTCGCAGGACCACGTTGGCGTCGGCGACGACGGTCTCGCCCTTGTCCGGCTCTTTTTCCGAATACAACACCAGCTTCACGGCGCCGCACGCCGGCACCAGTGCCTCCGGATCGAAGACATACAGACCTTCGTAGATGCCGTCGTTGTCAGAGACGCGCTGCTCAATTTTGAAGGGGTGGATCGGCGTGACCTCGGCGTCGCCGCAGAAGGCGCGCATCCGTGAAAAGCCCGATTTGAAGTGCCTGATCGGCGGAATGGCCATGCCCTGGGTCTGCGCGGCGCCGCGCGCCACCTTCGTCCAGAAACTCTCGACCAGCTTCGGGGTGACGCGGATCAACAGCACGGGCGGAAAGTCCGCGACGTATGGCGACCAGCTGCCAAACTCCATCAGCGTGCGCACGACCATTCGCTCCATGTCAGTCGGAGGCCCGGCTTTGCCGCGATCCCGGTTCACCCGGGCGCTCTGGTGCTGGGCGCCATACGTATGCACGGGCGTCATCAGCGACACGTCGAAGTCAGATGACGAAATCTGATAGGGGCTGAGACTGCCGGCGCGCGTTTGCGTGGCGCGCTCGAGCGCTTCAACGGGAAACGCCCGCATCGGCTCGACGGGCAAGCGCGTGCCGACCGGCGCCGCGGCCGTTTTCAGTTTCGGCTCCGCAGCCGCGACGACTTCACACACATCGTCGATCCGGACAACCCGGGAGTTCCCGCGCTTTTCGGTCGCGCGCTCGTCGACGGAGGTGAGCCCGATCACGGCGCCGCTCGGCGTGAAGACCGGGCCGCCCGCGCCACCGGAGGAGAGCGCCAGATCCGACATGAACGTGTGGGCGCTCAGCTGGGTTACGGTGCCGGACGTCGGACCCTTCTCCTGAAGGAGCGGAGCCTGGATGGCAAAGATCTTTTGACCGTCGGTGACTGACGGCTTCGCGTCCGCGCACCCCAGCGGCACGGGACGCACCGACGCCACGGCGGCCTTGTCGATCCACAGCACCGCGACGTCACGTTCCGCATCGGCGACCAGAACCCTCGCGGCGACTTTGATGGCCGGGCTGATCTGGACTTCCACTGCGGTCGCGGTCCCGAGGACGCGCTGGTTGGTCGCGACCAGCCCGTTCTCGCCAATCAGGAATCCCGATGCGTGCGCCGTCGGCGTCCAGAGGCCGACCACGCTGTCGTGCCACTGCCGCAAGGTCACCCAGGGGTCCGTCTCCGGCGTGGCAGCCGTCGAGCTTGCCGTCTCGACCTCGGCGTTATCCACCGTCAGCTCGAGCACGGCGTCGCGGCCGGCGACGACGTCCACGTTCTGCGTCCACTGGTATGCCTTGCCGCGGAACGCGACCGGCTGGTCCGATTCGACGGTGTAGTTGCCAGGGGGCAGCCGCACATCGGCGGCGCCGTCGATCGAGGTGACGATGCGCCGCGGCGCCGCGGTGGCCGGGTTGTCGCTGATGAGCAGCGCATGACGCGCGATCGGCGTCGCTTTCCGATCCGCATCGACCAGCACGACCTTGATGTGCAGAACGCTGACCGCCTGCCCGGCCGCGCCTGGACCGATGGCAACGAGCGCGATCAGAATGGCCAGCACGCGGACCATGACTACCAGTGTAGCCCCGCTGCCGCCCGGGCGGACGGTCAGCGCGACGATGAGGTCGCCGAACCGCTCTTGAAGAGCGACAGATCGATCGCGTCGCCCATGGCCTTGTACCCGGCGTCGCTCGGGTGCAGGTAGTCGCACGAATCGTATTTCTCGAGCAGTTTCTTCGGATCGGCCGGGTCGCGAGTCGCCTTGTCGAAGTCGATGACGCCGTCGTAGGCTTTGCCGGTCCGAATCCACTCGTTGAGGGCCTGGCGTTTTGCTTCGCCGGCTTCGGTGTAGTACGCGGCGCCCCAGAACGGCGTCAGTGTCGCGCCGATCGCCTTGAGCCCGCGCGCGTGCGCCTGCTCGATGAGCTGTTTGTGCGCGGCGATGAGATCCTGCGCTGACGGCGTCGGGTTCTGCCGCGCGTTGCCGATGTCGTTGATGCC
>Ga0111539_10008499_pt1 | contig 13046 bp, 9 predicted proteins | sample RhiMethybrSRZTD1_FD_79667 | JGI IMG/M metagenome (GOLD analysis project Ga0111539, IMG submission 79667) | Populus rhizosphere microbial communities from Tennessee, USA - Rhizosphere MetaG P. TD hybrid SRZTD1 (version 2) (version 2) | ecosystem: Host-associated > Plants > Roots > Rhizosphere >...
AGCTTTTCGCCTATCAGCTTTTCGAAGAACCCACGTCGCTGTTGTTATCCGCAGGTTTTCTGGTCGTAGGGTTAATGGTAATGATCTTCATGACGGAGCGTCACCTGAAATCCAAAGGTTATTAAGCGTCGATATTCGATAACTTTCGCGGCCTTTGCGGCCAAACCTTTGCGACCTTTGCGTGAAATGCATTCAAGCCGAATTGTGTACGTTTTATTTAAATACATTTCACCCCGAGAACTCGCGGCAAAATTGAATACATGAAGGTCGCCAAAGCACTAAGCTTTAAAATGCTCAGGCCATCTAGAATTTCCATTTTCTTGACAAACTCCATTTCATCAAAGGTCCGCTAGTCATGCTGGTAACAAGCGCCATGATCACGAGAGATACAAACACTTTTTCGTTGATCAATCCGTTCTCGAGTGCGATAATACCAAGAATTATTTCCATCGCGCCCCGCGCATTCATTCCAAATCCGGCTGCAAGCGATTCTTTCCAGGAGAAGCCGCCCAGCCTGGTCCCCAGTCCACTGCCTACGATCTTCCCTGTAAATGCAATTGCCAATATGACGAGAGTGAGTGCAAGGTCGAAATTCACAAAGAAGTTTACACGTAAACCAATCGACACAAAGAACAATGGGGCGAAAATGTTATTGATGAACTGATGCACGATCTCCTTTGCTCGTTCTGAAAAATGCTCCGAGTCTCCCAAGGCAACACCGATAATGAATGCCCCAAAGATGGCGTGGATGCCAATATATTCAGTAAACGCAGCGGCGAGAAAACACAACGCAAGCGACAATGACAACACACCACCAGGCCATGCAAACTTTTTATTTACCCACGGAAGGACTCTGTTGAGTAAACCACGGCCAACGGTAAGCATAAATGCCGCAAATCCGAGCGTGAGAACTATCGTGTTGATCAATGGCATGGAACCACCTTCCTTACCAATTAATCCGAGGATTACGGAAAAAATCAGCCATCCTACAAGATCATCAACCATGGCGGATGCAACTACCAACAATCCCATCCTTGATTGGAAAAGATTGATGTCCATCAAGATCCTTACGATAACAGGCAATGCGGTGATCGCCATCGCAGTGCCCATGAAAAGGGCGAATGTAAGTCGCCCGCTAACATCTGCTATCCCGAAGAACTGAGGAAAGAAATAAGGGAATACAAAACCGATCACAAAAGGAATGATCAAACCAAAAATACTAGTAGCCAACGCCTGCGTTCCCTGTTGCCAAACAATATGTAAGTCGACTTCAAGACCGGCTATAAAAAGTAATAAAATAACAGCAACCTGAACGAATCCTGAAAGCACAATCCCTGAAACCGCGCCTACGGGATAAAGTGCCTCAAACCATTCAGGTTTAATCATTCCTAGTACGGTGGGCCCAAGTAAAATTCCGGCAATGATTTCACCAATGACTGCAGGCTGATTCAATTTTCGGGCAGCTTCTGCAAACATGCGACCCATCACCAACATGATACTAAGTTGGAGCAGCAGGTGAACAATGTCGGCCGGTCCAAGTTTACCCACGGCCACCCTCCTTTCGCGGATTAACGATCAACAGATTGCACGGCAAGTCAGCAAAGAGATATTCCTGATCATGAGTGAACACGCGATCGAATAAGGAAAGCCTCCTTGGGGACGCTCCGACGACCAGCAGGTCAGCTTCCTTTCGCTGCGCAAATTTGGCCAGTTCAAATCCCGATTTTCCGGATACAAGCTTGATGTTGACCTTCAGGCCTTCGTGTGGAATACGCTGAAGGATTTTCTCGACGTTGGATATTTCGTCTCTTACAAGGTTCTGCCTGACATTCTCATATTCTTCCTCAGAATACTGTTCGGAGACCGTCATTGTAAGCCCGTACATTTTTATTTCACGAACAACGTGAAGCCAATCAGCCTTATCTTTTAAGCCGATGTGGCACGCGGTCACAATTGCCTCTTCAACGAATGGGCTATCTTCGGCATTGACAACAACATTTCTGAAAGGTTGTGGGATCTTGGAAGGATTTGTAAGAAGCAAAACTGAACAGGCAGCTTTACGGACGATCTTTCTCGCAACTGTTCCAAGATAATATTGAACAAGGTTTTCCTTCTTTAGGGCACCCGCGATAAGAAGATCGATACGTTCTTTCCGGCATGTGCTTAAGATCCTTTCACTTGGCTTTCCTGTTTCCCAAATGACCCTTACTGAACTCTCCGCTGCAAGCCCGGACGAGACCAAATGCTGCCGGAGCTGCTCTTCCAGCTGTTCCCCTCGGTTGCCAACATGTATCAGCAGCAACTCAGCATCCCACATTTTTCTCAATCGCGCTGCTTCAGCCAACAATGCTTCGAGACGCGGCGAGAACGCAACAGCTAATCCTATTTTTCGAATTATGGGAATCATGCAACTGTGGAAAGATATCCAATATAATACTAATTCGAGGCAGCGCGGAAGTAAAAGCGACGGCAAAAAACCGGTTTTTATCGTCCGGCCTAAAGGTTATTCTGATTTTTTCAAAAAAATCTTGCACGTATACCCTGTCGTTAATAATGCAAAAAAGCAGGTTTGAACAATCAACGATTTTTGCATACTCAATAAGATGAATACGAGGGGATGCGTTTTAGGAAATGGATTCGTGATCTGATAATCGGCGAGGGTAAGTATATCGAATCCTACGGTGAGTTCAAGCAGGCAATGTTATCTGGACAGTTCGCTATGATCGGGATGATGCTATGTCTGGTCTACTTGATCTTTGATCTCGCGCTTGGAACATACGCTACAATGCCAGTTTTTCTTGGAGCCATTTTCCTGTTGGGCATTTCTATCGTCATACATCGTCACGGAAATCATTGCCTGGCAAACTATTTTCTCCTTCCTACGATCAACATTACTTTATATTTACTTGCTGCGAGCGAGTCGCCTAATACTGGTGCATTCATATTTTTTATCGTCAATTCAATAGTTGGATTCGCGGTCTTTAGTTACAAGAAACGTCTGATATCAATACTCTTCGCAGTATTTACTTATTTCCTGTTTGTACTAGCCTATTTTGTGGACTTTAGCCTTCTGCCGGAAAGACCATACAATGATGAAACCCTGACATTCTTTGTAGTGCTGAATTTTTCGGCCGCTTTGCCCGCCGCAGCCATGTCGGTCTACCTTCTCATAAGTCTCAATCATCACAACGCGCTGCAGCTTATTGAAAACAACAACCTGCTTAGCAAGACCAATACTGAGCTCGACCGATTTGTGTACAGTACTTCCCATGACCTTCGGGCTCCATTGACGTCCGTAATGGGATTGATCAACATCACAGAAAGAAGCAAAAGTCCCGAAGAAGTAGCAAAATATCTCGAGATGATGAGAGATCGCGTGTTATCGCTCGACAGATTCATTAAAGACATTACTGACTACTCCCGAAACAACAGACTGGAGATCAAAAAGGAAGAAGTAAACTTAATGTCGCTTGCACAGGATGTTTGGGAAAATCTTAAGTTCTCACCAGAAGCTGAAAACATAAACTTCCTCGTCGACATTCCCGCGGAGCTGACTATTGTCTCCGACAGAAACAGGTTGCAGGTCATCATCGGAAACCTGATCTCGAACGCAGTGCGTTATCATGACAGCCGAAAAAGAGAGCAGTATATACGATTACGTTACCAGGTAAGCGGAAGAGTATTTTGTATTAAGGTGGAGGATAATGGACAGGGAATCGAACGCGAATACCACTCGAAGATATTCGACATGTTCTACCGTGCGAACGAAAGATCCAAAGGTTCAGGACTGGGACTGTACATTGTGAAAGAAGCGTTGATGAAACTCTCCGGTTCAATCCAACTGGACTCTACCCCGGGGCTCGGCACTACCATTACGATAAAGTTACCAACGACTGTCAGTTTAGCCAGGCCGCAGGTATAGGTATAAGGTATAGGCTATAAGGTATAGGGAATCGAAGCTTGCAGTGCTCTTTCGTTTTGCATCTTATAGTTTACCTTCAACAGCTAATCAGCAATGAACAATGCTGGCCCCCGAATTCCGACGCGTCGAAATAAAGCGGAGGAGGGGATTTCTTCTGCGGCCTCTGCGGTAAAATCATCAGTCAACGTACGACCCCTGGAAACGGACATTGCTCACTGCTCATTGACGCCCATTTCTCACACCTACGCACTGAGGCAGTGCTATGGCGGTCAAGCATTCCTCATTCTTCATTCATCATTCGTCATTCATTTCCAGTATTGTCTAGTAATATTATCTTTGCCGTTCTATGGCGAACCAGGACGATCTATTAAAGAACGTGACCTCCCACGCAAAGGAGTATGGATTCATTTTTCCTTCCAGTGAAATTTATGACGGACTTGGTGCTGTTTACGATTATGGTCAGAACGGTTCGGAGTTAAAAAATAACATAAAGGACTACTGGTGGAAGTTCATGACACTGCTTCACGAGAACATCGTTGGGATTGATGCGGCTATTTTTATGCATCCCACCACATGGAAGGCCTCTGGACACGTCGACGCGTTCAGTGATCCGATGCTTGACAACAAAGATTCCAAAAAACGTTATCGCGCAGATGTATTGATCGAAGATGCCATTGCAAAACTTGAAGACAAGATCGAAAAGGAAGTTGAAAAAGCTGCGAAACGCTTCGGCGATTCTTTCGATCGTGAGAAATTTGTGACAACCAATGCGCGAACAGCCGAGTATCAAAAAAAGATTGATGAAACTAATGCGCGCCTTAAAGCCGCAATGGGTGGTGCTGATATGGCAGCGATGAAGCAGCTCATCATCGATCTCGAAATAGCGGACCCAATATCAGGTACGAAAAACTGGACAGATGTGCGCCAGTTCAATCTGATGTTTTCTACGGAAATGGGTTCAGTCGCCGAGGAGGCAAACAAGATTTATCTGAGGCCGGAAACGGCTCAGGGGATTTTTGTCAACTTTCTTAATGTACAGAAAACAGGAAGGATGAAGATACCTTTTGGAATCGCCCAGATAGGTAAAGCATTCAGGAATGAGATCGTTGCACGACAGTTCATTTTCCGTATGCGGGAATTTGAACAGATGGAGATGCAATTCTTCATCAAACCCGGCGAAGAAATGAAATGGTACGAGTTCTGGAAAGAAAAAAGAATGAGGTGGCATCAGGCATTGGGTCTTGGAGCTGAGAACTATCGTTACCACGATCATCTCAATCTTGCACATTACGCAAACGCGGCGTGTGATATCCAGTTCAACTTCCCTATGGGATTCAAGGAATTGGAAGGTATTCACTCGCGTACAGACTTCGATCTTAAGAACCATGAAAAATATTCGGGAAAGAAACTGCAGTATTTTGATCCCGAAGACAATCAAAGTTACATTCCTTATGTAGTGGAAACTTCTGTCGGACTTGACCGGATGTTCTTATCGATACTATCAAAAACATACACCGAAGAAAAACTGGAAGATGGTAGCGACAGGGTTGTGTTGAGGCTCCCTGCGCCGTTAGCTCCAAACAAAGTAGCTATCCTTCCTCTTTTGAAGAAAGACGGCTTACCCGAAAAAGCCATGGCAATCATGAATGACCTTAAGTTTGACCTGCGGTGTTTTTACGAGGATAAGGATGCGATTGGAAAGCGGTATCGCCGCCAGGACGCCATTGGAACGCCGTATTGTGTCACAGTTGATCACCAAACCCTGCAAGACGACACGGTTACCATTCGCGACCGCGACAGTATGAAACAGATACGGGTCAAGATCGAAGAGGTAAGAGGGCAGATGATTGAAGCCTGCTCGATCAACAATCTGTTGAGAAAGATATAGGCAATGGTTGTATTTCTAGTCGCTGGCGTCGCAATTTTCATCATCTATTATTTCAAAACCGAACTGAGTGAGGGTTATTCTCACGCGGGTCGGGCAGCTGCTCCATTGAAGACGATGATGTTGCCAGTTCCGCCGATATACCGCGAGATACTCAACAAATATTTTCCTTACTATCAAAAACTGAACGATGCTGACAAGGACAAGTTCGAAAGAAAGGTCTGTAACTTCCTTTATGGAAAAAGGTTTATCCCTCGCGAAATCGATGAGGTCACCGTCGAAGCCAGGGTGTTGATCGCTGCTACGGCAGTTCAATTAACCTTCGGCCTACCCGACGTCTATCTCCGTCATTTCAATAAAATTCTTGTCTATCCGAATGACTACTACTCGGTGTTGTTCAAGCGATTCCATCGCGGGGAAGTAAATCCGCGATTCGGAATCATCGTATTATCATGGCAGGCTTTCGTCGATGGCCTCATTTATCCAAACGATGCCAAAAATCTGGGACTACATGAAATGGCGCATGCACTTCGACTTGAAAACATGTTGCGCAGTCCCGACTACCCCTATTTCGACGAAAACCTCCTCGAGGAATTTGATGAACTGTCGCGTAGCATATGCAGTCGAATTGAAAATTGGAGCGAAACCTTTTTTCGTCCATATGCCTGCGCAAACGAACACGAATTCTTTTCGGTATCAGTTGAGTATTTCTTTGAAAGGCCGGAAGATCTGAAAAATGAAATGCCTCATCTATACGCAATCCTGGTAAAGTTGCTGAATCAGGACCCGCTCTCCCTTCAGACGCGACAAGGTCTTTAATAAGAGACCAAAATGGATTAATCTTGCACCCTCGGGCCAGGTATAGAGGTATAGGGTATAGGGTATAGGGGTCACCTTATACGTTTATCCCAAACCTTATTCGTGTGCCTTATACCATATACCATATACCCTTATACCTTTTCCCATGGATTGGCATCAGCTTCTTTCTCCTTACCGTACCGGACAAAAAAATATTGCCTCTACCGATCAGTCGCGCAGCGCGTTTGAACAGGACTACGATCGCATAATCTTCTCACAACCCTTTCGAAGGCTTCAGGACAAAACACAGGTTCATCCGTTGCCTGAACATGACTTTGTCCACACCAGGTTGACGCACAGCCTTGAAGTATCCAGCGTAGGTCGTTCCCTGGGGAAGCATGTAGGGGAAGTGATAGTGCAGCGGCATGTATCATTGAAAAATGAATTCACTTTATTTGACATTGGTGCCATTGTTGCCGCGGCATCGCTGGCCCATGATCTTGGCAACCCTCCGTTCGGTCATGCTGGAGAAGATGCTATCTCCGATTTCTTTGTAAGTCACCCGCAGGGCGAGTTCTTCAAAGATAAAGTCACCGGCGAAGAATGGACAGACCTCATTAAGTTTGAAGGCAATGCGCAGGGTTTTCGCATTCTCAATAAAAATCAATATGGATTGAAGTTAACGTTTGCCACCCTGGGAGCATTCACGAAATATCCCTGCCCTTCTTACTTTCCCAATCGTGATCTTTCGCGCAGGAGTCAAAAGAAATTTGGATTCTTCCAATCAGAGAAAGAAGTATTTAAAGAAGTGGCTCAACAACTTGCTTTGAACAAGGTCAGCGACTACGCCTCCGGCAGACATCCATTGGCGTTCCTCGTTGAGGCAGCCGATGATATTTGTTATAGTATCATTGACCTTGAGGACGGCTGTAATCTTGGGCTCGTTTCTTACGAGCTGGCAAAATCATTATTCGAAGGTGTCATCACAAAAGGCCGTTCGAAGTTGGGCAAGCTGGAACAATTAAACAATCAGCAAGAGAAGATCGGATATTTGCGAGCGCTAGCTATTGGCGATTTAATGGATGAATGTTCTTCACTATTCCTCGATCATGAAGAAGCAATTCTTGGAGGAAAGTTTGATCAGGCCCTGGCCGACAATTGCCCTTCGAAACAAGGACTGAAAGAAATCATCAACATATCAGTTGAAAAGATCTACCGCGCGCGGCAAGTTGTAGAAATTGAAGCAGCGGGCCACGAAGTACTGCCAGGATTGTTGGAAGGATTTACAAAGGCGGGATTCTACCTGCTGAATAATACAAGATCCAGAAAATACCAGAACCTTCAGCAACTTTTTCCTACTGATATTCGAACGGCAATCCAATCGAAACCTATCGTATACAACATGCTCCGGCAAGTTCTCGATTTTGTATCGGGATTGACGGATAGGCACGCGTTGTCTTTGTACCGGAAAATCAACGGAATAAGCATTTAAATTCGGTATAGGACCACTTGACCAAGCTATTATTATCGCTTCAAAATAACAGGGACATATGCGACATTTCTACGCGCACACGAGCAAAAATTACTAGCTTTGAAACCAGTTTCCCTTCTCAAAAAAGGGGTTTTCAGACGCGCTACTATGTGGAATAAACTCGCAGACCGGATCATTAAATATCGGCTACTATTGAGTATTGTGATCGGCCTGATCACGATCGTTATGGCTTACTACGCTGCGAAAGTAGAAATGAGTTATGAATTCGCCCGCCTGGTACCTCCAGATGATCCTGATATGATCTACCATGACCAGTTTAAGGCTCAATTCGGAGAGGATGCCAACCTCATCGCTGTAGGCATGCAGGACAGCGCTGTTTATAAGCTCGAAAATTTTAAAGCGTTCAGAGAATTAAACAAGGAGATCAAAAAAATTTCAGGAGTTACGCAAGTCCTTTCTTTGCCCGTATTAAAGCTTATTCAAAAGGATACTATAAATGCAAAGTTCTATCTCGCGGATATATTCAATGATTCGATAAGTTCCCAGGCACAACTAGATAGCCTGCTCAATGTCGCAATGAACCAAAAGGTTTATTCAGAGCAGTTGATCAATCATTCCAACGGGGCCACAATGATGTTGGTGTTTGTGAAAAAAGAAGTAATGAATTCCCCAAAGAGAGTCGGGATGACGGAATCGCTGCTCGAAGTTGGAAAATTGTTCGAAGACAAGACTAAAATACAGCTTCACTATGCCGGGTTGCCTTTCATCCGCACCGTCGTCGCTACAGCGCTGAAAAGGGAAATGAACATCTTCCTCGTCGCATCCGCACTGGTAACAGGTGTGATCATGTTTGCATTTTTCAGATCGTTTCGCGCCGTGCTGTTTTCAATGATAATTATAGGGATCCTCGTTGTTTGGGTTCTTGGTTCGATCGTTCTGTTCGGATTTAAGATTTCCCTGCTGAGTTCATTGATTCCGCCTGTTATTGTCACAATCGGAGTTACAAACGCAATCTACCTTCTGAATAAATATCATCTTGAGTATTTCAAGGTGAAGGACAAGATGGAAGCCATAAGGAAAGTCGTTCGCAAGATGGGCCTTGCCATGTTTCTCACTAACCTAACTGTTGCTATCAGCTTTTTGACATTGCTCGCCACGGACATCACTTTGCTACGCGAGTTCGGCATTATAGCGGGTATCAATGTGCTCGCGCTCTTTTTTGTAAGTCTTATAATGATGCCAAGTATATTCTATTGGTTGCCGGTTCCCACAGAAAAGCATCTCAAACATCTGAACTTCCCGATAATCGGTGCGTTCCTGCGAATAGTAGATCTCACGGTTCATCGACACCGTCCAATCATATACCTCGCGTCGCTTGTCCTTGGTGCACTTTCAGTGTACGGAATCACCAGACTTAAATCGATCTCCTACATGGTCGATGATGTCCCTGAACAAAGCCAGGTAAAACGGGATATGAAATTTTTCGAATCAAACTTCAGCGGAATTCTCCCCCTGGAGATCATGGTTGAATTCAAAACCAAAAAGAAAAGACCTATAATTAGTGATGTGAAGAATCTTGCCAAAGTTGATGAGTTCGAAACTTTTCTCGACTCGCTTCCATCGATGTCGCATCCTTTGTCGGTGCTGAGTTTTGTCAAAGCATCCAAACAAGCGTTCTATAATGGAAACCCTGAAAAATACACTCTGCCGACTCGCCAGGAGGGCGCGTTCATCCTGAAGTACATGAAAGGTCAAACCGATAGCAGTGGACTCTATAAATCTTTTGTTGACACCACGTTCAGCAAAATGAGAATATCCTGTCAGATCGCGGACATCGGTTCTGCAAGGCTGGACTCACTGGTTCACATCGCCATAGAACCACGGATGAAGTCAATATTTACTTCAACGGAGCGCGATTCAATTTTAACCACGATCACAGGATCGTCGAAGATATTTATTAAAGGAAACAAGTTCCTGATATCAAACTTGCAAGAAAGTTTGTTGCTGGCGTTCATACTGATTACCCTTTCAATGGCGATCCTGTTCGCGAATGTGAGGATGATCATTATCTCCCTGGTACCAAATCTTCTTGCATTAATGATAACAGCAGGGCTGATGGGGTTCTTTGATATTCCGTTAAAGGCCAGCACCGCGCTGATATTCAGTATCACGTTCGGAATCTCTGTCGACAATTCGATCCGTTTCCTTGCAAAGTATCGTCAGGAAATATTGTCAAACAATTTCTTCATACCAGTCGCAGTGAGCGATAGTATCATGGAAACCGGCAAAAGCATCATCTATACTTCCATCGTGCTCTTCGCAGGTTTTATCATCTTCGCTTTCTCTTCTTTTGGTGGAATCATCGCGCTTGGTCTGCTAACATCCATGACGCTTATAATTTCCATGTTCACAAACGTAATCCTGCTGCCGGCGTTGATAATGACGTTTGATAAACCTAAGAGAGGCAAAGGCGAACACCTTATTATCGACGACTTCGATTCCAGCTTTTACGGCGAACATGAAGATGAGGAGATCGATCTTAGCAGGATCAAAATACACAACAAGCATCCATCGGCGGAATAGGTTGTCATAATATTGTTGGCGCTCGGAAGATTCACGTCACAGAGCTATATTCGCCATGGGCTTGATAACGAATTAACCCATGAAAAACCGTTACCCGACATTTCTTCGAGGCACAGCCTCTTGCCATGAGATAAATCAATCACAATATGTTCTGCATGGTTTAAAGCTAAGGCACCAACTTTTGGTCCTGATACTTTTCGTTTCGTCACCTTATGGCTATGCTCAGGGAACAACTGACGGAACGGTCAATCAGGATTCCTATATTGTAAACGCGGTGGTGTACAACAAAGGTGTTTATAGAACATTTGGCGAATTCAAGCACAATAGACCTTCAATTACCGACCACTATATTGTTGAGAAGGGTACGATCTGGTTGACTTACGAATCTGGCGACAAAAGGAAAATAAAAAAGAGCGAGGTATGGGGCTATTGCACCGGGGACAAAATATTTGTTCGCACCGCTATGTATAATCAGATCCTTGAATTGGGCAGATACTGTTATTTCAGGGACCAGGGGAAAAGTCAACTCTACGGCACTCACAGTAACAACATGATGTTTGGTGGATCAAAGGAGAGAAAGATCATTGATTTCAACACCGGAGAAATCAAGAGGCTGACAACAACGTCAATGAAGCAAATATTTGAAACAGATGATCCCGACCTGTTGACGGAATTTATGGCAGAACCCTCTAATGGAAAAGAGTTTTACAAGTTTCTTATGAAATACAATCAACGAAATAAGGCAAAGATCAAGTAGTATGAATCTACCCGCGCCGAAAGACGCTCCTATTTTTACGGTGAAACCCTAAGGCGAGGAGATCTATCTCTTTTGCATCTTTACTTAGTCCCGCTTAGTTTAGCCAGCTGCTCTTTATAATATTTTTCCTCCGGCACTAATTCTGCCGCCTTTGTAAAATTCAGTTTTGCAAGATCATTGTTTCCTGCCCTCAGATAAGCGTTGGCCAGGTGCGCATAAGCATAGCCTGAATTCGGAAATTGTTCAAGGTTGAACTTGAATAGCTCGATCGCCTCAGGAAACATGTTCCTGTCGAGAAGCGTGTATCCTGCTTGCCCGAATGCGTCTTCATCCCACCGGTAATACCGACGTTGAATCGAATCACTACTTGTCGTTCTGTAGAACTCTTTTGCTTTTTCGATGCCTCGCTCCTTCATAATTTCAGCAAACTCCAATCCTATCTGCCTTGTTGATGTGACAGGCTCTTCTCCCAGTATAATATCCAAGACACCGTATGCGAAATCAATCGGACGGAACGCCTCATAGTTGGAGACCATCATTACAGCAATATTTCTCTCAGGAACCAGTAGGAAGTAACTTTTGAATCCCGTGTCACCACCCGAGTGGCTCACCGTTTTAACTCCGTGACGATCTTCCAGGAACCAGCTGATACCCACCTTGGGCTTCCCTTCGAGATTGACAGAGATTGTCCAAAGCAGATTGTAGGAAGAATCCGAAAGGATCCTCTTGCCCTTATATTCCCCTCGATGCAAATGAGCGATTGCATAGTGACTCATTTCGACAACATTTGAATTCAGTGTGCTACTCGGTGCATGCATCCTGTTATAAGGGTACACGTCGCTCGTGATAGGCTTCATTGCCCATACATGCCCACTGACGCGCAGCGAATCCGGTATGTCTTTGTAAAAGAAGCTGGACGCATTCATTTCAAGAGGCTCAAAAATGTTTCTCTTCATATAATCTTCGAATGATACCCCGGAAACTTTCGCAATCACGTCTCCCAATGTTTCGAATGCAGTATTACTATATGAAAAGTCCTTGCCGGGCGCGAAAAGCATCTTGTCATCTGCAACACTTCTTACAAACCGCTCGAGGGCGGCATCGTCGTGCTGGGGTTTATCCCATTCATAATCTTCTACGTCTCCGATGCCAGATGTATGGTTAAGCATTTGCCTAAGTGTGATGTCTTTGTAGAACGCGTCCTTTTGCTTGAAGTAAGGTAGATATGTTGTGATCTTTTCGTCGAGGTTGATCTTTCCTTGTTCTCTGAGCTGCATAATAGCGGTCGCGACAAACGTCTTGGAAACCGATGCCCAGTGAAACACATTGGTAATCTTCATCGGCTCACTTGTGTCGAGACTGCTCACTCCGAAAGCCCTGCTGTAAATGATCGAATCATTGCGGGTGGCAAGGATTGTCATCCCGGGAATTTTCTGCCTTTCAATAGCTTCGCTGACGTATTTGTCAATTTCAGTAGTAAGCTTGTTGACGTCTTGCTTCTGCTGTCCTTCAGAAGAGCATGCGGCGGTGATGATCAATAAGAGTGAGACAAGCCTGGAAATTTTCATAGGAACGTTGATAAAATAGCAAAACAATCACTTAACTAGAT
>Ga0111539_10008500_pt1 | contig 13046 bp, 12 predicted proteins | sample RhiMethybrSRZTD1_FD_79667 | JGI IMG/M metagenome (GOLD analysis project Ga0111539, IMG submission 79667) | Populus rhizosphere microbial communities from Tennessee, USA - Rhizosphere MetaG P. TD hybrid SRZTD1 (version 2) (version 2) | ecosystem: Host-associated > Plants > Roots > Rhizosphere >...
CAGGGCCGTCAGATATCCGCCAAGAGAGGCTCCCCAGGCTCCGATCTTGTTTCTATCCACATCCGGCCGCGATTGCAGGTAGTGGCCTGCGGCAAGAATGTCGCGGTATTCGGCGGCGCCGCGAGGGCCGGTGTTCTCCGCAAACTGAAACGCCTGCCCGTATCCGACGCTGAGCCGATAGTCCACCGAGAGCACAATGAAGCCACGACTCACGAGGTACTGATTGGCGCCGTAATCGTTGGCATATTCCCAACGGTTGTGCCACCCCAGCAGCATCTGCCGCGGACCCCCTCCATGGATATACACGACGGCGGGCTTTCGTGCCGGTCCGCCTGCCGGAAGGAAGAGTTGTCCATAGGCCTCTACACCGTCGCTGGCTTTGAACGAAACCAGTTGCGGTGTCACGAGGGCGGCAGCGGGAAAGTCCGGCGGCCGGCGGTCCAAAGCCAGGATTCGCGTGTTGCCACCCGCCAGGGGAACAATGCCAGGAGCCGGTGGCTGTTGAGCGGTCGCGCCCAGGAAAGCCACAGACTGTGCGTCTGCTGTCACAGTGGGACTCCACTCGATTCCTGTACCGGTCGTTAACGCGACGGGCGTGGAGGATCCATCCACGGGAACTCTGAATAGATGCCGGCGATCAATGTCGTCCTTGTTGGAACCGGTATTCGCGCTGTAAACAAGGAAGCGTCCATCCGGCGTCAACGTCATCTGTTCGACCATGAATGAACCGGGAGTGAGTAGTCTCGGACGCTGGCCAGTGCCGGGCCGCTCGATCACATAGGCATGAGGAAATCCGTCGCGATACGAGAGGAACACAAACCTATCGTTTCCGGCCCATCGCATCGCGATGCCGCCTGGATGCTGGACGATCGGATCAACCGGATTGCTTCCGCTGCTGACGGCGGTCGAAGCCGGGACATCGCCGGAGGCCGCGGCAGCACCGATGTCCGCAATAAGCACGGACCATGGATTTTCGATTCGCGCCAATGGCGACCGGGGAGTCCCGCCGATTCCGGGTTGGCGCAGAAAAGCGACCTTCCTTCCATCGGGCGACCACGTCGGAAGGGAATCTCGCGAAGTGGATGGAGCGAGGAACCGCACGGGAGGTGTGGGCTGTCCTCCGACGCCGATCGTGAACACGCCGATAAAACTGTGATCCGTCCGGTCCGAGACGAACGCCAGCGAACGTCCATTGGGCGACCACACAGGGGAATCGCTTGTTCCGCGAGCGTAGAAAAGTTGCTGTGCCGGACGCGAGCCATCGATCGGCGCAATCCAGATTTGGCGAGTTCGGGTAAACGCAACACGTGCGCCGTCTGGTGAGATTGCAGGGCTGTCGCCTTCAGCAATCAGCTTCGGCGCCCCGCCGACCACCGGAACTGCCCATATCTGAACTCTGGGTTGAACGGGGTCACCTGCGGGATTTGGTGGCGCTTCTGCAGCACGTCCTCCATGATCGCCGCCGCGAACGTACACGAGGACCCTGCCGTCTCTGGAGAACGAAAGTTGTGTGAGTTCCTGCCCGTCGTCTGCCGTATAGGACGTTACTTTGCGGGCTTCGAAGGAAGGTCCATCGGCAACATAGACGTTGCGAACACCACGCTCATTAAATGTCCAGGCAATGGTGGATCCCACAGGGGATGCGACGAGATTCTCCGGCGACGGAAAACTGAGAATCTGTTCCACGGTGAATCCACGTGTAGCCTGCCGAGCCGGGGTGGATGTGGCGCCAAACACGAAAACGGTGAAGCAGATCACGCCGATCTGAAACGTCGTTCGGATTGCCATAGGACTCCCCTCTTTGAAGTCGTGGGTCTAATCTTCCACGGGCTGAGCCAGCCAGGGCCTGCTGTAGTTCAACCGAAACAATTCGATTAAAGCCTCTGCGTCTTGCTCACCGCGGATGTAGTAACTAATCCAACCGGTTTTCGGATGCAAGTAATGCAAGTCTGCTTTCCCCGTGGCAACCAACTGCTCGCGGATTCGGACAGGGAAGGGTAAATCGGCAAGCCGGTTCCCGTGTAGATGGCCAATCTCCCGCCGCCCGACATGGAAAAAAACCATTCCGCCTCGATGTGTTTCCACCGTGACTCCGGGCCACGTGCCCACTTCACGCTGGACCTGCACCGCAACGGATTCCGTCTGCATCGGTCCATTATGAGCCTTCGAACGGTCCCCGTTGTCTATAATCCCTGACGTGAGCGACGTACCCCAACGACTGCGAGAACTCCTGGAAGCACTGGTTCAAAAAGACGCGTCGGACCTCTTTCTGGTTGTCGGCCATCCTCCGGCTATTCGCGTTGCAGGAATGGTGCAGCGGCTGGACCAGGCGCCGCTCGAGGAGCAGGAGATCGAGAACGCCGTGCTCTCGGTCCTGGGGAACCACGCCATCGAGCGGTATCGACAGGACGGCTCTGCCCATAGTGCTTTGCGTATCCAGGGACTCGGCCGGTTCCGCATCAATCTTCATCGTGAGCGAGGCCGGCCGGCAGCGACCATCCGCGCGTTGGCTGCGCGTCCACCGCGTTTATCGGAACTGAACCTGCCGAACAATGTTCTCGCCTTGAGCCGCATTCCCTACGGGCTTGTCCTGATCGGTGGCCCGACAGGGTCCGGCAAGACGACAACGCTTGCCGCCCTCGTCGATGAAATCAATCGTCGGGATGCCAAGCACATCATCACGATCGAGGATCCGATCGAATATGAGCATCCACACCAGAAGAGCATCGTCGAACAGATCGAGATTGGCATCGATGCGCCCGACTTTCCAACGGCCCTGCGCTCTGCGTTACGGCAGGCGCCGGACGTGCTTGTGATTGGAGAGATGCGGGATCCTGAAACAATGGCGATGGCGCTGACGGCAGGAGAAACAGGGCACCTGGTTTTCTCCACGTTGCACACCGGCGACGTGACGTCCACCGTCTCCCGCGTTGCAGACTCTTTCCCTCCGGAACGCCAGCCGACGGTCCGACAGGAACTTGCCGTGTCACTGTCGGCCATCATGACCCAGCACCTGTTGCCACGCCTGGGTGGGGGGCGCGTGCCCGGAGTCGAACTTTTGATGGTTGGTTATGGCGCCCGACAACACATCCGCAAGAATGCCTTGCAGCACCTGCACCAGGAGATCACGATCACGCGTCCGCAGGGATCATTCACGTTCGAGGAATCGCTCGCGGTACTCGTGCGTCAGAAGCTTCTGACATTGGCCGATGCGCGCAGCCGCACCGTGCATCCCGAAGAACTGGATAACCTGCTGGCGCCGGGGAAGATTTAACCGCGGATTACGCGGATACTATTTGGTTTATCCGTGTAATCCGTCTCATCCGTGCAATCCGCGGTTCGTTTTCCTGTTCTACAAAGGTTTTCACACACGCCTGAGCGGCGTAGTACAGTTCCTCATGTCCCGCTCCACCATCCAATCCGACAAAGCCGAAGATGCATTCATCCGGGAAATCGAAGGCTCCCTTCGTGAAGAAGGCGGGCTTGGCAGTCTCGGCGCCGGCGGAACGTCGGAGGTCGCCGAGCCACTACCCTCGAAACCGTTCCGCTTTGTTCTCTATTTCCTCAGGTATTACAAGTGGCCCCTTCTTGCGATGTTTTTGCTCGAACTCGGACAGGCTGCCTGCCAGATCCTCATCCCCAAAGCTGTTAAGGCATTGATCGATGTCGCAAGTGCGTTAACTGGTAACGCGTCGGCATCGGTGTGGACGACTCTGGCCGAGCCGCTGAAATTCTTCGTGATCCTCAACATCGGCATTCTTGTATTCAGCCGTTCCAGCGGTTCGATTCTCGTGATGGTCGGGCCCTCGCTGCGGCGGCGTGTCCGCAACAGCCTGTATCGCTATCTGCAGGGTCATTCGCAGCGTTACTTCATGGGGAACTTTGCCGGCTCCCTATCGAACCGGATTTCGGAAGTGTCGATGGGAGTAAATCATTCCCTGTGGACGGTGTTGTTTGACTTCTGGCCTGTGACCGTGACACTCGCCGTCGGACTCATCATTCTTGCGCAGGTACATTCCGGACTCGCGCTGACGCTCGGACTATGGGCATTGGGATATGTGACGGTTTCGTATGTTCTCGCGATGCGATGTCGCGAATATGCGAAGCAGTTTGCTGCCGCGCGAAGTGCCGTAAGCGGAAAGATCGTGGACGCGGTAACGAACGTCATGAACTCGAAACTGTTCGCACGCAACGAACACGAGCGGGGATACCTCAGCCGCTATCTGGATCACGAAGTTCGGGCAGCGCGACGCACGTTCTGGTTCATGGAAAGAATGCGCTGGTTCCAGTTCATCGCGACTCTGTCCTTGCAGGTGGGCATGATCGCCTACGGTGCTCGGCTGTGGATGGATCAGCGCATCAGCGTGGGCTCGTTCGCCATGGTGGCGAGCCTTCTGATGCTCGTGATCAACGATATCCGCAATCTCAGCCGTCGGTTTCTGGAGTTCTTCGAATACGTCGGCAATATCACCGACGGCGTGAGTGTCATCATTCGGCCCCATGAGATCACCGACTCGCCCGGCGCACGAAAGCTTGCCGTGACTCGAGGGGAGATTCGATTCGAAAACGTTCATTTTGCCTACGGTGGGGGCATGGAGGTCTTCCGCGGCCTCAATCTGACGATTCGGCCTGGGGAGCGCGTGGGCCTGGTGGGCTTCTCAGGTTCGGGAAAGTCGACGTTCGTGAACCTCATTCTCCGGCTGTTTGACATTCAGGACGGATGCATCCTGATCGATGGTCAGAATATTCGTGATGTGACCCAGGACTCGCTCAGGCAGTCCGTCAGCATGATTTCGCAAGACCCCATGCTGTTTCATCGCTCGCTCCTGGATAACATGCGATACGGTTCGTTGGATGCCACAGACGCCGAGGTCCAGGATGCAGCGCAGCGTGCTCACGCGCATGAGTTCATCGCGTCTCTTCCGGATGGATATGACTCGCTGGTCGGCGAGCGAGGCGTGCGACTTTCAGGGGGCCAGCGGCAACGTGTCGCCATCGCTCGCGCATTACTCAAGAACGCGCCGATCTTCTTCCTGGATGAAGCGACGTCGAGCCTGGATTCGGTGACCGAGCGGCACATTCAGGAGTCGATCGAAAACCTCATGACTGGGCGCACCGCCATCGTCATCGCCCACCGACTTTCCACGATCGCCCATCTGGATCGAATCGTCGTTTTTCACGATGGTGAAGTGGTTGAAGATGGAACCCATTCGGAACTGCTCGCCCGCAACGGTCACTATTCGCGCATGTGGAGCATGCAGGCGGGCGGGTTCCTTCCCGATCGCGACCGGCAGCGAATCGCGGATGAATAAAAAGGGACGTACACCAAGTTTCCTGAGGAAATTGGTGTACGTCCCTTTGGGCTAGTTGCCCGGAGGGACTTCCGCTCGGCGGGCAGTAAAGGGAATACCGATAACGTCGCCTGCGACGACCAACTCGACTCGACGATTGCGCTGTCGTCCCGCGGCGTTGTCGTTCGGCGCAACGGGCATGGTTTTACCAAAACCCTGGGCGCCTAACGACGTTACGGGGATACCCTGCTCCGCCAGAAAATCTCGAACGGTGATTGCCCGCTTCTCGGAGAGTTGCTGGTTGAACTCGTCAGTGCCGATGCTGTCGGTGTGACCTTCAGCTTCCAACCGTAATCCGGGATGCGCAAGAACGATGCCCGAAACTCTGGCCAGCTTTTCCCGCGCCGTGGGTTTGAGTGTGTATTGACCAATGTCGAAGAGAACGTCGGAGATGTTGATCACGAGGCCGCGGTCGGTCTCCCGGGTATCCAGGACGAGGTTCAGCTGTTGGATGAGGTTGGAGCGCAACTCGGCCTTTTCACGTTCTGCCCGGGCTGCGGCCTCACGTGCCTGTGCCGCGGCCGCCTGTTCATTGAGAGCGCGCACTCTTGCGGCATCCGCCATCGCCAGTGCAGCGGATCGTTCGGCTTCTGCGCGTGCTGCGGCTTCGCGTGCCTGTTCTGCCGCTGCCTGATCTCGCAGCGCACGTAGCCGTGCGGCTTCTGCCTGTGCTATCGCAACTGCGCTTTCGGCTTCCGCCCGAGCGCGGCGTTCCGCTTCGAGCTTCTGTTCCAGCTCCGCCTGAACTCTGCGGCGGGATTCTTCTTCGGACACGGCCTTGGCACGGTCGGCCTGCGCTTTCGCCTGGGCTTCCCGATTCGCCGACGCCTGTCGTTCTTCCGAAAGCCGTTGTTCTTCCTGACGCTGCAGTGCGATCAGTCTCGCGTCTTCGGCCGTTTGTGCCGCCTCACGCGCCATCATCGAGATGGGTCTGACCCCGGCTCTTCGCGCCTTGTAGGCTTCGGCTTCCTTCAACTGCTTTTCTGCCTTTGCGAACGAATCCGACGCGTCCACATCGGCATGCGCCCAGCGTGCGATTCGAACGGCATTGCGCGCCTGATTCAAATCGTTCGGAGTGTCACGATCTGTGGGAAGCGGCTTCAGTTCGTCCGGTGGAGCATTGACCACGTACTCGCCGCGTTGCAGCAAGGCATACTTAGTAGAGATCTCTTCGACTCTCCCAAGGGTGTCCGCGCGCACGGCGTTTTCCATGACGATGACATCGCTCGGTTGAAGGACTGCGAAGTAGGGCTCTGCCGTGACGACGAGGCTGAACGCCTGAAGTTCTGTCGTCACATTCAATTTGCTCTTCGTTCCATTGAGAATGACTTCGCCCAGGTTCGTTGCGCGTCCTTCAGGAGTAATCGCCCACATCACATACGTCAGGTATTCCGGTCCGAACTGTGTTGCGGATTGAAGGTCGTCGAACTCGACTTCGATTTCGATGTATCCCTGCTTGCTCTCGACTTTTGCCTCGCCTCGGGATTTGGGCAGCAGCTGCGTGCCCTTGAAGTCGATTGTCGTGGCACCGCCACGATGCCGATAGTTGATGGCCTTCGTCGTGCGCTCGACCACGTTCACGCTGATCGTGAATGTCGGGCTGTCCGTCGCCGGCTCAGTCGAAACGGGTGTCGTCGGTGTTTGTTCCTGGGCCAGGGCTGTTCCTGCCGCCAATGAAACGATTAAGCCGACCAACTTCCATGCCTTCATCGTCTTGCCTCCTTGCGAAAAGGGAACTAAGAGCACGAAAGCGACCAAACAGAGAGCATCGTGAGCTGAATTTAACTCGCAGATAGAAAAGGAGATAGGGCCCGGTCAAATCTGTCCATGGCGTGAAACGCGATCCAACGCAATCAACCAAATTGAAAGTGTTAAAGTGGTGGCTCCAATTCCTTCAAAAACTGTCCGCAGATTTCGGAAAACGGGGGAGTCCACTCGTGGGAGGCATCGAGCACGATGGACTGTACGGAAACCCCCGCGGTCCGAAGCCGCTGCTCATCGGACGTGAGTTTTTCTGCCGTATACCATTCGTCGTTCCTGCCCCTTGCGATCAAAACCGCAGGAATGCGTTGGAGTTGATCGACGCCGAGTTCGGGCGGTACATCTCCGCCACAGGCAATGACGCCGGCGACCGGGACGCTCAGGAAAGCAGCCGCTCGAAACGCCATGGCAACGCCCTGCGAGAATCCCGTCAACACCAGTGGGGAGTTGCCCGAGTATTGCCGAAGGAGATTCGCGACGTAAGCGACGTTGTCTTCAATGGCCTGTTCGCGATTCTGACGCGTCATCCAACTGGCAACGATTTCATTCGTTCGACGACGATAAAACTGGTGCAGGCCTTGTATCGATACGAGAGTCCAGCGATCGCTGTCGGGAATCGTCTGCAGTCTGGCGAGTTCCTCCTCCGCCGTTTCTCCGTAACCGTGGAATCCGACCAGCAACGGTGCGTCTGGTCCGGCAGCAGCAGACACGAGATAACGGCCGTGTGTTTGTGTCGGGATAGTGTGCTCGATGGCGGGACGCGATGGACCAGGCATCTGCGTACCATATCATCCGCGCAATCCGTTCTTATCCGCATAATCCGCGGTTAATTCTCCTTTGAAGAATTTCCCGCAGCGTGATAAATCTCACAGATCCACAGCTGACGACCCCAAAACTCATTTACTCCGAGGAGTGTTTATGGAATGGAAAGACCTGGAGAAGATGACGGTTCCGAAGTTACGTGAAGAAGCGCTGAAGTATCCCCATATTGAAAGCGTTCACGGAAAGCACAAGAGGCAACTGATGGATGAACTCGCGAGTGTGCTGGGCATCGAAAGACCGCACGCGCACTTGAGCGAAAAAATCATCCATACGAAGTCGGATCTGAAACACCGAATCCAGGAGTTGAAGACGGAGCGCGATAAGTTCGTCGCGACACATGATCACGGTGCGCTGCACTCCGTACGCCGCGAGCTGCGTTCGCTGAAACATGCTATCCGCAAGATCGAGGCCAAGGCGGCGCACGCTTAGTTACGACGCCAGCGCCACGCTATCGCGGATTTCGAATGGACCTCTTTCGGTGTGTCTGCCGTTAACTATCCTTGGTCAAGGCTAAGAGGTATCGGCCAAACGTTCACGAGAGGGGTCCATACAATGATGCTGCGTCTGTACGCGTTTCCCGCCCTAATCTTCCAGGTCAGCGACAACAACCCACTGACAACCGTTGTGTTTGTGATGTTCCTGACAGCCTGCTTTGCTCTTACCGTCGGCGTCATCGTCAGTATGTGGAAGACGTTCGAGAAGGCTGGACAGCCGGGCTGGGGTGTCCTGATCCCGATTTACAACGTCTATCTCATGACGCAAATCGCCCGTCGACCGGGATGGTGGACGATCCTGATGCTCATTCCTTTGGTCAATATCGTGTTTCACATCATCATTTCGATCGCCATGGCGGAGAATTTCGGGAAGAGTTCGATCTTCGGACTCGGATTGATGTTCCTGCCCTTTATCTTCTTCCCGATTCTCGGATTTGGCGACGCGGTCTATCAAGGCAACGTGAATTTCCGTTGATCACTTTCCATCTACGGAAAACACGAGGAGAACATTTCCCGGCATGCCGCCCCACTGGCCATAGCCGGAATTCACGAACAGCATTCCGTTGACGATGGCCGGCCCCGCAACGTCCATCGAGCCGCCGCGAGCGGCTTTGCCATTGACGGATGCGAACTCGCGGGCCGTATCGACATCCCACAGCACCGTCCCTGTTCGCGTCGAGTAAGCGCGCAGGTGTCCATCAACGGAACCGGAAAATACCACGCCCGGAATCGCCGTGACGGCCGCGGATTGTGCGGGCGCGCAATCGGTGCGGCCTGCGGCGCAAGCGGATGGCTTTGCGCTCCAGGCGAGCTTTCCCGTCTTCAGGTCGAGTGCGTGCAATCCTCCACCCTGGTTCGGATCCAGAACGATCCGAAAGCCTTGAGGCAGGCTCGGATCCGCCTTACCGCCCAATCCGGGTTCGGAAATGGCGACATACATTTTCTCGCCGTCCGATGCCGATCCCCACTGACTGCCGCCCAGGGCACTTCCCTTGGAAACGCGGGTCTGCCACAACACGGCGCCCTTCTTGTCAGGATCGAGCGCGTGCGCCATTCCGGATTTCTGGGCGATGACGAGCGCTCGATTCTGCCCGCCAAGCGAAACCAGAATCGGCGGCTGACCGAAATCAAAGTCAGGCCCCTTCGCTTCGGGACAGTTTGTGAGTTGCGGCGTCGTGCATCCGGTATTGAAAGCATCGTTCGCGGTCATTTGCTGCGACCACAGCAGTTCACCGGTCTTGAGATCCATGGCAAGAACGGCATCGCTGGTTTTTGTGGGTGGATCCGAATAGTTGTCTCCTGTGGCGACGTACAAAACTCCGAGTTTTTCATCGATCGTTGGTGTCGACCAGATTCCGGCTCCGGATGGCCCGTGCCAGCATTTTCCGAATGGAGGGGGAAATTTAACCGCGGATTACACGGATGGGAGCGGATTCCACGGATGAATCCACGTAACCGCTATTTCCCCATGTAGTCTTTCCGCGAGCGAACACTGTAGCCGGATTCCTTCACGCGGATGGTCACACTGTGCCACTGGTTGTCTTTGACTGGATGGACGGGCGCAAAGCCGATAGCGTACTGACTGCGGAGTTCGGAACGTATCTGGGCCAGGATGCGCTCGAGCGGTTCGCCGCGCCCCTGCCGGTCTCTCACGCGCCATGCCCGCCCTCCGCCAGCCTCCGCGAGTGCTTGCAGCGCATTCATGTCGACCGTGTCCTCAATGCGGTCTGAGCGCCTTGGAACGGGAACTGGCACAGGCCCCGGTTGTCCGGGGATGGGGAATGGAATGGTGCGTCCGTCCGGAACGGGGAAGGGGTTTTGCGGATCCCTGCCCGGTTGTGAAATCACAATCTGGCCGGCGAAATTGTTTGAGGACTCTCTGAAGGGAGTGCCGAAGGGCGCGGAAATTCCCAGGCAATAGACCAGAACATCGGACTCGCGAATGGCGCGTATTGCCGCAGCCGGGGAAGCGCCGCTGACCAGGTCCCCTCCGTGCCCCACGATCAGGAGGACTCTGCGACTCTCATGTCCGAGTCTCAATTTGCGGACGGCTTCGACGATGGAATCGTACAAAGCCGGGTTCCCGCTTGCCGTCAATCTCCACAATTCACGTTGGAATTCGGAACGTCCATCCCCATAGTCCGAAGCGATTCTCGGCTGATCCGCAAATGGCATGAGAAAAAGTTCGTCGTCCTTATGAAGATCGCCAACAAAGTCGTCAATCGCGTTCGTCGCGTCCGTAAGTCTGGTTCTCATGCTCCCGGAGACATCCACGAGAACGCCCACGCTGGACGCGATATTGCGGAACGTCTTGAATTCGGTGATGGCTTGATCTTTGCCGTCTTCTCGGAGTTCGAAATCCTGCTGCTGCAGGTCATCGACGAAGCGGCCACGGCTGTCGGTTACGCTGGCCAGTAGAGTTACGGGCTTGCCCTCTCGCACCTGAGCCGAAACGAAGGCTGCGAGAAAGAACAACGCAAACGCTGCTTTGTATCGAAACATGATGGTTCTCGGAGTTTAGGTGAATTGCGCCTTTGCAGCAATTTCGGTCAGGGGGTGCACAAGACTTTCTGTGGCGCCGCGTTCCGGCAGGCCATGCCATCCGTCACGCCACCCGAGATCAGCGAACACGCGGTACTCGCGGCTGCCGCTTCGGCTTCTTCCCGGTTTTTGGCGGATGCCTTGCGGCATTCCGTATTACCTCGGAACTCCATGCATACCTCGCAAGTGACTTCGTTCGGAGACATCGAGAGGTAAGTAAATAGGCCGAGCAGTCCCACCAGTGCCGCAACGGTTACGAAGACTTTCGCTGTCTTGCTCATTAACGCGTTCGAAACCCCCTGCGTGGAATCTTACGCGGATAATGCGGATTACAGAGATCAATCGGTTTGGTCCGCGTCCACTGCGGTGGCTAATCGCTCACGGCGCCTGCTGCAGTGAGGGTGTCTGCTATGCCGTTGTGCCCCTCCTTTTTTGCCCAGGCTAAGGGCGTGCTCCAAGCGGCCCCGGATTTGTTGGCGTCTGCACCGCGCTCGAGAAGAAACGAGACCATCGCTGCTTGTCCCCATCGGGCGGCCAGCCCCAGAGGCGTTGAACGATATTCTTCATCGAGGGCGTTGATGTCGGCACCGTGATCCACGAGCAGCCGCGCTTTTTCGAGATCGCCACTCTGCGCCATATCGTGCAGAAGCGTTACTCCATGCCATGTCGTGTGGCATGCACTCATCCCACTTTCAATCAGGAACTCTGCTATATCGTCGTGCTTGAAATAATAGAAGCGCCCCCACTTCGACATCGGAGGGACCTGGCCGCCGAATCGAATCAATAACTCCAGCAGCGGCCGATTTCTGGCCCTGGCCGGCATCATGAGTACGCCCTCCGCCCACGACGACATCTCGTTTTGCGCAAGGTCAGGTCGCTTTGTCAGGAGTTCTTCGACCTCTTTCAGGTCTTCTTTGTGCACCGCTTTATCGAAGCGCTTTTGTTCGTCGTCCTGGTTGTAGTCGATCTCTCCCGTGTCAGGCAGGGTGCGCGTCAAGTCTCCACGTGTGATCGCGTCTTTCAGAAACACAGCGATTTCGTCAAAGCCGCGATCCTGCGCCATCGTCAAAAGAGTGTCGCCGAAGGGATAGGTTTTGTAACGTGGATCCAGTGCGCCTTGCGCAACCAGCCAACGCACCAGGGGTAAGTGTCCCTCTCGAACAGCAAAGTGCAGTGGCGGAGTGTAGTTGTACTGGCATGTTCTCAACTCGGGTCGACCGGCGGTCAGGTGCTTGACCCGATCGAAATCGCCGTCCCGACTCGCCGATAACATCTCCCAGACCTCGGTCGTCGTCGACACGGCACCGCCATGAAGTTTCATGGTCAATGGGGTTCGCATTTCGACAGGCTGAATCATCAATGCCCCGCGAAGTTTGAGGATGGAAACCGAATGTCTCACAAGTCCGGTGGCCAGTGCGCGTATTTTTCGCTGCGGAACTTGTTTCAGGGATTCGTTCGTGCGAGCCTATCCCGCACTAAATGAGGTAGAAGGCATGTTTGGAAAGAGACTCGCAGACTACATTCGCTTCGAGGGTTGGATTCTGCTCCTGCTTGTCGCCGTTTTTCTGGTCCGACTGGGACTGTCTTTGAACGGCGCATCTTATTCCCAGATCCGTTGGTTCAGCATGAATCTCGTGCTCCTGGTGGGATTGGTTTATTGCTCGGTCGCGGTCCACGTCCGAAAGTTTGGAGCATACCGGCAACTCTTTGGGCTGGTGCTCGTGCAGAACGTTCTCTCTCACATGTTGATCGCCCTCGCTATCGTCCTCAGCATGGTCACCGCCAGACCAAACGTTTTCACGGCTCCCGAAGTGTCGGGTGGATCCGACGGGGCCAACGTGGTGCACGTCCTTGCGCATGTGATCGGAGGGTTCATCGTTTCCGTTTTTGCGTGGCTGCTTGGGTCCGTCATCTTGTTCGTGACCCGGAAACTCAGTCGCTAGAGTCCCGCGATTGCGAGTTCCATGGTGCGCTTGTGGGCTTCAAGCACCGGAGTCACAAGCCGGGCATCGACGCAGTCGATCGTATCGTTCACGGTGTGAAGCCAGCGATGCAGAACGAGCACTGCAAAGCAACG
>Ga0111539_10008501_pt1 | contig 13046 bp, 11 predicted proteins | sample RhiMethybrSRZTD1_FD_79667 | JGI IMG/M metagenome (GOLD analysis project Ga0111539, IMG submission 79667) | Populus rhizosphere microbial communities from Tennessee, USA - Rhizosphere MetaG P. TD hybrid SRZTD1 (version 2) (version 2) | ecosystem: Host-associated > Plants > Roots > Rhizosphere >...
CGTCGAAGTGCATCAGGAAGCCGAAGTAGACGACCATGATCGCGCCGATGAAGACTTCGAGGAGGAGGATGAACTTCCCTTGCGTGATCAGGTAGGTCTTGCAGGTCTCGTAGATCAGCTCCGAGATCTCCCGCATCGCGCGGTGCACCGGCAGGTTCTTCAGCGAGTTGTACTGCATGAAGCTGAACACCAGCCCGAAGGCGCAGATGACGGCGCCCATGACGAGGAGCAGCGTCCAGCCATCGACGCCGAGAAACGACTCCGACCCGAGGTCGGGCAGGATCAGCTCTGCCTCGCTGGCGCCGGCGAGCCCGGCGGACACGAGGACGAGCGCCAGCCCTCGCAGCAGCGCTGCCGTGGTGCGTGACCGAATCATGCGGGTGCCTCCTCCAAAATCTCGAGGCGGGTGAGACGGGCGGCCCCACCAGCCCCAAAGGTTTCGAGTGGTTGGCCGCCCGAACGAGAGGGTCACGATCTCGGTGCCGTCTGCCTCTCGCGAGCGCTTCTGCGCACTCCAGGCTCGCGTCCGGCCAGCTCGGGTCGGTCGAAAGCCCGGCGCCTTGTAGCACCGGCGGGGAGGCATTGCGAGCGATGGCGAGCGCTCGGTGTCGGCGGGGGACACCCTGCGCTGCTCCGGTCCTCGGCCTAAGCGCGCCGCAATAGTCGAAGAGCCGCACCGCATGCGTCGCGCGCGCTAAGGCCTGCGGGTCGCGACGCAGGGTGTCCCCCGCCGACGCCTCGGGTCTGTGCTGCGCCGACCTCGCGCGCGAACCGCGCGGTCCAGCCCCGATTCCTACGGTACCGCTTCGGCCGGTAGCGGTAGCGGTTCGGCGGTCGGGCGGGAGGCGCCGCTCGTGGGCGGAGCGGTCGTCTTAACGTCGGCCTCGCGGAGGCGGCGGATGGCGCGGCGCTCTTTCAGCTTGCGGCTGAAGACCTTGAGGCCCTTCACGTTTTCGGAGAAGGCGGCGGTCACCTCGCGGGCCTCTTCGCGGTTGCGGATCACGTAGGGGGTGATCAGCACGAGCAGCTCCGTCCGCGTCGCGCTACTGGTCTCGTCGCGGAAGAACGCGCCGAGGACCGGGATGTCCATGAGGAAGGGGATGCCGTCGCGGCTGTTGCTCACCTGGTCGTCGATGATGCCGCCGATGAGCACGCTGTCGCCGTCCTGTACGACGACGGTGGTCTCGGCCTCGCGCGTGCTGAACGACGGCGAGTTGGTGTTGCCGAAGGCGGCCGCGCCGACGGCGCTCACCTCCTGGCGGATCTGCATGTTCACAAGGCCGAGTGAGTTCACCTGCGGCAGGACCGTGAGGATCTTGCCGGTGTCCCGATACTGCACCGAGTTGACGGTGTTGCCGACGTCGCTCGTGAGGGCGTTCGACACGGTCGAGGTGAGGATCGGGATCGACTCGCCGACGAGGATGTGTGCCTCGCGGTTGTCGGCCGCGATGATGTGCGGCGCCGAGAGCATCTTGACGCTGGTCCGGCCCTGGAGCGCGTTGATGAACATCTGGAAGTGGTCGTTGTCGGAGATCACCGCGAACGCGCCCTGCGTCGGTACCTTCACGGCATTGCCCATGAGCCCGCCGAACGCCTGCTTCGCCAGGGGCGAGAAGATGTCGTTGCTGCCCGTGGTGGAGCCCCCGTTCTCGCCACCGTCGGTGGACGTCGGGGCGGTACCGACCCGGTTCTCGAGGTTGCCCGAGGCGAGCGCGTAGCGGATGCCGAACTGCAGGTCCTTGTTGAGCTGCACCTCGGCGATCGTGACCTCGAGCACCACCTGGCGCGGCACGACGTCGATGCGCTTCAGGACATCGAGGATCAGGTTGTAGTCGCGCTTGGTGGCCAGGACGACGAGGGAGTTCGTGACCTCGTCGGCGACGATCCGGACCTCCTCCTTGAAGATCGGAGGCGGCCCCTCGGCGCCCCCGGGGCCGCCTCCGGCGGACCCGCCCGGCAGAGAGACGCCGCGCGCGCCACCGCCGCCGCCCGCCGCCCCGCCGCCGGCCGCTCCCGCGCCGCCGACCACGCCGCCGGTGCCGCCCGCGCGGCCGCGGCGTGTGCGTCCGAGCGAGCCCCCGCCCGTGCCGCCGATTCCGCCGGCGCCGCCCGCCTGCCCTGCGGCCGCCCCGGCCGGCTGGCCCGCCTGCTGTCCGAACGCGGCGCCGGCCTGCCCTCCGCCGGCGCCGCCGATGCCACCGCGACCACCGCGCCCGACACCGCCGCCACCGCCACCGAGTCGCCCGCCCCCTGCGCCGCCTACGCCGCCGCGGCCGCCGGACACGCCGCCCGCGCCGAAGAGGCCGACGCCCGCTGGCGGAGCCCCGGGCGCCCGCCCGCCTACTCCCGTGCCGCCGGCGCCGGCGCCGCCGCCGAAGAGCTCGTTCAGCACGTCCGCGAGGTCGAGCGCCTTCGCGTTCTCGACGTTGTAGACGAAGGTCTGGCGCCCGGCACCCTCCTCGGGCGGGATGTCCAGCATCTTCAGCCAGCGCGCCACCTCGGCGAACGTCGCCGGGTCGATGGCGAACACGACGAGCGAGTTGAGGCGGTTGAGCGGGACCATGGAGACCTCGCCGCCGTCCTCGCCGACCACCCCGTAGGGCGAGAGGATGCCGAGGATCTCGTTCGCGAGCTCCTCCGGATCGCCGTGCGTGATCTTGTAGACGCGCACCTGCTGGTTGGTGAACGCGTCGATGTCGAACGTCGCCGCGAGGTCGCGGAGCCGTTGCACGTTGGAGCGGATGTCGGTCACCACGACGACGTTGCCGCGCGGATACGACATCACGTCGCCGCCGGGCGTGACGAACGGCTGCAGGATGCTCACCATCTCGTCGGCACCGACGTGCTGCAGCGAGATGATCTCGATCTCGAAGGCGTCCTCTGCGCCGAGGGCGTTCCTCATCGCCTGCGAGCGCGGCGTGATCGCACGCGTCTTCGCCTCCGCGATGGGAAGGATCTGGTAGATGTCGCCCACGCGCACGGCGGCGATGCCGTTGTTGCGTAGGATCTGGTTGAAGAGCGGGAACAGGTCCTCGCGCGCCACCTTGCCCGTCGTCCGGATGGTGATGTTGCCCTCGACGCGGGGATCGATCTGGTAGTTGATGCCGAGGGCACCGGCGAGGCTGTGGATCACCTCGCGGATGTCAGCGCCCTGGAAGTTGAGGACCATCGCATCGTCCTCACGCAGCGGCTCCTCGGCGTCGGCGTCGGGCTCCGCAGGCTGAGCCGCCGGCGGCGGGGCGCCGGGCGGAGGCTCCTGGCTCCGAGCCCCGGGCAGCCCCAGGAGCGCCGCGATCGCCCACAGCACGAGTGCTCGCCTCACGAGTTCCTCCCAATCACGATTCCGAAGTCGTACGCCACCCAGAGCGGCCTGGCGCGCGCACCGGGGCTGCCCGCATCCTTGCCCCGCTTGCGGATCTCCTCGAGCTTCTTCTCGACCGAGCGGTTGAGCGAGGGAACGTCGACCCCGCTCTGGCGCCTCGGCGTAGGGCCGCGCGGGCGCGTCGAGGACGTCGTCGTCGGCCGCGGGACGGTGACCGTCGTCATCGTGCTGACGCCGGCCGCGGGCGAGCGGCCGGGGACGGCGGGCGCCGGGCCGCGTGCCCCGCCGCTCTTGCGGAGCTCGACGTCCATCGTGACGCTCTGGCCGGTCGACGCGGCGAGGATGACCTGCGTGTCGGTGATCTCCTTCACGGTGTAGCTCTGCAGCTGATCCCCGACGCGCAGGCGGCGCTGCTTGTTCTGCTGCGTGGCGTCCTGGATGAACGCCTCGCGTTCGCCCTGCAGCAGGCGGATGCCCACGACGGCGACGCCGGAGGGCGGCGGTGGAGGGGCCTCCTCCGCCGCGGCCTGGGCGGTGTTGCCCTGCGGCGGCGGCCGGCGCGTCGGGTCGAACAGGTCCTTGTCGCTGATCGCGCTCACGACCGCCTCGGGAGCCGGAGCCGCGCGCGGCCCGCCCTTGTCCCCCGAACGGCGCCCCTTCTCGCGCGGCTCCGCCGCCGGCGCGGGAGGAGGCTGGCGCGGCCGATCGTCCGGCTTCGGAAGCGAGCGCGCCCACGTCCCCGCGATCTGGACCAGCAGCAGCGCGACGATCAGACCCAGCAACGCGTTGATGATGCCCCAGCGCCGCATCAGCTCGCCGCCTTCGGCGGCCCCTCGGGCTGACCCATGGGCTCCGGCGCTTCAGGCGTCTCGGGTGGCGGGGCTTCGCCGCCCTCGGCCGGCGCCGTCTCGCCCGCCGGTGGGGTCTCGGGCTCGGCGCGCGCGAGCAGGTAGCCGGTCACCTCGAGGCTCACAGACAGCGAGCGCGGCTTCCCCGCGACCGCGGCGCCGCGCCGCGAGATCTCCATGAACGGCACGCGCAGCGCCTGCGGGCCGTTCTCCAACTCCGAGAGGAAGCCGGCGAGCTCCTTCAGCTCGCCGGAGAGGGTGAGGCGCACCGCCACCTTCCGAAACGGCTCAACCTCCTCCTCGCGCATCACCTGCGTGCTCTGGACCGTGATGCCGCGCTGCCCCGCGACGGTGTTCACCCGCTCCTGGAGCGCGGCGGCGCCGATCGCCCCCGTCGTGCCGGGGAGGAGCCGGCTGCGCGCCTGGTCGAGCCGCTGCTTCAGCTCGTCGCGCTCCGCGCGGAGGCCGTCCAGAGCGCCGACGAAGCGCTCCGCCTGCTCGAGCCGCTCCTGCCCCTCGGCGATCTCCTCCGCCACCGACTTCCGGTACTCGATGATCGGCACGACGACCCCGAGGTAGACGAGCGACAGGCCGGCAGCGACGGCGACGCCGATGATGACGCGCCGGTCGCGCTCGCCGTGCGCCTGGTACCAGCGCCGCACGCGCTCGAGGAGCACGCGAAGGTTCACTTCTCCACCTCCGCCGTGAGCGTGAAGCGCTCCTTGTCGCCCGTCTTGGTCGTGGGCGAGCTGAAGCTCACGTTTCGGAAGAGCTTCGACTTGTCGAGCGCAGGCACGAGCTCCGACGCCGAGCGCGCGAGCCCTTCGAGCGTCAGGCGGTCCTGCCGCATGTTGAGCGACGTGAGGTGGGCGTCCTGCGGGACGACGTCGCTCAGCTCCTTCAGGATGGCCGTCGCGCGCCGCTCCTGCGCCGGCACGAGGATATCGACCTGCCGCCGGTAGTCCGCGATCTCGGCCTGCGTGTTCCGCGCCTCCTCCATCTGCGGCGCGCGCGCCGCCAGCTCGTCGCGGAGCTGGCGGCGGAGGATCTCGTCTTTGACCAGCGCGCTGCCGCCCCACACGAGCAGGAGCACGCCGGCCATCACGAACAGGATGATGGTGGTGAGGGAGATACCTTCGTCGCGGAGCCGGCCCTCGGCCGGGAGGAGATTCACGGGGACGCTGCCTTCGCGGACGGCATCGAGCGCGGCGCCGACCGCCGGCAGCACCGCCGGATCGCGCGCCTCGAAGAACTCCGTCGGCGCCGCGAGCCGGCCGCTCGCCAGCCGGAGGAGATCGCCGTCGCCGATGTCCGGCAGCGCCGGTCCCGAGCCGTTCGCGAGCTGCCAGCGGAAGAGCTGCGTCTCCTCCGCGGCCACCGCGCCGTCGGCGAGCTGGCGCGCCAGCGAGCGGGAGAGCTCGGCGGCGCCCCCCGCATGCTGGGCCGGCACGAGCTGGCTCGCCAACAGCCGCCCGTCCGAGAGCAGCGCGAGCTCCACCGAGCGGCCGTCCCCGATCATGAGCCCGATCGGCCCGCGGGCCTCGCCGCCGCGGCAGAACGCGAGGTAGTCCGCGATGGCGGTCGACGCGAGCACGATGCCGCGCGGCCGCACGAAGGCGTCGCCGAGCGCCTCGAGGTACACCCGCACAACCTCGCGCGGGATGCACATGAGCAGCACCTCGATGCGGTCCTCGCCGAGGCTCCGCACCGACCAGTCGAGAAACAGCTGGTCGCGCGGCAGCGGCACGAGGTGGTCGAGCTCGTACTCGAGCACCTGCGCCAGATTCTCGCGCGCCGCCGCGGGCAGGACGACGCGGTTGAAGAGCGCCTCCTCGCGCGGGAGGCAGAGGTAGGCCCGCCGCGTGTCGACGCGCCGCTCGCCTGCGAAGGCCAGCACCGCCTGCGTGAGGGCCTGGCGGCGCTCCGCCGGACGGTCGGCGGTCGGCAGGGGGAAGGTGCGCGCCTGCTTCAGGCTGACGCTGAAGAAGCGCTTGCTCACGTGTGCGAGCGCGACCTCGTGCGTGCCGACATAGATGCCGAGCCCGTCGAGGAAGTCGGCACGCCGCAGGCGCTGCGACAGCTCGCCGAGCGTCACGCCGGCGGGTCTCCGGTCCCCGCGGGCAGTCCGCCCGACCAGGGCGCGCGGTCGAACCAGCGGATGATGAGGGGACTCTCGGTGAGGTCGTTCGTTAGTTTGACCACGGCGGCGACGCGCGCCTGGTTCCGCGGCACCGACACGTCGGCGCGCGCCTCGACGCGCACGATGTTCGCGCGGCCTCCCTCGAAGAGCTTCTCGTCGAACGTCGGATCGAGGGTGCGGAGCTGCCCGACTACCTGCGCCACGAAGGCGTTGAAATCCCCCTCCTCCCGATCCTCGATCAGTATGGCGGCTTCCTCGGCGTCGATGTTGAGGAGCGCCTGCAGCACGGCGGCGGGCGCATGGTGGAGGTTGATCTTCAGGCGCCCGCCGTTCTGCGTCTTGACGTAGGGCGTGAAGATGTCCTTCAGCCCGGGTACGCCCTCGGTCCCGTAGAACAGCTCGGGCGTCACGCCGCGGACGAGCAGCAGCTCCTCGATGGAGTCGAACTCGGAGTTCTTCGCCGGATAGGACGGCTCGCGGTCCAGATAGAAGCGGCTCTCGGCTCCGTGGACACCCTCCTCGTCGTTCGCGTCGGCCCAGTCGACGATCGAGTCCACCACGGTTCCGATGGCGGCTTCGCCGTGCCGGTCCATCCCGGCCGCACCACCGAAGCCGAGGAGGTTCTTCACGACGTGTCGGAGGAGCACCGCGCCCCCTTCGCGCGCGGCGTCGTTCAGCGAGATCAGCCCGCCCTCGTCCGTCACGCGGACGCCGTAGCGCGCGCCGCTCAGCTCCTGCTCGTGCCACTCGCCGTCGGCGGCGCTGAGGCCTTCGTCCTCGTCGTCCGCGTCGTCCGCGTCGTCGCCGCCGTCGGACCCCTTGTCCCCATCGTCGCCGTCGTCGTCATCGTCGTCCTCCCGCTTGCACGACGTGCCTGCGCAGGTGGCGATGGACGCCGCGTGGCCCGGGGCGAGCATTGCGCCGCGCTGAAACCCGCTGCGAGGCATCCCACCGCCGGGCGTGCCGCGCTGCATGCCACCACCCGGCGTCCCACGCTGCATCCGACCGCCCGGCGTGCCAGGCGGGCTTCCGCTGCCCCCGCCACCGACTCCGCTCCTGCCGCCGGGCGCCCCCACTCCGCCCTCGCCGAGCTCATCGGCGTGCTCGAGGTCGTAGATGGCGCGATTCATCCCCGCGACCGCGACGTAGTAGTTCCGCGTCTCCTCCGCGAGGTTCAGCGCCGCGACCGCGTCGTCACGCATGTAGCGCGCGAAGTCGAACGCGAGCACGCCGAGGATCATGAAAACCCAGGTGACGAGCACCAGCGCGATGCCCCGCTGACCGCGGCGCTTCATCCCGGGGGCGCCCCCTGCTGGCCGTTCTCTTCGCCCTCCGAGTGGCAGCCGATGATCTCGTCGTCACCGGTCTCGCCCACGTTGTCCCCGGAGATGAGCATGAGCGGGATCTCCTGCCCCCACGTGTCGAGCTCGATTCCGGGGAGGCCCTCGATCAGCACCCGGACGGCGGCCGGGAGCATCTCCTCCTCGTAGGAGTCCCACTCGTCGCGCCACTCGCTATCGACGCCGTCGTTCATCATGTACTGGAAGCGCAGGCTCTTGAAGTTGTCGAGCAGCACGGCGGTCCGGTCCGTGGGCGGCTGCAGCCCTTCCCTGCCCAGCGACGGCGCCGAGAAGCGCGAGCTCTCGGCCATCACGAGGCGCGTGGGACCCTCGACGAGCTGATAGGCCACCCGCGTGAGGCCGCCACCGCCCTCGAGCCCCGCGGCCGTGATGAACGACATCGACGTCGCCGTGCCGAAAAAGTAGGGGTAGGTCTCTGCGTCGTCGTTGCAGGCCGCATACGCCACGGTGGATTTGATCTGGCGGATGAGCACGTCGCTCGCCACACGCAGCCGCTGCGCCGTCACCACCGCCACCTCCCCCCGCTCCACCGCTCGGATCCCCAGGTGGAACGCGCCGTAGCAGATCGCCGCGATGAGCGCGAGCGCGGACATCGCGAGTATCAGCTCGAGGAGCGTGAAGCCCCGCCGCGAATCACTCATTCTCTGGCGCCGATCGGAGGCTCGTGACGGTGTAGCTCTTCTGGCCGAGGCCGTCCTGCCACACGACGTCCACCTGCAGGTAGCGGAGCGTCACCTCGGGGAGCTCGTCGGCGTCGCCCATCTCGGGCGCCCCCTCCACGGGCTCGGCGTGCCGGACGAGGATGTGGGTGACGAAGCCGTCGGCCGTGGTCCGGTCCTCCGTGTGATCCACGATCTCGGGCTGGAAGAGGAGCGCGTCCATCGTGGCGCGCGCGTGCAGGACGGCCCGGCTCTGGCGCGCGGCGCGGTCCTGGAGCCGGAGGCTGCCGCTGAAGATGTGCAGCGTGGTCACGACGCCGATGCCGAGGACCGCGAGCGCGACCGCGATCTCGAGGAGCGTGAACCCGGCTGCCTCGCGGCGGCCGCGCATCATGTGCTCGTGTCCTCGACGCGCACGGAGCCGAGCAGCGGGTCGAGGGCCACGCGCAGACGGTTCGCGAAGCGGTCGCGCCGGCTCGCGAGCAGCACCTCGGCGCCGCTCGTGGCGCCGTTCGGGAAGAATAGGATCTGCACCAGCCCGTCGCCGAGCACGTTGCCGCCGTGGACGTCGGTGATGATCGCGCGGTCGGTGAGGACCGCCCAGCGATCCCAGCCGGTGGTGTGGAGCGTGTTGCGGTAGGTGTCGATGACCAGCTCCTGCGGCGCGCCGAGGCTCACCGCCTCGCCGCGGCAGTAGTGCATCGTCGATGCGATCTGGCGCGCCGCACGCCGGACCTCACGCGAATCGAAACCGCCCTCGATCATCGGGATCGCCAGCGCGGACGCGAGCCCGATGATCATCATGACGATCACGGTTTCGAGCAGCGTGAATCCGGCGCGGACACGGCTCATCCCCTGTCGCTCTCCCAGCTCGTGATGTCGCGGTTGTCGCCATCGCCGCCCGGCCCGCCGTCGGCGCCGAGCGTGACGATGTCGTACGGCCGTCCTCCGTCGCCCGGGCTGCGGTAGAGGTAGGGACGGTCCCAGGGATCCTTCGGGACCTCCTTCTTCAGGTAGGGCCCGTCCCAGCGGTCGACGCCGAAGGGACGCTGGCGGAGCGCGGCCAGCCCCTCCTGGGTGCTGGGGTAACGGCCGACGTCCAGCCGGAAGGTGTCGAGCGCGGCCCCGAGGTTCTCGAGCTGGATGCGGGCCGCCTGCTTCTCCGCCTTCCTGGCCGAACCCATGAGGTTCGGCCCGACGAGGGCCATGAGGAGCCCGATGATCATCATGACCACCATGATCTCGATCAGCGTGAAGCCGGATCGGGCGTTGCGAGTGCGCATGACGTGAGTCCTCCTCACATGGGCAAATCGTTGAGGCTGAAGATGGCCGAGAGCATCGACACGACGATGGATCCCACCCCGAGGCCCATGATGACGATCAACGCCGGCTCGAGGAGACGCGTGAACTGCTGGATCGCGGTGCGGACCTCGCGGTCGAAGTGGTCGGCGACCTTGAGCAGCAGCTCGTCGAGCCGGCCGGTCTCCTCCCCCACCCCGATCATCTGCACGGCCAGCTGCGGAAACACGCCGGACTGGGCGAGCGGCGCCGCGATGCCCGCGCCCTCGCGCGCACCGACCTCGACCTCGCCGAGGGCGCGCGCGATGACCTGGTTGCGGACGATCTCCCGCACCATGCTGAGCGACGAGAGCAGCGGCACGCCGCTCTTGAGGAGCGTGCCGAGCGTGCGCGCGAGCGTGGCCACCTCCATCTTGCGGAGGAGGGTCCCGACCAGCGGGATGCGCAGCTTCCATTGATCCCAGCCGTAGCGCCCGCGCGGCGTGCTCATCGAGTAGCGGATCGCGCCGACCGCGAGGCCGACGACGCCGAGCAGCACCCACCAGTAGGCACGCAACAGGTCCGAGGCGGCGATCACGACTCGGGCCTGGAGCGGCACGGCCTTCCCCATGTCGGCGAAGAGCGCGGTGAACTTCGGCAGCACGTAGACGAGCAGGAACACGAGCGAGCCGCCGAGGATGCAGATGAGGAGGACCGGGTAGGTCAGCGCCGCGCTGACGTCGTCGCGGAGCTGCTGCGAGCGGTCGAGATAGTCCTCGAGGCGCTGGAGCGCGCTCTCGAGGAAGCCGCCGGCTTCGCCGGCGCGGACCATGTTCACGTAGATGGGCGGGAAGACCTTCTGGGCGGCGAGTGCCTCGGCGAGCGATTTGCCGCCCTGCACGGCGTGCAGCACCTCGGTGATCACCCGCTTCAGCTCGGCGTGGTCGGTGAGATCGGCCAGGGTGGCGAGGCTCCGGTCGAGGGGCAGTCCCGCGGACACGAGGGCGGTCAGCTCCTGGGTCATGATCAGCAGGTCGCGGCGCTTCACCCGCCGGCCGCCGAAGCTCGGGAGCTGCGGCAGGGCGATGCGGCGGGCCTTCGGCCGCGCCCCGGCCGCGACCTCGCCGATGTTCAGGGGGATGAGCCCGCGATCGTGCAGCCGGGCGACGACGACGGGCACTTCGGCGGCGTCGATCGTGCCCTCTACGAGCTTCCCCTGCGCGTCAACCGCGCGATACTGGAACTGCGCCAAGAGTAGTCCCCATGACCTTCCCCCACCCCACACATCCGGGAGCCTAAGTCCCGGGAAAAGCTTCGCAATCCATATACTCTGGTGAATCGACTTTTCAACTCGCCGCCGGGCCCTGGTGGGGCGGCGGTCTCTTAGACTCCCCGCGCTCGCGCTCTGTTCAGGCGGACAGGCGAACGCGCCCGTCCATGTCGGCGGGCGGCGGCACGCCGAGAAGCGTCAGGATCGAGGGCGCCAGGTCGACGATGTCGAGGTCGTCGGTCGGGACCCCGGCACGATTCACGAAGAAGAGCGAGTCGTCATACGTGTGCATCCCCGTGAGGGCGCTGCGCCCGAACACCTCCGTGCGCGCCAGCGCCCCCTTCGGGTCGTAGCCGTTCGTGAAGTGCAGCACGAGATCGGGTGCGCGCTCGACGTGCGGCCCGCGGTAGAGCTCGTCCCGCGCCCAGACGCGTGGGACCGGCCGCCCGCCCGCCGGCGCGCCCGGCGTCTCGTCGTGCAGTGCGAGGAACTCTTCACGCAGGCGCGCGACGAGCTCGTCCGCCTCGGCCGCCCCGACGGTCCCGAGCGGGAAGCGCCCGGCGCGATGCAGGTACACGCGCCCCGGGTCGAGGACGAAGGCCTTCGTCGCCGGATCGACGTCCGCAAGCCCTTTCGGCTTCTCGACGCCGAAGCGCAGGAGCCCGCGCTCGCGCAGGCGCGCGTTCGGATAGAACTCGCGATGGATCAGCGTGTGGCCGTGGTCGGCGACGATGAAGAGCGGCGTGCCCCGGGGAATCGCCGCCGCCATCTCGCCGATCGTCTCGTCGAGCCGGCGGTAGAAGTCGAGGAACCGCCCGTGGCGCGGCGCCGACGGGTCCGCGTACTGGTCCCAGAAGTAGTGATGCAGGCGGTCGCACTCGGTGACCACGCCGATGAACAGATCCCACGGCTCGTCGCGCAGGAGCTTCAGGTAGACCGTGCGCCGCGCGGCGAGCACGCGGTCGAGCGAGGCGAAGAAATCGTCCGGCCGCTGATCCGCGTTCTGGTAGTCGACGTCGATCTGGTAGTCGTCGGCGGTGAGGCGCCGCAGCAGCTCGGGCGGGTAGACCGCGCGCTCGAGCTGGATGGCGACGAACCCCGACACCATGAGCCCGCGAAGGGCGCGCGCCGGATACGTGTTCGGCACGTTCATCACGATCGAGCGCTTGCCCGCCCGCCCGGCGACGTCCCAGAGCGTGTCCGCCTTCACGTCCCCGAAGTTCGGGAAGTACATCGTGAACGACCCCGGCCGGACATCCGTGAAGCCGTAGACGCCGTGCCTGCCCGGGTTCCGGCCCGTCATGAAGTTCGTCCACGACACGCTCGAGATCGTGGGGATGGACGAGCGCATGGGCGCGAGCGTCCCCTCGGCGGCGAGCGCGCCGAGCGCCGGCATCACGCCGCGCTCGATGAGCTCGCGGACGAGCGGCAGCCCGACGCCGTCGAGCCCGATGACGGCCACGCGCCCAGCCGGCTCCGGTGCGCTCCGGGAGGTGCTGCGCCGGAGGCGGTCGAGGAGGCCCAGGTCTAGACCTCCTCCTGCGTGACCCGGACCACTTCCGCCACGGTGGTGAGGCCGTTGCGCACCTGGCGCCAGCCGTCCTCCCGCAGCGTCCGCATCCCTCCGCTCACGGCCGCGTCGCGGACGACGTCGGCCGACGAGCGCTTGAGGATCAGCTGGCGGACCGCATCGCTCATCACCAGGAGCTCGTAGATGCCCGCGCGGCCGCGGTACCCGGTCCGCGAGCAGTCCTCGCAGCCAGCGCCCTCGAAGACGTCACCCGAGGCGCCGACCTCGTGCGCGACCCCGGCGGCGAGCGTGACCGGCCGGCGGCATTTGAGGCAGACGCGCCGCACGAGGCGCTGCGCCAGCACGCCGAGCAGCGACGATGCCAGCAGGTAGTCCTCGACGCCCATCTCGAGGAGCCGCGACACCGCACCGGCGGCGTCGTTGGTGTGCAGGGTGGAGAACACGAGGTGCCCCGTGAGGGCCGCCTGGATGGCGATCTCGGCGGTCTCGGCGTCGCGAATCTCGCCCACCATGATGACGTCCGGATCCTGGCGAACGATCGACCGCAGCCCGTTGGCGAACGTGAGCCCGATCTGCGGCTTCACGTGGATCTGGTTGACGCCGAAGAGCTGGTACTCGACCGGATCCTCGATGGTGA
>Ga0111539_10008503_pt1 | contig 13045 bp, 8 predicted proteins | sample RhiMethybrSRZTD1_FD_79667 | JGI IMG/M metagenome (GOLD analysis project Ga0111539, IMG submission 79667) | Populus rhizosphere microbial communities from Tennessee, USA - Rhizosphere MetaG P. TD hybrid SRZTD1 (version 2) (version 2) | ecosystem: Host-associated > Plants > Roots > Rhizosphere >...
CAGCACGGGTTTCCAGTATCCCGCAGCAGCGACTTGAATCATCGCGCGACCCAGATTCGATGTGGTCGTCGAATTGTTCGGCAAGAGGCGATGAATCAGCGGATAGAGTGGCCGGCCGATGTCGTAGGCCGTCTGCACCCATCCTGTCTTCGATTGCACATCGCCTATCGGCTGGATGTAGCCCGGCCGGAACATGAACGCCGCGTTGAACCCGAGAGCCAGCAGCGCATTCTCCGTCTTCCCTTTCACACGCGCCCACATGGTTCTGCCCCGCTCGGTGCTGTCGGTGCCAACCCCCGACACGAAACAAAAGGTCATCTGCGGATTCGCCGCGACCAGTGCCCGCGCGGCGGCGAGCGTCAGGTCATAGGTCACACGGGTGTACGCGGCTTCGCTCATGCCAATCGAGCTCGCCCCGAGACAGAAGAAGCACGCATCGCATGTCGCGAAGCGGTTGCGTAGCGTGGCGTAGTCAAAGAAGTCGGCGTGGAGAACCTCGTGCAGCTTCGGATGGCTCCGCCCCGTTGGTGACCGCGTGACGACGAGCACCGATGCCACACGCGGGTCCGCGAAACACTCGAGCAATACGCCTGCACCAACCATGCCCGTCGCGCCGAAGAGGACGACGTTCACCGCGGCCCTTGATTCGGGCGCTGCGACTTGAACTGTGTTCGCACCGCGGCAAGCGTTGCATCCAGCTGCGCTCGATCGAGTAGACGCCCGTTCATGACCACGGCGACAATCCGGCTCATGTTCCCGATGTCTTCAAGCGGATTCGCCTCGAGCAGCACGAGGTCTGCTCGCTTGCCACTGTTCACGGTGCCATAGAGCTTCTCCATGGCCAGGGCCCGAGCCGGATTGATGGTCGCCGTTTGCAGCGCGGCAGCCGGTGACATTCCCCCCTTGACCATGAGCATCAGCTCGTCGTGCAGACAGAAGCCGCCAATCATCGCGTCACAGCCGGCGAGAATCCCGACTCCCGCTTTCTGCATGTCCGCGACAGCGATGGCTGCGCTGTCTGCGGCTGCGACAAGGCTCCGGACTGCTTCGGGCCCGACGTTGGACATCTGGCGATTGATCGCCAAGAACTCGAGCAGACCAGGGCTCGCGTACGCCAGGTGGTCCCGCTCCGGATCGCCCTCCGGCGTGTCCACGGTGAACATCGTCCGCCAGTTCACCAGCGTCGGCGTCTGCCACAGGCCGCTTTTGGCGAGCCATTCGAAAAACGATCGGCACTTCTCCGCCGAGTAGGTCTGCCCGCCGGAGCACTGGTTGAACATGCGAAGCCCGGCCAGATGCTCGACAGTCCGCTGCCCGGCCGCGGAAGCCGCCTCAAACGTGATCCCCCGCGGAAGGTGTCCGGCGAATGACAGCCCCTGCCGCTTCGCTTCATCCGCGATCGCCTGATAGGCCTCCGGCGGAGTCCGGTCGTGAACCTTGATGAAGTCCACGCCTCGCTGCTTCAGCAGTTGAACGGCCTTCCTCGCGTCCTCACCGGTTCGCACTGTGAGCCGGTACGGCCAGTCCGCTGGACGGTCGTCGAGGATGGGACCAGACGCGATGATCCTCGGACCTAACAACTGCCCTGACGCAGTTCGTTCGCGCAGAGGGATCACGAGATCGAGGTCGGAACCCATGTCGCGCGTGCCGGTGACACCGTTGGCGACATAGAGCGGCAGTGACGCTTCGCCGGTCATCTGGTGGTGCGTGTGCATGTCCCAGAGTCCGGGGATGAGGAATTTCCCGCGTCCGTCGATCCGGCGCGCGCCCTGCGACGGACGATCGCCCTCCGTCACCGAGACGATGGTTCCATTGCGAATGGTGACGGTCCGGTTCGGGAGAGCGCGGCCGTTGATCGTGTCGATGACGGTTACGCCGGCGATCGTGAGGACGTCCGATGGTTGGGCGTCAGGAATGGCCGCCGCGCCGCATACGAGCACAAGCGCGATGGTGAACCTTCGGAGATGTTGATCTCGTCGCATCAAGCGATCCCGGGACGTGAACGAATCAGCGCTTGACCGGCCGCCCGAATACCTCGATGCGAGCAACGTTGACGAAGCCACCCCACCCGTGACCGCTGCCGGGCAGCAGATCCGCGAACCCGATCTCGTCAACCTTGCTCAGATCGGGCTTCTCGACATACGACTGGCCACGCGTCACCATGCGCGCGATGTCGAGCGGCAGCCATCGCACATTGGCGACGGCGAACTCGGACTGGAGGAACAACGTGGAATTGCTCGACGAGGCGCCTTCGCTGTAGTCGCCGACGAGCCATGTGCCATCGGCCAGCTTCACCACCGGCCGGACGACGTGAAAGCCGGACACGCGCGTCACCCAGCGGATGCGAGCAAGTCCGGTGAGATCGACGTAGTTGTTCTTGTCGCGCAGCGTCGCCGCGACCGGCGTCTGGCACACGCCGGTCCACAGGTTCGGTGGATCGGAGCGCTGGCCTGCCGCAACCGTGGCCGGCGGTGGATTCTGGTTGTAGCCAGCCAGTTGAATGCACGAGGGTCCGCCCCAGTCTCTCGCAATCGATCCGGTCGGCGGCTGCTTCAGATATCCCGGAATGCTTTTGGCGTTGGGATCGTAGAGCCGCAACTCGAGACTGGCAGTGGTGACTGCCGCGGGAGTCACCCCTCCCTCGGGCACGAAATCCGCCGGCGCGTTTGCCGGACGCTCGATCTGCTTCCACTCTTCGCGGAAGAACAGCGGGGGCAGCCCGGGAGGCGCAGCCTGCTGCGCCAATACCCTGCTACCGGCGAGTAAGACGGAGACGACGATCGCCTGGCGCATCGACTTGCGCAGATTATACGCATGTCGCGACATGCGCCGGATTATATGCGTTGAAAGTTCTTTTCGACTTCGCGCCGGCTCAAACGCAGCATCACCGGCCGGCCGTGCGGACAGATCGTCGAGTATGACGTCCGCCGCAGCTCGTCGAGGATGTGGGCCATCTTCTCAGGTGTCAGGGGATCGTTCGCTTTCACCGCTGCATGGCACGCCATCGTCGCCGCGATCTTCTTGATCGCCTCGTCGACGGTGGCCGTGTTCCCGGTTGTCTCGACGTCTTCGGCCAGCGCGCGCAGTGCGTTCGGACACTCTTCGCGCCGGAGCAGCGCGGGAAACGCCGACACGCGCACCGTGTCGCCGCCGAACTCTTCGATCTCGAACCCGAGACGTTCCAGCTCCGCGGAATGCGAGGTCAGGGCGTGACGGGTTGCCGGCGGCAGCTCGAGAATCATCGGCTCGAGCAGGCGCTGACTCTCCAGCCGGCCGCTCATGAGCCGCTCAGTGATGCGCTCGAAGAGCACGCGCTCGTGGGCGACGTGCTGATCGATGATGGCGATGCCCTCTTCGTCCACGGCGATGATGAACGTGTCTCTGAACTGGCCGAGGGCCATCATGGGCCGGATCGTCGGAGCGAGATTTCTGTCGCTTGTCGGTGCAAACGCGGCTTCGCCTGTCGGTGCGAGGGGACTGTTGCTGGTCGGTGCGAAGGGGCTATCGCTGGTCGGTGCGAGGGCGCTTCCGCCGGTCGGTGCGGTGGACCAACGGCTCGGGAAGACCGACGTGTACGCGTGTGGCAGCGGCAGCGTCGACGGTTGCGGAGTCAGCCCCTGTGGCGCTTCGAGCTGCAGCTCGGGCGCAGCTCCGCGGCCGAGCGCGTCGCCGAGCGTGCGGCGCACCAGTTCGTGGATGTACGACTGATCGCGAAAGCGCACCTCGGCCTTGGTCGGGTGCACGTTCACGTCCACCGCGTCGTGGGGCATCTCGATGAAGAGATGCATCTCGGGGCTGCGCTCCTTGATCGACGCCTGGCTGTAGGCGTCGATGACGGCGTGCGCCACCGTCCGATCCTTCACGATCCGCCGGTTGACGAACAGGTTCTGCGGACCACGGGTCGGCCCCTGCTCGGCCAGCGCCGCGATGTAGCCGAGCAGCTTGACATCGCCACTGTCGCGGCGCACCTCGATCAAATCGCTGCGATCGCCATAGAGCTGATACAACCGTTCGCGCAGGCTCGTCACCGGCGGGCACTGCAGCACCTTGCGTCCCGCGCTGGTCAGCGTGAACCCGACTTCCGGATAACACAACGCCAGCTGTGTCACCACACGTGAGACCTGCGCGGATTCGGCGCCGTCGGACTTCAGAAACTTGCGGCGGGCCGGCAGGTTGTAAAAGAGATCGGCGACCTCGATCGAGGTGCCCTCGGGCATGCCGGCCTCGGTCACCGACGCGACGGCTCCGCCATTCACCTTGATCTCCGTACCGGCGTTCATCCCGCGCGCGCGGGTGCGCAACGCGAAGTGCGAGACGGATGCAATCGCCGGCAGCGCTTCGCCCCGGAACCCGAGCGTGGCGATCGCCGCCAGATCGTCGGCGCGGCGGATCTTGCTGGTCGCGTGCCGCTCGATGGCGAGCCGCGCGTCCTCCGGTTCCATTCCCTCGCCGTCATCGTCGACACGAATGAGCTTCTTCCCGCCCAGCTCCACCGCGATGGTGAGACGACGCGCGCCGGCATCGATCGAGTTCTCGACCAGTTCCTTGATCACCGACGCCGGCCGCTCGACCACTTCGCCGGCGGCGATCTGGTTGGCGAGGTCCGGCGGGAGACGATGAATCTTCGGCATGGACGCGCTTCAGCCTACAGCCATTTGTTGCGGCGGAAGAACACCAGCATCGCCACGCAGATCACGAACATCAGACCGAAGATCCACCAGAACTGCACCTCGGGGCCGCCCGGAAAGTGAGGGATCGTAATGTTCATGCCCCACATCCCGGTCAACACGGTCAGGGGCAAGAAGATCGTCGACATCACCGTCAACAGCTTCATCACCTGATTCAGGCGATTTGATACCGATGACAGATTGACCTCGAAGATGCCAGTGATGCGATCCTGAAACAGGATCGCCTCTTCGGTCAGCCGCACGACGTGGTCGTACACGTCGCGGAATCGATACGTCATTTCGTCGGAGATCATCGGGAACTCGCGGCGTGCGAGTCGGCCGATCGCGTCGCGCTGCGGCACCAGCACGCGGCGCATCGATGCAACGTCCCGCTTGAGCCGCATCACCCGGCGCGACAGGCGCTCGTGACCGGCAAACGCATCCTCCTCCAGACGCCCGACGCGACCCTCGATCTCTTCGAACACGGGACGGTAGTTGTCGATCATGCGGTCCACGATGCGGTGCACCAGCGCGACCGGGCCCTCCTTGAGGATGTGCTCGTGACGGTTGCACATCTCGCGAATCGTGTTGATGGAGTGCGAATCACCATCGTGCACGGTCACCAGATAATTGGGGCCGAGGAAGAAGTCGACGTCGCGGGTCGCAAACTGTGTGTGTTGCGGCTCGGCGTGGATGCCGTGCAGCACGACGTAGAGGTAGCCGGGATAGGTTTCGATCTTCGGAAACTGCAGGGCGCTGACCGCGTCTTCGACCGCGAGCGGGTGGAAGCCGAATACCTCGCTCAGGAGCTGGCGTTCGGCCTCCCCCGGTGCCATCAGATCCACCCACAGCATCGCGCCGGAGGCCGGGTCGAGCCACTCGGGCTCGACCCGATCGACGAGTCGCGTCTGGCCGTTCTGATGGACGAAGACGGTGATCAAATAGCTATTTCGACGACAGCCTGGCTTGCGCCGCAGCCAGCCGCGCCACCGGGACGCGATACGGCGAGCAGCTCACGTAATCGAGGCCGACCTTCTCGAAGAAGTGAATCGACGAGGGATCGCCGCCGTGCTCGCCACAGATCCCCAGTTTGATGTCGGGTCTCGTCTGACGCCCTTTGGTCACCGCGATGTCCACCAGCTGTCCGACGCCGGTCTGATCGATCGTGGCGAAGGGGTTGTTCTTCACGATCTCGAGTTCGGTATAGGCCGGCAGGAACGACCCCGAGTCGTCACGTGACATCCCGAGACCGGTCTGCGTCAGGTCGTTGGTCCCGAAGCTGAAGAACTCGGCGGACTGCGCGATCTCGTCGGCGGTCAACGCGCCGCGCGGAATCTCGATCATGGTGCCGACCAGGTAATTGAGTTTCACCTTCTGCTCGGCCTGCACCTCACGCGCCGCCTTGTGGACGACTTCGATCTGCAGGTCGAGCTCTCTCTTGAAGCCGACGAGCGGAATCATGATCTCCGGCTTGACCTTGATGCCTTCCTTCTGGACCAGGGCCGCCGCCTCGAAAACCGCGCGCGCCTGCATCTCCGAGATCTCCGGGTAGCCGATGCCAAGCCGGCAGCCGCGGAAGCCGAGCATCGGGTTGAACTCGTGCAGCTGTTCGACACGCAAATGAATCTGTTGAGCCGTGACGCCCAGCTTCTTCGCCAGATCCTGCTGCAGCTCCGGCGTGTGCGGCAGGAACTCGTGCAGCGGTGGATCGAGGAAGCGGATCGTGGCCGGGTAACCCTTGAGCGCGCGGAAGATGCCGGCGAAATCCTCGCGCTGGTACGGCAGCAGCTTGGCCAGCGCGGCCTTCCTCGCCTCGAGCGTCTCGGCGAGGATCATCTCGCGCATCGCGTCGATGCGATTGCCTTCGAAGAACATGTGCTCGGTGCGGCACAGCCCGATACCGACGGCGCCGAACGCGATCGCGTTCTGCGTCTGCTCGGGCGTGTCGGCGTTGGTGCGCACGCTCATGCGCGTGGCCTGATCGCACCATTTCATCAACTGCTGGAAGCTCTTGAACTTCTCGGTCTTCTTGGCGCCCTCATCGCCATCGAGCAGCCCGGCGACGATTTCCGACGGCGCGGTCTTGACCTGACCAGCGAACACTTTGCCGGCGGTGCCGTCGATCGACATCCAGTCGCCTTCATTGAACTTCTGGCCGTCCACGGTCACGGTACGCGCGTGATAGTTCACTTCCACCGCGGCCGCGCCGCAGACGCAGACCTTGCCCATCTGCCGGGCCACGAGCGCCGCGTGCGACGACACACCGCCGCGGGCGGTGAGAATGCCTTCCGCGGCAATCATGCCGCGGAGATCTTCTGGCGACGTCTCCACGCGCACGAGCAGCACCTTCTCGCCCTTGTCCGCCGCGGTCACCGCGCGATCGGCATTGAGATAGATGCGGCCCGACGCCGCTCCAGGACCCGCCGGCAGACCGGTGGCAATCGCTGTGGCCTTGGCCACTTCGCCCGCATCGAACACCGGCGCCAGCAGCTGTTCGAGCTGGTCGGCGGGATTGCGCATCACCGCCGTCTTCCAGTCGATCAACTTCTCCTTGCACATGTCCATCGAGAACTTCAGCGCCGCCATCGCCGTGCGCTTCCCGTTCCGCGTCTGCAGCATGTAGACGACGCCGTCCTCGATCGTGAACTCGAAGTCCTGCACGTCCTTGAAGTGGCGCTCGAGTGTCTGGCGAATGCGTTCGAGCTCCTGATACGCCTTGGGCAGGTGCTTCTTCAGGTCAGCCACCGGCTCCGGCGTGCGCACGCCGGCCACGACGTCCTCGCCCTGCGCGTTGATCAGGAACTCGCCGTAGAACTCCTTGTTGCCGTTGGCAGGATTGCGGGTGAAGGCGACGCCCGAGCCGGACTGATCGCCGGTGTTGCCGTAGACCATTGCCTGCACGTTGACGGCGGTACCCCATTCAGTCGGGATGTTGTATTTGCGGCGGTAGACAATCGCGCGATCGTTCATCCACGAGCCGAACACCGCACCCACCGCGCCCATCAACTGGTCCCAGGGCGAGGCCGGGAAATTCTTGCCGACACGGTCCTTGACCAACGCTTTGAAGCGAACGACGAGCTCCTTGAGGTCCTCGACGGTGAGCTTGGTGTCCTCGAAATCCTTGTGATAGCGCTCGTGCTTGAGCGTCTCGATGACGGTCTCGAACGGCTCGTGATCCTCGTCCGGACGCTTCTGCACGCCGAGCACGACGTCGCCATACATCTGGACGAAACGCCGGTAGCAGTCCCACGCAAAGCGAGGGTTGTTGGTCTTCTTCGCGAGCGCTTCAACAGTCTGGTCGTTCAAACCCAGATTGAGGATGGTGTCCATCATCCCGGGCATCGAGTCGCGCGCACCGGAACGAACGGACACGAGCAGCGGGTTCTTGAGGTCGCCGAACTTCTTGCCCGTCTGCTTTTCGATCGCGGCGACGCCGGCCTTCATCTGGCCCTGCAGTGGCGACGGATAGCTGCGCTTGTGGTCGTAGTAGTAGGTGCAGACCTCGGTGGTGATGGTGAAGCCTGGGGGCACGGGCAGCCCAATGCGGCACATCTCGGCAAGGTTGGCGCCCTTGCCGCCGAGCAGCGGCTTCATCGTGCCGTTGCCGTCGGTCTTCTTGCCGAAGAGATAAACGAACTTCCCGCTCTTGCCGCTCTTCGCCGAAGTCCTCTTCGCCGCCGTCTTCTTCGCTGCCGGTCTCGCGGCCGCGGATTTCACGGCCGCCTTCTTCTTGGCTTTCTTCGCCATCTAGTTTGGTCTCCCTCTGTCCGCGAAGGCTGAAGCCTCCGCGCTACGCACGGTAGAGCGTGCGCGTCAGTCCGTCACCATCTCGGAAATATCCGCGATGTCCAAAATCAATCCGCGTAGCGACGCCACCAGTCCGAGTCGCGCCGCGCGCAGGCGCTCGTCATCGGCCATCACCAGCACGTCATCAAAGAACTTAGCAACCGCAGGTTGCAGCGATGCAACGCTGGCAAACGCTTCGCGGTAATCGCCGCGCTCAACGGCGGCGCGAATGGTCGGCGCGCCCGAAGCAATGGCCGCGGCCAGCGCCTTTTCGGCGGGTTCGGTCAACATGCCGTCGGCGCTGGGCAACGATTGCGGCGTCGCCACGCCCTTCGAAATGTTTTTCACGCGTTTGAGGAGTGCCGCCACACCCAGAAGGGCGGGCGACCCCGTCATTTGCGACAACGCCTCGAGCTTGCGCCGCGCCTCGAGTGGACTGACATCCTCGATGGCGCCGTGCATCACCGCCCGCACGCTCCGTACGTCGAAGCCACGTTCGCTCAACAAATACGCCAGGCGATCGGCCATGAACGAGAACAGCGGACCAGCGGCATCGCCGTACCCGCCGAAAGGCGCCGCGGCTCGTTCCAGCAAAACGCCCAGCTTCAGCCGTCGATCAAGTCCGGTCAGCTCGGGCAGATCGGCCAGAATCTTCACCGCGCCCTGCGCTTGACGACGAAGGCCAAGCGGATCGCGTGAACCGGTGGGCCGCTCACCTGCAGTGAACATGCCGACGACCGAATCGAGCTTGTCCGCGAGCGCGACCGCGGCCCACGTGACTGCCGCCGCCCCGAGATGCTGCCGCGTGGGCGGAGCCTCGGCTTCGACGCCAACCGGCAGGTAGTGGAAGTAGATCGCCTTCCAGATGACGTCCGGCAGCCCTTCTTCGCGCGCGTAGATGCCGCCCATCGTGCCCTGCAGCTCGGTGAGCTCGCGCACCATGTCGGTAGCCAGATCCGTCTTGCACAACCGCCCGGCTTGCTCGGCCTGCGCCGCCGCCGCGGGCTGTCCGAATGCCTCGGACGCGATCCAGGCCGCGAGCGCGGCGACGCGATCGGCTTTCTCACGATACGTTCCAAGCTTCTTGTGGAACAGGATCGTGGACAGCCGCTCGATTCTCGACTCGAGCGTCGTCTTGCGGTCTTCGTCGTAGAAGAAGCGTGCGTCACGCAGTCTCGCGGTGAGCACCCGCTCGGAATTGCGCGAGATGATCTCGGGTTTCTCGGCCTCCATGTTGGTCACGGCGAGAAAGGCCGGCTTCAGCTTGCCGTCTTCGTCCACCACCGGGAAGTAATGCTGGTGATGGATCATCGTCGTGGTCAGGACTTCTTCGGGCAGCTGGAGGAACTCGATCGGGATGTGGCCGGCGACCACGGCTGGATACTCAACCAGGTCGGGCACCTCACGCAGCAGGGATGATTGCGCCGCGAGGGTGGCGCTCACCCGTCCGCCCAGCCGTCGGGCGTGGGTTTCGAGCTCGCGCCGGATCTTCTGCTCGCGTTCGCGGCGGTCGAGGATGACGAAGTTCTCGAGCAGTCGCTCCTGATAGTCGTCGAACGTCTTGACCTTGATCGCGCGTCCCGCGCGGCCGCTCGTCGTCTGGAAGCGATGACCGTAGGTGTTCGGACCCGAGCGGATGTCCTGCACCGTCGGTCCCTGCGCTTGATCGGTTCTGCGGATGACGAACGGGACGACGCGTCCGCCATAGAGGAGAACGAGCCAGCGAATCGGACGCGCGAAGACCAGATCGCCTTTGCCGTCCTCGAGGTAGGCGTCCCAGCGCATCTGCTTGGGAAACGAGAAGTCGCGCAGCACGCCACCCATCACATCGGCCAGCACATCGACCGTCGCCTTACCACGTTGCTTCACGCGATACGCGAGGTACTCGCCTTTGGGCGTCTTCGTGCGCTCGAGCGCCGCCATGTCGACGCCGTACTTCTTCGCGAAGCCAGCCGCGGCTGGCGTCGGCTCGCCGTCCGGCTTGAACGCCGCCGACACGGGCGGACCGGTGACCAGCTCTTCGAAATCCGTCTGACGCTCGGCGACACGAATCACGCGCGCCGTCAGACGGCGTGGCGTGCTGTAGGCCTCGGCAGGCGCGTCACTGGTGAGCCGCGCCTCTTTGAGACGCGCGTCCACGTGCTTGGCCATCTGCGCGGTGAGTCCCGGCAGCCAGCCGGCCGGGATCTCTTCGCAGCCGATCTCGATCAGCAGCTCACGATCCATCGCTACTGACCCTCGCCTACCTTCAACGGCTCCTGCTGCTCCGCCTCTGCATACGCTTTCGCAATCCGGATGGCGAGCTGACGCACGCGCAGGATGTAGGCCGTGCGCTCCGTCACGCCGATGCTGCCGCTCGAATCCAGGATGTTGAACAGGTGCGAGCACTTCAAGCAGTGCTCGAGCGCCGGCAGGATCAGGTTCGACGCGAGCAATTTCTCACCGAGCTCGAAGTTGCGATCGAAGAGCTCGCGATGACGCGCGCCGAAATCAGCGGCACTCATCCCCTCGACCTGACCGAACACATATTTCGACTGCTCGATCTCCTCCTGCAGACGCACGTCGCGATACTTCACGCCGCCGCCCCACTCGAGGTCGAACACGTTCTCGACCTTCTGCAGAAACATGGCGATGCGCTCGAGACCGTAGGTGATCTCACAGGTGATTGGCGCGAGATCCATTCCGCCCACCTGCTGGAAGTAGGTGAACTGCGTGATCTCCATGCCATCGAGCATCACCTGCCAGCCGATGCCCCAGGCACCGAGCGTCGGCGATTCCCAGTTATCCTCCTCGAAACGGATGTCGTGCAGGCGCGGATTGATGCCGCACGACTCGAGGCTTTCGAGATAGAGCTGCTGCACCTCGTCCGGCGAGGGCTTGAGGATCACTTGATACTGGTGATGCTTGAAGAGACGGTTCGGGTTCTGTCCGAAGCGTCCATCATCGGGGCGCCGCGACGGCTGCACGTAGGCCACGCTCCACGGCTTGGGACCCAGCACGCGAAACAGCGTTTCCGGATGTGACGTGCCCGCACCGACCTCGAGGTCGAGCGGCTGCTGAAGCAGACACCCGTGCGAGGCCCAGTACGTGGACAGCTTGAGAATGAGATCCTGAAACGTCACGCGATCCTGAATCCTGCCTAGGAGCCGGTACGGCGAAGATCGCGAAGCACTCGATCCGATTTCAACGTCTTCTCCAGATGCATCGCGATCAACGTCCGATGCACGCTCTCCAGCTCCCGCAACGCCTGTGGTTCGGCAGGCACGCTGCCGACATGCTGCGGCGCAACCGTGCGCGATCCCGCCAGGAAGGCTGCCGCTCCATCCGACAGCGTTCCCCGCGACTCCGGATACACACCCTGCAACCGCAGGAGCCAGTACTCGAAGTATCTCGCCAGCGGCTCCACCGGCGTACCGGCCGCCAGCGCATCGAGCATCGAGGCCCCGAGACGATAGAGCCGCTCGTCGGCGTCGGCTTCCTGTGCCCACTCGTCCAGTAGTTCGGCGAAATAACTCACGTAGCCGAGCGCATCCGATGAGCCGAACGCCAACGGCGACCGCCGTGTTTCCGCGTAGTTCAGTCCGACCAGCTCCCGGCGCTCTTTCTCGAAGTACGCCACGCTCACCTCGGTGAGCGGCTCGAGCGCGCCCATAAAACGCGACCGCTGCCGGCGCGCGCCCTTGGCCACGCCACGCTTCTTGCCCCGGTCGCGAGTCAGGAAGACAACAATCCTGTCGGCTTCCCCGAGCTTGTAGGTGCGCAGAACCAGTGCGTCGGCTGTGTACAGCGGCACGAACCTGTCTATCTTACCTGTTCATCCGGTTCGCGTCAGGTAGTGGGCGAAGATCGTGGCAAGCCCCAGGAACGAAAAAAACCCGAACACGTCGGTCATCGTGGTGATGAAAACCGACGAGGCGAGCGCCGGATCGATGTTGGCCGCCCGCAACCCGAGCGGGACCAGCACGCCCGCCGTGGCCGCCACGAACATGTTGATGACCATCGCCGTGCCGAGGACGACCCCGAGCACCGGATCGCCGCGTGTCGCCCATGCGACCAGGGCCGCTACCAGCCCAAGCGCTAAGCCGTTCCCGATGCCGACCACCGCTTCCTTGAGGAGCGCCTTCCGGGAGTTTCCCCACGTCAGCTCGCCCAGCGCGATACCGCGGACGATGACGGTCAACGTCTGCGTCGCCGCATTCCCACCCATGCCCGCCACGATCGGCATGAAGACCGCGAGGATCGGCAGCGCGTCGATCGTGCCAGTAAACAACCCGACGACGCTCGCGGCCAGGAAAGCCGTCGCGAGATTGACGCCGAGCCACGGCAAGCGCTTGCGAAGCGATTCCCTGGCCGGCGTGAACACGCGTTCGTCCCCGGCGACGCCGGCCAGGCGGTAGATGTCTTCGGTGGCCTCGTCCTTGATGACGTCGATGACGTCATCCACGGTGATGATGCCGACCAGCTTGTTCTCCTCGTCCACCACCGGGATGGCGAGGAGGTTGTACGCCGCGACCTGCCGCGCGACTTCCTCCTGGTCCATGTCGACGCGCGCGCTGATCAAGTCGGCGGTCATGATCCGCTTGAGCGGCGTC
>Ga0111539_10008505_pt1 | contig 13040 bp, 11 predicted proteins | sample RhiMethybrSRZTD1_FD_79667 | JGI IMG/M metagenome (GOLD analysis project Ga0111539, IMG submission 79667) | Populus rhizosphere microbial communities from Tennessee, USA - Rhizosphere MetaG P. TD hybrid SRZTD1 (version 2) (version 2) | ecosystem: Host-associated > Plants > Roots > Rhizosphere >...
ATGTGGATACCTTTCAATTCGCCGCGTAGAATGTGGAAAAAATTATTAGTAATACCTTGACCTAGTCTTAGAATACGGGCGGGTATTTTCCTTTGCGTGAAATGCATTTTTTTCAAAATTAAAAAGCTCGGCTTCCAAGAAGCTTATCGGCTGGTCAAAGGTCATTTCAACCTTAACATAGCACCAGCAATCGTTACCGATTGTCAATAAGTCCCCGTCCACTTTTTTTCACCTCTCCCGACTCCTTTAATTCTTTCGCTATCACATCCAGAATGCCATTGATGAATTGCCTGCTTTTTGGCGTGCTGTAGTTCTTTGCAAGCTCGATGTACTCATTCATCGAAACTTTGACAGGTATGTTTGGAAAAACTATCAATTCCGCAATCGCCATTTCGAGTATCATTCTATCTGTAAGTGGAAGGCGGTCTACTTCCCAGTTCCGCGTGTTATGCGCGACAAGGTCTTTAAACTTGCCCTCAAGGTTTGCAGCTTTTTTATATAGCTTTTCGATGAACTCTTTGTCATCATCCCAGTTAACGGAAAGCGTGTGCAACGTCAGGGGTGTCATGGCTTCAGGGTCATACGACTTAACAGTCTTTTCAACCAATCCTTTGACAATGTCCTTGTCTTCCGCCCATCGCAATATTTCCTCTTCAAAAAATTCGTTGATCACGGTCTTTCCGAGGATGACTTTCTTGAACAGATGATTTATGAATTTCTTCTGATCCTCTTTCGTAGGACTTTTCTTATCAAGGTAATTGAGATATTCGTTGTCCTGACGGATCACATCACGGAACCAGACTTTTACCCGGTCTTGCTTGTCCTGCCATGTCTTTCCCAATTTCAATGCATCCTTTCGCAGCTCGTCACTTTCGCGAAGCGCTTTAATCCAAGCATTGTTTACGAAATTCTTGTGGCTTACTTTTTTATCTGCTCCGGCGACTTCCGAAAAAGCCGGGACAAGACTTAATACGGCAATGTATTGGCTATAGATCTTTTCAACCTCCGTGACGAGATTCTTGAGGAAAAAGTCTGTATCCTTTTTCGATTGATTTTTATAGAACTGGAAGGAGTCGTTGACTGTTTCTTTGATCTTTGGATCTTTATGGTCTACTTCAGTTTCACCTTTAGAAAATCCATTTTCAAACAGCTTGAGTGCTTCTTTCTTTTGGGTATTGAGCTGTTGCTTGTCCTGCACCTCCATTGAATTCAAGTCGGGCGAAAATGTATCTCCGATCTTTTCGAGGCACAGTTCATAGTTTGCGTCTTTGCATTGCTGAAGAGCAAACAGGTTTTGCATTACTTTGATACGAAGACTTCTCCTGTTAAGCATGATAAAGAACAACTAAATGTTTTACTCCGAGGTTCAGATCGAATCGCATTTTCTAAGATTTCTCAGTAGAGCTGCGCGTAACAACGGGCACAAAAATATAAAACATAATACTAGGTTTCACTCATATCATTTACTAAAGGCTCCGATAATATTTTGACGACCCGTTTTCTGCCCTCTGATTTGATTTACAACTGTTTATTGTAGTTTTAAGGCCGTCAAAATGGTTCGGCATTGCCATTGGAACCCAATAATCTTAAAGTTTCAAACGTTTGCGAGAACTATCGGGAGGATTTATCGTTTTAACTGGGCGGTCTGGAATTTTGAATGAAAGAGCTAAAGTATCTAAATAAGTATCTTGCAAAGTACAAGTGGCACCTGATCCTGGGAACGATATTTATTATCATCTCCAACTTTTTTCAGATCATCCCCGCCCAGCTTGTACGTCTTTCCATCGACCATGTCGTCGGGAACCTCAGAGTATACCAGTCGTTTGAAGGTTCGTCACTTCAGGACAGTTTTTTTAAAGTGTTTGCTTTCGGCATTGTAATATATGCAGTGTTGATACTCGTGATGGCCTTTCTGAGAGGTCTCTTCCTTTACTTCGTAAGGCAGACCATTATTGTAATGTCAAGGTTGATCGAATACGACCTTAAGAATGAAATATTTGAACACTATCAATCTCTTCCATTAAGTTTCTACCGTCGAAACAACACAGGGGATCTTATGAACAGAATCTCCGAGGATGTAAGCCGCGTCAGAATGTACATCGGTCCATCGATCATGTACGGCCTCCAGTTAACAACACTTTTTGTCACGCTTATCCCCATCATGTTCCACGTTAATACAGAACTAACGTGGTACGCAATCAGTCCGCTTCCAATTCTTTCATTAAGTATATTCCTCGTACACAACCGGGTAGAAAAACTCTCAGAAAGAATTCAAAAAAGCCAGTCCAGGCTTTCAACTTTTGTACAGGAGGCGTTCAGCGGAATTCGCGTTCTTAAATCTTTTAATCGCGAGAATGAATCCATTGGAAACTTCACCATTGAAACAGACTTGTACAAAAAAGAGTCGCTCAAACTGACGAAGGTTCAGGCTCTATTCTTCCCCCTGATCATGGGTCTTATTGGGATAAGCACGATACTCACTGTCTACGCGGGTAGTGCACAGGTTATAAATGGATCATCGAATGGGGTATCACTTGGAACTATTGCGGAGTTTGTTATCTATGTAAACCTCCTGACATGGCCAGTCGCGCAGCTTGGATGGACCAGTAGCCTTGTTCAAAGGGCAGAAGCCTCACAGAAAAGGATCAATGAATTTTTGAAGACCAAGACCGATATCATCTCTGAGAAAAACATCGAAAGGGAAATCTCCGGAAAGGTGGAGTTCAAAAATGTGAGCTTCACCTATCCTGATACGGGGATCAAAGCAATTAAAGACATCTCGTTCACGATCAACCCCGGAGAGTCCCTTGCCGTTATCGGGACAACCGGATCTGGTAAGAGCACTGTGTCCTATCTGGTATCGAGGCTTTATGATGTCAGGGGCGGCGAAATTTTAATCGACGATATTCCAATAACGCATTACAACCTGCATTCTTTGCGAAGTCAGATTGGTTACGTTCCGCAGGATGTTTTTTTATTTAGCGATACGATTTTTAACAACATCGGCTTTGGGATCAAAACTCCCGATGAAACAAAGATACTCCAGGCTGCGCGCGATGCTGATGTATATGAAAACATCATGGGTTTCCCTCAGGGGTTCGCTACAAGAATTGGAGAGCGCGGAATTACTTTATCGGGAGGACAGAAGCAACGCGTCTCAATAGCACGCGCAATAGTAAGAGAACCGAAAATTTTAATGCTTGATGATGCACTCTCAGCCGTTGATACCAAAACGGAGAACAACATCCTCAATGCTATGAAGCGTCTCATGCAGGGAAGAACCACGATCATTATATCTCATCGCGTTTCATCTGCAAAGCTTGCCAACAAGATTATCGTGCTAATGGATGGCAACATTGTTGAAGAAGGAACTCACGAATCATTACTTGCTAAAGAGGGTTTTTACAAGGACCTCTATGACAAGCAAGGTCAGCTTGAAGAAATTGAATCACGGGATGAGCTGCCTCTTGACGGCGCTGCTAAAAATTAAAACGTGCCCCGGCAGCGGCGAATGCCCTGAAGGTCAATGGCCGATCTGCAAATTCAAGCAATACGCTGACTTCGCCGAAGATTGTTAAAGGGATGTCATCAAAAGTGTATTCCATTCCGGCAATTCCCTCAGGTCCAAAATCTATATCAGTCCGGGTATCATATAAATTCGCGGGAGCATCACCAAATTGATACCTGTAATTCACTTTTGCGAATTTCAACAGAGCGCCTGCGCCCCAATACCAATCAAGCTTACCTACCATACCTTCAACGGGAATGTTATAGTCAAATAGGTACCGCGCCTGAAAGTATACAGTGCTTTCCACATCATGGGAGAGATAAGAGTTTGATTCGTAATCGTCAAGATCCTTAAAGGAATTCTTGTAGTAGTTCTTATTCCATCCACCCGGCGCAGTTCCAAATATGAATTCAAACGCCCGATCATTTGGCAGATATCTCTTATATGTTAATCCAAGCGGGTTGCCTACGCGCAATCCAATTCCCTGCTTCTGCCCAAACGCAATTGCCGTCGTCGCTAAAAAAAGAATTACCATCACACTTCTCATGCTGTCTCAATTAAATTTGAATGATTTCTAAAAAATGTATCGCAGTCCTACGCCTCCCTCTACACGACTCCAGCCAGGATCGGCAAGTACGTCGTAAAAGTATTCTAGCTCCATAAAGGCGGAAATTGGAATTTTGAAGTATGAATATTCAATTCCTGCTACAGCTTGCGGGCCCATCGTAAATCTTGTCCTCTCAAAACGACCGAACTTATCGGGATCGGCAACGCTTTCCGTGTATGTATAGTCGTACTGAAGTTTGGTGTTCTTCAACTCCCACCCCGCGCCCAAGTAGGCTTGAAGTCCGGGGGCTATTTTAGATGCATCAAATGAATAGAGCAGTTTGACTTCCCCGATCAAATCCGACAACACCTTGTGCGTATAGTATTCAATGCTGGCGTCGCTTGTTGAAAAGGTATCCGTGACCACGTACTGATCAAACTTCTCACGGAAGTAACGGTTGTAAAGTCCACTGGAGGCTTTGCCAAAATCCACCGCCACGGCAAACCTGTCGTTGAAATAGTATTTATAAGTTATCGCGAACGGATCGCCAAGTTTTATACCGATACCCTGATACGGGTACCTGCTGGTTTCGAAGATTGGGCAGAGAGTTTTTGCTTTGGCACCTTTAAAGCGGGCCGCCGAGCCATATCGTTCCCTTGTGTACATGCTCTTGCCTCCATTGTAGATCTTGGCCTTCTGCGAAAGCGCGACGATGCTCGGAAGGCAAAAAAGGACGAACAGAAGGATTTTCTGAAGACGCATTGAAGGCAAATATAGAGCTTTTGCTGCTCATTGACAGCGAATTAGGGCCCATTCGGACGATCATACCTTCAAACAAACTCTTTATACTGCATCTTGTGGAGTTGCGCATAATAACCGTCCCTCGCAAGGAGGTCTTCGTGCCGGCCAACCTCTTTGATCTCGCCGTGGTCGAGTACGATGATTTTATCGGCTTTTTGGATTGTGGACAGACGGTGAGCGATCACAATTGCCGTCCTTCCGCGCATCATCTTTACGATCGCCAGCTGGATCATCTCCTCTGTTTCCGTATCTACAGATGAAGTAGCCTCATCGAGCACAAGGATCTTAGGATCGTAAACCATTGCCCGTATGAATGAGATCAACTGGCGTTGTCCCACACTTAATGTTGCTCCGCGCTCCATGACATTGTACGAAAGTCTACCGGGCAGCCGTTCAATAAATTTCCGTGCTCCGACAAGGTCGGCCGCATGCCACACCATTTCTTCCGTGACGTCCGTGTGTCCAAGCGTAATATTTTTCAGTATGCTATCGCTGAACAAGAATACGTCCTGAAGAACTACACCTATATTTTTTCGTAACGATCCAAGCTCATATTCTTTTATGTCTACCCCGTCAACGAGTATAGCCCCACGGTTGATCTCGTAGAAGCGGTTTAATAAATTTATTATCGAAGACTTTCCGGCACCAGTCGCGCCCACAAGAGCAATGGTTTCACCTGGTTTGATATCGAGATTGATGTCCTTCAGAACATATTCCGCATCGTTGTATGCAAACCATACGTGTTGAAATTTCACTTCGCCCTGAACGTGCTCAACCTGGCGTGTACCGTTATCCTGAATGTGTTCAGATGCATCCAGTAAATTCATGATGCGTGAGGAACTTACAATTCCCATTTGCAAAGTATTGTAACGGTCGGCAATCATCCTGATAGGACGAAAGAACATCTGTATGTACATAATAAAAGCGATGAGCTTGCCCACGGTAAGGCCAGTCTCTTCATAGTTGATCACACCCTTTGCACCATACCATACCAGCAGACCAATACCTGCCGCAGCAATAATTTCTGCCACCGGATAATACACCGAATAATAAAGAACGGATCTTAGGTTTGCTTGCTTGTGATCTTCATTGATTTCCTTGAATTTTTCAAACTCTCTTTTTTCACTTCCAAAGATCTGAACAATGTTCATCCCGGAGATATGTTCCTGGACAAACGAGTTCAAATTTGCTACGGCGTTCCTTACGTCGTTGAAAGCAACCTTGATCTTTTCCTTGAATATGTATGTGCTAACGAGAAGAAGAGGTATTGTCGACAAACTCAACAATGCCAGTCTCCAATCCTGGTAGAACATGAAAGCGAGGATAAATACTATCTGGAGCAGATCGCCTACCATTGCAGCAAGACCTTCGCTGAAGACATCTGCCAATGTTTCGACATCGGAGATTGTTCTTGTAACAAGTCTTCCGATTGGAGTTTTATCAAAAAAACTAAGGCGAAGGTTGACCACGTGTGCGTATAGTTTTGTGCGGATATCGCGAATCACCTGTTGCCCGAGCCATCCTGAAAGATACGTGTGAATGTATTGTACGATAGAATTGAACACGAGCAGCCCCACCAGGATCACCATCATAATAACCATCGCGTTGTAATTTCCGGTGGCTACATCATTATCGAGGGTGTATTGTACTAGCAGTGGCCGTGTCGGAGCGAGGATGCCCAACAAGAAAGTTAGTATTATAACGGCTATAAACCTTCCACGATAAGGCGTGACGAATTTCATCAGTCGCCTCAAAACCGACCAATCAATGATATTACCGCTGCTTACTTTTTCTTTCTCCACGTCTTATTATCGTTCTAAATCGTTTGTCGAATGTACGGCCTGCGATTCTCTTGCAAAGATGCCGGAAGGATACTTAACTTTTTCCAGATACAATCCCTGGGCAGGGACATTTGGTCCCGCTTTTTTCCTGTCGCGGCTGTTAACTATAGCTTGAAATTGTTTTAGCGACGTTTTCCCCGTTCCCACATCCAATAATGTCCCCACAATTGAGCGGACCATACCTCTGAGAAACCGATTAGCAGTAATTGTAAATTCCAGCATCTGTCCTTCTTCCTTCCACTCAGCCTTTTTTATGTCACAGAGAAAGTGATTTACGTCTGTGTTTACCTTGCTAAAACATTCAAAATCATGTTCGCCTATTAATAACGCAGCGGCCTTGTTCATGGTTTGAACGTCGAGCGGCTTAAAAAAATGCCATGCAAGACCCTCAAGGAACGGATTTTTTTTCCGTGTGATCTTATACACATAAGTTCGCTCGTATGCGTCGAATCTGGCGTTTGCGTCGGGTTTTACTTTTCTTATGGACTTTACAACGATATCCTTAGGCAAGAAAGAATTCATCTTGATGATCAGATCGTCCCGTTCGAATGGCTTGTCTATTTCGCAATGAAAGTATTGTTGCACGCAATGTACTCCCGTATCAGTGCGGCCGCTCGCGATTATATTTATATCGGACCGGAACATCTTTGATAGTGCGTTTTCAATCACTGATTGAATGCTCGTTGCGTTGGCTTGATTTTGCCAGCCGGCGTAGTTCTTTCCGTGATAGGATATTTCAAAAAAGTATCTCATTTAAACTACCCGAATAAATGCACCCCTAAATCCCCCAAAGGGGACTTAAAATACAAACGAGAAAGATTCAAACTCACGCCTCCATTCATCATTCGTCATTCATCATTCCTCATTTATTGATCATTGCTCATTGCTCATTGCAATAAACTACCGTCGCCCCCTGGCCCACTCCGATACACATCGTAGCGAGTCCATATTTCACTTTACGTTTTTTCATTTCCTGAATTAAAGTTGCGCTGATTCGGACTCCACTACATCCAAGCGGATGACCCAGAGCAATAGCTCCTCCGTTAACATTTACAATGTCCGGGTTTATATCAAGATCTTGAATACATGCAAGTGATTGTGACGCAAATGCCTCGTTGAGTTCCACTAATCCAATATCGCTTGTTTTTATTCCTGCCCTACTTAATGCTTTTTTTGTGGCTGGCACAGGACCAACTCCCATGTACGCAGGATCTACTCCGGCAATAGCCATCGACGCGATTCGAACGAGTGGTTTTAATGACAATTGCTTTAACATCTCCTCGCTAACGACAAGGCAAGCTGCAGCTCCATCGTTGATGCCGGAGGAGTTGCCCGCTGTTACGGAGCCGCCTGCTTTGAATGCGGGTTTTAAGGATGCAAGTTTTGCCAACGACGTCACGCGGGGATGTTCATCCTTCTCCACCTGATTTACTTCACCTTTTGAGACCGTAACCGGAACACTCACGAGTTCGTCTGCAAATTTGCCTGCATCAGCGGCTTTGAAATATTTTTGATTGGACTGAAATGCAAATTCATCCTGTGCTTCGCGACTGATCTTCCATTTTTCAGCAACGTTTTCGGCAGTTTCCCCCATAGAATAGGGGTAATACAGCGCTGACAATTTTGAGTTTACAAACCTCCATCCCAACGTAGTATCATAAATCTCAGTCTTGCGCGAAAAAGCTTCTTCACTTTTGGCCATAACAAATGGAGCGCGGCTCATACTTTCGACTCCGCCCGCGATATAGATATCCCCTTGCCCGAGCATAATTCCATTGGCAGCATTCATAATTGCTTGTAGACCTGACGCGCATAAGCGATTAACGGTAACACCGCCCACTTCAACAGGAAGTCCAGCAAGCAGCACCGCCATTCGGGCAACGTTACGGTTATCTTCCCCCGACTGGTTCGCCGCGCCAAAAACAATGTCTTCGATCAAGCGGGGATCGAAGGCCTTGTTGCGTTCCAATAATTTCCTGATGACAAGGCAAGCAAGGTCATCTGGACGGACAGTGGCAAGTGAGCCACCGAACTTTCCAATCGGGGTCCTGAGAATATCTACTATGTATGCCGACCTCATTGCAGTTGCCAATTCGCTTAATATCCGATAATTATTTTTATTTACTTTGCGGCAAGTTAAAGCAACACGCTTATGTGGCAAAGAATTCAAACGGTATTTCTGGCAATCATAATACTGACCTTACTCGTGAGCCTGGTGTTTCCTATTTGGTCGGTACAGGTAAACGATGACGCGCGAGTCCTAACGGCATTTTATTATTTGAGCAGCGGAACGTATCAATACAATCCCTATTCCATTACAGCAATTCTTGCTATTGCGTCGGCTACCCTGGCCCTGACAGAAATAACGAAGTTCAAGAACCGCTTGACCCAAATAAAAATCGGAGCCCTGAATTCACTTTTCCTGGTCGGTGTACTAGGCTTTTCGTTTTACTTCTCTAATCAATTGATGAAGGACCTGGCTGGACCTAAGGGAAACTATGGCTTGGGCATGTGGCTGCCATTTGGTGCCGTTATCTGCAATCTTCTGGCGAATCGCTTTATACGGAGAGATGAGAAACTTGTTCGGGATTCAGAACGATTGCGATAGTCTTTTATATTTTTTCTTTTTCTTCGATTTTTATTGCCCTCAATTTGAAAACCATTTGCCTGGTTTTCGTTACACCACACAAATCATTAATAAATATGCAAAAGAATATTGCTGGTGTAATCATCATGTTTTTTGTTGCCGCAAGTGCTCTCGCTCAGGAATATCATGTTATCACTACCGTTGAGTCCATTGTGCCCGCTGGCCTTGGCCGTTCGCGAATGCTGGACCATAAGAATCCAGAGGACTACAGGCCATTAACAACGGAACGAACCGACGGAAAGAAATCGGAGCAAGGCGAGATCAGAAGAGAGGATGTAAAAATTGAAAATTTCCAAGAAACCAAACTCTTGAATTTTTATAGTATCGCCGGCATTAACTTCCAGAACGTTGCTTCAAACGACGCAGTCATTACCTCCAAGCTCAACGAAATGGCCAATGGAGGATGGGATCTGGTTTTTGTAACAAGTGGGGTGGAAAGTGATGGTGGCGAAAAAGATGGCAATGGAATCTTTATCACCCGCTACGTCTTTAAAAGGAGCTCGAATGCGCCCAATTAATAACCATAATCACATTTGCTGGAAGTGACATCCTGTCAGAGGTTTAGTCACTGGAACAACTTTTGAAATCCCTGCCCCGTGCGGGGATTTCTGTTTTATTCCCTCAATTGACGCATATTAACCTGAAAAACTAAACAATATGGCAGAAGTACAAGAAAGAGGTACCATCTCAATCCATACCGAGAACATCTTTCCCATCATTAAAAAATTCCTGTATTCAGACCACGAGATCTTTCTTCGGGAGCTGGTGAGCAACGCTGTTGACGCGACTCAAAAGCTGAAGAAACTCGCCTCGCTCGGAGAATTTACCGGCGAGACAGGAAACCTGACGATTGAAGTGAGTTTCGACAAGGACAAGAAGACGATCACCGTTAGCGACAAAGGGATCGGAATGACGGGTGAAGAAATCAAGAAATATATCAACCAGATAGCCTTCTCAGGCGCAACTGAATTTGTCGAAAAGTTCAAGGACAAGGCTGATGCAAAAGATATCATCGGAAAATTCGGCCTCGGATTTTATTCGGCATTTATGGTGTCTGACAACGTGGAGATACTTTCACGTTCTTACAAAGCAGCGGAGGATGAGTCGGCTCGCTGGATCTGTGATGGATCAACGGAGTTTGAGCTTTCTCCTGCAAAGAAGACGCAGCGAGGCACTGACGTCACACTTCATATCAATTCCGATTCCGAGGAATTCCTCGACGAGTGGAAATTGAAAGGAATTCTCGAGAAATACTGCAAGTTCCTGCCTGTTGAGATCAAGTTTGGCACGAAGGAAGAAAGTGTCGAGGATGGCGTGGATAAAGACGGTAAGCCAAAATACAAAACCGTGACCGTCGACCGGATCATTAACAACACCGCTCCGCTATGGACCAAGTCGCCGTCAGATCTGAAAGATGAAGACTATATTAAATTTTACAAGGAGCTTTACCCGTTCTCTGAAGAACCGTTGTTCTGGATTCACCTCAATGTTGATTATCCATTCAACCTCACGGGAGTTCTTTACTTCCCAAAGTTGAAGAATGACTTCGAGCTTCAGAAAAATAAGATACAACTCTACTCGCTCCAGGTATTCATAACCGATGAAGTGAAGGATGTTGTTCCTGATTTCTTGATCATGCTTCACGGCGTGCTCGATTCACCGGATATTCCATTGAATGTGTCACGTAGCTACCTGCAAAGTGATGCCAACGTAAAGAAGATTAGCCAACATATCACTAAAAAAGTCGCTGATAAACTTGCCGAGCTTTTCAAGAAAGACCGTAAGGACTTCGAGAAGAAGTGGGATGACATTCACGTCTTCGTTAAATATGGAATTATAAGCGACGAAAAATTCTACGATCGTGCGAAAGACTTCGCGCTGTTAAAGAATATAGACAAGCAATATTTTACGTTTGACGAGTATAAAGAAAAAGTAAAGCCAGCGCAAACTGATAAAGAAGGTAATGTCATATATCTCTACGCTTCAGATGGTGGCAAACAAGACAGCTTTGTTCAAGCTGCAAAAGCGAAATCGTATGATGTGCTTTTGATGGATGGAGTTCTCGACAACCACTTCATAAACACACTTGAGCAAAAGCTCGAGAAGGTGCACATCAAGCGGGTCGACAGCGATACAGCTGACAAACTAATCGACAAGGACGAAAAGCTGGAAAGCGTATTAAGCAAAGAGGAGCAGGAGCAAGTGAAGGGCATATTTGAAAAAGCCATCAATAATAAGAACATGACGGTAACCGTCGAATCTTTATCGCCTGATGAGTTGCCTGTGTTGATCACAATGAACGAATTCATGAGGCGCATGAAGGATATGGCGAAGCTTGGTGGCGGAGGAGGCTACGGATTCATGGGGAACATGCCCGATAATTACAGTGTAGCTGTTAATGGCAATCATGGCATTGTTCAAAAATTGCTCAAGGCCGAAACGGAAGACCAAAAGATAAAGCTGGCTAAGCAAACCTATGACCTTGCGCTGTTATCTCAGAATATGCTGACTGGCGCCGACCTCACGAACTTCATCAAACGAAGTGTAGAGTTCGTCTCCTGATATTGACATGGACATAGGAAATTGGAAATTGGGCGTTGGACATTATCTTACTGCTATTGAATCCGGGTGTAGAGAATGTCCAATGTCCAACGCCCGATGTCCAACATCCATAGCTGCCCCTCCCCGGGGATTCACGGGTGATTTTTCTAAAACAGAGGCCTGCCCGACCGAACGAACATGAAGATTGCCGTAAGGAGGGTATAGTCGTCTACCAGAACACAATTTTTATTAGTCGTTCGGGCGGGGGTTTATTATTTTTGCAATATCAATACGATCCTCCCGTTAAGATTTGTATGAAAGTAATTGCTCCTATAGCCACATGTTTCCTCCTGGCAGCCTCATTAGTGGGGTGGGCTCAGGATGAACAGCCGGAACAGCAATTTACCGTAGACACACCCGTAAGCCTGGATTTTCAAAAGGAGGAGGAGCCCGTCAACACGAAGAAAAAACGGATCAAAAAGAAGGTCTATTACGGAATCAAGACCAAGAAAGGATTTACTAGAAAAGGCACGGGTGACCGCGTTACCTACGAGTTGTTCTACTATCTGAAGAAGGCAGAGAAGCCCACTTTTTTTGTGCGTGATATTTATTGGTATGACTTCACGCGGCGAGAGATCAGGAAGACGACCACCTTTGATCCCACAAAAGGTGTGTTACTGCATGGACCCTATGAAAAGAGACAAGGTGAAGTTCTGTTAGAGAAGGGAATCTTTTACAAAGGCACCAGGCATGGTCGCTGGATGAAATACAAAAACGATAGCTCACTTGTAGACAAGGATCGCTATTATCATGGATGGCCCAAGGAATCACTGGTGACCTACTGGGATCCTCAGCAGCGCAAAAAGATGAAAGAGATGACGCCGATAGAATACGGCGAAAAGGAAGGCTATTACTATTTCTTCCACGAAAACGGTCAGGTTGCTGTACACGGTGAATATCAGTGGGATGAAAAGGTCGGCGACTGGACAGAGTACTATCCGAATGGAAAACGTAAAAAGATCATTGCCTATCCAAAGGAACCATTCGACGAATCGATAGATCCTTATATAAAGGCCGAATGGAATGACAAGGGCAAAGAGATCTACCGCAACAACAAGATGGCCGCGAAATAATTTGCGATTTGGCGATTTATTG